>Ga0187892_10004181_pt1 | contig 24704 bp, 12 predicted proteins | sample MA1701073metaG_FD_139345 | JGI IMG/M metagenome (GOLD analysis project Ga0187892, IMG submission 139345) | Bio-ooze microbial communities from a basaltic lava cave in the Kipuka Kanohina Cave System on the Island of Hawaii, USA - MA170107-3 metaG ... | reverse complement strand
CGAGCAACGTCCCTAAGACGCAGGGCGGCGGGGGGAGTTCGGGGTCTGCGGCCCTCGAGGCCCGGGACTGTCGCCGCCGAGGCCCGGGAAACGCCCTCCCCGCTCCCCCGGGCCCGGTCTACCTTCGCGTCGCGGAATCCTGCAGATCAAAAACCGGTTCGGCGCTCATAGCGGCACCGGCTCGCCAACTCAATCCGCGAGGATGCCATGCGTCGATATGGTCTGCTCGGGCGGTTCGGAGTCGTTCTGCTCGGAAAGGCTCTCTTCGTCCCGTGTGCCATCGCGCAGACGGGCCCTGACCCCGATCTGATCGCCTACTGGAGTCTCGACGAGCCCGTCAGGGGAGTCGTCGGAGACTCGGCGGGGCGGAGCCACGGGACGCACTACTCCGTGCCGGACGTCGGGGTGCCAGGCAGGTGCGGGACGGCGTACTCGTTCGACGGCGTCGACGATGGTCTCACGATCCTAAACAACCTGGGCAGCTTCGGGGATGGCGAGTTCACAATAACGGCATGGGTCAAACTGACCTCCATCCCGCAGGTCTATCCGACCTCCGCGATCTTCGTGCACTACGCGGGCGTCCCGGTTGTGGGTCTTGATGTCGACAACGCGTCCGGAAAGCCCGGATTCGGAATGAGAGACGCGAACTCCTTCGTGATCGAGACGGAGGGCGATTCACCGATAAACGACGGCCAGTGGCACTTCCTCGCCGGCGTAAGGGGAGGCGGAACGGCCTTTTTCTACGTGGATGGCGATCTCGTCGATTGCAAACCGACCGGCCCCCTGGGAACGGTCACCGGAGGACCGAGCTACGTTCGAATCGGGGCTGTGACGACTGGTCTCGGACACCTCACCGATCCGGTCCCGAGGGAGTCGTTTTTCGAGGGTCTCATCGACGAAGTGAAGGTCTATTCGAGGGCGCTCAGCTCGCAAGAGATTCTCGGCGAATTCCAGAACCCCTGCCCGGCGAGGGATCCGGATCATTTGTTGATATCCTGGTGGAATCTGGATGAACCCTCGGGCACGGCGGTGGCCGACTCGGCGGGAACGAGTCACGGGACGAACGGGGGTGCGGCCGTCGGAGCCGCGGGGGTGTGCGGAACGGCCTACTCCTTCGACGGTGTCAGCGGAGGATTGAGCCTCAACAACAACCTAGGAAACTTCGGGCAGGGGAATTTCACGATCACCGCTTGGGTCAGGCCGAGCGCACTGCCACAGCCGCCCGGGGGGCAGACGATCTTCGTTCACTACGCGCCTGGGAACACTGGCCTCGGAATCAACACCACGACGGGGCAACCTCAGTTCGGAATGGCCGACCCGACGGGGGGTCTACTCCTTCTCTACGACGCCCCGGATGCGATCAACGATGATGGGTGGCACTACCTCGCCGCTGTGCGAAATGGAGGCAGATCGACCCTATACGTCGACGGCGTTTATGCCCAGTCGGCTACCAACTCGAACCTAGGAGACGTAACCGCGGGCGGCCCGAGCTACGTGCGGATTGGCGGGGTGTACACCGGGCCGGGGCACCTCACCAGTCCACTAACGACCGAGTCCTTGTTCCATGGCCTCATCGACGAAGTGAAGGTTTACGGGGTCGCCCTCACCGCGGAGGAGATCGGCGCCCTCTACGCGAATCCCTGCGGCCTGGGAGCGCCCCCCATCGCCATCGCGGGAGAGAACCAGTCTGCCCACCCGGGCGATGTCGTCACACTGGATGGGAGCGACTCCTTCGACGACGACACGGAGATTCTCCTGTTCGCGTGGTCCTTCGTCTCCGTCCCTGCGGGGAGCACGGCCGTGTTGTCCGGCGCGGATACCGATATGCCGACCTTTCTCGTCGACCTGCTGGGGACCTATGTCATCCAGCTCGTCGTCACCGACGGGGCCGGACTTTCCAGCGAGCCCGCCGAAGTCACCGTCTCTTCCCAGAATCTTCCTCCTACTGCGAGCGCGGGAGAGGACCAGGGCGGCGTCGCCGGGTTCCCGATCGGCCTCGACGGCAGCGCGAGCAGCGATCCCGACGAAGATCCGATCACCTTTGCCTGGAGCTTCTTCGAGACTCCTGCCGGCAGCGCCGCCGCGCTTTCGGGCGCCACGACGGCGACCCCCTCCTTGGTGCCGGACCTCCCCGGCGTCTACGTCGTCCGCCTCGTCGTCCACGACGGCTTCGAGCCCTCCGAGCCCGACGACGTCCGGGTGACGGTGATCTCGGGGGCGGAGTTCGCCGAGAACGCGACGATGGACGCCCTCGAGCTCGTCGTCGCGCTTCCCGCCTCCTCGGTGACGACGAGCGGGAACCAGCGGGCGCTCGGCAACTTCCTCTCCCAGGCGATCGAGGCGCTCCAGATCGGCGACCTCGCGACCGCCCAGCACAAGCTCGCGCAGGCGATTGGCCGCACGGACGGCTGCGCGCTCCGGGGCGCCCCCGACGGGAACGGCCCTGGGCGCGACTGGATCACGAGCTGCGCCGACCAGCAGGCGGCCTACGACCTCCTCCAGCAGGCCCTCGCGGCGATCCAGTAGGAGCGCTTGACCCACGTGGGCCGCGTCGGGGGAATCCAGCAAGTTAGCACTCCCGGTTTCCCTCGTGGGAAACCGGGTCGGCGCCGGGCGGCCCCTAGGGATCTGGGATTCAGGCGGGTCCGCCGTCGAGGAGCGGTAGCCCGTGAGCCACCGCGGCCGCTCGGGGAGGACCTCCGTCGCGCGCCCCTCGTTTCGCGCGACGAGCGCCTCGGAAACCTCCCTCTCGACCCCCCCCGGCGCCCGAACCTGCATCGCCCGCCCCTGGCCCTGAGCGGCGTCCACCGCTCCCTCCCGACCGGCCGCACCATGCGGTCTAGAGACCGCGCTCGTCCAGCCAGTGCCTCAGCGCACGCATGTACTCCTCGGGCCGGTCGTAGTTGGCGACGTGGGCCGCGCCCTCGACGACGACGACCTCGGCGTCCGGCGTGAGGCCGGCGTAGTACCGGGTCGATTCGGGCGTGGCCTCGTCGTACTCCCCGCAGATGAAGAGCGCCGGCAGCCGCAGCTCGGGCAGCCGAGGGGTCACGTCGACGGTCTTCAGCGGCCCCGTGATGGTGAACTCGGTTGGCCCGTTCATGCTCACGTAGACCGCCTCGCCCATGCCGGCGAAGGCGCGTTCGAGTTCCTCGGGCCAGGGGTCGCGCCGGCACACGTAGAGTCTGTAGAACGCCTGCGTCGCCGCGCGATAGGCCTCGGTGTCCGTCTGGCCGGTGCGCTCGCCCTCCAGGATGGCCCGGGCCGTTTCCGGCGGAAGGGCCGCGATCAGGCGCCGCGAGTCGGCGATCCACCGCGGAATGCTCAGCGCCGGCCCAGCGAGGATCACGCCGCGCACTCCGATCGGACGCGTCCCGCCGGCGCCGGTGAGGTAGTCCACCGCGAGGAGGCTGCCCCACGAGTGTCCGTAGAGGACGACGTCCTCGAGCCCGAGGGCCTCGCGCACGGTCCCCACCTCGCGTGCGAAGCGCTCGCGCGTCCACAGCGAGGGATCGTCCGGGCGGTCCGACCGCCCGCAGCCGAGCTGGTCGTAGAAGACGACGGGCCGCTCGTCGCCCAGGCGATCGAGGTTGGCGAGATAGTCGTGGGGTATGCCGGGGCCGCCGTGGAGCACGAGGAGCGGCGTGCGCGCGCCCGCGCCGTGCACTTCGTACCAGACGCGACCGCCCTCGACGGAGACGAAGCCCGTCGAGGGCCGGCGGACCACCGCCTGGGCGGAAGGGCTCGCCGAGGAGGACGCGCAACCGCAGAGAACCGCCAGAACGGTCGGAACCCGCAGAAAGTGGAGACGCATGGACGGGACTCCTTCGAGGCCCGGGAGGGGAAGCGCGGTCCGGCCACCGGGATGAACCGCCCCGCGCCTTTCCGAAGATCCTCCGGATGGGACGGGGTCCTCCGCAAGCCCCCCGCGATACGGGGCTTGCTTCGGGATCGCCCCACCCTCGACGAGCTCCTCCACGGCTCGTCCGTGTTCGACCATCGCCCAGATCGAAGAGCACCTCCCCGCGCGTGCCCGCTGCTTCTCGACGATGTCCGCCTCGACCAGCTCGTCCCCGATCACATCCCGAACCCGGACCTCCTGGCCTCCCGGGAGCGAAAGAGCGGAAAGGGCGACCGGAATCAGTAGGAGGGCGCGCATGGGTTCCGCATCGTCGAGCCTCGAGGCGGACGTGCGGGGATCCCGATGTTCAGATGTTCAACAGGGGGACACGCCAGGGCGGCGGCGAACCTCGAACTCGGCGAGGGGCGCGGAGGTCGAGCCACCCTCAGATTCCGATCGCGGCAAGCCTCGTGGCAACCCAGCACCTCGTCGGGACCCATCGAAGGACGCCCGATCGCCCGCCGACCCCGCCGATGGTCCGGTGGAGACCATCCGAAGCCGCCGAGCCGGCGCGGACTGCCCTCTCCTCGGTCGGCTGGGGGGCCGGCCCCATGCCTGGGGCAGCGCCCCGCGGAGCCCATTGCCACGCTTCCGAGCCGCGTCTATATCTTGAGCCCATGGGGCCGGACGAGGGTTCGGAATGAGGGTCCTGCTCGCTCCCCGGGCCCGATGGGAGGCCGAGCCGTGGGCATGGCCCCCTCTTCTCGTGCGCGAGCGGGCACCCGGCGAGTGGAGCGCCGACCCTCTCCGGAGGAACCCGCCGCCGCGCCTCGGAGATCGCGCGCGGGCCGCGATGCGTCTCCGCCGGATGAGTCGGCGCACCGAGGAGGCCTACGTCGGGTGGATGGTCCGCTTCTTCGAGTTCCACGGAAGGCGCGACCCGGCCGATCTCGGGCCCGAGCACGTGACCGAGTTTCTGAGCGCGCTCGCGACGCGCGCGCGCGTCGCCGCCTCCACCCAGAACCAGGCGCTCGCGGCGATCCTCTTCCTCTATCGGGAGGTGCTCGGCAGGGACCTCCCTTGGCTCGACGGCCTCGTCCGAGCCTCGAGGCCCGCCCGACTCCCGGTCGTGCTCTCCCGCGACGAGGTGAAGGCCGTCCTCGCGCGCATGGAGGGGGTGACCAGGCTCATGGCGACGCTGCTCTACGGTTCGGGGCTGCGCCTCCTCGAGTGCTGCCGTCTGCGAGTGAAGGACGTCGATTTCGGCCGCAGCCAGATCCTCGTGCGCGATGGGAACGGTGAGAAGGACCGGGCGACCATGCTCCCGCGCGCAATCCAGCCCGACCTCGCCGCGCACCTCGAGCGGGTCCGAGACCAGCACCGGCGCGACCTCGCGGCCGGCGCCGGCTGGGTCGAGGTTCCGGGAGCCCTCGCCCGGAAGCTGCCCGCCGCGGGCCGGGACCTCGCCTGGCAGTGGGTCTTTCCGGCGACCCGCCACTACCTCGACCCCGAGACCGGGCAGCGCCGCCGCCACCACCTCCACGAGACCGTCCTCCAACAGGCCGTGCGACGTGCAGTGCTCGCCTCCGGGATCCCCAAGCGCGCCACCTGCCACACGTTCCGGCACTCCTTCGCGACCCACCTCCTCGAGGACGGCGCCGACATCCGGACCGTCCAGGATCTCCTCGGGCACGCGGACGTCGCGACCACGATGATCTACACCCACGTCCTCAACCGCGGTCCCGCGGGCGCCCGAAGCCCCCTCGACAGCCTCCTCGGCCAATGAGGACGCCCACCGACCGCCTCGCGTTCCCCCTGTCTCTTTCCCGACTTAGACAGGTCCGCGTAATGCGCCCTGCCCCCACCTCGGTCTCCGCCGCAACTCCCTTGCTGGAACTGCTTCACGCCCGTTCCGGCTCGCATGCGGGAGCCCGCTACGCAGACCCGGGCCGCTGGGACGGCAGCGGGAACAGAGACCAGCCGAATTCAAGTTAGGCATGACCCCCGCCCCGGAGGCATCGATGAAGAAGGGGTCTGACCCGAGCACAACGATGACCCCCGCCGATCTTGCCTGGCTCGTTCGCAATCGGGCGGCGCTGCCGGCAGTTGCCCTTGAATTGCGGCGGCGATGGTCGGGCCACCCAACCGAGCCCGGCGAAGGCGCCCAGGGCCTGGTGGGCATTGCCTTCGTCCTGTGGCGCGCACTACCTCTCATGCCTTTGGGAAGTGCGCGACCGTCGCGCTCCGCCGACCATGCCACCCAGCTCCTGTATGAGGTCATCGCCCATAACCGTGTCACGTACGCCGAGGAGTTCAAGTGTCGCGATTGGCTGGTAGGGTTTTACCTCAATTTGGCGGAAGAACGGGTTGCCGGAGTTGCCGACATTCTTCACGTGAACGACCCTAAGATTGATTACGCCAAGCACTGCGTCGCTAACGCGTCCTTTCGTCACAGTCTCTCGTATCGCAAGCGATGGGAGAATTCGCTTCAATGCCTCTGCATCCTAGTCACTGCCTTGCCCGACTCTTCTGCCGAAGTCACAGGACAAACAACACAGACCAACCCTCCGATCCATTCGACCGACTCCGCCGGCGCCTGATGGACAACGTTTGACGAAGACGCAAGCGGTAATGGAGAAGGAACCGATGCGCTGGCCCCGAAACCAATACACCGGACCCGGAGGTGGACTGTACACCGGACCGAGTGGCGGCATGCCAGCTGGCCGAGGTGGTGGAGCATCGACGGGCCCCGTTGGCGGGCTACGAGGCCAGGCGGTGGCCTTTCAACAGGCTCAGGGGGCGGATTGTCAATTGGCCCAGGCGGTGTCCTATCCACCGGCCCGGGCGGCGGCATCTCGACTGGGGCTGATGGCGGATTGTCGACCGGTCGAGGAGGTGGAATGGCGGCCGGTCCGACTCCGTATATCAGCAGCATTCCACGCTGACCAGTCTTCATCGAAGAGTTAGGAAAGAGGGGTAAGATGAACTATGAACGTATTCGTCCGCGCTGCTACGCCTGACCGCACGGACGTCAAGGTCCGCGCACGCTATCTGGTGACGACCTCCGTGCAGCCAACCGACTCCTGCTCGTTCAATACCGCTGGGTTGCACACCGCGGTCGTGGCGAACCGGGCCGAAGGAACGCCACCCACACGCACACTTCATCCGACGCATAGGGGTGAGCGGGCCATCATCGAGGCCATAGATCGCGCGCGCGCGCTGCTCGACGATGTCCGCCTCGACCAGATCGTCCCCGATCCACATCCCGAACCCGCTGATCGACGGGTGCGCAGGGAGGGGGAAGTGGAACTGTCAATTGCCATCTCAAACTGGACCCCCAGTTGCCATCTGAAATGGGACCCCGCCGCCTTCCCCTGGAAGGGTTCACGACGCGGGTCCTGCTCGCTCCCAGGACTCGGAAGGGCCAGTCGTCACAATCGCCCCTTTGCGCCCCCCGCGCGACCCTCTTCATTGAACGCGTTCGCGCCCCTCCCAGCTCGGATTCGGGAGCCCGCTACCCTGATCGCGGGCCAGGGGTCTCCGGCCCGATCACCAGACCAGCCGAATTCACGTTGGCCAGCGCAGCGAACGGGCGCTGCCGTTCGGCCGTACTTGATCATGGCGCATGAAGGAGGAAGCAGATGAACGACGGAATAGGCCTACATCACCTCGAAGAGTCGGGACTGGAGGCCATCGAGAGCGAACAGACGGACCTCGACGCGTCACCTGCGCGTTACGAGATCGTCACCTTTCCCGCCGACTATACTCTCGAGGGGCTGGTCGCAAAGTACAGGAAGTCTCAGATCACGATCCCGGGTTTTCAACGGAAGTTCGTGTGGACTCTCCCTCAGGCCAGTAAGCTCATCGAGTCATTTCTGCTCGGCCTCCCCGTGCCCGCTGTGTTTCTCTACACCGACCCAACGGACAACACGCTTCAGGTTATCGATGGTCAACAGCGTCTCCTCAGCATCGTCTACTTCTTCGACGGTTACTTCGGCCCCGCAGAGCGAGGCAAGCGGACCGTCTTCGCGCTCAAGGGCCTAAACGAAGCAAGTCCCTACCTCAACAAGACCTACGCGCAGCTTGTCGAAACGGATGCGGCTGCCGCAAATCTGCTACACGATTCCGTCCTCCGCACGTTCGTCATTAAGCAGCTGCATCCCGGCGATGGCACGAGTATCTACCACGTCTTTGAGCGGCTCAACACTGGGGGCACGCAGCTCGTAAGTCAGGAAATTCGTAACTGTGTCTACCACGGGCCACTCAACGACCTTCTCGGCGAACTAAATGCCAACTCGGACTGGCGCGTCCTCTTTGGCCGCACCCCCCCCGATAGGCGCCAGCGAGATGTCGAGCTCATTCTGCGCTTCCTCGCCCTTACGTTTGCTCTCGGGGAATATGAAAAGCCCATGAAGGACTTTCTCTCCAAGTTTATGGGCGCTCACCGCCGGGCCGCAGCCGAATCGCTGGACCAGTACAGACATACATTTCAGGACACCGCTAGGGCGGTCTGGAATCATCTCGGCGACAAGCCTTTCCATATTCGTGCGGGCCTCAACTCTGCCGTTTGTGACTCAGTTCTCACAGCGTTCAGCAGGAACCTCGGCCGCGTTCCGAAGGACATCCGCCAGCGGTATGCTGACCTCGTCAAAAACGATGCCTTCCTGCGTTCGGTCAGCAGTAGCACAACGGACAAGGAGGTCGTCAAATCCCGTCTGATGGCCGCCGAGCAACGGCTTTTCCGCGAGTAGGCGATGAAGTTTCTGCGCATCGACTCCGCGCTCGAGACCTGCCGCCGCCATCTCGCCTCCTTGAGCGAGACCGACGCCGCCCTCGCCGCCGAGTTGGAGAATCACTTGGTTGCCGCGATGACGGTCCTCATCGTCTCGGAGTATGAAATTTTCATTGAGGGCCTATTTGGCGAGCGCGGGGACCGATGCGGGGATACGCCCGTGGCGCGGTACCTGCGTTCACACTTGACGCGACAGTTTCGCAGCCCGGATCTTGCCAAGATAAATAGGGCGCTTGCATACTTCGGCAAGGACTACCGCGACGGCTTCTTTATCGACTTGCAAAACACACGGGAACACGCTGCGTGGGACAATCTTATCCGGGCGCGCCACTATGTCGTCCACCGCGAAGGTAACATGAACCTTACCTTTCGCGAACTTGATGAGTCGTACCGGCGAACAAGATCCGTGCTCGAGCGACTCGTTGAGGTTCTTGGGCGATGAAGCTCGTTTCGCTCGGCCCGGGTAATTGAACGATTAGCTTCCAACGGCAGCATGCACCTGAGGGCGCTGCGCGTCGCCACTGAGGGTGAGCGTTTGGCGGAAAGCGTGACCGCGACGAAACGAGCTGTCGATCGAAGCGACAGGTTCCTTGTCTGCATCTACTCATGTTGGTCCGTCCGCCTTTCGTGGCTTCTAGCTCAGCTGGCCATCAGAGACACGTCACGAATCGGCTCCTCCAGGCACGCCGCCACAGCGTCGGGGTCGGAGAGCCTCACGCGGAGAGTTTGCTGAACCAGGTGCGCCGGTAGACAGGCGCCGAATTTCAATGACTCCAGGGCCTCGTCGATCACGGGCATCGGATGATTGTTTTCTGCGTCCGCGGCCCTGATCCGTGCTCTCAAGTCGTCGACGCCTACCCCGTCACGCAGGCGGATCGATAGATTCTCCTCCCTTGATGCGTCAGCACGGAGGGACTTCACCAATTCGCCGAGGACGGTATTCGCTCTCAAGCCCGCGAACGTCCACCAGCGCGGCGGGCCGGATCGATCGCGGACGACCGCGGTACCGTCCTGGTCGATCCAGCTGAACTCGTCGCAGAGCTCCTCGAGCTTTGCCTTGGCCCGACCGCTGACAGCAACGTCGAGCTTGCCGTCGCGGAGGACTCGCTGGATCGCGCGACACAACTCGAACCGCAGCGGGATCCCCGAACCGAGCCAGCGGGATCTTCCCTTTTCCTTCGTTGGCTCGACGTAGGCGACGCGCCGCTCCCAGTCGACGTGGGAGACTTCCCAGCTCCGGCCGCTCAGGAGGAGGGTCGGCCGGCCCTCTCGACGGACCTGGAAAGTAAGCGGGTGGACCAGACCCAGTTCCGCCTTGCCATGCTGGACCGCGAACAGAGGGTCACTCGTGAAGACGGACATCAGCTCCATGAAGTGGCGTCGACCAAACGCTCTTTCGCCCTCCTCACCCATCGAGAGCATGCCCTGTTCCTCGAGGAGGATGCCCCGGTCCAGCATGAATGCGAGGATCTCCTCGAGGTGCCCCTCCGCCATCGCGGCGAAGGCGGGCATTCGGCCGAGCCAGTCCCGCCACGTGTGGCGACCGATCCGACCCTCCTGCAAGCAGAGCGCCATGATCTGCTGGGCGAAGATGTGAACCGGCCCCGGAGGAGGGACGATTGGCTCTACGTAGCCCTCGGACCAGAGGCGCAGGACGCCTGCGGCCCGGAGGAATCCGTCGTCCGAAGTCGCGAGGAACAGGCAGTTCCGCGAGGTGCCGGGCCGTCGGCCCGTGCGACCCAGGCGCTGGAGGAAGGAGGCCACCGTGGCCGGAGCGTCCACCTGGATGATGCGATCCAGATCCCCGACGTCGATCCCGAGCTCGAGGGTGCTCGTGGCGACAATCACGCAGTCGCTGCCCTCGGCGAAGGCCGTCTCCGCACGCCGGCGCTCATCGAGGCTGAGTGAGCTGTGGGAGACGAAGGTGTCAACGCCGAGACTCCGGAGGCCCGCAGCGAGCTCTTCGACACGCGACCGGCTGTCGCAAAAGACCAGCCGCTTCTCCCCGCGGTGGAGCTGCGCCACGACTTGGGCTGCGTTCTCGAGGTTCCCGACGTAGTCGAGACTCACGTCCGCAGCGCGGGCGACCTCGCCCTGCGGAGCGATGACGTGCCTCGGACGGGAGGGCGACGGCATCAGCCACTCGATCAGCTCGTCCGGGTTCCCGATCGTGGCGGAGAGTCCCAGACGCTGAATCTCCCGGCCTGCGAGCTTCGTCACACGCTCGAGTACCGCCAGGAGATGCCAGCCCCGGTCGTCCCCGGCGAAGGCGTGGAGTTCGTCAACCACCACGGCCTGGAGGTGTCGAAAGAGGGCGCGTGGGTCGGACCGGCGTGACACGAGCATCACCTCGATCGACTCGGGGGTGGTGAGCAGGAGATCGGGCGGGTCCGTCATGATCCGGAGTCGCGGGGCCTGGCCCACGTCCCCGTGCCAGAGCGCCACCCGGCGGCCCACGAGCGAGCAGTAGCTCTGTAGCCTGGGCTCAAGGTTGTTGAGCAGTGCCTTGATCGGGCACACGTACAGGACCCCCAGTCCCCGCCAGTCCTCGCGCAGCATGCGGGAGAGGAGCGGGAAAACGGCAGCCTCGGTCTTCCCACCCGCGGTGGGAGCGAGGAGGAGCGCGTGGTCGCCCGCCAGGATCGGGTCGATCGAGGCCTCCTGGAGTGGGCGCAGGGAGCGCCACCCGAGCGAGTTCACGATGTGGTGCTGAAGGGCCGGGTGCAGCCGATCGAAGGCGCTCTCCCCGCTCACAGCTCGAGCTCGACGTCGTCCGGCTTGCTGGCCGCCCGTGCGTTGCGCTCGACCTCCGATAGCTCGGAGTCGGCCATCGTGAGGGAGTAGTCGCGTCGCGGCTCGAACTCGAGGTGCAAGTCGATTCGATCGAGCACGTCCTGCACCAGCTTCTTCAGGAAGATCCGGGGCGCAATTCCGACCTTTCCACCGAGACCACCCGTGACGGCCCGGGCCAGCTCCGCCAGGTACGCGTCGTTCGCGCGCTCGCGAACCCGCTCGGGCGCCTTCGAGCCCTCGGCGTAGAGGTCCCGGATCTTTCGGCCGACGAGCTCGAGCCGTTCGAAATCGAAGTTCTGGAGCCGGATTTGCGGAGCACGCGGGTTGTCGAAACGGACATCCGTCGCAAAGTCGACGTCGAGGCGCTGGGCCAGGGGGAGAAGCCGCTTCACACCTTGCGGCCCCTCGAAGAAGGCCGGCGTCCCTGTGACCACCAGGTACAGTCCCGGGAAGCGCCCCGAGTCGATCTCATCGATGAGCTGTCGCAGGGCGTTCAGGCTTTTCTCCCGGACGTCGCCGCGAACCCGCTGCAATGTCTCGACCTCGTCGAGGACGATGAGGAGGCCGGAGAAGCCCGAGTCCCGGAGGATTACGAGAAGTCCTTGCAAGAAGCTCAGTGCCCCGAAGTGGTCAATGTCGCCCTTGATGCCCGCATACCGCTTCGCGGCGGCCCCGACGTTCGGCTGACCGGAGATCCAGGCCAGGAGACTGTCCGCGGTCGCCCGGTCGCGGTCGCCCAGGGCCTGGCGGTAGGCCCGCAACGCCGTGGCAAAGGTCGGTGCGTGGCGCGCGACCGCCGCCAGGCGCTGCTCCATGAGCTCCGAGGTGCGTTCAAGAAGCCCATGCGCATCGGACTCCGAGAGCTTCCCCTCGGCCAGCACGTCCTCCTCCAGCGCATAAAACCAGGCGTCGAGGATGCCGCGCAGGGCGCCTTGGTGCGAGTCGGTGGTGGAGAGGCGCTCCACGAGGCGGCGGTAGACTGTTTCGAGCCGGTGGAGGGGGGTCTCCGTCTCCGAGATCTGCACCTCGGCCGTGGCGAAACCTTCTCGCTTCGCACGCTCCTGAAGCCAGCGGGCGAAGAAGGTTTTCCCGCTCCCGTACTCCCCGCGGACGGCCTTGAACTTGGCGCCGCCCGCGGCGACGGCGGCGAGCTCCTCTCCAAGCGCCGCCTCAAAGCGCTCGAGCCCCACCGCAAAGGCGTCGAGGCTCCGCTGGGGCACCGTGCCGCGCCGCAGGGCATCGATGATCTCATTCCGCCTCTGGGGACTGATCATCGTGAGGCTCGCCCGGGCTTGCGCATCGCCTCGAGACCGAACTGAGCATCGAGCAGCTCGCGGTTCAACTCGACGGTGTCGGAGGCTTCATCGACTGCGAGCACGTCGTATCCCTCGACGTTGAGGAGCCGCCGGAGCGCGGAGAGGATCCCGCCCAGACGCAGGGGGGCGACGCCGAGGCGACCGGCCAACGCCGCGCAGGTGAGTTTGCCGCCCCGCTCGTCGAGTGCCGTAAGGATGGTTCGGATCCGATCGCCGGAGAGCGCGGTCCGGGCAGCCCGTTCGCGCTGGGACTGGAAGAGCTCGCTCTCGAGTAGGCGAGTCACCCATTCCATGCCAGGCCGAACCACTGCAGCGGTCTCTACGGGTTGTGCAAAGAGGTTCCCGGTCTTGCCCTTGCGGGGTAGGGGGCGCCTCACAGGCCGTGCGGGCTCCGCCACACTGGCTTCAGGCTCCCGTCGCCAGTCCCACCAGCTCGGAATCTCGGGTGCTACTTCTCGCCAATCCGAGAGGTTCGCCGCGACGTCCGGCATGGCCATGACCGCGAGCGGGATCACCACCTCCTGGGGAGCGGCGCCCCCGTGGTAGCCATTCTTCTTGATCCCGAAGCGCACGCGCTCGCTCCAGGGGGCGAGGAGCCGACCGCCTGCTGCAATCACGCGCGGGCCCGCGAGCAGCACCTCGTCCGCTTCCGGTGCGCGCGTAGCGGCGCGCCACCGCTCCGAGCCCTCTCCCTCCCGGCTCTCGCTCGCCCGTTCGAGGACGTGACCGTGGTCGCTCACGAAGACGACGATACGACCGGCCGCTTGTGCCACCTCTAGGAGTTCCTCAAGAGGTCGAATGTGATGGACTGTCCACGGCACCCGGACCTGATCACCCTTCGCTAGATGGTCGTCGACCGCGTTGATCACCACGCCGACCACGCGTCGATGGAGGTCAGAGACCTCCTCCAGGACCGTCGGAGCTACCCCGGCTGCGCCCGTCTCTCGCAGGTTCCCTTTGTGGAAAAGGACCGGGGGCGCGACAGGCTCGGAGGCAGCGACTAGGCCGCGATGCTGGGAGAAGCCCTCCTTCTCTGTGGCGGAGTTCCCCGTGAGAAGCTTCCCGCACAGGAGGCTCGTGCGCGAGACCTCGGTCACGGTCGGAACTACTGCGATCACGGGTGGGCGGATCACCTCATCGTCTGGGACCAGCTCGATCCAGCCTCCCCGGAGGAGGTCTTGCTCGAGTTCCCGGAACACGGCCATGCCCATCGCATCGATCACAACCAGGAGCACCGGGCAAGCCTTGGCGAGCGGCACGAGCACGCTCTCGAGAACTTTCTCGACGGGCAGTAGGGGCTTATCGTGCGATCCGGACGCGATCCACCCAGCGAATAGCGATGCGAACTGCCTGTTCTCAGCCTCCCGCTGGGCGTCGCACTGGGAGGCCAGGCGGGCATACGCCTCGGCCAGCGCCTTCGATGGGTCTCCATCCCAGACGCGCGTGCGGGCCCAGTCCGCGAAGCCGCCTTCAGCTCGGTACGCCTGCGCCGCGTTCGAGAAGGAGGCCCCCATCGAGACGGTGGTCGTGCGCCGAGCAGCCAGCCAGCCGGCGAGCCGCATTGCCATCTCTAGCCCTTCCATGCGCGCGCGCTCGTAGGCGACCAGCTGGTGGGAGAGGACGGCCTCAGCCGCCTCCCGCAGCGCGTCCGGCACGCGCCCCTCGCTTCCTTCCGCGAAGCCCGTCAGCTCGCGAGCCAGCCGCTCGAGCCGCTGCTGATATCCGGACTGAAGACTCGTGCTGCGCCAGGCGAGGTCCTCGGCGCCGAGCTCGCGCAGTAGCGCGTCCGCCTCGGCCAGGACCGGGCGGAGGGCCGGGACGGGATCTCCCGGCCGTTCGAGCCGCCGCTGGAGGACGGCTTCGGCGGCACTGGCCCACGCGCCGGCCAGCTCAGGGTGGAGCTCGCCCAAGTCCAGCAGGGCCTCCAGCTTCCCGCGTGCCTTCGCCGCTTTCTCCTCCCTCCTCGTCTCCGGGCTGAAGAGGATCCGCGCCACGAGACCGACGGCGAGGGCGCGACGACCCTGCCGCGTGACACTCCGGAGGATCACTCCGGCGAGCTCCCCCGCGCTCTCCGCCACCGCCTGCACGAGGCCTTCGAGGAACTTGTCGGACAGGGCCATCAGTCGCTCGCGGCTCGTCGGGTCGAGTGCCCAGGCGAGCAGCGTCTCCGGGTCGCGCTTACCGCCAGGAAGACGGAGCAGCGCCTCGCACAGGTGCCTCCACGCCATCTCCGCCTCGACGAAGCCGCTCGGGGCAGGTGTGTAGCCGTGTTCCGGCTCGGCCTCGAGCAGAGCCGGCGCCACCCATTCGTGGCGCTGCACCAGCCGCGGGTCCACCCAACGGGCCCGAAAGCGATCCTTCACGAGCTGCCAGAGGTTGATCGAGAAGAGCTGACGGCGGGCGAGGCGGGCCAGCACATCGGTGCCCAGCTCCGCGGACTGGAGGTTCGTCAGCACGACGAGCGGGGGCCCGTCCTCGAGCTGACCCACAAGTCGTTCGCGCAGCTCAAGGACCGAGCGGCAGGAGGCGACCGGAAGGCTCTCGCTGCCCACTCGCAGGGCGTCCCCCGTCCAGCTGGGGTCGGGCACGCGGATGCCGATGACCCGCGCTTCGGGGAACTTCTCCCGCACCGAGGCCACCTGGGCGCGGACCTGCGAGAGGGTGGGCGATCCACTCACGCTCCGCCCCCGCGATGAAGCTTCCAGTCGATGGTGAGACGGGAGCCCGGGTGCTCCTCGAGGAGCTCCTCGAGTTTCTGAGCTGCCGCGCGGAGTGCCGCCGCGTCGAGGTCGACATTTCGGCCTTCCTGAAGCGTGCCGGGGACCGCGGACGGCGGCGGCGCCTCGCGTTCGGGCGGCGCGAGCAGCTCGATCGCTCGGCCCTCCAGCGCCGGCAGCTTCGTCGCGAGGGCGACCGCGTACTCGTCGGCGCCAAGAGCCTCGGCGAGCTCGCTCCTGAGGCGCTCGGCCTCCACCGCCCGCTCGCCCGAGAGCCGCTTGATCGACTCGAAGAGCTGCCACTTAGTCAGCTCAAGTGTGGCCCGGCAAGACGCGGCCTTCCGGAAGCTCGACCCCATGGCCTCGAGGGAGGTGTCTACCTCGGCGGCGGCGAGCTTCTCGATCCGAGCCTTGCCGTGCGCGGGGACGAGCGATCGCAACAGGGCGCACGTCGCCCGCGCCGTGCGCAGGCGCTTCGCCGCTTCCTCGTCGACGTGGAGCTCGGCACTGAGCACTTCCAATCTCTCGGCGACGGCCACGCAGTGCTCCAGACCACCCTGCGCGGCGCTACCGAGCTTCTCGCTGAGTTCGCTCAAGTTGCTTGCGTTCCGGAGCGGCGACACGGCGATCCCGAACACCTTCCCTGCCCGCTCGATCGCCTCCTCCCAGACCTCCCCATCGGGCAGCTCCTCTTCGCGCAGCTCGAGCTGGTCAGAGAGGCCCTCCAGGTTGGGTTGTGCGGGGCCGCCGTGAAGGCGGAAGGCGAGGCTAGCCTGGTCGGCAAAGGCCATGATCACCAGGTTCTGTGCGACTGCGGGGAGCCCCATCGGCTGGGGCTCATCCATCGCCTCGCGGAGCTTGGCTACGCTGAGGGGTTTCACGAGGCGGTCGAAGTGGCCGAACCAGTGCCGCCCCAGCACGAAGTGTGTCTCGCCCATCTCGCCGAGCCGTAGTGGCACCGCGATCTGGTTCATGAGTGCGCGTAGGGACTTGTCGATCGGGACCCGGCCCTCCGTCTCCTGGACGGCCCTCGCAACCTGATCGTGGATCTTGCGAAGTGCGCCGGGCTTCACTTCGGTCCCGAACTCCGGATGGGCCGGGTACTGGCTCGTGAGCATCTGGTCGAGCAGGCTCTCGAGCGCGGCGCGCAGGTTCGCCCGAGCTGGCGGGCGCGGGGCGAAGGCCGCGTCCAGCGACTGGAAGTGCTCGGCCGGGGAATGCGATTCCTCGATGGAACCCGGCGGGGGACTCTCGACCCCGTAGGCACCCTCGAGGTAGTGGATGAGCCGCTGGCGGAGCTGGCTCTGCTGGTTGCGGAGGAGCTCCCGGGCGGATGCCTGATCCACGGGCGAGAGGTGGGTCGCATGATCGCGCAGCCGCTCGCCGGCCAGCAGGTAATCGAGCTTCACCAGCGTCCCCAGGTCGCGCTGGGCAGAGGCACTCAAGAAGGAGGGGATCCAGACAAGGGTCCTCGAGGGCTTCGCCGACTCGCGGAACTCATCGAGGCGCGCGAGATCATCCGCCGGCGAGTGCCCGGGATCGTCGAAGGGAAAGTCGATCACGAGCTTGCGCTCATCTCCCTTGGCCTGCAGCGACTCGTCGAGGAGTTCGCGCACGTTCGCGAAAATCACCTCAAAGCCCCGCCGCGTGCCCCGCCAGGTGATCTCGTGCTCGAGGAGCAGCTCGTCACGGTCTTCGATTCCCAGCTCGCCGAAGAGGACCTCTCGCACCTTGCGGCGGCGGTTCCCGACGTTGTCGTGGCGCTCAGCGTTCGCGAGGATAGCCTCGGTGTCGACCGCCGAGAGCTGGAGCGTAATGACCGGGTTCGTCGGGTCGTCCCCGATCTTGATCTCGCCCACCTCGGCGGCCCAGCTCCGGCATCGCCGGAGCACATCCTGACCCTCTCGTCCCTCGATGGGCGTGCGGATCGAGCCGTGGTTAAGCGCCGCGAGGCGAGACGCGGTCAGGCTCTTGAGCACCTCCACGTTAGGGACGAGCGCCGAGAGCAGGAGGGTCTTCACCAGGCGGTCATCGGCTCCGAAGGCCCGGAGCTTCGCGTCGCCGATCGGGAGCTTGTCCGCGTCTGCTTTCGTAATGCGGTGCTGTCGCTCGAGCAACGGGAGGAACTTCTGGTGGTAGAGGCGTCGCGCGTTCTCGAAGTGGTGCCGCATGCCCTCCGTGAAGGGCTCGTCGCCCTCCGCGATCGCGTCGAAGAGATCGCCCACGGGAAGGATTTGCCCGAGCTCGAGTGTGTCGCGCTGGTCGACCAGGAGTTGCAGCATCACCTTGAGGGCCGTGCGCTCGCGCTGGAGGAGGGACGACACCGCCACCAGGGTCTCCACCAGGGCGGGACTGAAGGGGTACACCTTGCGGAAGACGCTGCGGTCAGCGTGCGGTGTGAGGAGGGTCTCGAAGACCTCCTGGCGTATTTTCTCAGTCTCGGCGTAGGCGCGATCGATCTGCTGGCGTGCCCCCTCGCTTTTGGGAGGCAGGATGCGCCGGGCGGCGATCTCGGGGAGGTTCCGATCTTCGAGGGTGATCGTGGCGAAGCGAGCCTCCCACCACTGCAAGACGTCCGCGAAACCGAGCTGCTCGGCGCCCGTCACCTGGTCGCCCACGAGCTGCCGCAGGTCGCGTTGGCGTGCCACGAAGCTCACGATCGGGATGGGACGGTCGGCACTCTCCGCCTCCACCAGCTTCGAGACCTTCGGGCCCTCCTCGTTCAGGAACTTGAAGTCCGCGGCGTGCGTCGCGAGCCACAGGATGAGCTCGTCGAGGAAGAGGATGAGGGCGTCGTAGCCCAGATCCCGGGCGTGGCGCGAGAGGATCGCGAGACCTTCATCGAGGGATACGAAGGCCTCCTCGCTCCCCCCGGCAACGTCCCCGTAGCTCTGGAAGAAGGAGCCCACGAGGGCACTGACCAGCCGGCTCCGCTCCTCGGAGCCAGGAGGAGCTCGGAGCGCGGCCTCGAAGCTGGCCGCGTCCCAGGGCGCCAAGAGATCTCCCCAGCCTTTACCCCCTCCTCTCGCCCCGCTGACGGCCTCGTTCAGACCCTGGAAGAACTTGGCGTCCCCGATCCGCACGCGCATCTTGCGGGCATCTTCGAACAGCCCCTCGGCTCGGTAGACGCCGGGGATGGGGGCCTCCGGGTTCAGTTGCGCGACACGCCGCGCGTACCCTCCGAGGACTGCGGCCTCCATGCTGGGCTTTCCGATCATGTGGTACGGGATCAGCAGGAATCGCTTCCCGGCGAGGGCGGCGCCGTGCTTCGTGACGACGGCCTCGAGCCCCTCCAGCGAGCGCGCCGCCGCGTTCTGCTGGAGGAGCAGGTGGAGAACGGCCATGAAGTGGCTCTTGCCGCTCCCGAAGCTCCCGTGCAGATACGCGGCCTTGCTTGAGCTCGACTGGAGCGCGCCCCGGATCAGCTCGAGTGCCCGGTCGAACGCCTCGGCGAGCTGCGGGGTGACGACGTAGCTCCGGAGCGTCTCCTCCGGCCGCCCAACCCCCTCCGCAAGCCGCAACACGAAGTCGTCGGGGTGGACACGCTCCGGGATGTCGATCAGGTCCTTGATCAGGGTCATGTAGCAGCCCTCTCCCCGCTGGAGCGTCGGGCCCGCTTCTTCCGCGTCCCCGCGCGGCCGCTCCGGGGGGGTGTCCACTCGAGGATCTTCTCGCGCGTGAGCCCCAGAGCGCGCGCCTCTTCCTCGATGAAGCCCTGGAAGTAGTCGCCCATGCCGACGCCGAATTCGGGATTGAGCTCGTTGTGCCACTGGCGCACCCAGGGGAAAAGCTCGAGGAGGCCGGCCAGGAGCGGACTCAGGCGCTCGGCCGACCAGCCCTCCTGTTCCCTCATCTGGACGTAATAGGCGGCCACCGCCCGGGCGAGCGCGAGGTGGTCCCAGCCTGCCCAGCCGATCACGAGCGAAGGATCGGCCTCGCGCTCGCAGCCGGGCAGGCTCACGAACCGCTCTTTCGGGACGTCGAGCTTCCCGCGCAGCCGCCAGTAGCTGGTCCTCTGGAAATCCGTCGACGTGTACTTCGGCGGAACCGGGATGTCGCCCACCGCCCCTGCCTTCTCCGCCTTCGCCTGCGTCTCGGAGAGGTGGTCAGGGTGCGACGCAAGGAGCTCAGTTCGCGCGTCGATCGCGTCCTCATGGCGCTGAAGCTCCCAAGTTGTTTCCCAGGCCTGCCGTTTGCGCAGTCCCGGTGGCTTGTAGCGCAGCACGGCGAGGAGGGGAACGCTCTCGTCCTCCACCAGCTCGCCCACGAGCGCGGCAAGGTCGAAGTCGGGGCGGCCCCGGTAGAGCTCCGCCACCTGAAGAAACTCGGGATCCCCCCGAACCTGGTCTGCGAGCCGCGCGGTTGTAGTCAGCCGTGTCTCGCGCCAGTATCGACCATCCTCCAGGCGGTCGAGGAGCCACCCGCGTAGGGCGCGGGCCTCCTGTTCCTTCCAGGGCTCGTCGTTCCAGCGGCGCTTGTACTCGGGCTGCTCGATGAGTGCCACGTTCGGATTGTTCTCGATCGCCTCGATCCGGCTCTGGACGAGGGCGCGGTACTCCGCGGGCCAGCGGTCGGGAATCTCCGTGATCGGGCTCGCGCCGTGGCGCTCGAACCACTTCGTCTCGACCTCTCCGGCGGCCAGCTTGCGTGCCAGCGCGATCTCGAAGGCACGCTCACCAACCTTGATGCGCGGCACCTCGCCTAGCCTCCCGCAGAGGTCATCTTCCAGGAGGCCGTAGAGCCTGTAGCAGTTCCAGTCGAGCTCCTCCTGCAGGGTGATCATCTCCGACCGAATCTCCTCCAGCCGCTCCTGAGCTGCTACTACGGATCCGCGACTGGGCAGCCCGTGCGCGACAACCGCGCGGGCGCGTAGATCCCCACGCTCCCGTCCGAGCGCGTCGAGCCGGCGCGCAGCATTCAACGGTCGCTCTTCTGGGAGAGGCACTTGCTCCACCTTTGCACCATTGAATGCATAGAAGTCATGCCACTTCTCGTCCTTAGAGTGGGCTCCGCCTGGACCTCCCTTGTTGTGGCATACTTGTTGAAGCCAGAAGCACGCAGTCGAGCTATTGAGCAGGCCGAGAAGGCCGAGGTGATCGTCCTCGGAGGAACCAGGAGGGAGCTTGATCACAGGTGCCGTCTGCTTGAATACCTTGCCACCACGATCCAGCACGAAATGGTTGTGTGTAGCCACTTCCGCGAACGCGATCGACAAGGGCGTGCGGAACCTATCGCGGAAGAACATCGAGTATTCGTGCCAAGCAAGCCCTCGTTGAATCTGTGTCAACCCATATGCAATCCGAGAAGACAGTTGTGCTCGCCATGGCCAGAGGAATCGGAGAACAGGCTCACGCACAACGGCTTCAAGGCTCTCTGGATCATACGGCCAGATCGCTGCCGTGGGATCGTTGATGCCCCAATCTCGCACCTCCTCGCCGGCGACCAGAGGACGAATCTGCTCTTTCGAGATCCCATGGCGCAGACAAACCGCGGTTGATACTCGATAAGCATCATCCTCGCGAGTAACTGCACCAAAACCCACTTCGCTTGAAACGCGGCATAACGTCCCTCGTGCCGCTTCCTCCACACGCACCTTAAGTTCGGAGGCACCTCCTCCTCCGATGCTCCACGGATGCTTGTGAAAGCGCTCTCGAGGCACGTTGCTGACGCTCACGTACTCGCTCTCTGAGGCCGCGCGGTCCACCTGCCCGACGATCGCGGACCAAACCACTCCCTTCGCGGCGTCCTCCGGTGTCGATGGTTCCCCACGGATGCCCATGACGGCACGCAACGTCGAATCCACCGGGCGCCGGTGGCGGCCGACCAGGATTACGGTGGGCGTCCCGTGACCCGGAATGTAGGCCCCTGACGTGTCGATCACGTGAGTCAGGTCCCAGCGCGGGATGAACTGTTCGATGAGCTTCCTCCCGAACTCCCGCTTCATGAACGAGTTCGCAGTAATCATCCCAACGAAGCCCGCGGGCTCTGATCCTCCGGGCTCTGGAGCGATCGCGAGATCGAAGAAGCGCTCGGTGAAGGGCACCGCGAGCGAGTACTTCCTATGACACGACTCAAAGCGATCCCGATACGTCTGGTTGAGCGCCCGGTCCTTGGGCGTAATGTAGGGGGGGTTCCCGACGACGACGTGGTAGCGCAGGCCCAGTATTCGCCGAAGCTCTTCAGAGTCCTCGCTCTGGTAGACATGGTCAAGCATTCCGGGGCGCCGTCCATGGAGCAGGGAATCGCCCGCTGCGATGTGGATGGTGAACGCCGGGGCGTCCGCGAGACGCTTGACCCCCGACGTCCGTAGCGCCGCCACCAAAAGACGGAAGCGTGCGATGGCGGCCGCATAAGGATTGAGATCGACACCCGCCACCTGTTCGAGGGCGCGGCGCACACGCTCGCGAGCGTTCGTACCAGGCTCGTGCTTCGCCCAGAGCGCTTCGAGGCGGCGGAAAGCCCCGAGGAGGAAGTGGCCCGAACCGCAGGCGGGGTCAAAAAGCCGCACCTCCCGAAAGCCGAACTCGTCGATGGCCGGAGCGAGCGTCCGGTCGAGAATGAACTCTTCCACGAACTCGGGGGTCTGGAGGAGCGCGTAGCGCTTGCGCGCGCTCGCCGAGAGATCCTGGTAGAGGTCGCCCAGAAAGCGCGTGCCCCAGGCCGGGTCCGTGAAGTCGTGGACGAGGGCACCCGAGTCGGGGTCGATTCGCTGCCAGAGCTGCAGGAGCTGCGCGGCGCCGTCACCCGACGGGCCGAGCCTCCAGAGGGGGTTGTGCCGCTCGTCGAACAGGGCTCCGGCAGCGGGCAGCTTCGAGACCTGCCGAAAGACGTGGAGGAGGTATTCGCGGTCGCTGTCGGTGGGATGCTCACGGAAGTAGAGCGTGTGCTCGTCGAGGGCGCGTTGGCGGCGATCGCCGGGGCCCGAGAGACGCGGGGGATCGACGAGCCCGTTGTCCTCTAGGAAGCGGACGAAGACGCAGCCGAGGATCCAGGCCACCGCCACCTGCGTGATTTCGTCGTCCCGCCAGGCCTCGTAGGTCTCGGCAGTCCGCTCGGCGGCGCGGCCGGCACGGTACTCGGCGCGGAAGGGGGCATCGAGCTCGGGGTTCTCCTCGCACCGCTCGCGCAGGTCGTCCTCGAGGGCGGCGCGCAGCCGCTCTAGGTCCCCGAGCAAGCGTTGCGGATCGATCACGCGATGCCTCTTCCTGGGGCCTGGCCAGCGCTGACAGCTTGCATTGCGAGCCAAGCGGTAGGAATGCGCGCCCACTGGGCGGGGGTAAAGACGGGGACGGGCTCGCCATCCAGTATCGGACGGGCGTCCTGGAGACTGCCGGGGACGAGCAACCAGATGCCCGGGAGCCCGTCGGGTCGACCGGCGGCTTCGCGCAGGTCGTCCACGAAGCTCACCTGTTCGTAGCGGGCGAGGAGGCCCAGGTTCGTGAGCAAGACCGTCCGGCGCGCCTCGGCGAGATCCGCTTTCACCCGCGGTAGAGCCCGGTGCTGGACCAGGCGCATGAGGTTCGACCATTCGCTACTCCCGCGCGGCTCGGCGTCGGCACGCAGCACCACCTCCCAGTCCGCCCCCGCCTCGAGGGCTGCGTGCTTCATGTGGCGGATGAGGAGATCATCCATGCTGCGGACAACCACAGGAAAGGCAGCGGTGAGCGCACGCTCTGCCTCGGCGAGCCGGCGGGGTGAGGCGATGAGCGCCAGGAAGGCCTGGCGCTCGAACGCGCGGCGGAGACGTCGGTCAAAGCCCTCGGCGTCCAGGTCCTCGGGTGAGGGGGCGGCGTCGCCGCGGGCGGCGGCGGAGGTGGGCGCATAGCTCGTCGCTGAGTCGACAGTGACGAACTCGCGGAGGGGAGACGTGAAGGCGCCTCGGCCCTCACCTGCGTCGGAACTCCAGCGAAGTTCACTGCCCACCTCCGTGAGGAGGACCTCGAGGGCAGGGCGGGCCGGCAGACGTTCCGCCTCCGGGTAGCGGCCCGCGACACGCGCCTGGATCTCCTCGGTAGTGAGCTCCCGGGCGCCCGCGAGGGCACCGAGTGCGAGCTTGAGAGCCCGCCGCGCCTCCATTCCGCGCGGGTAGAGCTCGAGCCTGCTCGAGAGGGCCGCCCCCTTCGAGGCGGCTGCCGCGAGGTTGAGGAGTCGGCTCGCGGGCGTACGCATGACGCCGCCGGGGACCGGGATTGCCTGGAGCGCCTCCAGGACCCGGGTGGGCGAGGGAAGCGGGTCGCCCGTGGCGAGTTCATCGGCGCTGAGGCCGAGGCGCTCCGCGTAGTCGGCCAGCCTCTGGCCATCGATCCGTGCTTCGCCCTGCTCATCGACCTCGTCGCGCGCGAGGAGCACCCTGCCCTCCGCCTGGCTGCGGCGCACGATCCACCGGGGTGCTGCGCGGTCGCGCTCCGTCTCGACCGCCGCGCGGAGGGCTGCCGCAGCGTGACGCGACCGCAGCGGCTCCTCCTGGACCGAGCCTCGCCGTACGAGGACAGCCTCGGCCACCTCGCCATTGGTCATCACGCCTCCCTGTGATTCGAGGAGCTCGGCGAGGTCGTTCCGGAGCTGCGTGAGGGCCGGAACCTTCGACCAGCGGCGCCGCGCACTCTGAAGGGTTTGGCTGACCGCGACGGGGGTGATTCCTAGGCTGCGCGCAACCTCGCTCTGGCTCGACCAGGAGCCTGGCAGCGTGTTCGCCGCGTCTCCTAGTTCTAGTTCTAGGCCCAGGAACGCCGCGAGAATCTCCGCATCGCGCTTGGTCTGCGCCGTGCGCCCAGCGGGGAGGATCTGTCGGAGCAACTCGTCCACGCTCGCGCGGGCAGCCTCCTCGGAGATCTCGGGGGTTTCCTCCGTGGAGGCGGCTTTGGGGAGCTTCGCCACCTCCGGGAAACGCTCGGCCAGTCGCTTGGCGAGATCGGTGAGCTCGCGTCGCGTACGACTCCCCACGCCCCGCATCCGGTTCACCTGGATGAGCGGGAAGCGAAGGAGGTCCTCCACGGTGCGCACGTTCATCCGCTCGACTGCGCTAAGCACGCGGGGGCTAAGACCTAGCTCGGAGAGGCCTGTTCCGAGAGACGAGTGATCGAGGGGCGTAACCGCCAGTTCCGCCTCGTCGTGCTCCGTTCTCAGCTCGGGGCGGGAGGCTGCGAGGAAGAGCTGGCGCCAGACCCGGAGCATCTCCTGCGCGTTGTCGAACCGCTCGCTGTAGTCGCGGCGCAGGGACTTGGTGAAGAAGGCGACCATCTCCT
>Ga0187892_10004180_pt1 | contig 24712 bp, 17 predicted proteins | sample MA1701073metaG_FD_139345 | JGI IMG/M metagenome (GOLD analysis project Ga0187892, IMG submission 139345) | Bio-ooze microbial communities from a basaltic lava cave in the Kipuka Kanohina Cave System on the Island of Hawaii, USA - MA170107-3 metaG ... | reverse complement strand
TGCCGCGGGTATGTGGTATCTTCACCACAAGTACAATTTCACCGAGTCCGTCCTTGAGACAGCGCTCCAGTCGTTACGCCATTCATGCGCGTCGGAACTTACCCGACAAGGAATTTCGCTCAGGTTGTTACTCGCTGCGCTCGCAACAACAGAAACTAGAGACTAGACACTAGAAACTAGATTTGTTGTCGCGGACGCTGTGGGGCCGGTCATTTCTGCCGGCCTCTGCATGTCGCCATGCAGCTCGGACTATATCACTGCCTAGAGACTAGAGACTGGAAACTAGAGACGGAAACATCCCGTCTCGACATCTCCACGTCATCCAAGTTCGCTAGGCATTCGGCGTATAGTCTCTGAGGATTTCGGACAGATCACCTCTTTTCTGCCCGACCTTTCCTGCTGATTGTCCGCACCGGTCGGATTGTCACGAACGTCCGCTCCCGTGCCCTTGACACTTTCGCGTAAAAGGCAAGCTAGTCGATTCGTTCGTACCGCCGGATTCTCGGAGGTTCCAGCATACAGCCGAATGCTCGCACGATGTCGCCACCGTGCGGGGCAGACTAGAAACTGGAAAACCAGACCGCGAGCTTCGCTCGCTCACTAGAACTTGAACGGGCTATTGTCGCGCCGTCTAGGTTCTAGTCTGCTAGTATCCAGTCTCTAGTATCCACCTTAGGACCCTCATAGTTAGGGCCGCCGTTAACGGGTGCTTCGGTTGCCAGCTTCGCCCGGTTACCCAGACTAACCGCCTCCCTTAACATTCCCGCACCGAGCAGGCGTCAGTCTCTATACGTCCACTGTACGTGTTGGCAGAGACCTGTGTTTTTGATAAACAGTCGCCAGAGCCGATTCTCTGCGCCCTCCCCACCGAAGCGGGGTAGGGACCCCTTGTCCCGAAGTTACGGGGTCATTTTGCCTAGTTCCTTAAGGACGGTTCTCTCGAGCGCCTGAGGCTACGCGCCTCACCTACCTGTGTCAGTTTTAGTACGGATCCGCTGCTTGCCTCCGAGGCTTTTCTCGGTCCCCTCTCCCCGCACTTCGGCAACAAATCGGCCTCGATCCGCCCGAAGGCAGACGACCCTCACGTCTTATCGTGGGCTGCAGCTTGAGAGGACGCACCTCGGAGGTATTCGCACAACGGAGGGCAGGAATATTAACCTGCTGTCCATCGACTACGCCTTTCAGCCTCGTCTTAGGTTCCGCCTAACCCTGGGCGGATTTCCCTTCCCCAGGAAACCTTAGGTTTTCGGCGAGAAGGATTTTCACCTTCTTTCTCGTTACTCATTCCGGCATAATCACTGGATAGGCCCGCAACCACTCCTTACGGTATGGCCTGTATCTGCCTATCCACGCTCCCCTACCGACTAGAAACTAGAAACGAGAAACTCCAACGAATTGTCGATCACCGATTCTCGATTTGCGATTTCGACAATTCCGTCGAAGTGTCTGGTTTCTAGTTCCTAGTCCCGTGGCTTCGGTACCGTGCTTGAGTCCCGTTCATTATCGGCGCCCAATCTCTCGATGAGTAAGCTATTACGCACTTTTTAAATGGTGGCTGCTTCTAAGCCAACATCCTCGCTGTCATAGAGAAAGAACTTCCTTACGCACTTAGCACGGATTGGGGACCTTAGCCGACGGTCCGGGTTGTTCCCCTTTTGTCCATGAAGCTTATCCCCCACAGACTGACTCCCGGGATAGTCGTCGTAGTATTCGGAGTTTGGTTGAGGGCGGTAGGCGGGTAGCCCCCGCGTCTCATTCAGTAGCTCTACCCCTACGACGTAGTGTCCCAAGGCTAGCCCAAAAGCGATTTCGGGGAGAACGAGATATCTCCACGTTTGATTAGACTTTTACTCCTCCCCACAGCTCATCGGATAACTTTTCAACGTTAACCCGTTCGGTCCTCCGCGACCTTTTACGGTCGCTTCAACCTGGCCATGGGTAGATCACGTGGTTTCGCGTCTACGGCCTGCAACTCATTCGCCCTATTCAGACTCGCTTTCGCTTCGGCTCCTCCGCGGAACGGATTAACCTGGCTACAGACCGTAACTCGCCGGATCATTATGCAAAAGGCACGCGGTCACACCGAGAGCAAGCTCTCATGGTGCTTCCACAGCTTGTAAGTACATGGTTTCAGGTTCTTTGAACTCCGCTTGTAGCGGTTCTTTTCACCTTTCAGTCGCCTTACTTGTTCACTATCGGTCGTCGAGTAGTACTTAGCCTTGGAGGGTGGACCCCCCGGATTCACACCAAGTTCCACGAGCTCGATGCTACTCTGGGACACCTCTCAACGGAGGGCTGTCGTTTTCGCGTACAGGAGTGTCACCTTCTGTGCCCGGCCTTTCCAGACCGTTCCGCTAACGACGCCTTTGTAACTCCTCGAGGGCCCGCAACCCCGCGGTGCAAGCACCACGGTTTGGGCTTATCCGTCTTCGCTCGCCGCTACTGACGGAGTCTCGGTTGATTTCTTCTCCTCCAGGTACTGAGATGTGTCAGTTCCCTGGGTTTGCTCCACACGGCCTATGCATTCAGCCGCGGGTGACGCCATCTGGTTGCCCAGTGACGCCCGGTTTCCCGATTCGGAAATCCCCGGATCAAAGCTTGTTTGACAGCTCCCCGAGGCTTATCGCAGCCTACCACGTCCTTCATCGCCTCTCGACGCCAAGGCATCCCCCATGCACTCTTAGTAGCTTGACCACATTGATGAGGGGCTGTCGCTTTAGCCGAACCCCTGAGGGCCGGCCAATTGCGCCATTGCTCCTTCGGTCAAGCCGCCTTCCGACGCTTGAGAATTCCTTATCGCCGTGCGCCTGGACGCGTCGCTTCTTTTGAGCCACGCGCTTTGCTCGCACGGCGGTTGGAATTCATATGGTTGAATACCCACAAAACCGTTGATTTGATCGCCGCCCTCGGCCGCCGCCCGCCGGGCGCCGTCCGATCACGACGACAAATCTTGCGTCCGCTTCTTCAATTGCCAAAGAGCGAGGCCGCCGCGATGCGCCGCAGAAGTGGGCTTATCGAGCGGGACCCAATACTGTAGCATTGAGTCCGAAGGCGTCAAGCCTTTGCGAGGGAATTCTATAGGGTTGAAGAGGTTTGCCAAGTTTTTCGTTAGATTTTTTATAAGTCTTTTTCAATTATAATGATATGATGAGAAAACTCCTGGGCGCGCACCTTTCCGTGGCCGGGGGCCTAGAAAACGCCCTACACACGGCCCGCCGGTTTGATTGCGGCTGCCTCCAGATTTTCGTGAAAAACCAGCGGCAGTGGCGAGCCACACCTCTAACGGCCGATCAGGTCGAGCGCTTCCGGGCCGCACATGAACAAATCAAGAGCGCTCCGCTCATTGCCCATGCTTGCTATTTGATCAACTTGGCCTCGCCGGACGAGACCATTCGGCAGCGCAGCGTGGCGGCGCTGGCCGAGGAAGCCGATCGCTGCGATGCCTTGGGCGTTTCATTCCTAGTCGTACATGCCGGCGCAGCCAAAGGGGCACTGCTCAAGGAAGCGCTTCGACGCGTCGCACGCTCAGTGACGGAGGTAGAGCAATTGCGCACTGGACGAACCACGATGCTCCTGTTGGAAGCCACGGCCGGCCAGGGCAGTGCGGTCGGCCACCGGCTGGAGCATCTGACCGCTATCCGCGAGGCCGTCGACGCGCCCGACCGACTTGGGTTCTGTCTGGATACCTGCCATCTCTTCGCCGCCGGCTACGACTTTCGGACGTCGAAGTCGTACGCATCCCTGATGGACGAAATCGATCATGTCATCGGCCTGTCATCCGTGAAGTGCATTCACGTCAACGACTCCAAGCGCGAACTGGGCAGCCGTGTCGACCGCCACGAGCACATCGGCAAAGGCAAGATCGGCAAGCCCGGCTTCGCCCACTTCCTCAACGATCCCTGCTGGACCGGCACGCCCTTGATCTTGGAAACCCCCAAAGGCACCGATGGTCGCGGCGCCGATTTCGACAGAATCAACCTCAAACGCCTCCGCTCTCTAAGTCGATAGGTGGCGCACGCGCCGTCCAGAAGAGGAGCAACGACCGGCGTTTCAGGCCGGCAGGCGACGGAGCTTTGACCGGGGGAAGCTGACGTTGACAGCAGGGGGGCCATTTCAGTAAGATGTCATTTAAACGCAAAGTTTCGAGCATGGATGGAGATGATGGACGGTCGGCCAAGGATCGGAGGGAGAGGTCATGTGCGGTTACGCAATAGCCCACGGCTTTCGTGGTTGGTCATGGCCGTTCTGGCGGCGCAACCGGCGTACGCGTCCTTCCACTTCATGCAGATCGAGCAAGTCATGGGCGGGGTGGACGGCGACCCATCCGCCCAGGCCATTCAACTTCGCATGCGCTCCCTTGGCCAGAATCTTCTGATGGCCGCCCGGATTCGCGCGTGGGATGCGCAGGGGCAGAACCCTGTTCTCATCATCGACTTTCCAACCAGCGTGCCCAACGGCGCGGCCGGCGCCCGTGTTCTCATCGCCACCCAGAGCTTCGCCGACCGCACTACTCCCGTCGCCGTCCCGGACTTCTTCATGGCCAACTTGATTCCCGAATCTTACCTCGTGGCGGGGAGCCTGACGTACGAAGAGGCCGATTCGAACGTCATCTATTGGCGGCTAAGCTGGGGCGGCGCGGCCTACAGCGGCGACACTACGGGCGACACGCTCAACGATGACGACCCCGGCTCAGAACCGGCAGACTTTGGGCCACCTTTTGCCGATCCACTGCCCTCCGCGTGCAATCGTGCTTTGCAGTTTCAGGGTCCGCACTGGGCGCTGAGCACAAGCAACGCCGCGGATTATGCGTTGACCACCGCAACGGCCGTGTTTTTCAACAATGCTGATACCCAGTTCAGCGCTCCCGCGACGTGTTTCTCCGACGATGAATGCGACGACGGCGTGGCCTGCACGGACGATCATTGCGTGGCGGGCTGCTGCCTTTTCACGTGCAGCGACGGCGACCCGTGCACGGAGAACGACGAATGCGTCATGGGCATCTGCACCGGGACGCCCGTGGACTGCTCATACCTCGACGGGACGTGCCGGGTGGGCGTCTGCAATGCCACAACAGGCACTTGCGAGGTACTGCCCGCCAACGAAGGCGGGGAGTGCGACGACAGCAACGCGTGCACGCTATCCGACGTCTGTACGGTAGGGAATTGCCTCGGCACGATGGTCGACTGCTCGCACCTTAATACGACGTGCAATGCAGGCGTATGCAATCCGGCCACGGGAATTTGCCAGCAGCAGCCGGCCAACGAAGGCGGGCCATGCGATGACGGCCAATTTTGCACCGCCACCGACCGTTGCGCCGCGGGGATGTGCACGGGCAGCGGGAATCCTTGCACGCCGCCGCAGCAGTGCGACGAAGCCAACGACCTTTGCGTCGGCTGCCTGTCGGACGCGGAATGTGCCGACGGCAACCCGTGCACCGACGATGCCTGCGTCAACGGTGATTGCCGGTCGCAGAACAACCTCGCGCCGTGCGACGACGAGGATTCCTGCACGGTGGACGACCAGTGTAGCGGAGGCGCGTGTGCCGGCGATCCCGTCGATTGCTCGAAGCTCAACGATGCGTGCAACACGGGCGAGTGCGATCCGGCCACCGGCGACTGCGAACGCCTGCCCGCCAACGAAGGAGGTCCGTGCAACGACGGCCTCTTCTGCACGCCCACGGATTCCTGTCACACGGGAGTTTGCGTGGGCGCCGGCAATCCCTGCCCGCCGCCTCTGCAATGCGATGAGGCAGAAGACCGATGTGTCGAGTGCTTCATCGACGCCGCATGTGACGACGGGAACCCGTGCACCGACGACGCTTGTCCCGATGGTCAGTGTCAGAACATTGACAATTCCTCCGCATGCGACGACGCGGACCCCTGCACCGTAAACGACATGTGCTCCGCCGGCGCTTGCATGGGCACGATGGTCGATTGCTCGAGTTTGGATAATGCCTGCAACGTGGGCCTCTGCAATCGCGTCAGCGGGATTTGCGAGCCCGCCCCGGCCAATGAGGGCGGGCCCTGTAACGACGGCCTTTTTTGCACGGTCCTGGACAGATGCCAGAACGGCCTTTGCGTGGGCAGCGGCAATCCCTGCGTTCCACCCTTGCAGTGCGATGAGGCCACGGACCGCTGCGTCGAGTGCTTCACCCACGCGGATTGCGATGATGCCAACTTCTGCACGGACGATGACTGCCAAGACGGGTTTTGCCAGATCACCCCCAACATGATCCCGTGCAACGACGGCAACGCCTGCACGGGCAACGACCGCTGTCAGGGCGGCACATGTGCGGGAACCCCTGTCGACTGTTCGGCCTTGAATACCATTTGTCGACTGGGGGCCTGTAATTCCATCAGCGGGGCTTGCCAGCCAGTTCCCATCAACGAAGGGGGCCTTTGCAATGATGGTCTGTTTTGTACGGCGATCGATGCTTGCCACAACGGAATATGTCAAGGTACGGGCGATCCATGCCCGCCTCCGCAACAGTGCGATGAGGCAACAGACCGTTGCCTAAACTGCTTGACCAACGAGGATTGCGATGACGGCATCGCCTGTACCAACGATGCCTGCGTCTCTGGGGAGTGTGTCTTCACTCCCGATCACGCGAAGTGCTCGGACAATGGAGTTTTCTGCGATGGGATCGCCGCCTGCGACACGGCGGCCGGATGCACGGTGAGTGGGCCTTGCTCACCGGGACAGACCTGCTTTGAGGAAGAGAGACTCTGCGTGCCGGCGCTTTCGGGCTGGGGCATTGGCCTAATGGCCATACTCCTGTTCGCGGGCGGATTGGTTATAATGCGACACCGGTTGCTGAAGACTTAATGAACGGGAATTCGCGGAGTATTTTGGGGGCAGGGGAAAAGAAAGACACTCGAAAGGGGGAAGGGATGATGTCCTCATTATTTCGAACCGGATGTCTGTGTTGTCTGTTGTTTGTGGGATTGTCTACGTCGCAGGCCTGGGGGAGTTTCCACCTGATGCAGATTGAGCAGGTGATTGGGGGTGTGAACGGCGACGCCACCGCTCAAGCCATTCAATTGCGAATGCGGGCGGCGGGGCAGAATCTCCTTTCACCCGCCCGGATTCGTGTCTTTGACGCTGCCGGCGCGAATCCGGTAACGATTTACGATTTCAGCGGCGGGAATTTCACGGTGGGAAGCGGCGCCGGCCGACGCATCCTGCTGGTCAGCCCGAACTTCCCGATGCACACCACCCCAGCGGCTGTGGACGACGTGAGCGGGATGGTCAATCTCATTCCGGCTTCGTACCTGGCCGCCGGCAGCCTGACCTTCGAGACGGATGCGGGAACAAGCATCTATTGGAGGCTAAGCTGGGGTGGAGCTGCGTACACGGGCTCCTGTACAGGGGTATCCGTTGGAGGAAACGACGCCGACGGGAATTTCTGCCCGCCGTTCCCCGGACCCCTACCTTCCAACGGCGCCCGGGCGATCCTCTTTGACGGGGCGGCCGGCGACCCGAGTACCAACAACGCCGCGGACTACATCTTGACTCCCGGTTCGGCGGTCTTCATTAACAACGCCGCCGTTCCGGGCATGTTTACGGTGAATCCCTGCATAGGTGACGGCGACTGCAACGACGGCGTCGCCTGCACTGATGGCACTTGTTCCGGCGGATCATGCACGTTCACTCCCAACAACGCCAACTGTCCGAGTGACGGCCAGTTCTGCAACGGCCCCGAAGTGTGCAACGCTGTTTCCGGATGTGTTTCCAGTGGCAACCCCTGTATGCCGCCCACGCCCTTTTGCGACGAAGACACCGATACGTGCGGCACCTGCAATATGGATCCCCAGTGCGATGACGGTATCGCCTGCACGATGGATGCATGCGTGGGGGGATTCTGCAATCACACGCCGGATCACGCGTCTTGCAACAACGGCCAATTCTGCGACGGTGTGGAGGTCTGCAACCCGATGATGGGGGGATGTCAGTCTCCGGGTACGCCTTGCGACGCGGGTGAGGTATGCAACGAAGCGACGGATATGTGCGAAGCGGGGGCCATTCGAATCAAGCTCGTACCCGTGGGCGGCACCGGTCGTGGCACGGGCGATTTGATTTCGCCCGTGTCGCTCACCCATGCCAATGACGGCAGCCACCGGCTTTTCGTCGTTGACCAAGCCGGGTACATTCGGGTCATTGAAGATGACGCCGTTTTGCCCACGCCCTTCCTCGATTTGACCGCCAAGATACCGACCCTTAATCCGGACTTCGACGAGCGCGGCGTGCTGGGGTTGGCCTTCCACCCCGACTACGTAAACAACGGCCGGTTCTTCGTTCGGTACAGCGCACCCCGCACGGGCATGCCGGGCGAGCCGTGCCTGACGGATCCGTTCATCACCGGTTGTCACGCGGAGGTGTTGGCCGAGTATCAGGTTTCGATGGCCGATCCTAACGTGGCCGACCCGAGCTCTGAGATCATCCTATTCAGCGCGGATAAGCCGGAGTGGAACCACAACGCTGGTCACGTGGCCTTTGGCCCGGGTGATTACTTGTTCTGGTCGTTGGGCGACGGGGGTGGGGCCAACGACGGCCTGCCCGGTGGAGTCCACGGCCCCGAGGGCAACGGGCAGAACATCAACACGCCCTTGGGCAAGGTGTTGCGCATCGACGTGGATGCCGGGGCACCGTACGCCATTCCCCCAACCAACCCGTTCGCCGGGGCGACGCCGGGATTGGACGAGATTTACGCCTACGGTCTTCGCAACCCCTACCGCTTCTCGTTCGATCGGGCGAACGGCATGCTATATCTGGGCGATGCGGGCCAGGACCTGTTCGAGGAAATTGATATCATTGCCCTGGGCGGTAATTACGGGTGGGTGATTCGGGAAGGCTTCCATTGTTTTGATCCGGCGAACCCCGGAACTCCGCTGGCCTCCTGCCCGATGACCGGGGCGATGGGGGAGCCTCTGCTCAATCCGGTGAATGAGTACTTGCATCCCCTGAGTTGTACGATGGATGCAGATTGTGCGGACTATGGCGTGGGATGCGACGAGACGGCAAGTCTCTGTGAGAACGAAGGGGGACTGGCAGTCGTCGGCGGGTACGTCTATCGCGGAACGGAGTTTCCCGCGCTGGACGGTCATTATGTGTTCGGCGATTTCAGCGCGGACTTCGGCGCGACCGGACGGCTCTATTACTTTGAAACCACCGGTCCCAATGCCTTTGAGCGCGTGCAGTTCATTATCGGGGCGGATGATGCTTCGTTCGGAAAGGTCCTTAAGGGCTTCGGCGAGGATGAGGACGGCGAAATCTTCGTGCTGGCCTCGGACAACCTGGGGCCGATGCGCGGCACGCCGACCGGGGCCGTCTACCGCATCGAGGAGTGCTTTGTGGTTGTGTTCGGGGACATCGCCCCGGCGTTCGGCGAAGTGGACGTGGCCGATGTCCTCCGCGTCCTGGATGGTTTCGCCGACAACCAGGCGTTTCCCGAGGCGGATATCGTGCCTTGCGGCGGCGATGGGTTTATCGACGTCGGGGACGTCCTGGGTGTCCTGGACGCATTCGCGGGCATCGAAACCTGCCCGCCAAATTGCCTCTGAAAAATACGTAGGCAAAATGGGGTGGCATGGCTGCCTGAAAGCGGCCATGCGATTTGCCGTTTGAATATTAGCCATGCCAACGGCCTGCACTTGCCGCATATGCTTCGCCAGGTCGGGCAGCGGCGCGCAGCATGTTGCGGCGGCGTGGATTCACTTTTGGGGGATAGAGAATGCGTCAGGTACGGACATTCATAAGAAAACCTCTTGATTTCGTAGTTGCAATGACGGTCGGGCTAGCCGGTGTCAAGGAGGCTGAAGCAGATTTGCGTTTGGGAAGCGGGAGTGATCTTTGCGCCACGGCCACTCCGGTCGTGGAAGGCACCGTGGCGGGTAACAACGTAGGCACCGGACCCGACGACGCAGAGGCCTCTTGTGTGCCCGATTCCAATCATGACCTCTGGTTCGCGTATACGGCCACCTGCAGCGCTTCCGTGCTGGTGGAAACGGATGGAAGCGCATTGGTGCCTGTTAACGACACCGTCGTGAGTGTTCGCGAGACATGCCTCGGCGCGGAACTGGCGTGCGATAACGATAGCGGGCCGGGCTTGTTGTCATCGCTGACATTTGTGGCAGAGGCCGAAACAAGCTACCTGATTCGCGTGGCCGGCGTCGGCCAAAACGTCGGGGACATCCAATTGACCATTAGGCCCCTAGGGGCCTGTGCGATCGACGGCACCTGTTATTTCACCGGGGAGCTTAACCCTGTCAACGACTGTGAAGTCTGCCTCCCCGGCACGTCGACCCTGGACTGGACCGCTCGGTCAAAGGGTGCGGACTGCGGCAACCCGGCCAGCAGCACCTGTGACAGTCCCGACGCCTGCGATGGCGAGGGCGTCTGTGAACCCAATCACAAGCCTGACGGGTTCCCCTGCGATGACGGCGACTCCTGCACGGGCAGTGACGGCTGCCTGAGCGGCGTTTGCACGGGCACGCCTCTGCCGCAACCGCCCGCCGTCGTGGCGATCGGTCCGCGCATCCTGGAGGTGACGGCCTTGCCTGCCGGCTCCATGCTGCCGATCGCTCTTCGGGTGACTTCACCCGATTACCCTTGCCTGCTGCGATGGGTCGCCGCCAATGGGACGCTGATCGGAACACCGGTTTTTCAGTTGCCGGAAGATTGGGGCACGTTGCGGGTAGCCGATGCAAACATCGTACCCGAAACATTTTACGCGATTCGCTCTGAATGTGGGCAACACCTCTCCAATCCTGACCTCGACGAGACCTGGATCTGGGGCGATGGAAACCACGACGGCTTCGTGGACGTGTCCGACGTTCTCTGCGTGCTGGACGGCTTCGCGGGCAAATTTACTTCTTGTTCGGTGGATACCATTGATCTGAGCCCCTGCGAAAGCGATGGGAACATCGACGTGGGCGACGTCTTGGAGATCATCGATGCCTACGCCGGTGAGGGCTACCCGTGTTCGCTGCCCTGCGTAACCGCCCCACCGGGTCCGTAGCGGCCGTGTGATCACGACTTTTTACTGCACGCGGGACCGTTGACACGCCGATACCTAGAATGTAGCCTATGCTAAATTGTGTGGTTTGGGCTTCATCGTCTTCGCTTTTTGGGACGGAAGCCAGGACGTTGATAAGGAGAAATACGTGAGCGTTTTCGTGGATATTCTGATCCAGGCGCTGACCGGCGCGCTGGTCGTGCTCTTCGCTAATATCTTTCAATCCTTGTTGGGGCTTGGGCTGTGACGGCGCCCGCGCGCCGTGGGCGGGTCCGGTCATGCACTGACGGTGGAAGAAATCCGTGACGACGAATGTGCAAATGGTCCGCGCTTGCTTTTGGATGGGATGGGCTTTCACGAATTCGGCGACCGCGGCTGGCGAGGACACAGTCTCCGCGAACCCGTCGTGGGAGCAGCAGCCCGCCGAGGCCCGACCGGCCCGGCCGATCGACGGCATTCGGGATAATTCGTTTTTCATCGAAGAAGCGTACAACCAGGAGCCGGGTGTGGTGCAGCACATCTGGACGGCCCGGTTCGGCAAGGATGACCGGGATGAGGCCCACAGCCGCGCGTGGGACCTGAGCTTCACGCAGGAGTGGCCCGTCTTCAGTCAAACGCACCAGCTTTCGTACACGCTCCCTTACGCCTTTGCGGATGACAATGCGGAGCATACCAGTGGTCTGGGCGACGTTCTGCTCAACTACCGTTACCAGCTTCTCAACGATGAACCGGGATCAGCGGCCGTGGCTCCGCGGGTGAGTCTGATCTTTCCCAGCGGCGACGAAGAGCGCGGCTTCGGCGCGGGGGTATTGGGTTATCAGTTCAACCTGCCCGTGAGCAAAACGCTAACGGACCGGCTGTATCTGAACTTAAATGCTGGGGTCACCTACTTTCCCAATGCGGAACTGGCTCTGTCGAACGGTCGGGACTCGGACAAGTTCGACCTTTTCGGCTTTAACCTCGGTGGCAGCATAATTTATGCGGTTTCCGAGGTTTTCCACCTCTTGGTGGAAGCGGCGTGGAATCACGATCACGAATTGGAGGAACGCGAATCCGCGGGCGGGCGGCGGTTGTTGGCCGATCGGTTGCGGATCGACGACGTGGTGATCTCACCGGGGTTGCGTTGGGCGATCAATCTTCCAGGCGACGTTCAGATTGTACCCGGCCTGGCATTCCCCATTGGGCTGACCGACGATTCCACGGATTACGGTGTTTTCCTGTATTTTTCGCTTGAGCATTCGTTTGCAAGGAGTCAAGAACGATGAAAGGAAAGAACTTGAGAACCACCGCGTGTGCGCTTCTGAGCCGGCGGGGCTTGTTGATGCGCGGATTGTCCTGGTTAAGCCTGATTTCGGCCGGCGGGTGCAGGGTGGGAGAGGCCCTGGTCGATGGAGTGTATGGCGGCATTTCGGACAGTGTCTCGACCCTCATCTCTGATACGGTGGCAATGCTTGTGGGACGATAGGAATCAATGAATGAATAGAAGGACGATAGACAGTTTTTCCCGGATCGTCACGATTGGCGGTTTTGCCTTTCTCCCGGTTGTTTTTTCAGCGCTGCCGCCCTCCGACGCGGTTGCGGCCGCCCCCGCTAACTATCCCTACAAAGTGGTTACGACGGTGGGAATGGTGGCGGACATCGTGCGCCAGGTGGCCGGAGAAAAGGCGAAGGTCGAAGGCATCATCGGCACGGGCGTCGACCCGCACCTCTACAAGCCGACACGCAATGACATCGCGGTGCTGCAATCCGCGGACTGCATCTTTTACAACGGCCTCATGCTAGAAGGGAAGATGGCGGATGTGCTGGTGAAAGTCGCCCGCGGAGGAAAGGCCGTCTACGCTGTGACCGAGCTGCTCGATGAGAAATACCTGCTCGAACCGTCGGAGTTCCAGGGGCATTACGATCCCCACGTGTGGATGGATGTGTCCGCCTGGAGCCAGGCGGTGGCCGCGGTGGCCAAATCTCTGTCGGAGTTTGACTCGGCCAACGCCGAGTCCTATCAAGCCAACGCCCGGCGCTACCAGGCGGAACTTACCCGGCTGCACGAATATATTCGAACGGTCGTCGCCTCCATCCCCCAGAAGCAGCGGGTGCTGATCACGGCCCATGACGCCTTCAACTACTTCGGCCGGGCGTACGACATTGCGGTCAAGGGCATCCAGGGCATCTCCACGGAATCGGAGGCCGGGCTGGAGGACATCAACCGGCTTGTCCAGTACATCGTGGAACATGAGGTCCCGGCCGTGTTCGTGGAGACCAGCGTAGCGGACAAGAATGTCCGAGCGCTGGTGGAGGGCGCAAAAGCCAAGGGCAAGGCCGTGAAAGTGGGCGGCAGCCTTTTTTCCGACGCGATGGGCGCCCCCGGCACGTATGAAGGCACGTACATCGGCATGATCGATCACAACGCGACGATCATCACCCGCGCCCTGGGCGGCGAGGCCCCGGAGCGCGGAATGAACGGACGTTTGGGCGTCCCCGGACACTGACGGATTCAGAAAATCGAATTGCGAATAGGGATCGCGAAAAGGAAGAGCATGGAAGGAACCGCTTCTAACGTCCTGCGATTTCCGCAATCGACCATCGGCAATCGAGAATCCACAATCTCCGAGCCCCAAGCGATCGCCACAGGTGCCGAACACCCGGCCACCTCACCGCTTTCGATTCACGACGTGACCGTGGCCTACCACCGCAAGCCGGTCCTGTGGGATGTCGATTTCGACGCTCCGGAAGGCAAGCTCATCGGCATCGTCGGTCCCAACGGGGCGGGCAAGAGCACCTTGCTGAAAGCAATCCTGGACCTGGTGCCCACGGCCTCCGGCCGGATCACGATCTACGGCCAGCCTTACCGCCAGCAACGGCATTGCGTCGGCTACGTGCCGCAACGGGAGAGCGTCGATTGGGATTTTCCGGTCAGCGCCCAGGACGTAGTCGCCATGGGCCGTTACGGGAAAATCGGCTGGTTTCGCCTGGTGAGCAAGGAACACCGGCGCGCGGCGCTGGAAGCGTTGAGCCGCGTGGGCATGGCCGGTTACGCCAGGCGGCAAATCAGCCAACTTTCCGGCGGCCAGCAGCAGCGCGTGTTCCTTGCCCGGGCGCTGGCCCAGGACGCTAGGATCTACTTGATGGACGAGCCGTTTTCCGGCGTCGACGCAGCCACGGAAAAGGCCATCGTACAGATTCTGCAAGACCTCCGATCGGCCGGGCGAACGGTATTGGCTGTGCATCATGATTTACAGACCGTACCCGAGTACTTCGACTATGTGCTGCTCTTGAACATGCGCGTCGTGGCCCACGGACCGACCGAGAAAGTGTTCACCCGCGAGAACTTGATGCGGACATATGGCGGCCGGCTGACCCTCTTGGAGGAAGCAGCGCAGGCCATGGCCCGTCAAAGGTGAGGCATGTACGGTGCTTTCAACCCACCGCGCGGGCTGAAGCCCGCGGCTCGGGGATGGCGCCTGATCGCGCACAGTCATTTAGCGACCCTCGCATTCGCGGTGGTTTTGGCTCTCGCCGTAACCACGACTGCAGTGGGTGACGTCACGCGCTCCGCCGGGGCGCCGCCCAAATCGCAACATTCGATCACGGATACATCCGTTCACCTACCAACGTGGGGGGAACTAATCCGCGTGTTGATGCTACGCGACCACAACACGCGGGTTGTGGTGATGGGCGTCACGTGCCTGGGCTTGGCATCCGGGTTGATCGGCTGCTTCATGCTGCTGCGCAAGCGCGCCCTGCTCGGTGACGCTCTAAGCCACGCTACGTTGCCCGGCATCGGGATCGCCTTTATCGCCATGACCCTTTTGGGCGCCGAAGGCAAATCGTTGCCCGGCTTGCTGTTGGGGGCGACCATTTCCGGAGTGACGGGCGTCGCCTTAATCTTGCTGATCGTGCATACCACGCGTATCAAGGAGGATGCGGCCTTGGGCATTGTACTGAGCGTCTTTTTCGGGCTGGGCATCGCCGTGCTCGGCGTGGTCCAAAACATGAGTACAGGACACGCCGCGGGGCTGGAATCGTTCATCAACGGAAAAACAGCCTCCATGCTGACCGGCGACGCGATGTTGATCGCCGTCGCGGCGGCCATTATCGCGGTGTTGTCACTTGCGCTCTTCAAGGATTTCACCGTTCTTTGTTTTGACGCGGAGTACGCCGCGTCTATCGGCCGGCCCGTCGTTCTGCTCGATTGCGTGATGATGGCCCTGGTTGTGGGGGTGACAGTCATTGGCCTGCAGGCTGTCGGACTCATTCTGATGATCGCGCTATTGATCATCCCACCGGCGGCGGCGCGGTTTTGGACGCACCATTTGCCGACGATGATGGGTTTGGCGGCTGCGATCGGGGCTGCCAGCGGCCTGTTCGGCGCGGCTCTCAGCGCCCTAGTGCCACGGCTGCCGGCCGGAGCGGTGATTGTCGTCGCGGCGGGAGTGTTCTTCGCGTTGAGCATGATCTTGGGACCGGCGCGCGGCGTGCTGGCACGGATGCTCGATCATCACCGGCTGAATCGCAAGATTCTTCGCCAGCACCTTCTTCGCGCGATGTACGAAGTCGCGGAGGCCCGCCAAGCGCCGATCGCCGCCGGGCCGGTGCGCACGGCGGCGTCATGGGAAAGCCTTCTTCGGCACCGTTCCTGGAACCCCGGCCGACTCCGACGCGAGCTGCAGGCCGCCATGCGGGAGGGTTTGATGACGCATGGCGACACCGACGATACCTTTCGGCTGACCGACGCAGGGCTGGCGGCCGCCTGGCGCGTGGTCCGCAATCACCGCCTTTGGGAGATGTATTTGATCGCCCACGCGGACATCGCCCCCAGCCACGTCGACCGGGACGCGGACGAGGTCGAGCACGTGCTGGAGGCCGACATGATTCAAGAGTTGGAGACCTTGTTGGCCGACCGCCACCCGAACTTGCTTCGGCCGCCCAGCCCACATCGCTTGGGCGGCGAACTGGCGACGGCCTTGGGATAAGCCATGACCAACGCCTCCGCGATGTTCTTTTGGGGCACACTCGACACCTGGATCGTCGTCGTGGGAATGCTCTGCGCCGTCTCCTGCGCCCTGCCCGGTACGTTCCTGGTCCTTCGCCGCATGAGCATGATGGGCGATGCCATCAGCCATGCGGTTTTGCCTGGTCTGGCCGTGGCATTCCTGCTCACCGGCAACCGAGCGAGCCTGACGATGTTTCTCGGCGCTGCCGTCGTGGGCGTACTCACCGCCCTGTTCGTAGAATGGGTTCACAGCGCCGGAAAAGTCGATCAAAGCGCCGCCATGGGCGTCGTCTTTACCACCCTTTTCGCCGTGGGACTGATTCTGCTGGTGCGGGCGGCGGATCACGTCGATCTCGATCCCGGCTGCGTGCTGTATGGTGCCATCGAAACCGTTCCGTTGGATACTCAGGCCTTGTTCGGGTTGGAGGCTCCGCGGGCCGTATGGACCCTCGGCGCGGTGCTGTTGGTCAATTTGCTCTTCGTCGTCGTGCTGTTTAAGGAGCTGAAGATCAGCACGTTCGATCCCGCGCTGGCCACGACGCTGGGAATTAACGCCAAGCTCATGCACTATTTGTTGATGACGCTGGTGGCGGTCACCACGGTGGCATCCTTCGAAAGCGTGGGTAGTATCCTGGTCATCGCGATGCTCATTGTTCCGGCGGCCATCGCCCATCTATTGTGCGACCGGCTTGGCGCCATGCTGGTATGTAGCAGTTTGACGGGAGCGGCTGCGGCGCTGCTCGGGCACCTGGCCGCGATCACCGTACCGAGCTGGTTCGGGTTTTCCGGGGTGAGCACGAGCACCGCGGGAATGATGGCCGTCGTCGCGGGTCTGTTTTTCGGAGTCGCGATGCTGATCGCGCCTCGCCACGGCCTGTTGGGCAAACTGTTAAACCGAGTGATGCTAACCATACGCATCGCCCGGGAGGATTTGCTAGGTACGTTGTTCCGCTTGGGAGAAGCACAAGAGCCAAGAACTGCCGGCCAGCCGACAGTGCCGCTCCGCGTCTCCGGGATCGGTCCGCTTCTTTACCGGGTGGCGGTTTTTTCCCTAAGGCGGGGCGGCCACCTCGAGCGCGCCGGCAACGGCTTGCGCCTCACGGCCAGCGGCCTCGCGGCCGCCCGGCAGCTCGTCCGCTCGCATCGGCTTTGGGAGACCTATTTGGATACATATTCGAAGCTGCCTAGTGATCATCTTCACGGGCCCGCGGAGAAACTGGAGCACGTCACCGACCCTGGTTTACAAAGCCGGCTGGCCGAGAGCATCGGGTACCCGCACCAGGATCCGCACGGCTCACCGATTCCCCCGGCAAGTTCATAACCGGTCGGCCAAAAGCAAATGGACGTCGCCAAACGAGTCTTGTTCGTGCTGTGGCCGGCCGCCGGGGCGTTGGCCCAACCGAGGGTAACCGTGGAAGGCGGCGCCGACCCGACCGGTCAGAACTACTCGTGGACGATCCAGCATGATCATGCGTCTCCCTTGGTGTTCGTCTCGGTGCCGCACCACCGGGCCGACTTGTTTCTGCCGCCCAAAGGCTGGAAAGGGTCAATCGAACATGCCACGGGCTGGTTCGATCGTATGGGCTATTGCATCGCCAGGCCGGAGGATCCAGGCGCGGCGATCGCCAGAGGCAAGTCCGCTCAGTTCGGCCTTAGGGTGCCAGTACGTGGCATCGCCCGTGGTAAAGAGGCCATGAGCTTTCGGTTCGCCGATGGCGTGGAGGCATCGGTCCCCGCGGAGGTTCCGGTCCGCGAACCCATCGGCGAGCAATACACGCCGGTCATCGGTCTGGGTTTGATTTTCGCCGGCCTGCTGGTCTTTCGCGCATGGAAAGCACGACGCCGGTCCGCGCCGGACATCCCAAGCGGCGGGTGGGGTCAAGGCGGTCCGAAGGCCTCGTGAAAGGCAGCGAAGTCGGGGAGGCCGATGAGGCCGTCGAACGGCTCGGCGTCAAAAAACGAGCACCCCGGAACCGGCAAAGCCGGACCAAGTTGGCCCAAGCAGTTTTGAAATCGAGCGAAATCAAGGAGGTCGATCCGGCCATCGGCGCTGATGTCCCCGGCGGGGCGGACGTCGAGGACCAGCGACCCCGGTCGGCCCAGGTCGGTCCGCACATTCTGTGCGCTGGAACCGTTGAGATTGGCGCGGCGGATGCGGCCCAAACCGGCATCCGTCCAGTACATTGTCCCGCGAGAAAGATCCAAGGCAATATCGGAAGGGTCGCGCAGCCCCTGGGTCACCAGCGTCTGCAGGTTCGTGCCGTCCAGGCGAGCGCGCTGGATTTTCGCACCTTGGGGATGGTGACCATCCGTCCAGTACATCATGCCGGCCCCGGGATCCAGTGCCAGGCCGGTCGGGTACACCAAGCCTGAACCGACCAGCACTTCCACTTCGGAGCCGTCGAGATTGGCCCGGCGGATGCGCGGAACGCCGGTCTCCGTCCAGTACATCTTCGCCGCCTGTTCGTCCAGGGCAATGTCGTAGGGGTCGCGCAGATCGCCATCGATAACCACTTCCTCGGCCGTGCCGTCCCACCGCGCCCGGCGAATGGAGCCGCTTCCGCTGCGCCCCTCCACCCAGTAGAGCTTGCCCTGGCCGATGTGCCCGCAAATGCCGCGCGGAACGCCGGAATCCAGCGTCACGACGACCGCGGGATTTCGCCCATTCAAATCGGCTTGCTCGACGCGCGCGGGGAATGCGTGGGTCCAGACAATGCGGCCCGCGACGAGGTCAAGGGCCAGCGCCTGCGGCTGCAGTTGCGTCGGCGTAACCAAATCCTCCGGCTGGGTACCGTCCAGGCGGGCGCGGCGGAGGATGCTGTCAACGACGTCCGTCCAGTACATCGCGCTCGAGGCAAGATCCAAGGCCAGGCCCCGCGGGTCGCTGATGCCGCCGGCAACCACGTCTTCAACCCCGTTTCCATCGAGACCGGCCCTGCGGATACGCCCCAGATCAGACCAGTACATCAAGCCCCCCGCCGGGTCCAGGGCTATTCCGCGGGCATAATCGGCAAACCCCCCATCCACCACCGTCTCCACATTTGACCCGTCCAGGCCGCACCGTTGGATGCGCGCCCCCTGCCCAACGTTGCCGCTCTCCGACCAATAGACGTGACCATGGGCCAAGTCCAGGGCGATCGCTCGTGGGAACGCCAGGGAATCAACCAGGGTCTGCACTTGGGAGCCGTTCAGGTTGGCCCGCTGAATTGCGTGTGAATCGACGTTGGTCCAGTACATCTTGCCAGCGGCGAGGTCGAGGACAATGCTCCAGGGCAACCCGACGCCGAACGTGCCGATGGTCTGCACGCCTGTACCATCCAGGTTTGCTCGGCGCAGCCCGCTGACGCGCAATTCAGTCCAGTATAGCTTGCCTGCGGCCGTGTCGAGGGCGATCCCCACCGGATCGTGCAGCCCGGCCGAAACCAGCACTTCAACTTTCGAGCCGTCGAGTCGGGCGCGGTAGATCTTGTCTGTGCCCCAGTCCGTCCAGTACATCCGGCCGGCCGGTAAGTCCAGCGCGATCCCGCCCGGTTTCAGCACGGTCGGGCCGGCCAATTCGACGATCCCCGTGCCGTCCGCGCCGGATCGGAGAATCTTGGCGTCGCGGCTATCGGTCCAATAGACCGTCTGCCCGCTGGCGGAGCCGCAGACACAGGCTACGAAGGTCGCGCAAAGAGACCATCGCGACAAGGATGACAATATCTCGGACATTCCCCTCCTTCTCTAAGAACTAGCGCATTTTGTGCATCTGGCAACATAGCAGCCCGAGGGCCTACACCGCAAGAAGTCAATGGACCATTGTTCTTGCGGCCCATAACGCTCCATCCGACAGCGTCGCTTTGACCCAAAGGCGGCGCGGCGCTAGGATCGCGTGGGGGGTATGGCACCTTCATAAGGACTCACGAGTGTAAGGGGGGGAACGGTGACCGCGCTTGGGGGCTGTCTTGGGACGAGCCGGTGGGCGGCACTTTCTGTGGCAGCGAGTGCCGTGTCGATGGCGGCCGCGAGCACGGTCGCGCCGATGGACGTTCGCGCGATGGCCGACTATTCCGGCCAGGTCATCGTGGGAACCGCCGGCCCGGTGCGCTCGTACTGGACAGGCACTCCGCCGCGGATCGAATCACAAGTGCAATTTGACGACGTCGTGTATCTCAAGGGCGCGCCGCCCGCGACTGCCGCGGGGACGTTCATCTTGACGGTGCCCGGCGGCACGGTCGGTTCGACGCAGTTCCGCGTGGCCGGAGCATGCTCTTTCAATCCCGGTGAGCGCTGGCTGCTGTTCCTCTTGCCGACGTACCGGACGTTTCCCGTGGTCGGATTGTGGGAAGGAGCCTTTCGCGTCGCGACGGATGAGACGGGAACCCCCCGCGTCTTCAATGCCGTCGGCGCCGCCGTTACAGGAATCGACCCGGATGGTTTTGTACAGGACGGCACCAACAGCACCGTCGATGCGAGACATCGTTGCGTGGGCAGTGACCAGGCGGAACTGCTGATCTCGGGTACGCCCGCTTCGGCAATCACTCCAATCTCCTTGGAGGAGTTCGTAGAGCTGCTGCAGCCACATCTCGCAGCGAGCCGGCAGCATTCCCAGAACTTGCCCCCCGGCCGGCCCGAACCCGTCGTACACACGCCTGTTCCATTAAAGGCGGCTACGAACAAAGATGTCCACCCGGGCACCGCAGGCTTGAGAGCATTTCCTTTGCGACGTTTCATCGCACCGGAAGCCGGAAAAGGACAACGGCCAGAATCTCGGCCGGCGAACTCATCGGGTGGGCGGTGAGTGGTCGGTGGCGACAAGTATCTGTGGCGCTGACCGCGATTGGCTTGTGCCTGTTGGGCGGGGATTTCGCGGCCGGCTACTCGTATTATCTGCTCGGGGTCGCACGCGTAGTTTGGGCGAATAGCCAGAGTGTGCGCTATTTGTCTCCATCCACGTTTCCGGAGGGTAGCGACGCAGACCTGCAAATCCGTTCGGCGATGGGAGCTTGGAACCTAGTTCCTGCGGCGGATTTCCTTTATTCCTACGTGCGGCTTGACGATGAGGTCGTCATCGACCACTTCGACGGCTACAACGACACCGCCGCCGTGCCCGCTTGGCAACTCGATCCCGGCGTGCTGGGCGTGACCTATCTGGTCAACAACGGTCCGGAATGGTTCGACGCCGACATTTTGTTCAGCGATCTGCCGTCGGGAGTGGGATATACGTTCGACCTTTTCCCAAGCTGCGACGTTCTCACCCAGCCGATGCAACATGGGTTCTCGTTTCTGTTGATCGCCCTTCATGAACTGGGGCATGGCATCGGGCTGGGGCACGACCCGCTAGGCAACGAGCCCCCCAGCAGGCCGTGGTTAGCTGCGACGATGAACCCGCGCTATCCCAGCGGCGGGGCGATCGGGCAGGAGAACATCGTCGAGCTGCACACCGACGATCGCAGCGGCGCTCGCTTTTTGTATCCGCACTCTGGTATCTCTGGGCCACCGGTGCGCGATCTGGCCAATGGCGGTTATACGAGCGGCTCAGTGGTTGGGAAGGCCGTCCCGGTGTTTTTCGAGCCGCCCAGCGCGCCGCCGGGCGAACCCGTTTCGCTCCGCGCGGTAATTGAAAACTTCGGCAGCACCAATGAGTTCAGCGTTCGGCACGGGTTCTATCTTTCCCACGACGCCGTGATCGACACCGGCGACGAATACTTGGGCGCTTTGTTCTGGGATCTGGCGTTTCAGGATTCGTTCCAATTCGCCGTCGAGGTGACCCTTCCACAAGACTGGCCGGCTGGCAGTTATTATCTCGGCTCGATCCTGGACGACCTCGGTGAGGTGGCCGAAGTCTACGAAGACAACAACGCTGCGGTTTATTGCGAGCCGCTGGTGGTCGAGCGTCTGGCGCCGGTGATCAATCCGCTTGGGCAGGATCGAGCGACCTGCGGCCGTGCGTATACGGGCCCGCGGCCGGGTGTCACGCACCCCTTGAACATGAACCCTCTGACCTGGAGCCTCGACAACCCGGAGCCGGGCATGCGAATCGATGCGGCCACGGGGGTCGTGTCATGGAGCCGGCCGGTGCCTTCGCCCTTTTTGTACACCGTGATCCTGCGGGCCACGAACAGCGCCGCCTCGGCCACACAGGTGCTTTTTTTGGGCGTGGATGCGCTGGCACCGCAAATCCTGGCAATCCGCGATGACACAATCGGTTGCGGTACGCAGTACACTGGTCCGCAGCCGCGGCTCACTTCGCCGGAATGCATGAATCCCATTCTGGTTTGGTCGCTGGTGACTGCTCCGCCGGGAACGAGCGCAGACCCGGCCACGGGCGTGGTATTATGGCCGGAGCCTATTCCCGCCCTTGAGCCGTACTTGATCGTGCTGCGCGCGGCCAACCGCGCGGGCGCTGGGACGGTGTCATGGAATGTCACCGCGTTTCCGGGCGATCTGTCGGGCGATGGCCTGGTGACGCCCGAGGATGTCTTCGCCCTAACGGGCTGCCTCCGCGGCCCCGATCGCACCCTCGCTGCCGAATGCACCTGTGCTGATGCCGATTCCGACCACGACGTAGACTTGGCCGACGCGGCCGTCTTCCTGCGGGCATTTGCCCCGTAGCCGTTCATTGTGGAACTGCCTCCCTCCTTGCCTTCCGGCGTAGGTCCCTTCGTGCCCACCTTTTGGTGGCGCCCAGAATTGACCGTGCTCCTCGTGAGATCATAAAATCGCTTGCTCCGTAACGGCGGAAAAAGGGCTCGCGCCGGGCAAAGAAATTGAAGTTAGACCGTGTTCACGCGAACGACCGGGTTCTTGATTGTCCCTTGCTGGCTGGCCGCCATGGCCTGGCTGATGGGCCATGAGGTTTGGCCGCAATGGGTGGCCACCGAACCGCCGGCTGTTCGTGTGGCCGACCTGCTCAGCAAACCAACCCGGCAGGCTCAATACACGATTTCGGATCCACACGGGCCGATCGGCTCCATTTGGACCAGCTATCTGGTGGATGAGCAATCCATCCGCCGCGACGACCTCATCTGGATGGCGCGGTTTCCGCTGGATATTGCGCCGCTTCGCATCACGGTGAATTCGGTGTTCACGGCGGACGGCGCCCTGGACGAATTCGATGTTCTCCTGGAAAACCCGGCGACGCGCCTGCCCGTGAAACTGCATGGTGAACGGTTCCACGCCGATTTTTCCTTCACCCTGGAGCACGGCCCGCTGGTTCGTGCGTTCAAACTGCCGTTGACCGAAGGCGGGTTGATTGCGGGGTTGTTCAATCCGCTGGCGGAATTTCGCGATTTGCGCGTCGGACAGACGTGGCGGATGCAAGTTTTCAACCCCATCGCAGCTTTGACCAACGTAGGAAGCCGGTTCATCTCGGTTTTGGCCGAAGTCAACGCCGAAGAACGCATCAACACCGGAGGCTGGGAAGGCAACTGTCTGGTCGTGGAAGCGGGACAGACCAAGGCATGGGTGGATGCCAATGGCGAGGTCCGCGTCCAGGAGATTGCCTTGCCCGTAATCGGCAACCTTCGCATCGTTCGCCAGGCGGCCTTTGACCTCGAACAGCGCAACACCGCGCGCAAGACTTCTTTGGGCAAGAAAGGGATATGGACCGAGGCAAACTAGCCGCCGCGGGGCACGCCATCGTTCTGGCGGGAGTTCGCAAGTGCTTTGGGCGGCAAGTGGCCGTGCGCGACCTCTGCTTGCAGATCCCTTACGGCGAGCTGTTTGCATTTCTAGGTCCCAACGGGGCGGGGAAAACCACGACCATTCGGATGATGGTCGGACTGCTACGCCCCAATGCGGGTGTGGTTCAAGTGTGCGGCCACGCCCTAGGCAGCAACGGCCTGGCGGCGCGAGCGAAACTGGCCTATGTGCCCGACCAGCCGTTCCTGTACGACAAACTCACGGGGCGGGAGTTCCTTTACTTCGTGAGCGAAATGTACGGATTAACGCCATCGTTGCGAGATCGACGGTTAGAGGCCCTGACCCGGCGGTTGGTCATCGGCGATTTCCTGGACCAACTCACGGAGAGTTACAGTCACGGGATGAAGCAGAAGGTGGTGCTGGCCGCCGCTTTGTTGCACGATCCCGTCGTACTGGTCGTCGATGAACCGATGGTGGGGCTGGATCCCCGGACGATTCGCACGGTCAAAGGTCTATTCGTCGAACACGCAGGTCACGGGGGCACCGTATTTATGAGCACGCATACGCTGGACATCGCCGAGGCCGTGGCGGACCGGATCGGCATCATTCATCGGGGCGAGCTGATCGCCGTGGGCACGCTAGCTGAGCTTCGAGCCCAGGCCCAACGGGAACATTCATTGGAAGAGATTTTCCTCCAGTTGACTGAAACCGCCGAAGCGTAGGACAAAAAATGACTCATATTCGTCTGGCGGCGACGGATGCCGAGATCGACCGTTGCTTTCCGGTAATGGTTCAGCTTCGGCCCCATGTGCCGGCTGACGAATTTGTTCGTCAAGTCCGCCGGCAAATAGATTCGGACCGTTACGAACTTGCCTTCCTGGAGGAGGAGAGCACCGTCATGGCCGTGGCGGGATTCCGTCTCGGAGAATGCCTAGCCTGGGGCCGGTACATGTACGTCTACGATCTAAATCACCGTGCGCGATTCGTAGCCGCGTTTTCATAGGTTTCACGCGGCAACCCTCCGGAGGTTCGTGGTGTGACCGCGGTTGCGCAGCCGGATGAATCGCCAAACATCGTTCATCAGC
>Ga0187892_10004179_pt1 | contig 24713 bp, 24 predicted proteins | sample MA1701073metaG_FD_139345 | JGI IMG/M metagenome (GOLD analysis project Ga0187892, IMG submission 139345) | Bio-ooze microbial communities from a basaltic lava cave in the Kipuka Kanohina Cave System on the Island of Hawaii, USA - MA170107-3 metaG ... | reverse complement strand
TCGCCGGGGCCCTGGTCGCCGCGCTCGTCCTGAAAAACACGATCGCCCCGGACGCGCTGGCCAAGAGCCTGGGGACCACGACCCTGGCGCCGTCGGTCACCCCGTTCGGCGGACTGGTCATCGAATTCATCCTGACGTTCTTCCTCGTCTTCGTCATCTTCGGGTGCGCCATCGACTCGCGCGGATCGAAGCTCGGCGCCTGGGCGATCGGGGGCGTGGTTTGCCTGGACATCCTGATGGGCGGACCTCTGACGGGGGCGTCAATGAACCCTGCGCGAACGCTCGGTCCGGCAATCGCGAGCGGAGTCTGGAAGGACCATTGGGTCTACTGGGTCGGGCCGATCCTGGGCGCCCTCGCCGCGGCCGGCGTGTACGAAAAGCTGGTGGCGCCGATGTCCGTGCCGCAGCCGGCGGCGCCTCGCGTGGCTCAGCAGGCGCCGCAGCAGGTCGGCAGCTAGGAGAGTTCCTCAGGCGGAGAGCTGCTCCGACTGAGTTCACGGGGTTTTTTTAGGGTTACCGTTTTAAGGGGAGTCTGCCATGCCAGGGAATCGTGGAGTCGCGTATCTGGGACCGGGGGAAGTCGGGATCCGTTCCATCGACTACCCCAAGCTCGAGCTTCCGGAGCAGAAGCGGAAGTGCGATCACGGCGTGATCCTGAAGATCGTCTGCACCAACATCTGCGGGTCCGACCAGCACATGGTCCGGGGCCGCACCACCGCACCCAAGGGGCTCATTCTGGGCCATGAGATCACCGGCGAGGTGATCGAGGTGGGACGGGACGTCGAGTTCATCAAGAAGGGCGACCTTTGCAGCGTGCCCTTCAACATCGCCTGCGGCCGCTGCCAGAATTGCAAAGAGGGGAAGACGGGCATCTGCCTGACCGTCAATCCCGCGCGGCCCGGCGCCGCGTACGGGTACGTGGATATGGGCGGCTGGGTCGGCGGGCAGGCGGAATACGTCATGGTGCCCTACGCCGACTTCAACCTGCTGAAGTTCCCGGACAAGGACACGGCCATGTCCAAGATTAAGGACCTGACCTTGCTCTCGGACATTTTCCCGACCGGCTTTCACGGCGCCTTCACCGCGGGCGTGGGCCCCGGCAGCACGGTGTACGTCGCGGGCGCGGGCCCCGTGGGACTGGCCTGCGCGGCCTCCTGCCACCTGCTCGGCGCGGCCGTGGTGATCGTCGGCGACCTGATCCCGGAGCGCCTGGCGCAAGCCAAGAGCTTCGGCTGCGAGATCGTGGACGTCTCGAAGTCCGCCACCGTCTCGCAGCAGATCGAGCAGATCTTGGGCGTGCCCGAGGTCGACGCCGCCGTGGACTGCGTCGGTTTCGAAGCCCGCGGCCACGGGGCCGACGCCAAGAAAGAGGCCCCGGCGACGGTGCTCAACACCTGCCAGACCGTCGTCCGCGCGGGAGGCAACATCGGGATCCCGGGCCTTTACGTGACCGGCGATCCGGGCGGCATCGACGAGGACGCGAAGGTCGGCAGCCTCAAGATCCGCATCGGCCTGGGGTGGGCCAAGAGCTGCAACTTCACGACCGGCCAGTGCCCGGTCCTGCGCTACCACCGCAAGCTGATGGCCGCGATCCTGCACGACAAGATCCAGATCGCCAAGGCCGTCAACGTGACGATGATCTCTCTGGACGACGCCCCGAAGGGCTACAAGGACTTCGACAAGGGCGCCGCCAAGAAGTTTGTCATCGATCCCCACGGGTCGGTCAGGAACTAGCGTCGGAAGGAACCCGCCCTCCCCGCCCCCGAGGCGGGGAGGGCTTTCTTTGCATCGGCAGGGAATGGGGAGTCCCGCGGAGTGGAGCGTTTCGGCGGAGTGACGTCATGCGGCTGACCGTGCCCCTGGTCGCGCTCGTCCTGCCGGCGGCCTGGGCCGGGGAGGGCCAGAAGGAGCCCGCTCAAAACGGCGGCGGCACCGTCACCGGCGTCGTCGAGTGGAAGGGCGAGAAGCCGGCGCCGGAGGAACTGAAGCAGGTCCTCGGCCACGCGTTCTGCAAGGAGGCCTGCGGCGGAAAGGCTCCCGCGAAGGAGACGTTCGTCCTCGGCAAGAATGGGGACCTCGCGACGCTCCAGAACGTCCTCGTCTACGTGGCCAAGGGGCTGGAAGGGAAGAAGTTCGAGGTCCCGAAGGCCCCGGTCGTCCTCGACCAGGTGGCCTGCGTCTACACGCCGCACGTGGTGGCGCTCATGGTGGGCCAGACGCTCGAGGTCCGCAACAGCGACGCCACGCTCCACAACGTGATGTCGACCCCGTTCAACAACAGGCCGTTCAACGACGGCATGCCCGTCAAGGGCGGCAAGATCGAGAAGGTGTTCAAGAACCCCGAGCTCAAAGTCAGCCTCCGGTGCTTCCTGCACCCGTGGATGGAGGCGTTCGTGCACGTGATCGATCACCCGTTCCACGCCGTCACGGCGGCCGACGGTTCGTTCACGATCCGCGGGCTGCCGCCGGGGGGGTACGAGCTGGCGGTCGTCCACGAGTCCAGCCGGATCAAGGCGGACGTTCCGACGGTGACGGTGAAGGTCGCGGCCGGGGAGACGAAGAAGGTCGGGTTCGTATACCAGATGCCTCAGGGGAAATGATAGGGAATTGGAGGAAGGAGAAGGTATGAAGCGCTCAACGAGGTTCGCGGCCTTCCTGGCGGGGGGCCTGCTCGTGGCGGGGATCGGATGTCTGGTGGCGGCCAGCCCCGCGGTGAAGGGGAGCGTGGCGGCGGCCGCGCTCGCGCCGGACGAGATCACCAAGATCCTGGACAACGCCGAGAAGGAGTCGAAGAGAGTCAATTCGCTCCTTCGCGTGAACGCGAGCGGCCAGGCCCAGTCCTGCCGGATGCACATCGTGGTCGTCGACCGCGGCGGCCGGATCGTGGGACAGCGCTCGATGGCCGACGCCTGGGTGGGCAGCATCTACATCGCCCGCTCCAAGGCGTACACGGCCAACGCGTTCAGCTCGAACGAGAACGCGCTTACGACGCGCACCTTGGGCGCGCTCACGCAGCCCGGCGGCCCGCTCTGGAACATCGGCAACTCCAACCGGCAGGACGGCCTGATCGAGTTCCCGGGCGGCGTGCCGCTCTACAAGGGCGGCGAGCTCGTGGGCGCGATCGGCGTCTCGGGCGACGGGGTCGAGCAGGACGAGGACGTGGCCGAAGCCGGGACCAAGGGCTTCGAAGCCCCCAACGCCATCCGCGTCGACACGGTCACCGGCGGCAAGGTCCCCTACACGAAGTAGCTCAAGGGCGAGTTCCGAACCGGCCTCCCCGTTCGCTCGGGGGGGCCGGTTTTGTTTCGGGAGAAGCCCGTAAAACAAACCGTTTGGTTTATGGGAGCTTCATGAGCTGGTTCAGCATCTGGCCCGCGGAGGGCGGCGACGGGATCGACCCCAAAGTCAAGGCCGCTCTCGAGGCTCAGGGGCCGGCGCCGGACAACCGAACGGTACCGCCCGCGGAGCTGCGGCTCACCTTCACCCGCCAGGCCGCGCTGGTCCCGAAGCTCCCCGAGCCGCTTGCGCGCGTGGAGGACCGCGCGATCGACACGCCGGCCGGGCCGCTCCGCGTCCGCGTGTACACCCCGGAGGGGAAAACGCCCTTCCCGATCCTCCTCTACTTCCACGGTGGCGGGTGGGTGGTGGGCGGCCTGGAAACGCACGACGGCGTGTGCCGTTCCCTGGCGCGGCGCGCCGGCGCGGTCGTCGTCTCCGTGGACTACCGGCTCGCGCCGGAAACGAAGTTCCCCGGAGCGCCGGACGACGCGCTTGCGGCGCTCCGGTGGGCGGCAAGTCAGGCATCCGAGCTGGGCGGCGACGCCGCCCGCCTGGCCGTGGGCGGCGACAGCGCGGGCGCGAACCTGGCGGCGGCCCTCGCGCTGCGGGTCCGCGACCAAGGCGGCCCGCGAATCGGGTTCCAGCTCCTGATCTACCCGGTGACCGACTTCGATTTCGATACCGCCTCCTACCACGAGTTCGCGACCGGGTACCCGCTCACCCGGAGCAACATGCAGTGGTTCTGGGAAAGTTACCGAGCCTCGCCCTCCGACGCCGAGAACCCCTACGCCGCCCCGTTGCGGACGGCAGACCTCGCCGGGCTGCCGCCGGCGTTCATCCTGACGGCGCACTTCGACGTTCTTCGCGACGAAGGGGAGGCGTACGCGAAACGGCTCCACGAAGCGGGCGTCCCGGTCCGCTGCGTCCGCTTCCGGGGAATGACGCACGGCTTCATCCGCATGGGCGCCGTCTTCCCTCAAGCCGATCGCGCCCTGACCGAACTCGCGCGCTCGTTCTCGTCTACACTAGCATGAGGCCTCTGGTCCTCCTGGCGGTGCTCCTCCGGCAGGCGGACGCCACGTATGTCGACGAGGAGCACGGCTTTTCGGTGCCGATCCCCAAGGGCTGGTCCGTCACGCGCTCCAAGGACCTGTCGAAGGCCCTGGTCCTGCGCGCGCCGGCCGAGGCGCGGACGGGCGCGACGATGATCCTCGCGATCCAGGACCCGATGAAGGCCGTCTTCGAGGGTCAGGTCACGCTCGACCAGTTCCTCGACGAAGTGAAAAAGCAGTACCCCAAGCGCTTCACGGAGTTCGAGTTCGTCAAGGCCGACAAGGGGAAAGACGGCGAGAATCCGACGCTGGCCCTGTACTACCGGTACGTGAGCTCCGGTCAGAAGATCGGCCAGCTCCAATACCTCGTCTGGACCCGGAGCCGGCACTGGTCGCTCTCGTGGGGCTGCCTCGACGACTCCTTCGAGAAGAACCGCGAGTCGTTCGAACAGGGGTCGAAGGCGTTCAAGCCGGCCCCTAAGCGGTAGCGCGGGATCGCCGGTCGTGGATTGAAGATTCGCCCTCTTTCCTCCGGGACGGAGCGGGGGAGGGGACCTCTGGCGTTAACCTTGCCACGCGTCCCGATTACGGTCACATTTTCGATTGCATAAAGGGGAGGAGTTTCCGCGAGGGTGACATTGGCTGAGCGTCCGATCACAGAGGAATACAAGAAGAAGCTGGAGCAATATTACGAGCGGATCAGAAACGCTCCCTGGTACGCGCTCTCTGCGCGAAAGGCTCTCAAGTTACTCCGAGACGAGGACAGGCTCTTCAAGCGGTGCTTGGCTCTACGAATCCGAGGCTTCGCGCGGAACTGGCCTAATGCAGAAGTAGACATGCACTTCTCGCTGAAGGAGGATCTGACTCCACTCCCAGCCTTTTTTGAGGTCTTCAGTCGTCGGGGATTCATGGACTTTCTACACGTCTAGAGCGCGGGACGATCTGACTTGGGCAGCGTCCTTTATTAACTCTCGGCTTCGTGGGATTATCACTTGAAGTGGACTGACGTCAGGCTTGCATTCTGCCCGGAGACGGAGGGACTTCCCAACGCGAGCCGCGAGCGAGTGCCTTCCGTACCGAAGACGTCTTGTCCCCTACGACTACTGCATGCGCTGGTTCGTCGGGGTCAGGCTCCTTCTTGATGCCCTGATTCTTCTCGCGGGCCAAGGCTGCTGTAAACGCTGCCGAACTATAGCCAGGGAAGCGGATCAGTACGTCCGTGGCAGTCCTCGCCGCTGATAGGACCACGGAAGATAGAAGGACTGACATCGGACCGCCTTCGGAGTCGTCGTTGAAGGCCTGCGAGGATGGACGAAAGCCGCCCTCATTTTGATCAAAGATGACCCAGTCGGGATGGATGCGACGCCAGAGATCCTCGTCGTCGGAAATCGATTGATCGTCAGATGGGTGTCGGGGCGGCATTCCTAGAGCGTTTAGGCAGCTGCAGTTGCAATAATGCTTTCTATCCCTTCAGGGGCCAGAGCTGAACCAGTCTGCTCTTGCGATCTCCCACCCTGTTCGAACGAAAGGCTGAAGGTTGCCCCAGGATCGATTTCGACTTCTAGATCGACGTTATTGGCATGCCACTCGAGCTGAAGCCCCCCCCTTGAAGTCGGAACGACTTGGGGGGCTTGCCCGCTAGGCGTCATCGCGGCTTCGAGAAACTGGAGCGTGTAGAGAACCGAATTAGGGTGAATTCGGCCACTTTGCAAGTCTAAATCCTGACCGTGAGAGTCTGGGACACACTCACCGAGGCCCCCCCAAATCTGAAATCAAGTCCCGAATTCCAAAGGGGCCTATTTCGAGTCCGGGCTTAGCTTCCGCGGCTGCGGGGCGCCCTTGCTGGATCGCGGGGCGCAGTGCAATATGATGGGATGGCCGCGAACCTGGAGACGCCTCAGCACGACCACATCCATTATCATTCATTGGCTCTAGGCCCATTTGCCTATAAGATGGCCCTCATCCGTCACACCCTTCTCTACCACTTTGTAGTGCGCCCGAAAATTGCGCATTGAAACCTCGGCAATGAAGAAACCAGCTCCAATTCCAATACCAAACCATGTCCTCCTCCCGGAAATACCCTCCTCGCACAAATCGATAAATTGTGTCCATAATCGGTCTTACTCACCCGTCAACAGGCGTCGTCAGCGGTGTGAAGGATTCAGTCCCTCGTCCGAAGAGCCTGCCCCGACCCGGCGTTCATGATTCTGAGGTTGCCCAATTCGACGAGGGTTTCCTCAATCGCCTTTCGGCGCAGCATTGATCCGCCGGATGTTGCGCTTTTTGATACGACATTTCAGGGGCGAGCGAGGTGTCTTTCGCTCGCGCGGCAGAGTTTCCCTGCCGGGGGCTCGGACGTCAGCGGTTTCAGCGGAGGTAGCTCGCGTCCCGCTCGCGGTGGGGCAGGATCTTGGCCAGCCCGTCCTTGGGATCAGCCAGTTCGAAGTACAGGGCGGCGGGGACCCGTTTGTCCTTGGGCACGACCGACAGTCCCGCGGAGAAGCCGTGATCCTCGACCCGCTTGGCATAGCCTCGGATCAGGAGCTCAAATCGAGTCACGGCGCCGTTCTTGGCTTCGACGAATCCGAGCAGCTCCGCCGGATGCTCCGCGTCGGCGGGCTGAAGAGAGCCCGTGATCCGCCCGTCCCGGACGGACAGGGAAAGGTCCTTCACCGTCCCTCCCATGACGTAGTTCGCATGGCAGCGGAGGATCCGCTTCTTCAGGCTTTCCGGGAACGCGCCGCCGGCGAGCGCTTCCGCCTCGTCCTTTCGGACCCAGAGGCGATCCGAACCGAGGGAGCCCTGGAAGACCGCGTCGTATCGGCCGTCGCCGGTCGTGGCCGACCCTTCCGCCTTCTCCTGGCCCAGCGTTCTCCAGGTCACGTAGAGGATCAGCCCTCCTTCGGGCATCCGGCGGGCGCCTTCTCGGGGCGGCAGGTTGGAAAGGGGCGCGACGCTTTCGGGCTTGAACCCCTCGAGCGCCTTCTTAAGCATGTTGCGGACCGGTCCGGGCTCGAAGTCGCCTCCCGAAGCGAGCTTCTTGCCGTCGGCGGTGAAGGCCGACATGCCGATCGTGCAGGCTTTGATCCCGCTGTCGAAGCCGTGGAGGAACTCCTTCTCCGCGGGCGTCAGGTTCGGGTTAGCCACGTTGTCGACTGCGAGCGGCACGAAGTGCGCGCTCAGGAGCTTGACGACCTCGGGGTCGTTGATCGCCGCCTCACGGGCGATGACGCCGTTCCCTCAGGCGAACCCGATGGGGTTGCCCGTGTCGACCATCATGAAGATCGGTTTTTTCGTCCGGGCCGCCAGCTCCCGCGCTTCGGTGACGGAGGCCTGCCACGGGATCGTCGCCCAGGGTTTGCTCTTGAGCTGAAGGTCCTTGCGAAGCTTCTCGAACTCCGCATTCGTGAGGCCGTCGGGAAGAACCAGGAGCAACGCGGCCAGTGCCTTCATCGTTTCCTCCGTGAATCGCTCGCTTCCGCCGACTCTCCAATGGTACCGCCGGCCGGGGGCCGTCGACGCTTTCCGCCGATATCCCGAGCGATTGTAAAATTGTCATTACGGGCGCTTCAGGCGCGGTCCGGAACCCGCCTGCGCGGCCGTAGCCACGGCCGTTACGGCGTGGCGAAGGCCCGTTTGCGCGGCCGTAGCCACGGCCGTTACGGCGTGGCGAAGGCCCGTAACGAATTCCGGTGCGAACGCTCCAAGGGGAGGCCGATTTCCCTCGCGGCGTCGTTTATACTCAAGATGGTGGTGTTCGACCTGCTCGGGGCCGGGTTCGTCCTTCTGGCCGCCGTCCTGGGCGCCTGGAAGGGCTTCGCCTGGCAAGTGGCGTCGGTGATCTCGCCCGTCGCGGGGATCGCCTTGGGGTGGCCGCTCTCGGAAAAGCTCGCCCCCCACCTGGAGGCGGCGTCCCCGTTCGACCGCTGGGCGGCGTTCGCCATCCTGTTTGTCCTCGTCAGCATGGTCGTCTACCTCCTGGCCCTGGGAATCCGAAAGACGCTGGAGCGGGCAGGCCTCCGGCCGTGGGACCGCCACCTGGGGTTCCTGGCGGGCGGCCTGAAGGGCTTCGCGCTCGCCGTCTTTCTGACGGCCGCCGGACTGGCGCTCTTCGCGGACCAGTCCGAGCGGGTCCGCGCCACGCGGATGGGGCGGCTGATGACGGCCGCCGTCCGATCCGTCGACCCCGCCCTTCCTCCCGCGGTGGGGGCGATCCTCGAACCCTTCCGCGCACCCGCTCCCGATCGAGAACAGGGCCAAAGGTTTCGGGGGGCCCGTGCCGATAGAACTTAAAGTGGACCGCGCGCTGCTGGTGCTCGGAGAAGACGTCCGCTTGGCGGAGGACGCGCGCCGCGTCCTGGGCGAGGCCGGGTGCGCGCTGGAGCCCTGGGTGGCGCTCCGCCTGGCGCGGACCGAGCGCGATTACCTGGGGGCCGAGATCGCGCGCCTGGAACGCGCGCGCCACCAGGGGCGGGCCGCCACCCCGGGCATCATCTTTCACGACTCCGTCGAGCGCACCCGCCGCACGCTCGGCCGCCGCGTCCAGGCGCTTCAGGACATCGTGGCCGGACTCGTGGAAGGGGAGGATCGCGACTGGGTGGTGGCGATGCTGCTGGCGCAGGGCGTAGGGGCCGCGACGGCGGGCACGGTGGGGCTCGCGCGGGCGCTCCTGGTCCGGGTCCGCGAGGTTTCGCGGCGCCGGGGGGCGGTCCCCTCGGACCTGGGGCCCGATCTCCCCGAGGGCGTGGACGCCGAACTCCTCGAAGACGTTCGCCGCACCGACCGCTTCCGCCGCCTGGCGCAGGGGGCCCGCGCGCGCGTGGAGACGTGGGAGGTTTTCCTCGTCGCCCTTCGCGACCGGGAGGCGACCGAGCGCGCGCTCGAAGGCCTTCGGACCGGGTGCTCGCGCGACGACTTGAGCTTCGACGTCGTCCGGTTCTTCGAGGCGATCCTGGAGACGCGCCGCCGGGATGAAGTCCGGATGCGCGGACTGCGCGCGTACCTGGCCACGCTCCCGATCGGCCGGTACAACGACGAAGTGCTGGACCTCGCGATCGCCTTCATCCTGGCGTCGTCGGAAGGGCGCGCACGGGTGAGCCAATGGCTGGAGGCGCCGGACCCGTTCCGCCGCGAGGCCGCCATCCGCGTCGAAGGCGTGATCGGCCGCGCCCAGAAGTACCTGCACGCCCTCCGGTCGGTTCCTGCCGCCTGAAGAAGGCCATAGGCCCTAGGCCTTAGCAGATTGATTCCCCTCCCCCTCGACACTCTGCTAAGGCCTAAGGCCTTCGTCGGGCCCCAGCGTCCAGGCCTGCGGGTGATGGGTCATTCCGATGCGCGGGTAGTACGCCTCCGCCGCGGGGGCCGCGAGCAGGATGATCCGCGCCTTGCCGCCCGCCTTCTGGGTCCGGCGAAGGAGCTCCTTCCCGATCCCCTGCTTCTGATGCGACGCGCGCACCGCCAGGTCCGAGACGTACGTCGCAAAGCTGAAATCGCTGAAGCCCCGGGCGATCCCGACCAGGAGGTCCCCCTCCCACGCCGTGATGACGAGGTTCGCGTTCCGCAGCATCGCCCCCATGCGCTCGCGGTCGTCCACCGGCCGCCGCTCGCCCAGCATCGAGGCGCGGTAGAGCTCGATCACGGCATCGAGGTCCAGATCGTTGCCGGTGCGATAGTCGATACTCATTGCGCGAAAGCGTATGCCCGCGCGGGGTTGTCGACGAAGACCTTTCGAAGCAGGTCGTCGCTCACGCCCAGCCGGCGCGCGCGGTCGGAGAATTCGAGAAGGAGGTAGTCCAGCCCCGGGCCGCCGCCGTAGCTCCGCCAGTAGGACGGCCGGGCCCCGTCCGTCCCGAGCATCGTTTGGTCGGGAAACTCGCGAGCCATCCGGACGAAGAGCTGGAGCGTGGGGTTCGCGTCGTCGAGCTTCGCGCGGAACGTGCGGTCGTACTCGACGAAGGCGCCCGTCCGGAGCAGCTCGCGGTGGTACGCCGCGTCGGGGAGACGGTCCGTGTGCGAGAGGACGATGTGGGCCGGCGCCACTCCGCGGGCCGCGAGGAACTCCACCTGCTCGAGGCCGCGCGCGGGCTCGCAGTGGGTGATGACCGGGCAGCCGGTCCGCCGGTGCGCCGAGGCTCCCGCCTCGAACGCGGCGCGCTCGGCGGCGTCGAGCGCCGGTCCGTCGCTGCCGAGCTTGATCACGCCCGCCCGGTGCGGGGTCCGCCGCGCCTCAGGCCCGGCGCAGTCGTTGGCGTCGATCCCCGTTTCGATCTCCGTCACGAAGAGGTCCGCCAGGGCTTCGACCGACGCGCGAAAACGCCAATGACCTTCGGGGTAGAAGCGCGTCCGGTGCAGGCCCGTCGGGGCGACGACGTGGACGCCGCTTCGCCGCGAGATGTCCGCGAGCTTCACCACGTTCCGTCCGGCGTCGCAGGGCATGCAGTCGACCACCGCCCCGCCGCCCGCCTTCCTGAAGTCTTCGAGCTCCCGGACGGCGTTCTCGACCGAGGGGAGCAGGATCTCCGGAAACACCTGGGTCGTGTAGCTGGGGTCGATGATCAGATGCTCGTGGGCGTAGCAGCGGCCCAGCGCTTCCGGCCGCACGTCGCCGAGGACGGTCCGGACGATCATGAGGTCTGCTCCCAGGCCGCTACGGCGGCCCCGAGGACGCCGGCGTGGTCCTGCATGTTCGAGATCAGGACGGGAACCGCCTGGCCCACCGGCCAGCGGTAGACGTGCCGGCGAACGTGGGCGCGCAGGTCCTTGAGAAAATACTTCGCCCCGTGCGTCGCCCCTCCCGAGAGGATCACCACTTCCGGCGCGTAGACGTGGATGGCCGAGACGAGGAACGCGCCCAAGTTCGCCGTCCAGACGCCCAGCTCGTCCAGGCAGAGGCGGTCCTTCCTCCGCACCCCTTCCATCACGGCGGCGAAGTCGACCGACCCGGGGTCGTCGATGTACCGGTCCGAGAGGACGGAGGGGATCCCGCGCTGAAGCCCGTCCCGAACCTGCATCGAGAGCGCCGTCGCCGAGCAGAGCATCTCGGCCGTGCCGCGGTTCCCCGTCAGGCAGAGGCGGCCGCCCGCCTGGAGCGTGACGTGCGACATCTGCGTCCCGAACTGGAGGTGCGGGTCGCGCAGGATTTTCCCGTCGAGAAGGACGCCCGAGCCCACGCCGGTCCCCAGCGTGATCGAGAGGGCCCACGACTTCCCGCGCGCGAGCCCGAATTTCGCCTCGGCGAGCATCGCCAGGCGGGCGTCGTTGTCGGCGACGACGGGGACCCGGGTCGCGGCGCGAAGCTTGGGGACGAGCGGGTACCCCTGCAGGCCCTTGAGCCGTCCCGGGAGGAGGACGATTCCCCTCGCGGGCAGGACCGCTCCCGGCAGGCCCAGCCCGATCGCGCGCGGGATCACTCTCAGCTTCCGGGCCAGCGCGTTGATTTCCTCGACCAGGCGGTGGAGCAGCGCCTGCGGCCCGAGGTGGGCGTCGGACGACGCGATGCCGTGGGCGAGCATGCGCCCCTCGCGCGTCACCGCGCCACTCTTCAGGCGGGTGCCGCCGACGTCGAAGCCTATGACGTAGTCTCTCATGACCAGCCTTAAGCTAAGCTTTAAGCTCTAAGCTCTGAGCGGGACGGCGATTCCGGAGCTTATAGCCCAGAGCTTATAGCTTAGAGCTCACTTCCAGAATGGCCCCCCCATTCCGCAGCCTGTCCAGAAGCTCCGCCGTTGGAACGTCTCTCGGCGGTACCTTTCGCGAAACACTGAGTTGGGCGGCGACGCCGGCGGCCTGGCCCATGGCCATGCACTGGGCCATCGAGCGGACGCTCGCGTGGGCGTCGTGCGTGGCCGAGAAGCAGCGGCCCGCGACCAGGAGGTTGTCAGACTTCTGCGGGAGGAGCGTCCGGTACGGAATGCCCACGCACTGTCCTTCCGGCAAGTACTGCCACGTCGTGTCGGCCCCGCGGGGGTGGTCCTCGAGCGGAGCGCCGCAGAGGCTCACCTGGTCGTCGAACGCGCGGGCCCCCAGGACGTCGTCGCGCGTGAGCCGGTAGTCGCCGTAGACGCGGCGGGTTTCGCGGATCCCGATTTGCGTGCCGAAGCACGCGAGGGCGGCCTTCTCGTAGCCGGGGACGCGGTCGCGGAGGAACCGGAAATACTCGAGGGCCTGCCGGCGCCCTTCCATCTCGGCGCCCGTCAGGGCTTCCGGGTCGGTCGCGTCGGCGGCGACACGCGTCATGATGGTCGAGGTCATGCCCGGAACGGGCATCGCGTGGTCGCTTCCCTCGCGGCGAGGAAGGTCGTATGCGCCGCCTTCGGCCGCCTCGGCCATCAGGCGGTGGAACTCGGCTTTCGGGACGGTCCGGCGGCGCTCGACGTCCACGTTCACGATTCGGAACGTCGTCGTCAGCGTTTGGGCCGGGTCCTTTTCCCCGCCCGCTCGAAGGGCACCCCGGCATGATAGCAGACGTCCGCGTCCCCGGAAGCGTCCACGATGACCCGCGCGGCGACGCGCCGGAGGCCGAGCCGGGTCGCCACGACCACCGCCGCGACGCGGCCGCCCGAGACCTCGACGTCCTGCACCCAGGCGTGGAGGAGGATGCGGACGCCGGCCTCGCGCGCCAGCCTCTCCCATACGACCTTGAGGTATTCGGGATGGTAGGTGACGCCCGTGCCGGCCCCGTACATGTTCGGGCGCTCGAAGCAGACGTCGAGGCGCTTAAGCTCCCCCACCACGTCGTCCGGAATCCCCCCCACGACTTTCTTCGGGCGGGCCCCCGGCGTGTAGAACCCGTAGAAGGTATCCAGGACGAGCGTCGACGTGCCGCCCAGGAACCCGTAGCGCTCGAGGAGGAGCGTGCGGGCGCCCGACCGCGCCGCCGCGATGGCCGCCGTCGAGCCCGCCGACCCCGAGCCCACGACGAGGACGTCCGTCTCGGCCAGGGTCTCGATCATCCGCTCACGCTCCAGCCGGCGTCGACGACGAGCGTGTCGCCCGTGATCCTGCGCGAGTCGTCGCCCAGGAGGAAGATCGCGGCGCGGGCGACGTCGTCGGGGTCGAGCATCTCCTCGGCCAGAGGCTGCTTCGTCTTCATCAGCTGCTGGATGACCGGGTCCGCCTGGGCCCGGGCGCTCATGGGCGTCCGGACCAGGGCCGGGGCGATCACATTGACGCGGATCTTTTCGCCCGCGTAGTAGGCGGCCATGGATTTCGACATTGCCAGGATCGCGCCCTTGGAGGCGGCGTAGGCGTGGGTAGAGAAGTGGTCGGCCTGCGGGGAGAACCCGAGGACGCTCGACATGTTCAGGATCGTTCCCCGGAGGCCGTTCGGGGCGACCGGCTGGGCCAGCATCTTGACGAGCGCGGCCTTGCACATGAGGAACATCGATTTCACGTTCGTGTCGAGCGTGACGTCCCAGCCCTCCTCGGTGCACTCGTGGAGGGGGCCGTCGCCGAACTTGCGGCCGCTGATTCCGGCCACGTTGAAGAGGGCGTCCAGGCGGTCGAGGCGGCCGACGACCTTGGCGGCCGCGTCGGGCTGGACGAGGTCGGCCTGGATGAAGGTGCAGCCGGTCTTGCGGGCCAGCTCCTCCCCGTGCTCGGCGGTCCGGCTGGCCGCAAAGACGCGCGCCCCCTCCGCCACGGCAAGCTCGGCGGTCGCGGCGGCGATCCCGGTGGAGCCCGTGATCAGGACGACTTTGTCTTTTAGTACTTCACGCGTTCCCATTTCTTGGTCCTCATGGAGCGGTAGCCGGAGTCGAGGATCAGGTTGACGACGTAGCCGTCCTCGTAGGTCTCGCGGGGCGTCTTTCCGGTCCTCGCGCACTCGACGAAGTGTTTCATTTCCGCCTGATAGCCGTAGGTAAACGCCTCCTCGGGGAGGGGCTTGGTCCAGCCGAAATCGAGGTCGGCCTTTTCGATGACGTAGCCCGACGGTTGGGAGGTGAAGGCCCCGATCGGCGTGGAGCGGGTCACGTCCGTGAAGATCGACCCTTCGGTCCCGTGGATCTCGTTGCGGAGGTCGAGCCCGCCCTTCGTGGTCCAGGAGAGCTCGCACTGGGCGATGCCGCCCGAGGAGAACTTGAGGACGAGGAGGGCGTTGTCCTCGCCCTTGGTCTTCTTGTGGTGGACCAGCCGGGCGCCCCAGGCCAGGACTTCGACGATCTTGTCGTCCTTCCCGAACGAGTAGCGCGCCATCTCGATCGTGTGGCAGGCGAGGTCGTTCATCGCGCCGCCGCCCGTCTTCGTCACGTCCCAGAAGTGGGGGCTGTGCGGGCCCCCGTGGGATTCGCGCGAGCGGACCCAGAGGACGCGGCCGAGGCCCCCGGACTCGATGATCCGGCGGGCCTTCACGACCGCCGGGGCGAAGACCTCGGTCTCCGCGTAGCCGTGCATCGCGCCCGACTTCCGCGCGGCGTCGAACATCGCCTTGGCCTCGCGGGCGTTGCGGGCGAGCGGCTTCGTGCAGACCTGGCTCCGCCGCGACTTCGCCAGCCGGAGCGCGGTCGGCAGGTGCGCCTCGTTGGGGAGGGCGATGACGAAGAGGTCGACGTCGTCCCGCGCGATCGCGGCGTCGAGGTTCGTCGTGGTCCCGGCCACGCGCCACTTCTTTGCGAAGGCCCGGCCGCGGTCGGCCGAGCGCGAGTAGTTGAGGACGACCTCCTGCCCGTTCACGTCGGCGAGGCCCTGCATGTAGAAGTCGGCGACGAAGCCCGACCCCAGCATCCCGATCCGGACGGTCTTCACGCTCATTCCCTCACCGTTTCACCACAAAGACACAAAGAGCACAAAGCGATCCCCTTTGTGTCTTTGTGGTGACATTCGTCTTCACGCATAAAGGTGGGCGAGGCTCTTGCGGTACGCCTCGTAGAACCGCTCGAGCTGCTCGGCGGCGCTCGCGTTCCCGACCGCCTGGTGGCTGGGAAGGAGGACCGGCGTGACCCCTCTCTCCAGGAGCAGGCGCGCCGTCTCGCAGCGGATCATGTTGATGATCATCGCGCCGGTCACGGTCGAGACGGGGCCGGTCTTCCATTCGAGGCCCGGCAGGTCCACGATACAGTCGCCCGGCGGGCACTGGTTGTCGATCAGGAGGTCGGCCACGTCGATCAGCTTCTTTCCGGACGAGTGGGCGGGCTTGGACTGGCGGCAGTGGGCGAGCGAGAGGATCCCGACGACGGGCATCCCGCGCTTCCTGGCGCCGAGCGCGGCTTCGACGATCACGGGCCGGATCCCGCTTGTCGAGATGACGATCAGGGCGTCGTGAGGCCCGAACTTGAAGCCCTTGAGGATCTCCTCGGCATAGCCTTCGACCTTTTCCAGGTGGAGGGGGCCGCGGAGGCCGTTCTGCCCGACGACCGCCGCGTGGTTGGAGAGGGCCAGCTCGACGAGGGCGACGAATCCGGGGAAGCAGCCCTGCCGCGGGATCATCTCCTCGCACATCATGCGGGAGTGGCCCGCGCCGAAGAGGAAGACGAGCCCGCCCCGGGCGATCCGGTCGGCGCACAGGCCGGCCGCCTTCCGGATCTCGGGGAGCTGCGTTTCCCGGATCTTCTGGAGGAGGCCGATCGCGCGGTCGAAGTAGGTCTCGGCGGCGTCGCTCATCATTTCCTCACGATTTCGACTCGGTAGCGGTAGCGGTCGGCCGGGGCGGTCATCTCGGCCACTTCGAGGGGACGGCCGTCGGCAAGCCAGGTATGGCGGCGGACGACGACGACGATGCGGGCGCCCTTGCCCAACACCCGGGCCTCGTCCCGCGTGGCCCGGCGGGCCTCGACCTCCTCGTCGGCGCGGTGGGGCACGAGGTCGTGCCGGCGCTTGAGCCACCCGTAGAGGGATTCCTCGCTCAGGCCGTCGCGGGCGAGGTCCGGGACGAGCGCCAGCGGGAGCTCGTTCCGCATGAGGCACAGGGGTTCCCCGTCGAGGGTGCGCACGCGCTCGAGGAGGGCGGTGCGTTCGCGGGCCTTGAGGCGGAGCGCGCGGGCGACGTCGGGCGGGGGGACGCGCGTGGAGACCCGCGAGGAGGCGGTGCTGGGCTGGCGGCCCAGCCCGGTCATGGAATCCGTCCAGCTGGAGAGGCCGCGCCGGTCGTCCTCCACGCGGGGGCGGACGACCACGGTGCCGCGGCCGCGCACCGACTGGAGGAGTCCCCGACGGGCGATCTCGGCGAGAGCGCGTTTGACGGTGATGAGGCTCGTCCCGAACTCGGCGGCCAGCTCCTTCTGCGTGGGGAAGAGCTGTCCGGGCCGGTAGTTCCGGCGGAGCCGCTCGAGGAGCCGCTCCTCGACCTGAAAGTAGAGGGGGGCGCCGCCGTCGCGCCGGTCGAGGGTCATGCAGAAAAGATATATCATTATGTCTTTTGTGTCAAGGGGGCGGGGGCCGATTTTTTGTGTCACGCCGGGAGGGCGCCGCGACGGGGGAAGGGGAGGAGGCGATCGGCGATAAAAGGAGGGCCGCTCAGTCGTGCTTGACCGGCCGCCGGGATACCCTTATAAGAGAGCTTCTTCCGTTTCGTTGGGGGCGAGTATGAAAAGCCTGTCGGCCACGCTTCTTTTGGCGGCGTCCTCGGCCTTCGCCCAGAACGCGCCCGCCGTCAGCCAGAAGGAGATCGACGACGCGATCGCGCGCGGCGTGACCTACCTCAAGACCGCGCCATCGCCCGGCGGCCACCTGCAGACCAACTGCGACGAGCTCATCTTCCTCACGATCCTGCACGCCGGCATGTCCGAGAAGGACCCGGTCTTCAAGAAGTACCTGGAGAGCGCCCTCACCTGCGAGCTCAAGCACACGTACAAGGTCGCCCTCCTGGCGATGTGCCTGGAGGAGCTGGATCGGGTCAAGTACCAGGTCCGGATCGCCCACTGCGCGCAGTTCCTGGTGGACAACCAGTGCCCGAACGGGCAGTGGACCTACGGCCGCCCGACGGACCTCAAGCACATCCCGTACGTGGAACAGCCCTCGAGCGTGGCCTCCGGCAGCAAGCCCCGGAACGCCGCCATCGAGTTCGACGCGGAGCGCGTGAAGCCCAAAGTGGTCCGCCGCATCCCCATCAAGCGTAATGCCGAGCTGGGCGGGGAGTCGGGGGACAACTCGAACACCCAGTACGCGGCGCTCGGCCTGCGCGCCTGCTACGACGCGGGGATCGAGCTCCCCGAGGCCACGGTTCACCTGGCCCGGAAGTGGCTGGTCGAGAGCCAGTGCGCCGACGAGGGGGCCAAGGCGGCCGGCGACAAGAAGGCCGTGGCTTCCGGCGGGAGCGACAAGATCCAGGGCTGGAACTACAAGGACGCGGCGAGCGCCAACCCCTACCACGCCATGACCGCCGGCGCGGTGGGCGCGGTCGTGATCTACGACCACATCCTGGGCGTGGACTGGAGGAAGGACCCCGTGGCCCGGGCGGGCGTGGCCTGGCTGGGGAAGCACTTCAGCGTGAACACGAACTACTACTACATGTACGGCCTGGAGCGCGCGGGCATGCTCTACGGTACGGACACCTTCGGGACGCGCGCCTGGTACCCGGAGGGCGCGGCGCTCCTCCTCAAGCAGCAGAAGCCCGACGGCTCCTGGGGGACGCGCGAGAACAAGGACGAGAACACCTGGGACACCTGCTTCGCCATCCTGTTCCTCAAGAAGGCCACGCGCGCGATTGCCACCGAGGGGAGCCGCAAGAAATAGCCCGTAATATTCGAGGGGGCTGCCGCAAGGAGCTATAGAGTCCTTGCCGGTAAGGGGGTGGCCATGCGGTCCATATTCGCGATCAGCCTTCTCCTCTGGGCCCAGCAGAAGCCCGCCGCCACTCAGCGCGAAATCGACGACGCGGTCCGCCGCGGCGTCGCCTTCCTCAAGGCTTTCGAGGGCCCCACGGCCCACGCGCCCTACAAGAACGCCGACGAGCTGGTCCTCCTGACGCTCATCCACGCCTCCGCGGCGCCGGAGAAGGACAAGGAAGTCCAGAAGCTCCTCGAGAACGTCCTCGACGCCCCGCTTGAGAAGACCTACAAAGTGGCGCTCCAGGCGATGTGCCTCGAGGAGCTCGATCGCGTGACCTTCCAGTGGCGGCTCGCCATGTGCGCTCAGTTCCTCGTCGACAACCAGTGTCAGAACGGGCAGTGGAGCTACGGGAGCCCGACGACCTTCGTCAAGGACATGCCTTCGGGCGAGCGGACGCTCCGGCCCCCGGCCGCCAGCAAGGGCGCGCGCGAGTTCGACGCCGAGCGCATCAAGCCGCCGGTCCAGCGCCGGCTCGCCGTGAAGCAGCAGAGGAAGGGCGGCGCCTCGGGGGACAACTCGAACAGCCAGTACGCCTCGCTCGGCCTTCGCGCCTGCTTCGACGCGGGCGTCGACCTCCCGGCCGAGGTCATCCAGCTCGCCCGCAAGTGGTGGACCGACAGCCAGCATCCCGACGAGGGCGCCAAGGCCGCCGGCGACGCGAAGGCGGTGGCTTCGGGCGGCGTCGACAAGATCCAGGGGTGGAACTACCAGACCCCGGAGCGCGGCGGTCCGACGCTCGCCATGACGGCCGGGGCCGTGGGGGCGGTCTGCATCTACGACCACATCGCCGGCATGGACTGGAAGAAGGATCCCGTCGCGCGGGCCGGGGTCCAGTGGCTGGGGAAGCACTTCGCCGTGAACTCGAACTACTACTACATGTACGGCCTGGAGCGCGCGGGCATGCTCTACGGGACGGACACCTTCGGGCCGCACGCCTGGTATACGCGGGGCGCCACGTTCCTCGTCGGCGCGCAGAACGCCGACGGTTCCTGGGGCGCGCCCGGCAAGGACGACGACCGGCCCCGGCAGGTCTGGGACACCTGCTTCGCCATCCTCTTTCTCAAGAAAGCCACCCGCGCCATCGCGACCGAGGGCGGCCGCCGGAAATGACAAAACCGCCCGATTAGAATGACAAAGTAATCGGATTACTTTGTCACATGTTTCCCGTCACCTCCGGACGGCCCGAAAACATAGTATATATAGGGGGCGAGCGAACGGGAGGCTTCTATGCGGATCGGGATCTATCTCTCATTCCTTCTGGCCGGTCCCCTCATCGCTCAGGACAAGCCCGATCCGAAGAAGTTCAAACCCAACCCGCTCGTCGACCAGAAGACCGTCGACGAAGCGATCCGCAAAGGCCTCGAATTTCTGAAGACGTCCGACTCGCCGCCCGGGGCCGGCAGCGCCAACTCCAACGAGCTCAAGCTGCTGACCTTCATCCACGGGGGACTCACGGAAAAGGACCCGACGGTGGAGATCCTGCTGGCGGTCTGTCTTGAATCCAAGCTCGAGCGCACTTACAACGTGTCGCTCCTGGCCATGTGCCTCGAGGAGCTCGACCGGGTGAAGTACCAGGGGAAGATCGCCCAGTGCGCCCAGTTCCTGATCGACAACCTCCGCGCCGACGGCGGGTTCACGTACGGCGAGCCTACGGTGTACGCCGACGGCATCCCGACCACGGCCCCGAGGAAGGACACGGCCTCGGGCGGGGCCAAGAACGCGGGGGACGCGCCGGCCCCGGGCGAGAAGGAGAAGCCGAAAGTCCAGCGGACCCTTAGCGTGAAGAAGGCCAAGGAAGGCCCGGCTCAGCGGAGCGACAACTCGAATTCGCAATACGGCGCTCTCGGAATGCGCGCCTGCCATGACGCCGGCATCATCTTCCCCAAGGAGTGGGTCGAAAAGGCGCGGGCCTACTGGCTGGCCAACCAGCACGGCGGCGAGAAGGGCAAAGACGACACTTCGGTCGCCACGGGCGGCGTCATCCCGCTGGGCACCCCTCGCGGGTGGTGCTACGACGACGGGGACGGGAACGCGTGCGGCCACGGCGGCCAGCCCTACGGCTCGATGACCGCGGGCGCCATCGGCGCGGTCTGCATCTTCGACTACATGCTCAAGAAGGATTGGAAGCGGGACAAGGCCGTCCTGGACGGCCTGGCGTGGCTCGACAAGCACTGGTCGGTGAAGGAGAACGGCCCGGAGCCGGAGACGGCCAGGGGCTCGAAGACCGGCTGGCTCTACTACTACCTGTATGCGATCGAGCGTACGGGCATGCTCTACGACACGGCGTTCATCGGAAACCACGACTGGTACCTGGACGGCGCGCGCGAGCTTCTGGCGGCGCAGGCGGCCAACGGAAGCTGGGACGCGAGCCACTTCAAAAAGCCCACGTGGGACACCTGCTTCGCGATCCTCTTCCTGAAGCGGGCCACGCGGCGCCTGGTGGCGACCGGCGGAGGAAAAAAGTAGCGGGACCTTAGGCGTCCTGGGCTACAATCCGCCGGTCTTGGGGACGCACCGCTACCTCCGCACGCGCCTCTCCGTCCACATGTTCCTGACCTTCGCGGTCAACGGCGCGTGGATGTCGGCCCTGGCGAAGTACCTCAAGGACCTTCAGTTCGCCGATCTCCAGATCAACGCCATCCTGGGCACCGGCGCGGTCGCCAACATGGTCTTCCCGGTCCTGGCCGGCCAGGCGGTGGACCGGTGGTTTGCCGCCCAGCGCGTCCTCGCGGTCGGCTTCCTGGGGACCGGGGTGTTCCTCCTTGCCGCCTTCACCCAGACCGACTTCGGCCCGCTCCTCGTCTGCACCTTCGCGGCGCAGCTCTTCTACGTCAGTTCGATCCCGCTTGGGACGGCGCTCGCCTTCCACCACCTGCCCGACAGCGCCCGCGACTTCCCTCTCGTGCGCCTCTGGGGGACGGCGGGCTGGGTGGCGGGCGCGGCATCCCTGACCGGCTGGCTCCACCTCCGGCCCGGACGCGGCCTGGCTGACGCCCTGGCCCTGGCCGGAGTCTTCTCGCTCCTGAACGCCGCCACTTCGCTCACGCTTCCGCATACGCCGCCGCGGCGGGACGCCGCGAGCCGGATCGCGTTGGGCCCCGTCCTGGGCATGATGCGGCAACCCTCTTTCGCGCTCTTCATGGCGCTCATGTTCCTGCTTCAACTCTGCACGACCTTTTATTTCACCCGCGTCCCGATCTTCCTCCATCACGTCGGCGTGCCCAACCCCGACATCCCGCTGGTCCTGAGCCTCGGTCAAGTCGCCGAGTTCCTGGTCATCCTGGCGATCGGCCGGATCTACACGCGGTTCGGGGCGAAAGGGGTGATGGCGCTGGGGATTCTGGCGTGGGTCCTCCGCTACGGCATCTTCGCCCTGGGCGCGCCGTTCTGGCTGGTCATCGGTTCGCTGGCGCTCCACGGACCGTGCTTCGCCTTCGGAAGGATCGCCCCCACGATCTACGTCCAGAGCGTCTCCCCGCCCGACGCGCGGGCGAGCGCCCAGAGCTTTCTCAGCCTCGTGATGGACGGGGCGGGCATCTTCCTGGGAATCATGCTGGCGGGCGTGGTGTCGCACCGCCTGGGCGGACCCGGGGGAACCGAGTGGTCGACTTTCTGGCTGATCCCGGGGCTGGCGAGCCTGGCTGTCCTGGCGGTGTTCCTGGCCTTCTTTCGACCTACCCCGTCAGTCGGGCTTTCCCAGTAGCCGCCCCGGACGGAGATCCACGAAGCGCTGCTCGCAGGCGTACCGGACCAGGGCCGTCGACCGCGCGGTCTTCGTCTTTTCCATGAGCCGCGCGCGGATCGAATCGACCGTCTTAGGCTGAAGTCCCATGGAGTGGGCGATCTCCTTGGTGGTCCACCCTTCGCACATCTCGCGAAGAACGGCCATCTCGCGGCGCGACAGGAGTCGCGACCCGTTTCCTCCGGCGGCCATGTCCGCAATGTCGCCGGCGGCGCAGGGGGTGAAGAAACGCTGACCCTTCCGGCCGGCCCGGATTGCGCGGAGGACGTCCGCGACCGTCGAGCTGTGTCCCAAGTAGCCGGCGACCCGCGCGTGGATGGCGCGCTGGACCCAGCCCATCGGCTCCGCGTCCGCGAGGATGATGACCGGAGGACGCCGAGGCATCTTGGCCAGACGGTCCGCCAGCCCGAAGGCGTCTTCGTCCGGGTTCCCGGGGTCGAGCAGGAGCCCGTCGGCGGCGCCGGACCGAAGGAGTTGATAGGCGTCCCGACCGGTCGAAACGCGGCGACACGAGAAGCCCGGCACCCGGCTCAATTTTTCCGCCAGCAGCTCCCCCAGCACCTCCCGGTGCGTCAGGAGCAGCACTCGAGTTCTTGGCACCCGTTCTCCCGGTCGCGGTTTCGACAAAGATAGGTCCATGAGATCGAAAGCGTCAAAATAGATTTTCCCGTGCCCGCGCCGGGAGAATTCCGGCCTGACCCCAAGAGAATCCCGACAGGGGCCGACGTGTTACCAACCTTATAACGTCCGAGACATTGGCTCTATTCGAGGGATGTAATGGAACGTCGAGAGCATGGCGATCCGGCGCACCCAGAGGTTCTTGGAGCGCGCCCAGGCAAAGAGCGGCTTCTTGTGCCGCCCCAAGAGGTGCGCGCCGGTGATGTGTTCGGCGGAGCTGTCCACCAGGTCCCAGTTATTGATGTGCGGGAAGCTCGCCACGTAGGCGCGGTAGACGGTGGCCTGTTCGGCCGGCTCGCCCCGCCGGTAGCGTTCGACAAAGAGCAGGAGGCCGAGGAGCCGAGCCGCTCCTCGTGAAGCGCAGAGCGCACGAGTGCCAGCGCGTCCGCCATCGGCAGGCCGGCGTGGCCCCGCACGAGCTCCCGGACCTGCGGCACCGTGAAGCCCAGGAAGACGTCGCCCTCGCCGTACTCGCCCGGACCGGTCTTGAAGAATCGTCGGAGGACGGCGGCGCGCGCGGGACTGGCCAGGCGGCGCACCTCCCGGCGGAGACGCCCTAAGGTGACGCCCACACGCGGCCCCCGGGGAACTCGTGGGCGTCCAGGGATTCCGGCTTCATCTGGATCGAGTAACCCGGCTTCGAAGGGGGCACATACCGGCCCTTCCGGATCACGACCGGGTCCACGAAGTGCTCATGCAGGTGGTCGACGTACTCGAGCACGCGGTTCTCGAGAGAGCCGGAAATGCAGAGGTAGTCGATCAATGAGAGGTGCTGGACGTATTCGCACAGCCCGACGCCGCCCGCGTGGGGGCAGACGGGGACGCCGAACTTGGCGGCCATGAGCATGACGGAGAGGATCTCGTTGACGCTCCCCAGGCGGCAGCTGTCGATCTGGCAGAACTTGATGGCGTCGGCCTGGAGGAGCTGCTTGAAGATCACGCGATTCTGGCAGGCTTCCCCGGTCGCCACCCCGATCGGCGCCACCGCCCTGGCGATCGCGGCATGGCCCAGGACGTCGTCGGGACTGGTCGGTTCCTCGATCCACCAGAGGTCGAACCGCGCGAGATCCTTCATCCAGGCGATCGCCTCGCCCACGTCCCACTTCTGGTTGGCGTCGACCATGAGCTTGCGGCCGGGGCCGATCTCCTCGCGGACGACGGCCAGGCGCCGGACGTCGTCCTTCACGTCCCCTCCGACCTTGATCTTGAAGTGCGTCCACCCGGCGGAGACGCCCTCGCGGCAGAGGCGGCGGATTTTCTCGTCCGAGTAGCCCAGCCAGCCCGCCGACGTGGTGTAGGCCGGGAAGCCGTCCCGCAGCATTTCGGCCTCCCGCCTGGCCCGCGTGGGAGCCTGTTTCCGCAGGATCGCCAGGGCCTCGTCGCGCGTGAGGGCGTCGGTGATGTAGTGGAAGTCGATGAGGGAAACGATCCGCTCCGGCGGCATGTCGGAGACGAGCTTCCAGACGGGCTTTCCCTCGACCTTTCCCCATAGGTCCCAGATCGCGTTGAGCACGGCGGCGGTCGCCAGGTGGATCACCCCCTTCTCGGGCCCCAGCCAGCGCATCTGACTGTCCTGGGTCACGCGCCGCCAGAACGCCGCGAAGTCGCCCGTGATTGCCTCGAGCGTCTTCCCGACGACGAGGGGCTTCAGGGCGTTCGCCATGGCCACGACGACTTCCGTCCCGCGGCCGCAGGTGAACGTGAGGCCGTGGCCCTCGAAGCCTTTGGGGTGGTCCGTTTTCAGGATCACATACCCGGCCGAGTAGTCCGGGTCGACGTTGACGGCATCCGACCCGTCGAGGGTCCGCGACGTGGGGAAGCGGATGTCGCGCGCGACGACGTCCCGGATCGTAATCGTCATGACTATTTGCCCCAGATTTTGAGCCGGTCGCCGGCCTGGTAGACGCCGACGGCCGCGATCGCCAGGAAGGAGAGCCACAGGAAGAGGGTCCAGGCGGAGCCGGGGCGCATGGTCTCGGGGATCCGGCGGTGGCGAAAATAGACGGCGGCGAATCCGAGGAAAGGGAGCATGATCCCCTGGAGGACGCCGCCGATCGTGACAAGGGTCACGGGGTTGCCGAAAAAGAGATACACGGACATGACGTACAGCGGGACGATGACGACCGCCACGCGGACGATGCGCATCCGGTGCTCGGGATTCCGCAGCTTGAGGATTCCCAGGAGGCCAAGGAAGTCGA
>Ga0187892_10004175_pt1 | contig 24743 bp, 18 predicted proteins | sample MA1701073metaG_FD_139345 | JGI IMG/M metagenome (GOLD analysis project Ga0187892, IMG submission 139345) | Bio-ooze microbial communities from a basaltic lava cave in the Kipuka Kanohina Cave System on the Island of Hawaii, USA - MA170107-3 metaG ... | reverse complement strand
GCTTGACTCGAACCTTGTCGAGCAACGAGAGCCTCCGGCCACGGGGCCAGTTCTCTTTGAATTCTTCAGTTAATGAAGCGCCCGCAGACTGGACAGTCTGCGGTACGTTTCTTTTGATCAGACTACGAACTTATGAATGTTTCTGACCCTCTGTGGTACAAAGACGCGATCTTTTATGAAGTCTACGTGCGCGGCTTTTACGATTCGAACGCCGACGGGATCGGCGATTTTCGCGGGCTGACCGAAAAGCTCGGCTATCTGGAATGGCTCGGAATCAACTGCATCTGGCTGTTGCCGATGTACGCTTCGCCGCTGCGCGACGGCGGTTACGATATTTCGGATTACTACTCGATCCTGCCGGAATACGGCTCGCTCGACGACTTCAAACACTTCCTCGACGCGGCGCACGCGCGCGGCATCCGCGTGATCACCGATCTGGTGCTCAACCACACTTCGGATCAACATTCGTGGTTTGCGGAATCGCGCAGTTCGCCCGATTCGCCGAAGCGCGATTGGTACGTGTGGTGCGAAGCCGATCACAAGTACGCCGGCGCGCGCATCATCTTCCACGACACCGAAAGATCGAACTGGGCGTGGGACGAAGAGGCGGGAGCTTTTTATTGGCACCGTTTCTTCAGTCACCAGCCCGATCTCAACTTCGATCATCCCGATCTTCAACAGGCGATCCTCGACGTCGTCTCGTTCTGGCTCGACCTGGGAATTGACGGCTTCCGGCTCGACGCTGTGCCTTATCTTTACGAATGCGAAGGCACGAATTGCGAGAACCTGCCCGAGACGCATGCGTTCATCAAACGGCTGCGGGCTTACGTTGACGCGAACTATGCAGGCCGGTTGCTGCTGGCCGAAGCCAACCAGTGGCCCGAAGATGTCGTGGCTTACTTCGGCGACGGCGATGAATGCCATATGTGCTATCACTTCCCGATCATGCCGCGATTGTTCATGGCGCTGCGGCAGGAAGACCGGCGGCCCATCGTGGAAATCCTCGAACGCACTCCGGCCATTCCCGAAACGGCGCAATGGGGAATGTTTTTGCGCAACCACGACGAGCTGACGCTGGAGATGGTGACCGATGAAGAGCGCGATTACCTCTACGAAGAATACGCGAAGGATCGGCGCATGCGGTTGAACATGGGCATTCGGCGCAGGCTCGCGCCATTGCTGGACAACAGCCGCCGCCGCATCGAACTGCTCAACGCCTTGTTGTTCTCGCTGCCGGGCAGCCCGTTTCTGTATTACGGCGATGAGATCGGAATGGGCGATAACATTTACCTGGGCGACCGCGACGGCGTGCGCACGCCGATGCAATGGACGATTGACCGCAACGCCGGTTTTTCGCGCGCCGATTTCGCGCAGTTGTATTTTCCGCTGATTATGGATCCGGTTTATGGCTATCAATCGGTCAACGTCGAAGCGCAGCAGCGGCATTCGACCTCACTGCTGCACTGGATGCAGCGGATGATCACGCTGCGGAAGCGGCATCCGGTCTTCGGACGCGGTTCATTGTCTTTCGTCAAACCGGAGAACCGGAAAGTTCTGGCCTTCACGCGGAGCTACGCCGGCGAGACCGTGCTCTGCGTTTACAACCTCGCGCCTTCGTCTCAACCTGCGTTGCTCGATTTGAGCCAGTATCAGGGAATGACGCCCGTGGATTTGCAATATCAGGTCGAATTCCCGCGCATCGAAGCGCACCCATACCAGCTTGCGCTCAACGAGTATGGGTTTTACTGGTTTTTGTTGAAGCAGGCGTAACTCGGTTACTCAATCACTGCGCGGTCCTCACCCAGCAGCGCAAGACCTCGGCGACGCTCCACGCCTGCGCCACACAGCCGCGCGGAGTATACGGTTCTTCGGCGTCGAAGATTTCGCCGATCGAACCGGCGCAGGCGTCGTTGAGGCCCCACTCGAATCCCGCGAGGAAGCGGCGCGCGCCCTGCGTGTCTTCGGGATGAACCCGCAGCCAGGCGTCAATGAACGGCCCGATCAGCCAAGCCCACACGGTTCCCTGATGATAAGCCGCGTCGCGCGCGCGCAGGTCGCCGTCGTATTTCGCTTTGTAATCGTGATGTCCGGGCGCGAGCGAACGCAAACCGACGGGCGTGAGCAACCGGTCAACGACAACCTCCAACACCGCTTTCCATCGGTCGGCGGTGAGGATCGGATACTTCAACGAAAAGGCGAACAACTGGTTCGGGCGGCAAGCCGGATCGTCTCCGTTCTCACCGTCAACCACGTCGTAAAGGTAACCGCCCTCCGGAGACCAGAAACGCTGGTTGAACGATTGGCGCGCGCGTTCGGCGTGCCGGGTGAACGGTTGCGCCGCCGCCATGTCGTCTTCCTCGCACAACCAGCGGGCGAGCAGTTCGAGCGCGTTGTACCAGAGCGCGTTGATTTCGACGGTCTTGCCGCGACGCGGCGTGACTACCCAATCGCCGACCTTCGCGTCCATCCACGTGAGCTGGTAGCCTTCCGCCCCCTGCCGCAACAACCCGTCGTGCGGATCAACGCCGATGCCAAAGCGTGTGCCGGCGATGTGACGTTCTACAATCTGGCGCAGCGTGGGCAAAATCAGTCGCAGCGTTTCGCGGTCGCCGGTCGTCTCCACGTAACGATCCAGCGCGTGAAAGAACCAGAGCGTGGCGTCGGCGGTGTGATACAGCCCTTCGCGCTCGCCTTCGGGAAACATATTCGGGATCAGCCCCTCGCGCACGTGATGAGCGAACGTGCGCAGAATCCATCCGGCTTCAGCGTAGCGTCCACCAACCAGCGTCAGTCCTTCGAGCGAGATCATCGTGTCGCGGCCCCAGTCGGTGAACCAGTGGTATCCGGCGATGACCGTGCGCATTTCATCGCCAGCGGCGCGCATCCGCGCCGATTCTTCAATTCGACCAGCGGGAATGATGATGAATTGATCAGCCGCCAGCGTCAGCTCGGCGCCGATACCCGATTGCGCCCCCTGGCTGGCTATCGAGAGCAACCGCTGGCGCCGCTCGTGTTCGGCGGGCAATGCCTCAGGCGGGGTCAGCGCGTCAATCGTCGCCCACGATTCGGTCGAAGCAACTAGCGTCGCATCTTCATCAAGTGTCAAATTCGCGGTGAAATAACCGGGACTCCACAGCACGCCCTGCGAATCGTAACCGCGCCGCGCTTCGACCCGGTAATGCTGATCTTTGACGAGGCCGCGGTCGAGCGTGAGCGATGCGCCTTCGCCGTACAACTGCAAACGAAGCGGCGGATAGTCGGACTTTCCCGAAATCTCGTACCTGTCTTCGACGATGATGAGCGTGTAGGGTTCGGAGAGCGAATCGCTGACGCTGCCTTCGTGCGGGCGGAAGTAGACCGCCGGCCGCAATTCGAGCCGCGCCTTCTCGCCGGACAACAGTTTGTAATTCACGTGAACGGTGTTCTGACAGTGAGGCATCAGCACGCGCTTTTCCAGAATCAGCTCGCCGATTTCAAACCGCCACACGGGCAGCCCCATCTCCAGCCGGAACTCGGCCAGATGATCCGCGCAAGACAGATCAGCCGCGCCGCTCCGGCATTCTTCGCCGCAAAGCAAAATTTTCCGGCCATCGGGCAGCAGCAGAGCTTCGCTCAAGTGGTTGAACATCATCGTGCGTCCGAACGGCGCGGGCAACGCCGCGATCAGCAGCCCGTGAAACCGCCGCGTTGTAACGCCAGCGATCGTGCCCGAGGCATAACCGCCCAGGCCGTTGGTGACCAGCCATTCCTGGCGAAGAAAAGCATCCTCGTCCTGTTTTCCCGGCCACGAAATGCGGCGTATCGGTTCGTTCATTTAATTACTCCTTCCAACCCACAACCGGCAGAGCACGAAATTCAACCGCGAGACTGCGATCAGACGCATTGACCATTGACCATTGCCAACTGCGCATTGATGAGCAGAGAACAATTGCTCGATTAATCGAGACTTTCTTCACCTGCGAAACAAGTGGCAATGCGCAATGGCCAATTGGCAATCCGGGTCAATCGAACTCTCCCCTTGTCACCTTAATCTGCCGATAGTCTTAACTCGCTCTTCTCCGCTGCTTCGGCGCCCTTTTCGCTTTCTCCATCCGCGCTGGTCCCATCGCCACCGCAGCGTGGCCCGGTATCCGCCAGTTCTCTTCAGTGTCGAGCGGCGCGGTTCCCAATCCACCGTAGCGCGGGTCTTCGCTCGACCACAATGTCTGCCACTCCATCGCTTCCGGGGGAGCGAGCAGTGGTTCGGGCGCGGCGGCGAGATGCAGATCAACGCCGAGATTGACCACCAGCAAACGGTCATCGCCAGCTTCGCCGAAGAAGCGCAACACAAAACATTCATCGCCAAGCACGGCGCCATCAACTCCGCCCGCGCGTTGGGCGCGAAAGACCGCGTCTTCGCGCCGCAGCCGCAGCAGGTCACGATGCATCAGGTAAACGCCCGCGTTGCTCTCGCGCTCGGTCAGATCGAGCTTCGACTGCTCGAAGGTCCGCGGATCGGACGGATCGGGCAACACGGCCTGAGTCTCCGCTGTCGCGAGGCTGCGGAATTGCGCGAGGAATTCCGCGCGGCCTTTCGCAACCAACTTCGCCAACTCTTCCTGGTGATCGGCGAAATAAAAGAATGGGCTGGAAGCGGCGAACTCCTGTCCCTGAAAAAGCATGGGCGTGCCCGGCGCGAGCAACATCAACGCCGTCATCGCGCGATAGCGACCAGGACTGGTCAACAGATGGCACCGCTCGCCACGCCCGGAGTTGGCGATCTGATCGTGGTTCTGAATGAAGATGACGAAAGCCGCGGGCGGGAGTTTCAATCCCGGCGTCCCGCGCCGCTGCTCCTGCCACTTGTACCACTGCCCCTGATACAAATAACCGTACTTGACCGCCGAGATGAACTCCTGCGGTTTGCCGCGATAATCGGTGTAGTAGGCTTCGTTGCGGCCTGTCATCGCCACCATCGCGCTGTGATGAAAATCATCGTTCCAGAGAGCGTCAAGGCCGTAACCTCCCTGCTCCGGCGGGCGCACGAGGATTACATCCTGCGGTTCGTTTTCGCCAACAATGATTGTCGAGCGGCCCCGCGCGGCTACGCGAACGCGCTGCGCAATGGCCGCCAGGATGTAATCTTCCGACGAATCGTAAACGTTCTGCGTAGCGTCGAGCCGTAACCCGTCCAGGTGGAACTCCTCGATCCAGTAAGCCGCATTTTCCAGCGCGAACTCTCGCACCGGCCCAGCGTTCTCTCCGTCGTAATTGACCGCTTCGCCCCAATCGGTGGTGTAACGGTCAGTGAAGTAATCTCCGGCGAACTCCTTCAGGTAATTCCCATCCGGCCCCAGATGGTTGTAAACGACATCGAGGATCACGCCGACCGAGAGCGCGTGCGCGCGATCAACGAAGCGGCGGAAATCATCCGGCTCGCCGTACAACCGCGTTGGCGCAAACAAGTTCACGCCGTCATAACCCCACCCGAACCTTCCGGGAAAATCCGCCACCGGCATAAGTTCGATTACCGTGATTCCCAACCGGGCCAGTTCGTCAAGCTCGCGCATCGCCGCAGCCCACGTCCCTGCGCGCGTGAACGTTCCGACGTGCATCTCGTAAATCACCTGTCCGGGCAAACCGGCGCCGCGCCATCCCCGGTCGGTCCAATCGAACTTGTTCGGATCAACGACCCGCGATGGCCCGTGCGGACCTTCGGGTTGAAAACGCGAGGCGGGATCGGGATAGAGCCGGTCGGCGCCTTCCAGCCGAAAGCGGTAGATCGCGCCGTCGCCCGCCTGCTCAACCACACCGGAAAAATATCCTTCCGCTTCAGGCTCTAAATCGCAGGCTCGACGTTCGTTTTCCAAAACAACTTCGACTTTGCGGCGGCGCGGCGCCCAGACGCGAAAGCTTGTTCCGCCAGACGGCAGAACTTCGGCTCCGATCTTCAGGCGGCGTGGATGTTCGGTGATTTTCAGCATAGGGCTAAAACCTAACACGCAACACTTATGGCCTAAAGAAAATTTATAGGTTTTAGGTCCTGGGTTTTAGGTTTTGGTTTTCGCCAGCCTCATACCAGCCCAGCTTTGCAAAGCCCTGATGCTCACCGTACCGCGCGCCTGAGGCGTCTCTACCGGTTGGCGCTTGCTCTCGATGCGGCCAGTGGTCGCTGCGTCTGATTGACGGCCGCTTTTCTATGCTCTGTCTTGCTGAGCATAGCCTGCACTTCGGCTTCTGCCCTGAGCCAGTCATTTAATTCTTCGCCATCGCCCCTGCCGCGCTCTTCATACAACTCGTAAGCGCGTTGCGCAATCAGTTCGCTCAGGTTGGACTGCCCGTCCAACCTCGGCGAGGATGGCTGCGCTTCAGGGGTTTCGGCCAAAAGTTCATCGTGTTTCCTATTTATTCTCATCGCTATCTCTCCTTGAAAAGCTGTCTGGCGTCAAGCCGGTGAGCTTGCCGCCAAATGCGCACAGGGCAATCCACATTCCATTCGTAAACCGGAATCCACCGATGGATAACGAGGCGTTTCAGCACTCCGTTTGCACAGTCATATTCCGCCAGACTAATTCGACTTGGTGTCTGACCAAAACGATCAGAAGAAATACAGTGTGTATGAGCGCCAAACGGCGCGCATCGAACGCAATGATGAGGAAAGGTATTTATGGCGAAGAAGATCTCCAATTTGAAACAAACTATGTATGAAACATTTGGGGCAGGGCAATTCCATCCCGCCGGGCTGAGCGACTCGAATATTTATCGCCCTAATCTGCATTACGAAGTCGTCCGCGTGAGCAACGACGGCGAGAAACAACTCCCGCTCGTGCGCTTGCTCAGAGAGAACGAAGGCGTTGGCGTTATCCACACGGCGACGGTCAAAGCGGCGCAAACCGTCACGGATTATCTGAAGCTGCGCGGTTTCGAGGTCGCGCCGTATCACAGCCGGCTCAGCGCGCGCGAACGGGAAGATAATCTGGCCCGGTTCCTGGCCGGCGAACTCAAAGCGATCGTCGTGGCCGACGAGTTCGAGATTGACAAACCGGACATCGGATTCGTGATTCATTACGACGCGCCCGGTTCGCTCAAAACCTATTTTCGGGAATCGGGACGAGCAGGCCGCGATGGCCGCGCGGCGCGTTGCGCGCTGCTGTTTCAACCCGCGGATCGGCGCACGCAACTATTCTTTCTCGGCGGACGCTATCCAACGCCGAGCGATGCGATCCCGGTTTACGAAGCGCTCGAACGGTTGAAGGCCGAGGAGTCTCCCGCCCCGCTCGAATTGATTCAGGAGGGCGCCAGTGGGGTGGAAAAAACCAAAGTGCGGGTGATCCTCTCGCTGCTCAAAGACGCGAACCTGGTGAAAGAACATCGCGGCGCGCGCTACAAGCTGCTCGCGCCCGGCCTGAGCGCCCGCGAGATCGAGCATAAGGCCGATCAGTCCCGGAACCGGAGCGAATGCGATCAGGAAGAACTCGAACGCATGGCGTTTTATGGCCGTAGCCCCGAATGCCGGTGGAAACTGCTGCTCGATTATTTCGGCGAGAACGCGGAGATGACGATGTGCGGGCATTGCGACAACTGCCTGCGCCCGCTCGCCGAACATTTGGCCACTTCGGAAAGCTCAGCCAACCCGGATTTCGTCCGCCTGCTCTTCACCTTCGACCAGCAAAAGAACGAGGCAGGCATCCGCCCCGGCGATGTCGTCAGGTTGCCAGCGCACGGAGAGGTCAAGGTCAAGGCGGTCGAAGGAGACAAGATTGTCGTCAGCTTCCCCGACGGAGAGACCAGAAAGTTCAAGCAGGAATGGGTCATCAGGTGATGGAATTTCAAGAGGAGTGTAAGCAATCGTGGATGATGATTCAGAGGACGGTATTCTGAAAAACCCTGGGTGCATGATCACCCTGTTGATAGTCTTAATCGCCGCATCAACGAGAGAAGTGATGAGCGACGCATTCGACGCCGACCAACCGTGGGCAGGAACCATCGCCGTGGTAGCTCTGGCGCTGCTTGGAATTGTCCTGGGGCGCATCCTGTTCAGGAGCAGGTAGGCTTTTTATAGTATTGCATCGCACAGCTATAAACACTGCGCTCCGACGGAGCGAGAGAGTTTGTGTAGAAACCAATGGCTCGCGATCTCCGTATTGCGCTGCGAAGATTTGCGCGTTTTACCATTCAAAGCTTAGACTTGGCCTTCGTATCAACCTAACTACCAACCAACAAGGAGACTCAGGCAATGAGTGAGAAAGCGGATGCGTCCGCGCTGACTGCCGGATTGGGCGAGGTGCGCCGCCAACTGGCCAGTGAAGTGAAACTGCGCAACTCCGTCATCAAACCTCTCGATCAGGCGCAACGCGCCTTGAAAGACCCGCACAAAAACGCCGTCGCTTTACACGAATCCACGCTGCTGCTCGAACAACCGCCCGAAGAATTGGCCTTGCCCAACAGCTACAACAAGCTGGTCAAACAACTGCGCAACGTGGCCGACACCAATCTGTCGGAGTTGGAATTTACCTTCGCCCGCGACCTGCGCGAAGCTTTCCGCGAGCAGGGCGTCAAACTCGACGGCCCGCCGACCGAGTTGATCGCCGACCTGTTCGTGATCAAACCCGACCTGCGCAAAAAGCAGGTGCAGATCACCTTCTCGCGCCAGCCGGTGACGAAGGGCGCCATCAAGCTCGACGTGGATCGCGTGGTCGCGGCTTACCAGCGCGCGCGCAAGGAGATTTGCGAGCGCAAGGTCGCTTACGACGAGTTGCTCGGAGAATTGTTCGAAGCTTACCAGCGCACGCTCAAGCTCTCAGGCAAACAGATCGGCACGCGCGCGAGCATCGTTGATTGTTACCGCGAGCTGGTGATGGTGCGACAGCCGCTGGGCTTCCGCCGGACGCCCTCGAAATCGAGCTTCGTTGATTACCCGAAGACTCATTTCGCATACGACATGCTCCAACTGCGCCGCAGCAATAAGCTGTCGCACGACGGACACCGGCTCAACCTCGGCACGGCGACCATTGACGTCGGCGCCGACACGACGCGCGCGATGTTCCTGGCGACTGGCGCGAACGAAGGGCAGTTCATCAAGGATTTGTATTTCACACAGGAGAAATAGCTGTGACACTGACACAACAAGAAGCGCAGCACATCATTCGCAAGCTCGGCGAATCGGGCATCCCGCCGACGCGCGGGCTTGAGGCTTACACGGTCGGGATGGATTCAATCCTCGGCACGCTCGAGAGCGAGTACCTGAAAGGTTACTTGCGCGACGGCGGATCGAGTTTCAAACTCGTGGTCGGCGAATATGGCAGCGGCAAATCGCATTTCCTCTACCGGCTGCGCGACATCGCCTGGGCGAACGGTTACGTCGTCAGCCGCACCGAACTCAGCCCGAAGGAATGCCCATACGACAACCAGTTGAAGGTCTACCAGGCGGTGGTCAACAACCTGATCTACCACGACCCCGACCCGAACATCGCCGACACGCAGGGCATCGAGGCGTTTCTGGAAAACCATTTCTTCCACACGATGCGGATGCTCGGCATCGAGCAGATGATGACCAGCATCGGGCTGGACGTGCGCGTCAAGATGTGGCTCGAAACCATCCTGCGCTTCAAAGTCGAAAGTCCGTCGTATCGCCACGCGGTTTACTTTTACCTGCAGGCCGCCGCCGAAGAGAGCGAGGCGAAGAAGCGGGTGATCGGCGCGTGGCTGCGCGGCGAAGCAGTCACGCTCCGCGACGTGCGCGAATTCAGCATCACCGAACGGATTGACCGTTCCGTGGCCTTCAAGATGCTGCGCTCGCTCTCGCAATTGGTCCACGAACTGGGCTACGCGGGGTTGGCGCTGCTGTTCGACGAAGGCGACCGGATGGTGAGCATCGGGTCGTCGCGCACGGAGAAAGTCGCCTGCGACAACCTGCGCGAAGTGATTGATCGCTGCGCGGGCGAGAGCCTGCCTTCGACGCTCTTCGCTTACGCCGTGCCGCCCTACTTCGTCACCAACATCGCGCCGCAATACGAGGCGCTCAGCCAGCGCATCAGCTCCAAAGTGAAGTTCTCACGCAAGAACCCGTACAGCGTGCAGATCAGCCTTGATCAGCTCGACTATCCGGGCGAGGAACTGCTGCGCAAGATCGGCGAGAAGCTGCTCGGCGTCTTCGAGCAGGCTTACGACGTGAAGCTCGACCACGAACTTCAGGCGCGGAACATCGCACAACTGGCCGACACCTGCGCGGCGCTGTTATCCACCAGCCATCGTCGCCACTTCGTCAAATCGCTGATGGACATGCTGGCCGAGCAGCGCGCCGAGGGCGAGCGGCTCTACGAACAGGATAACGTGCAGAACGTGGTGCGCGCCGTGACTGAACAATTAGGCCGCGCGCAAGGCGGTGAATATTGAGCCGCGGCATTCAACGGCGAGGCTAAATCTGGCGGATTGCCCATTGCCAATTGCGAATTGCCCATTGATAAGCAGGGAAGAAAGGTCCGATTAATCGTGGTTACCTTCCCCTGCAAAACAATTGGCAATGCGCAATGGGCAATTGCCAATCCGGGTCAAATCAACTCCTGGTCGTTTTCGTGATCCACTGACACTTCATTCACTTATGATTGGATCTATAGTCAACCATCCACTCTTCGGTCGCGGGCAGGTTGTGGAGTTGCGCAACGCCGCGCGCGAAGCCGCTGTACGTTTCGACAACGGCATCCGCGCCGTCGTGCCTGCCAGCATCCTCTCGATCCTGCAAGCGTCCAACACGCCAGCGCCCGCTCCGCGTCCGATTGTCGTCCCGCGAGCCGAGGTCGCGGTCACGCCGGAGCAGCAGCAGCGACAAGCCGCTCGCCGCACGGTCGAAGCGTTGCGCTACGGCGTCGTGCCGCACAAACGCATCCGCGAATTGAGCGCGGGATTGGAGAGCGAACGCGCCAGTTTGCAACGAGCCTTCGACGAAGTCGCGCGCACGGGCGGCGACGTGCGCGTCGTCCTCGGCGAATACGGCACAGGCAAGAGCCACTTCTTCGAGCTGGCCGCGCAGGAAGCATTGGAGCGGAACTTTCTGGTGGCGGCGGCCAGCCTCGACGTGCGCGAAGTGCCGCCGAACCGCCCGCAGCGCATCTACAACTCGCTGATCCGCAACCTGCGCTACCCCGACGCTTCGGACGCCGGAACGCTCACGCCGCTGTTTGATCGAATTCTCAACCAGCCGGCGGTCTACGCTCCGGTGATGGAGAAGTTGCGCGGGACGATCTTCAGCTCGGCGCTTTACAACTATTCGCTGATGCGCGGGCAGCCGGGCGAAGCGCTCGATCTGTTTCTGGATTGGATTTCGGGCGAGAAGGTCTTTATCAAATCGGTGCGCGACGCCGTGATGGAGAAGAGCAAGGAGTTTCCGATCCGCGCGCTTTCGGCGATGACCACTTCGGCTGATCAGTACTGCTACCTGCTCAGCGGCTGGGGCTGGATCGCGCAGCAGGCGGGTTACGCGGGCCTGGCCGTCTTCCTCGACGAATCGGAGCATTACAGCCTGCTCAACGTGCGCGGGCAGGAACGCGCCGACAACTTCTTCAAGGGGTTGATATACACCGCGCTGTCTTCACGGCCCGATTGCAAAGTCAGTGAAGAGCAACTGGCGCATCATCACAACAACGCGCATCCGTTCCGCTTCGCCGACCGCAGCCAATTGCTGGTGATGTTCGCGGTCACGCCTTCGGCCAGCACGTTCGATTACCATCGCTGGCTGGACGAGGACCAGATCATCGCGCTCACCGCGCACTTTTCGCCACCGGCGGTGAACGAGTTGATGTCGCGTTTGTCACAATTGCACGGCCAGGCGTATGGCGGAGCGCGCGCCAATAACTCTTCGGAGATCGCGCGCGGATTGCTCGAATGCCTGGATGGGAGACTCATCAACCTGCGCCAGATGATCCGGCTGGCGATGGAGATTTACGACCTTTGTTACGCGCATCCTGATTTCAGCGAAGAACAGGCCGTCAGCGAATTGCGCCGCGCGATGCTGGGGAAATGATAAGAGCAAAAAAACACGCTGCATTTGAGGAATTGACGTTAATAGCCGAGGAAGTCAACGGCGTGATCCAGCAGTATTACTCTCTGGGCGAATACGTCGTCGTGCAGCCGGGAGTGTGTGGCGGCAGGCCGACGATCAAGCACACTCGGATTGATGCGCGTCACGTCCTCGGCGCGCTGCGGCGCGGTGACACTCCGGAACTGATTGTCGGCGACTACCAGATTCCGGTCGCAGCTGTGCATGAAGTCGTGGAGCTGGCAGAGTTCTACGATTATGAGCGGAGCTACGCATAGTTGCCGAGGAAGTAACCACGCAATGAATGCCGATTATGTATTTCAGAGGCAGCTCAAAGAGAAACTGCCGCACACGTGGGATGCGCTCTTCGCGCGCTTCGGGCGCTTCACTGAAATCCAAGCCCGCGCCATCGAACCGTTGCTCGCCGGAAACAACTGCGTGCTGGTCTCAGCCACCGCCAGCGGCAAGACCGAAGCCGCGCTGGCTCCACTGATCGAACTTTACAAACAGGGTGGCAAAGCCGCCAGCAATCTCTCCATTCTCTACATCGTGCCGACGCGCGCGCTGGCTCGTGATCTGGCGCGGCGGCTGCAACAGCCGATGGACAAGCTGGCCGTGCGATTGCGGGTCAAGACCGGCGACGAGCCGGCGATCAATTCCAACCGCCCGCCCGAACTGCTGCTGACGACGCCGGAATCGTTCGACTCGCTGATGGTCAACGCGCCGCGTATCTTCAAGGACGTTCGCGCGGTGGTGATTGACGAGCTTCACATCTTCGACCGGACGGTTCGTGGAGATCAGTTGCGCATCCTGCTCAACCGTTTGCGCCGCCTCAAAAAATACGCGCTCGCGCGCGGCGACGCGGCCAGCGACGCCCTGCAATACTGCGCGCTCTCGGCCACGATCAGCGACCCGGCGGTGACGGCGGCTGGCTATTTCACCAACTCCCAGGTCATCGAGGTCGCCGGGCAGCGGGCGATGGACGCTGAGCTGATCGAGTTGGACGGAGCGGAGACTTTGATCAAGCTCTTCGCCGGGTTGAAACAACGCGGCTGCAAAAAAGTATTGGCTTTTTGCACGAGCCGCGCGGAATGCGAGGAGTGGGCTTACCGTTTGAAGCCTGATTCGCCATTCAGCGACCGCGTCTACGTTCATCACGCCAGCCTCGACGCCCGCGTGCGACGTGGGGTGGAAGACAACTTCGCGCACGCCGAAGCCTCCGTGTGCTTCGCCACCTCGACGCTGGAGCTGGGCATTGACATTGGCGATGTTGACCTCGTGGTTCTGATTGGCGCGCCGGCCAACACCAGCGCCTTTTTGCAGCGCATCGGGCGCGGCAACCGCCGCACCTTGCGCACTGCCGTGGTCTGCATCGCGCGCCACGCCATCGAACGCGCGCTGTTCCAGGTTTTCATCCGCGCGGCTCAAACGGGCGGGGAGTTCCCTTCCCAACCCATCATCTTTCGCCCATCGGTTGTCGTGCAGCAACTTTGTTCGTATATCAAGCAGACCCGGCTCGGCGAGATTGATCCTGACAGCGCGTATGAATTGTTCGCTACGCCGGAAGGCGCGCCGCTCATCTCCAAAACGCATTACGACCAGATCGTCGAGCATCTGCTGGTCAAACAGTATTTCACCGCGACGCCGGGCCCCGCGCTCAAACCCGGCCCGCTCTGGCAGGAATTGTTCGAGCAGCGCGCGATCTACACCAACCTGATGGATGTCAAGCGTGGGACGGTCGAAGTGATTGAAGAAGAGACTGGCCGCCGCATCGGCGAGATTGATCGTGGGCTGCCGCCGGGCGAGGCGATGTTGTTCGGCGGGCAGGCGCGTCAGGCGACGCGGATGATCAAACGCAAGCTGATGGTGCGCGCAGCCGATGTGGACACCACCGCGCAGGCGCCGCGTTTGCGCGCCCCGTGGCGTCCGATGTCAGCGGCGCTGGCCCAGGCCGTGGCCGCAGAACTCGGCGTGCCGCGAGCGACAGTCCCTTCGGCGTTGGCGATGGTGATCGAAAGCGAAGATGAAGGCGCAGATGCGGATGCGCCGGAGAGCCTGTCAACCACGATCTTCCACTGCGCGGGCGACGCGTGGGGTTTGATTCTCGGCGACCTGCTGGAAGCCCAATACCGCGTCCGTGTCGAAGATAACAGCGAGCTTTATCTTTCGGTGAAAGGCGTGATCCCGGCGGCGACGCTCGAATTCACCGCCGGGCAGGTGCGCGCGCAGTTGCAGCGCCGGTGGCGGCAGATGGAAAGCTGGTTCGACCTCGGACGGTTCCAATCCCAGCTTCCATCAGACGTGCGGCGCGCCAGCGTGATCGAGTCCTTCGATGTCGGCGGATTTCTGCAGGCTTTCAACGGACGCGGGCTGGTTTCCTCTATTCCTGAATGACTCCGTAATATCTGGCCATCCAGTAAGGCAGGATGTAATCAATCCCCGCCGTTTCAATTCTCCCCGCGCCGCCGCCGAATAACAAAAACGGACTGCGTTGCCAGAGGAAATCGGTGTTGATCCGATCTACAACCTGAATCGGGTTGCAGGCTTTGTCATCTCCACAGGCTGGGTAGCGCGCGTCTCCGCGCCAGTCGCGCCACAAGTCCCGGCGCGGACGCTGGAGCCATTGCTGCAACATTTCGCGGGTTTCAGCGTCGCGGCGCGCATCAGCCCCTTTCAGCGCGCGGTCAATCATATTGAAGTGCGCGTTGCCGTGGTCATCCGTCGTCCGCCGCAACACGTTGTAAACGTTCATGTACCGGCTGCGATAAAAACTGCTGCCTTCCAGCCGAATTAAATTGTAGAGATTGATCGTGTCGAGATTGAACTTGAAATATGAAGTGTGATCGTCGAGCAGATCGAAGAGCACGCCCGTCCCCACCGTGGAGTAATTGAAAAAGCGGTGAACGCTGTAATCGGAACTGAACCTCGCCGAATTGACTTGGCGTCCGATGATCAGGAAGTTCAATCGCTGGTCGGGATGGCCCGCAAACGTCGTGCTGATCTCGCCGTTCGGCATCACGACGTTCCAGCCGTGGTCGAGCAGGAAACCGAGCAATCGCGTCACCAGCGAACTGATCTCACCTCTGACCTCGGCGTTCTCGACCAGGTCGTAAGCCAGACCCAGTCCGAAAAAGACGCCTGAGTATTGATCGCGCGACGTGTTGCCGAACCAGATGTATTCCCGGCCATTGATGGTGGCGCGGTACACGCCGTGCCGGTTCTCTTCGTCAATAATGGATTGCGTGAATTGCCAGTCCACCGGGATCAAGCATCGCGCCAGCAGGTTTCTCCCCGTGACATCCACCAGCGAGCGCAGGCCAGCGACCGCTCGCTTCACATTTTCAAGCGCGGCGGGCGAGCCGGTGACGCGATAGCGGAAAGCTTCAGCCGCCAGATAATGTCCGGTCCAGATCGCAGAGTCGCCGCCGCGTGCATAACCGGTGATCTCATTGCTGTCAGGCGAGGCGAAGCTCGGGTCGAGAATTGTGTTGTGCGGCAAGTGACGTTGCTGAATGTTATTCGAGATAGCGACGGCGTCAGTCTCCGAACCGTAAACAGGAAACGGCGCCGCCAGAACAAACACCAAGATGAAGATGAAAGGGGTACGCTTCATCGGATCCTCCTATTCAAAGATGCCTGGGGTTGAGAACACTCGCTCACTGCTGAGTTATGAGCGACGGACGGGGTCAGACGCTGCGAAGCCTATGACAGGCTGGTGCGTGTGTCAATCAAATAATCGGTACCGCAAGCGGTAGCGATCGTGGCTCCATCAACGGACTGGCTCAGGGAGCGATGCTCGCTACCACTCGCGGTTCTGATTTTATTCGTAGCGGAGAGCGACAATCGGGTCGGTCTTCATTGCCTTGCGCGCCGGGAAATAGCACGCCAGGAACGCGACCGCGGTGAGCAGCAACGTCACGCCCGCGAACGTCAGCGGATCAACCGTGCTGACGTTGTGAAGCAGGCTCGAAAGAAACCGCGTCCCGATGAGAGCCAGAGTCAGTCCGGCGCCGGCGCCGATCAGAGTCAACGCCAATCCCTGTCCGACCACGAGTTTGAAAATCTCCTTTGCGCCTGCGCCCAACGCCATGCGGATGCCAATCTCGCGCGTGCGCTGGCTCACCGCGTAAGACATCACGCCGAAGATTCCAATCGCCGCCAGCGTCAGAGCCAGCAAGCCGAAGGCGGAGAGCAACGCGGCGAAGGCTCGCGCCGGGAAGAGCGACAGGCTCATGTGCTCGGTCAGCGTCTTGACATCGGTTACAGGCAGGTTCGGATCGAGGTTGCGAAACTCGCCGCGAATCGCGCCGATCACGCTTTCGGGCCTGGCTGTGGTTCGGACAATCAACGTGTTGAACGCCAGTTGATCGCCGATTGGAAACCACATGAACGGGCGCGGCTCTTCGCCGAGCGTCCAGTATTTGCCGTCTTTCGCCACGCCGGCGATTTGCCAGAAGTCCCTCTCCGGCGAAGTTCGGAACCGTTTGCCGAGCGCGTTTTCGTTCGGGTTGGCGCCGGGGAAAAATTTGCGGGCGAAGGTCTCGTTGACTACGGCTGAGCGAGTCTTCCCTTCCTGATCCTGCTCGGTCAGATCGCGTCCGGCCATGAGCGGCGTGCCGATGGTCTCGAAATACTTCAACCCGACATCGGCGGTCATTGCCTGTGGCGCGTTGACGCCGCGCTCCTGCGGCCGGCCTTCGATCAGAACTTCATTGCTGTTGTAGTTCATGCTGAGCGGCATGAAATCGGTGATCGAAACCGATTGCACGCCGGGCAGCGACTCGACGCGATTGAGCAACTGTTTGCGAAGCTGCATCCCGGCGTCGGTCTGATACCCTTGCAGACTCAGGTCGAAGCTCATCATCAAGGCGTTTTCGGGATTGAAGCCGGGGTTCATCGCGCGCAGTTGCTGCAAAGCTCTGAGCGTCAAACCGGCGGCGATCAATAAAAGCAGCGATACGGCGACCTGCGCCACGACCAGCGAGTTCCGCAGCCACGAGCGGCGAACGCCCGATTGCGACGCCACGTCTTTGAGCGCGGAAGTGAGGTCGGTCTTCGTCGCTTGCAGCGCCGGAACCAATCCGAAGAGCACGCCGGTGATGACCGAAACGATCATCGAGAAGATCAGCACCCGCCAATCCACGCTCAGTTCCAGCGTGATCGGAATCTCGATCGGCGGCTTCAACGCCATGATCGAATCAATGATCCACCCGGCCAGCATCACGCCGATCAAACCGCCCGCCACAGCCAGCATCACGCTTTCGGTCAAAAGCTGCCGGATGATGCGCGCGCGGCTGGCGCCGATTGACAGCCGGATGGCGATCTCCTTGCTGCGTTCAGCCGCGCGCGCCAGCAGCAGGTTTGCCAGATTCGTGCAGGCGATCAGCAGCACCAGCGCCACCAATCCCATCAACGCGGCGGAAACGCCGAGCATGCTGTTGCGGATTTGCGGCAGGACGAAGCCGGGCGGGATGACTTGAATCATCAAACCTTCGTTTTCGTTGGGAAAGTCTTTGGCCAATTGCGCGGCAAGTATGTTGAGCGAGGCTTCGGCTTGCTTCGTGGCGACGCCGGGTTTGAGCCGTCCGACGGCAAAGAGGTTATTGGCATCGCGCCTGTCCAGGTAATCACTCTCCGGCTCGATCCACTTCTGCATCGCAAACGGCACGAAGATTTCCGGCGTGTAAATCACTTCAGTGCCCTTGAACCCGGCGGGCGCGACGCCGATGACTTTGAACTTTTTGCCGTTGAGCAGAATGTCGCTGTCAACCACCGACGGATCGCCGCCGAACCGCGTCTGCCAGAGCGAGTGGCTGATCACCGCCACCGGATGCGACAACCGGGTCTTGTCCTCTTCGGGCAGAAAGGTTCGACCGAGCGCGGGCTTCACACCGAGCACGTCGAAATAATTGCCCGAAACCAGATAGCCCCAGACCTTCTCGTTATTGCCGCTCCGGCTCAAACTCAGCCCCACAAAACGATAAGCCAGCAATCCCGACAAGACTTCGTTGCGGTCGCGGAAATCGAGATAGTTCGGATAGGAGAACGCGGCGAGCGCCCCATCTTTCCCGATGGGCGAGACCGAGACGACCTGTTCCGGATTGGCTATGGGGAGCGGGCGGAATAAAATCAGATTGACCAAGCTGAAGATCGCCGTGTTCGCGCCGATGCCCAGCGCGAGCGAAAGGATAGCGATGATGGTAAAGCCCGGGGTCTTGATCAAACGGCGGGCGCCGAAGCGTAAGTCTTGAAATAAGGTTTCCATTGCTCCTCCTGCTTGCGATAAAATCAAGCTGCGTTTTCAAGCTAAACCAATTTGCCGAACCGGAAATCGCCTATGACAACAACTGCACCAACCACCGGCTACTACGAGATTGTTTCCCAATTGCCGCCCGCGACTGACGTCACCTTCCATAACGTCAGTTGGGAAGATTACGAAGAACTGCTCGATCAGGTCGGCGAAGCCAGCGGCCTGCGCATCAGCTACAACGAAGGAACTTTACAAGTTATGTCCCTCTCCCCCGAACACGAAAACTACGCCCGCTTCTTTGAAGCATTGATAACCGCTATCAGACTCAGACGGCGCATCAACATTCTCTCTTTCGGCTCAGCCACGATGAGGAAGTCGAAAAAGAGGAAAGGCAAAGAACCGGACGCCTGCTTCTACGTGCAGTCAGCCGATGCGCTCGGCAATCGAATTCACCTGGATTTCGAGACCGACCCGCCGCCCGACATCGCTGTCGAAGTTGATGTACATCACACCTCGCGCGACATGTTCTCGATCTATGCCGGACTGGGCGTGCCTGAAATCTGGCATTACGATGGCTGGACGCTGACTATTTATCAGTTGCAAGACGGCGCCTACGCCGAAGTCGCTGTCAGTCCGGCTCTGCCAATGCTCACCAGTCAAATCCTCACCGATCTTCTCAATCGCCTGCGCACGGAAGGCGAGTTTCAAACGCTGCTGGCTTTCGATGACTGGTTGCAATCAACGCAAAACCTGCCGAAGTGATTGCGCTCCCTCTTCTTCGCCCGCTAAAATCCGGCCTATGAAAGCTAGATCAAAAAACGACAAAGCCATCAGGATCCAACTGCCCGGCAATCTTTATCAGCGCGTCGAGCGGGCGGCAGTCGCTGCGCAGCGGAGCGTTCCAGAGATGATCGTCTCCGCGCTCGAAACCGGACTGCCCATCTTGCCTGACAGTTTTCCGTCGGGGTTGAAAGATGACCTGTCGCGTTGGGCGGTGCTCGACAATGAAGCTTTGCGAGCTATCGCCACAGCCTTCCTGCCGCAACCCAAACAGCGCCGTTTCACGACCCTGCTGCGCAAGGCAGAAGCCGAACAGTTGACTGCGCGCGAGCAGGCCGAGTGGGAGAGGCTTCAGCAGGAATATCTCCGCTTCTCGCAAAACAAAGCCAAGGCCCAGTTCCTGCTCGCTGAACGTGAAAAGAACAAACAGATCGAGGAAACCGCAGCGTGAGCGACATCCCGCCAATCCTGCGAAAACATTTGCGCGCCGAACACCTTGAGCCTTCAAGGATTGGTACAGATGCCACGACCTTGCGTCATTGGTATCTACATAAGTCTTCTTGTGCTTTCCTCGCGGCTCCGCCGCCTGATGTGCGGAAGGTCTTCGACCTTCCGGAGGGATTGCGGTCTTTCAGGGGCTGTGCCCCTCGCGGCTTCGCCGCCTGATGTGCAGAAAGTTCCCCGACTTTTTGCAAAGCCAAGCTCCGGCAGTTCGCCACAGCGCGGGGCACAGCCCCGGGAAACAGCTCACGCCTCCCGGAAGGTCAGAGACCTTCCGCACATCAGGCGGCGGAGCCGCAAGAACATTGGCTCCAAAAATTGTGTAGATACCAATTAGCGGTCGCGTTCACTCATACCTCAACGCCACCATCGGATCCACCTTCATCGCCTTGCGCGCCGGCACGAAACACGCGACCAGCGCGACCAGCGTCAGCAACAACGCAATCGCCACGAACGTCAACGGGTCGCTCGCCGTCACGCCGAACAGCAGGTTCGCCATCAACCGCGTCAGCAGGAAAGCCCCGACCACTCCCAACGCCACGCCAGCGAGCGCCAGCAGCATTCCCTGCCCGATGACCAGCCGCAACACGTCCGTCACACGCGCGCCCAGCGCCAGCCTGATCCCGATCTCGTGCGAACGTTGCGTGACCGAATACGACAACACGCCGTATAGTCCGACCGACGCCAGCGCCAACGCCACCAGGGCGAAGATTCCGAGCAGCGTCAGAGCGAATCTCCGCTGCGCCATCGAATCAATAACGTATTGTTCCAGGGTCTGCACGCGAAAGACCGGCAGGTCTTTGTCCATCCCGTTGATCGCGCCGCGCACCACGCCGGCCAGGCTCGTTGGATCAGCGTCCGTGCGAACGGCCAGATTCATGTTCGCATTCTGTACCTGGGAGTGCGGGATGTAATACTGGACGCGCGATTCGCCTTCCAGCCCTCTGTGTTTGACGTGGCCGGCGATGCCGACGATCTCGCGCCAGATCGGATTCTGCTGCCCGCCTTGAAACGAAATGCGCTTGCCCACGGGGTCTTCGTTCGGCCAGTACTTACGCTGCATCGTCTCGTCAATGATCGCGACGGGCTGGGATTCCATCGTGTCGCGGTCGTCGAAGAAACGCCCGCGGACGATTGGAATCTTCATCGTCGAAAAATAGTCCGTAGTCGCGGCCCAGCGGTCTCCGTGCGGCAGCGATTGTCCCTGCGGCACGTCGCGTCCTTCGATGCGGAAACTGCCGCTCGAATTGTTCCCGCTCAACGGCAGGATCGAACAAGCGCCCGCCGATCGGACTCCGGGCAACATGCGAATCTGTTGCAACAACTCTTTGAAAAAATTGGCCCGCTGCACAGGCTCTCTGTATTTGGTCGCTGGCAACGTCACCGACATCGCCAGCACGTTCTGCGGGACGAATCCCGGATTGACCTGCTGCAAGCGCCAGAAGCTGCGGATCAACAATCCTGCGCTGATCAGCACCACCAGCGCCAGCGCCATTTCGAGCACCACCAGCGTGCCGCGCACCCATCCGCGCGCGGCGCTCGATCCGGTGCGCCCGCCCTCTTTCAACGTCTCGTGCAAATCGGCTTTTGAAATCTGAAGAGATGGAACCAATCCGAAGATGATTCCGGTGAGCAACGCAACGCCGAGCGTGAACGCAAGCACGCGCCAATCCAGCCCGATCTCGCTGGCGCGCGGGATCTGGGCTTCGTTGACTTTGACCAGCGCGCTGATCCCCCACCACGCCAGCAGCAATCCAATCGCTCCGCCCGTCACCGACAGCAGCGCGCTTTCGGTCAACAATTGGCGAATGACGCGCCAGCGCCCTGCGCCCAGCGCCGTGCGGATCGCCATCTCTTTCTGCCGGTCAGCCGCGCGCGCCAGCAACAGGTTGGCGACGTTCGCGCAGGCGATCAGCAAAACCAGACCGACGATTCCCATCAATATCCACAACGCCTGGCGGATGTCGCCGACCACCAGTTCGCGGAAAGACTCTGTGGTCAATCCCCAGTTGCTGCGGTCTGCGCCGGGCATGAACTGCTGCCGCAAATTTGCGGCGATGGTGTCGAGTTCGGCCTGGGCCTGCTGGATCGTGACCTTGGGTTTCAATCTGGCGACGACGAACAGGAATTCGTTGGTCAGGTTGTTGGTCGAGAGTTGTTCGGGAGTGAATGCTATCGGAGTCCAGATGTCTCTGACCTGCCCCAGTTCGCGTCCGAATTGAAAGCTCGGAGGCATAATGCCCACGACGGTGTAGCTCTCGTCGTTGAGCGTGATGTTTTGGTTGAGGATGCCGCGATCGCCGCCGAAGCGCCGCTGCCAGAAGCCGTGGTTGAGCACGACCACTTTGTTCCTGCCCGGCTGATCCTCTTCGGGCAGGAAGACTCGTCCCCGCGCGGCAGTGGCGCCGAGCGCGCTGAAGAAATTGTGCGTGACCCGCGCGCCGTTCAAACGTTCGGGATCGCCGCCTCCGGTCAGGTTGAAACTCCCTCCGGTGATCGCCGCCACGCTCTCGAACGATTTGGCGTTGTCGCGGTAATGCGCGTAGCCGGGCGCAGAGACCGACGCCTTTAGATTGATTTTCGGGTAATCGTGGTTGATCGTCACCAATCGCTCCGGATCGTGGTACGCCAGCGGCCTGAGCAGGATCGAATTGATGACGCTGAAGATCGCGGTGTTCGCGCCGATGCCGAGCGCCAGCGCAACGATAGCAACCATGGTAAAGCCCGGCCTCTTAAACAGCATCCGCGCCGCGTAGCGCAGGTCTTGAAGCAGTGTTTGCATGAACAACTCCCTTTTTATTCTCTTGTCGCCATTCCCCTGCCATTGGCAAAGGAATCAGGACAGGGGAATGAATTTCCTTTTTACCCACAGAAAATCCCGTGGCGCTTCTATTTTGAATTCTACTGGTCTCAAATGAGTTCAGCGACACTTCAACCCGTGGCTCTTTCATCAAATAGTGTGCCCGTGCGGCGCGAAGCGCAAAATGCTGGCAGCGATGAATTTGAGCAGCGACAGAAGGGAAAGTCAGAATGAAAGATGTCCGTTGCCGGGAATTATTCATCCCAAAACCGGACGGATTAGCCAAGAGAGGACAAAGCGATGTCATCCACAAACTCATCTCCACAACCCCTCAAAAGAAATGGAATCATCCTGCTCTGCGCGATGATCATCACGTTCGCGATCCTGCGCGCGGTTCTCCACGTCGCGCCAAACACCGATCTGAACGTCGGGCGGTACAACATCCATCATCTCTTCACCGGCCTGCTGCTGATTGTCGCCGGAGGAATCCCGCTGGCGATCTTTCAAAACCACTCGCGCTGGCTCGACGCGGCGCGACTGATTTTCGGAGCGGGTCTGGGAATGGCGTTGGACGAATGGGTCTTCCTCATCGCCACCGATGGCAGCAACGCCTCGTACCTTCTCCCGATCTCTTTCTGGGGCGGCGTTGTGATGATCGCGCTGGCGTGCGTTTACGCGGTGACGTTGATGGTTTGTAACCGCGCCGGCGATCAGCCTGATTCGAGTTTCTTCAAGCGATAACGCAACTGATCGCGCGAAATGCCGAGCAATTCCGCCGCCCGCGTTTGATTGCCGCCGCTGCGTTCCATCGCCTGTTCGACCAGCGAGAGTTCGACCGATTCAAGCGGAATTCCTTCTGGCGGCAGACGGAAACGCCCGGCCAGATTTGCGCTCGAAGTTTCGCCAGAAGGCTGAGTCTCGACAACTGCTGCTCTGACTGCTGAAACCGCCACGTCTGAAGCTTCCGGCGCGACGCCGCGCGGCAACCAGGTTGCAGTGACCAGATCGCCGTCTTCGAGAATCATTACTCGCTCGATCACATTGCGCAGTTCACGAACGTTCCCCGGCCACGAGTAATGCCGGAAAATGCGGGCCACCTCCGGCGACAATCCGTGGATTTGTTTCCTGAGCTTTTCGTTGAAGCTTTTGATGTAGTGATCGGTCAGCAGCAACACGTCATCGCCACGTTCGCGCAGCGGCGGTAGGTCAATCTGGATGACGGACAAGCGATAGTAAAGATCGAGCCGGAAGCGCCCGGCTTCGCTCTCGGACCTGAGGTCGCGATTGGACGCCGCGATCACGCGCACATCCAGCGGCAGGTCCTTCAACCCGCCGACGCGCCGGAACGCGCCTTCTTCGAGCACCCGCAGCAGCTTCGCCTGCAAACCCAGCTCAAGCTCGCCGATCTCATCCAGGAAGATCGTTCCGCCTTCGGCCTGCTCGAACAATCCCTCCTTGCGTCCTTTGGCGTCGGTGAAAGCGCCTTTCTCGTAGCCGAACAATTCGCTTTCGATCAATGTCGCCGGAATCGCCGCGCAGTTGATGGCGACGAAAGGCTCTTCGGCGCGGCGCGAGCCGTAGTGAATCGCTTTGGCGACGAGGTCTTTGCCCGTCCCGCTTTCGCCTTGCAGCAACACCGCCGACGCCTCGCTCTCGGCCACCTTGCGCGCAAGCTGGATCATCTTCTTCATCGCCGGGGACTCGCCGATGATCTGATCGAAGCTGAATTCGCGCGTGCGTTCGCGGCGCATCTGATGAACCTCTTTGCGCAGCCGGACAGCTTCGATGCCGTTGCGGATCGTCACCTGAAGCTCGTTCAAGTTGATCGGCTTGCCGATGAAGTCGTAAGCGCCGCCGCGCAACGCCGCCAGCGTATCCTCGACCATCACGTTGGCCGTGATCATAATCACCACGGACTGTGGCTGGCGGTTCTTAATCTCCCGCAGCGCGTCCAGCCCCGAACCGTCGGGCAGATTGATGTCGAGCAGGACGGCCGCCGGACGATCAGAGTCGAACGAAGCGAGCGCGCCCATAACCGTGCCGGCTTCGATAGGCTCATAGCCCCACCCGCGCAACGCTTCGCTGAGCGTCCAGCGGATCATCGGCTCGTCATCAACGATCAGAATCTTTTCTTTTGCCATAATGTTGGGATTTCACCTCGGAGCGAAAGTTTACTATCCGCTTGAGACCTTGTCATTATCCCACCGTTTTCTACGACTCGCGCTATACCGGGCACGGTCACTGTGAGCTTTTGGTGATGGGGATCAGGAGAGAAGACGGAACAAACGGAAATAACGGAACAGACGGAAAGCCTCTTGGAGTGGGTCTTCTCCGTTTGTTCCGTTATTTCCGTTTGTTCCGTATTCTCTCTTCCTCCTCTTGGTAAAAGCTCAAATTAT
>Ga0187892_10004173_pt1 | contig 24746 bp, 21 predicted proteins | sample MA1701073metaG_FD_139345 | JGI IMG/M metagenome (GOLD analysis project Ga0187892, IMG submission 139345) | Bio-ooze microbial communities from a basaltic lava cave in the Kipuka Kanohina Cave System on the Island of Hawaii, USA - MA170107-3 metaG ... | reverse complement strand
CTTGATCATCGTTTCGGCCACCGGACAGAAAAATGTAAGACAGAAAAATAGAAGGAGATGCCATTTTTCTGTCTCACATTTTTCTGTCTGGTGGTCTCCTGGCCGAAACGACGATCAAAGCCAAATCCGTGTACCATCCTGCTTGCTTATCCTGGCGCACTCCGCGCCAGCAATTTCACGCACGCATAGACCGCCTTAGCGCAAGGCAGAGGCAGCCCCATTTTGTCACCCAACTCCACCACCGCTCCCACGATCGCTTCCAATTCCAGTGGCCGTCCGGCTTCCACGTCCTGCAACATCGAGGTCTTGTGATGGCCAACCTTCTCCGCTCCTTCGATTCTTTGTTCGACAGAGACACCGATGTCTATGCCTAATTTTCGGGCCACGGCTTCGGCTTCGGTCATGATCCCGGCGGCTAAGGCGCGCGTCTCCGGGAACTGGGTGATCTCGACGAGCGTGGCGCGGGTGAGCGCGCTGATGGGATTGAACGCCACGTTGCCCATCAGCTTCACCCACATCTCGCGCCGGATGTCCGTGCGGATCGGGCAACGCAAACCGGCTTTGATGAAAGCGTCGGCGATGCGCCGGCAGCGTTCGCTCTTTGAACCATCGGGTTCGCCGATGGCGAAGCGCGTTCCCTCGATGTGCTCGATGACTCCAGGCTCGGCGATGATCGTTGAGGGATAGATCACGCAGCCGACCACGCGCGCCGGATCGAGATGACGACTGATCACTCCGCCAGGATCAACCATCTCCAATTGCGTTCCCTCCCACTCGCCGCCGTGGCGAAAGAAGTACCACCAGGGAATGCCGTTCTGCGCGCTGATAATGCAGGTCTCAGGTCCGAGGAGCGGTTGAAGGCGCGGAGCCATTTCGGTCAGGCTGTGGGCTTTGAGCGTCAACAACACCACATCAACTGCGCCGACTGAGGCTGGATCATCGGTCACGGCGGGACTGGCTTCGAATTCTCCGAGCGAGCCGCGCACGCGCACGCCACGCTCTTGCATCGCGCGCAGATGCGCCCCGCGCGCAATCAGCGTCACGTCGGCGCCCGATCTGGCCAGCATCGCGCCAGCGATAGCGCCAATTGCGCCCGCGCCGGCCACTGCGAATCTCATGACGGTTGTCCACCTAAACACACAATTTTTACCACTCCACGCGCACCGTCCCCTGCAACTGTCGCGGGCGGAAAGCGTAAGGCACGAACGAATTGCCCAAACTGACTATGCCTTCACTGCTGGGCGCGTTGAAGCCCTGCACGTTGAAGACGTTGAACACGTCCAGATTCACCCGCACCTTCACCCGTTCGGTCACGTTGAAGAACTTCAGCAGTGAGGCGTCTGTAACCCAGTTGAACGGCCCCATCAGGTGCTGGTTGCGCCACGGGTGGAGTCCCGTGTCGTAAGTGACGCGGCGCGTGGTGCCGTCTTTGAGCGTGATGACCACGATGTTCGTGTCGTAATCCGCCGCGTTGGGATCGGTCGGTTGGCCGCCTTTCGGCCACGGCGTGATCGGCTTCTGCGCCGGCTGGTAATTGTCAGGCAGGCCGAAGACGCCGGTGCGCAACCCGGCGGCGTTCTTGGTGTTGATGTTGCGCTCCGAAATGTAGCCGTTGAACCAGAGGTAGCCTTCGGTGCAGCGTTCCTCGCGCGGATCGGTCGCCGTCGCGGGCGTGGCGCGGCAGTCTGTGATCTTGTGCTTCTTGCCGTAGACCTCGAACTTGCCGAACTCGCCCCAATTGCCCGCCGGCATCGAGTACCACGTGTTGAGCAGCGTGCCCGAACCCGACAGCTTCCAGCCGCCGATCAAGCCATTCAAGAAACCCGAAGCGTTGCGCCCCAACGCGCGGCCTTTGCCGAACGGCAATTCGTAGTTCCAGTTCCAGCGCACACGGTGTTTGGGCAACGGGTTGGTCGCGCTGCCCAGGTCGCGGTCGTAGAAGAGAAACCGGTTGAATTCCTTGAAATCAGTCGGGACCGTGCCGGGCAGATAAACTTCAGGCCGTCCCGCCACATCGTCGCGGAACGAATTCCCGGCGAGCCGCAACGAATTGGTCAGCGTGTAGAAGGCGTGGAAGCCAAGCCCTCTGGCGAACCGGCGTTGGACCTCGAAGGACCAGACCGAGGTGTTGATGTAGCCGCTGCGTTGCAGGATGCGGACTTCGGTGTAGGCGTTCTGATCATAAACGCGACGCGCGACGCTGGAGAATTCGCCGGTCGGCAGCGGTAGTCCGGTGGTCGAATACCAGATGAAGTCGTTCGGCGCGGGATTGATCTCGTACAACTGGTCAGTGTTGACGCCGTGTTTGCCTTTGTAGCTGACGCGGAAGACAGTGTTCTTCGAGAGTTGTTTTTCGACCGTCAGATTCCATTCGTGAATCTTGACGCTGGATTGATCGTCGTCCATCCCGCGCACGGCCACGCCGCGCCCGATGGCCGTCGGGTTGTCGAGGTTAATCACGTTCGCGCTGTTCGATCCGGCGATGATCGCCGGCGCGGTGCGCAGCAGGTAGTTCGAGATGCCGTCGGGACTCTGGTTCGCCGCGTTCGGGTTGTAACTGAAATTGGCGCGGAACGGCGCGAGACCGGAAAACTGCGCCAGCAGCGTGCGCATCGGCACCGCCGAAACATAAATGCCATAGCTGCCGCGAAAGACCGTCTGCCGGTCGCCGTCGAAGAGGCGATAAACGAAGCCGGCGCGCGGGCCGATGTCGAACCAGTTGTCCTTGAAAATCTTCTTCGGCAAGCCGGCCTGCTCGGCGCTGAGGAACTTCACGCCGACGCGCTCGTAGAGCGCCACTACCTGCGGCGTCGTCTTGCCGTTGCGGTAGTAGTATTCCAGCGGTTCGGGGAAGACCAGCGCGTGGCTGTTCAGGTCGAAGACGTTCAGCGCGTTGGTCCGCTCGCTGAACGCGGGGTTGAGGTCCCAGCGCACGCCCGGCGTGAGCGTCAGCCGGTTGTTGACCTTCCACTTGTCGTCCAGATAAAGGCCGTAGTTCTTCTCGCTCACCTGCATAATGCCGCGCTTGAGGCCGACGCTGTATTGAGCGGCGTAACCCAGGAAGAGGTTGGCTGTGTCGTGGCCGGTCTGCGGCACTGCGGCAGGCGCGGTGGCCGAGCCGGTGGTCGAGCTGTGCAAGGCGGTCGCCAGGCTGTTGAACGTGACTGAGCCGGAGATCGCGCCCTGGTCGGGCAGCAGGTGCTGCCGCTCGTGGTGGAAACGCCCGCCGAATTGGATGTTGTGCGTGCCTTTGACCAGCGTGTAGTTCTGGTCAATGTTGGTGACGATGCTGTAGAGCGCGCGCCGGTTGTCGCCTTCGATGTAGTTGTAATTCGTCAAGCCGGTGCCGGTGACGTTCGGCCAGCCGATCTCGCCGTAAGGATTGGGCAGCCCCAGTTGCTTCGGGTAATCAACGAATTCGGGGCCGGTGACGGTGGTGCTGTTGATCCAACTGCGGTTGACCAGCGTCTCGACGTAGAAGCTCGGCGAGAAGGTGTGCGCCCAGCGGGTGGCGGCGGCGATGCTCTCGAAGGTCAGGTAGGTGACGTTGGCTTCGTTGTTGGCCGTCGGCACGCCGTTGTTGCCGGCCGTGCCGATGAAGTAGGCCGGACGCTTGCTGCCGTTGACCTTGATGAAGAAGTCGTCCTTCTCGGTGAAGCGGTGGTCGAGGCGAACGGTCGTCGGGTTGTCGTTGGTGTTCGGGAAGGCGTTGGTCGGCACGGGCATCTTCAGGTTGTCGGCGACCAGCGGGTTCGTGATGTCGTTCGGCAGCGGCGTGATCTCGAACAGGAACTTGGCCAGCGGGCTGATGCGCGAGATGGGGATCCGGTTGTCGGGGAACGGGTCGCGCAGGTGTTGTCGTCGCCCATTGGAAGCCGTCACGTCGCGCCCGGTCAGCGGGTCGTAGAGGATCAGACGGCGCCCCTGCCCGTCAATCAAGCCCGAAAAATCGCCCTGCCGCATCGCCGCCGTCGGCACGCGGAAGGTTCGGGTCAGTCCTTGTCGCAAGCTCAACCCCTCGCGCGAGAAGAGGAAGAAGGTGCGGTTCTTGCCGTTGTACCAGTTCCTGCCGCCCAATCCGAACGTGGGCAGAAAGACCGGGCCGCTGATGGTTCCGCCGTATTCGTTGCGGATCAGCTTGGGCGTCTCGTATTCGCCGCCGGGCAGCACGTCCTGTCGCGCCCGCGCCACGCCGAAAGCGTTGTTGCGATGCGTCTCGAAGAGCGCGCCGTGAAATTGGTTCGAGCCGCCTTTGGTCGTCACGATGACCGAAGTCGGGCGGCTGTACTTGGCCGAGGAGCCGCTGGTCTCGACCCGCACCTCGGCGATGGATTCCAATCCTTGCAGATTGCCCGAACCGCCGAACTCGCGGTTGTTCGAGGCCGCGCCGTCCTGGATGTAATCGGTCGAGTAAACCATCAAGCCGCTCACGCGCACGCCGCCGTTGACGTCCACGATGCCTTCGACGCCCGGCGTCACGTCTTCGATCAGCTTGTTCAGGTTGCGCCCGTTGAGCGGCAATTCTTCAATGCGCATGCTGTCGAGCGTGGAGCCGTCGCCACCCTCGGTCGTGGTCACGAGCGGCGTGATGGCGCCCGAAACGACCACGGTCTCGCTCACCTGGCCCAGCTCCAGCGACGGATTGATCTCGGAGGTGCGCGCGGTCTCGACCAGCAACTCGCCCTCCCAGGCCTTCATCCCGGCAGCTTCGACGCGGACTTTGTATTTGCCGATGTTGAGCGACGGGGTGACGAAGAAGCCTTCGCTGTTGGCCACGGTGTTGGTCACGCGCCCGGTCTCGATCTGGCGGATGATGACGCGGGCGCCGGGGATGACGGCGCCGGTCGAATCCTTGACCGTGCCCTGGATCGCGCCGCCGCCCGCGCCCGATTGAGCCAGCGCCGCGCCGGCAAACGTCAACAACAGAAACAGAAGCGTGAAGGTGAGGCGCCAAATTTTCTTCAGCATATTGAGGTGAACTCCTTTGCTTAAACTTGAGCGAGGTTTTGATACGGATGTCCGCGCGGATCAGTAGCTGTCCGGTCATCCCGCCGCTTGTAATCCACGCCCTGCGTGACCAGGCAGGAGCAGCCACTTGCTGAAGTGCTCGATCATGATGCCAGTGATCTTCGTTTCGTCATCCGCCGCAAACCCGACGTAGGCATAATCGTCAACATCATTCCAGATACTGGGCACAGGCCGGCCCGTGAAGTAGATGGTCAGCGAATCAACCTGCGAATTGTAGTTCACCCAAAGCTGCGACGGCTCGATCACCGACGGAAAATAGGCTTGCACAGATTCGGGAATCGCTATCGCTGCCATAGAATTTCCTCTCCCTGTTTGAGTCGTTTCACTCGATAGGCCGTAATCACCTCTGAGAACTCACCTACGGATTACGATCCTTGGCGATCTCCGCCGCCACATTGCGCCGTTGAATCTTGCCGGTGGCGGTGCGCGGAATCGCTTCAACGATGTAAACCACCTTCGGGCATTTGAAATCGGCGAGCGATGCGCGGCAATGGGCGATCAACTCAGCTTCGGTCGCTTCACTCCGCAGCACCACCGCCGCCGCCGCCTCTTCGCCGTAAACCCGATCCGGGACGCCGAAGCAGACTGCTTCTGCGACTGCCGGATGAGCCAGCAGCGCTTCATCAATCTCGCGCGGCGAAATCTTCTCGCCGCCGCGATTGATCAATTCCTTGATCCGGCCTACCAGCATCAGATAGCCGTCGTTGTCCAGATAGCCCTGATCGCCGGTGCGGAACCAGCCGTTGGAAAACGACGTGGCGTTGGCCTCGGCGTTGCTTTCGTAGCCGCTGAAGACGTTCGGCCCTTTGATCGAAACCTCGCCCACCACGCCCGCCGGCAACAGATCGCCGGCTTCATTGAGGATGGCGATGTTCACCGCCGTGCCGCATCCGACCGAGCCTGGCTTGCGCGCGCCGGGTGGCAGCGGATTGGAAGCCATCTGGTGCGCGGCCTCGGTCATCCCGTAAGCTTCGAGCACTGGCGCGCCGAACCGCTCTTCGAGGTCGGCCATCATCTGTGGCGGCAAGGCTGCGCTGCACGAACGGATGAAGCGCAGATGCTCGGCGCCCGCAGGTTTCGATCCAGGTTTGGCGCGCGAGAGCAACACCTGGTGGATCGTCGGCACGGCGGAGTACCAACTGGCGCGATGGTCTCTCACTGTTGACCAGAACGAGAGCGGGTTGAAGCGCGGCGGGACGACCACCGTTCCGCCCGTGAGTAAGGTGGCCAGCGTTGAAGCTACCAAGCCGTGAACGTGAAACAGCGGCATCACGCACAACGAAACATCTTCTGCTGTGAGCTGGTAAGTCTCCGACACGTTGCGAGCAGAGATCATCAGGTTGGTGTGCGACAGGGGAACGCGCTTGGGACGGCTGGTCGTTCCGCTGGTGTGCAAGACCAGCGCGGTCTCATCATCGTTTGAGTAATCACGAGCGCGCGGAGGGCCAACCGTTCCAGCGGATGTGAACCGAACCTGGCCATCGCTGTCCAGATCGGCTTCGATGATCAACGTCTGGTCGCCCGCCGCTGCCCTGGCTTCATCGCTGCCTGTGGGCGGAACGATCAACGCGCGCGCGCCGGTGTCTTCAAGGTAAAACTTAAACTCATCGAGCCGGTAAGCTGGGTTGAGCGGCGCGGCCGTGCCTGCGGTCGAAGCCGCCAGGAACGCGGCGATCATCTCCAAACCGTTGGGCAAGGCCATGGCGATGCGGTCTCCGCGGCCCAGACCGAGTTGGTTGAGTTGGGCGGCAAGCGCGTCCACTTGTTGTCGAAGTTGATCGTAGGTAACAACTGGGCCATCGCCTGAAACGGCGACGGCGACGTGCGACGGACTGCCGTGCTCTAGCAAGTCGAGGATCATGATCTTCTTCTCCGAAGGAATTTTAGATTTCTTGATGGCTGCCGCAGACTATCACCGCGGTTTTGGTTTGTCCATAAATTATCAGCTCGGCAACAGTATTGAGCGATCAAAGCCGGTCACTGCGCAGAGAGGGAATCGGATTCGTTGTGGCAAATTGCTGCACGAGTGGTTAGAATGCGTTGGAAAGGAGTGAAAACGTTATGTCTGCATTGACCGAAACATTTACTGGCGAGTTGGCGCGCATCCACTTCAGATTGCCGCAAGAAGCCAAAGAGGTGATCGAGCGGGCGGCGCTCGCGTCGGGGCTGACAATGACGGACTTTGCGATCTCCTCGTTGCTGCAATCCGCGCACGAGGCGTTGGAGCGTTTGGCGCAGCGCCAGCTTTCCGACCGTGACCGCGATCTCTTCCTGAAGATGCTCGATGAAGATGTCGAGCCGAACGAAGCGCTCAAGCAGGCCGCCCGCCGTTACAAGCGCCTGCGAAAGCAGAAGCCGGCAAGGAAATGAACCTCCCTTATGTCATCGAACCGCTCAGCGCTTCTCACGACCGCGAGTCATTCGATTGCGGCGAACCAAGCCTCAACGACTTCCTCAAGCGCTTCGCCCGACAGAATGACGAGAAAGGACTTGGCCGCACCTTCGTCGCAGTCGAAGCGGGCAGCCCCGCGATTAAGGGGTATTACACCCTCTCAAACGGCTCGCTGAAATTCGACAATGTGCCGGAGAAATTGCCGCGCTACCCGATTCCGGTTGCGCATCTGGGGCGGCTGGCAGTTGATGTGAGCGCGCGGGGGCAGGGATTGGGAGAATACCTTTTGCTCGATGCGTTGGCGCGCATTGCCGCTCTTGCCGGGCAGATTGGCATTTATGCCGTCGAGGTTTATGCCCTGAGCGAACAGGCGAAAAACTTTTACCTGAAATATGGGTTCAGACCGCTGCTCGACGATGCGCTACACCTCTATCTGCCAATGAAGGCTGTCCGCAAGCTCAAACTGATTTGACTGAGCTTGAACTCGATGCGCCGCACGCCTTCTGGACCCGCGACGCCCAGCCCGTAAAGGTGTGGTATCAGTCTCACGCCGATTCAATCTCGCCGACTCGGTGCAGCTTCATCATTGACGACAGGCTCGGTTGTTCGGGAATCCGTCCCGCCATCACGACGACCGTCTCGTCTCGATTGACCAGCGCGTGTCGCAACAGAGCTTCGTTGGCGCGGGCGAGCAGTTCCGAGCTTCGCCCGCCGAAATCCAGCAGGTATGGCTCAATGCCCCAGACTGCGGCCAGCGCGCAATACGTGCGGTGGTGCGGCGTGAAGGCGATGATCCGCTGGTCGGGGCGGAGCGCGGCCAGATGCCGGGCCATCTTGCCCGACTTGCTGAAGACGACGATCAATCGGGCGCGCAGTTCGTTGGCGGCGTAGATTGCGGCTTCGGCGATGGCGCGTCCTTCGGCGCCGGTTTGATGGCCGTGAATCAATTCGCGCGAGCGGTCGGATTGCTGCCCGCAACTTTCGGTGAAGCTGATGATCCGCGCCATCGTTTCAACCGCCTCGACTGGATAATTGCCGACTGCGGTTTCAGCCGAAAGCATCGCCGCGTCTGTGCCATCCAGGATCGCGTTGGCGACATCCGAAGCTTCGGCGCGCGTCGGGCGCGGCTCGTGCGTCATTGATTCGAGCATCTGCGTGGCGGTGATCACCAGCTTCTCGGCGGCGTTGGCTTTGGCGATGATCTGCTTTTGATGAAACGGGACGCTTTCGACCGCCGTCTCCACGCCCAGGTCGCCGCGCGCCACCATCACGCCATCGCAGGCTTCGATGATGTTATCCAGGTCATCCAGAGCTTCGCGTTTTTCGATTTTGGCGATCAGCGGAACGTCTGCGCCCAGAAATTCGATCAGCGTTTTCGCGCCGATGCAATCGCGCGCGCTGCGGACAAACGACAGCGCGACGTAATCAACCTGCTGCTGCAATCCGAAGCTCAGATCGGCGCGGTCTTTTTCGGTCAACGAAGGCGCCGAGAGTTTCACGCCCGGAACGTTGATGCCTTTGTGCTCGCCGAGTTCGCCGCCGTTGATCACGCGGCAGAGGATGTCCGTCTGACCGGCCTGTTCGACGCGCAACTCGATCAATCCGTCGGCCAGCAGAATCCGGTCGCCCGGCTTCACGTCCTGTGGCAGATGCGCGTAGCCGGTGGAAATGATCGAACTGTCGCCGAGAACGTCGCGCGTCGTGATCGTCAGTTGTTGGCCCGTTTGAAGATGAATTGGTTGATGATCTTTGAGCAGTCCGGTGCGGATTTTGGGACCACAGAGATCGAGCAGGATGGCGATGGGGCGGTTGAGTTCGGTGGCGATGGCGCGGACAGCTTGGATTGTTTCGGCGTGGCTTTCGTGCGTGCCGTGCGACATGTTGACGCGCGCCACGTTCATTCCGGCGACGATCAATTCGCGCAAACGATCAGGCGCGCGTGAAGCAGGGCCCAAAGTCGCAACTATCTTCGCTTTTCTCATCACGAGTGCGGCAAAGCAGTACCGCGCGCGTGAGCGAGCGACGCCTGCAAATGGCGCCACGCTCGCTCACGCGCGCGGTACCGTTTCGTTTACTGCTTCTCCAATTCGCGTTTGACCGTCGCGGCGAGTTCTGACGCGGTGGCGTCGTCGTGTCCGCTGAAATGGGCAACCAGCCGTCCATCGCGCGCGTAGACCAGAGTCTGCGGAACCGAGACATCTTTCGATTCTACGAAACTCGCGAAATCAGGATCGGAGATCAGGCCGACCGGGTAAGCAATTTTCATTTCGTCGAGAAACTTCCTGACGCGCTCCGGCGTTGATTCAGTGTCCTTCACCGCCAACCCCACGATCTGCAACCCACGCTCCTGTTCCTCCACTCCGAATTTTGTCATCGTCGGAATGTGTTCACGCGAATGCCCGCACCAGACGGCGAAGAAATCGAGTACGACGACTTTCCCTCGCAAGCCGGCCAGGCTGAATTGCCGTCCGTCGAGCATTTGCATCTGCCGGTTGGCGACCGATTCCTTCGGCAACTTGCCGATTTTCGGTCCGGCTTCCGAGCTCGAGGCGCCAAGAGCGAGCAGGATCGCAAAACTCAACCCGGCGGCGATGGAGAAAATCGTCAAACGTGATTGACGGCGATTGAGGCGGAAAAAGTGACGAATAGGTAACTGCATAACGTCCTTCGGTTTTGATAAGCAGTGGGTGACGGACAATTTTCTGCGCTGCCCGCCACCCGCTGTCGTTTTATACTTGTTTTGTTTTTCGAGTAGAGGGACGACTGCTGGCTTTGCTGCCAGGTTTGACTGTGGGCATCTTTGCCAGTTGTTCTTCGATTGCCGCGCGCATTTCCTTGCCGATCTTTTCGTTCCACGCGATCTGGCGTTTGACCATTTTGCCGTCCGGCCCGAACAGGACCATTTGCGGCACGCCGGCATCGCGGCTGTCCCTGTAATAAGCGATGACTTCATTAGTCAGAAACCCGACCGGATAGTTGATCTTCGCTTTGGCCACGAAAGCCTTCACGCTATCGACATCCTCTTTCCGCTCTTTTCGGTCGGTGGCCAAGCCGAGCACGGTGAAGCCGCGATTGCGATACTGGTTGTAGAACTCGACGATGTGTGGCGCGTGCTCTTCGCAGTGGTGGCATTTCGACCAGAACATGTCGAGCAACACGACGCGGCCACGGAGGCTGGAGAGCTTGAGCTGTTTTTGCTGATTGACCACCGGGCCAGGGGTGCTCGGCAGCAGTTCGACGATCATCTCCGGCGTGTCGCCGGAACCGTCAGGCATGGGCAGTTGCGGAATATCTTCTACGCCGAGCCGAGGCGTCGCCGCAATCGTGAACAAAACCAGAACGCAACTCGCCACGAAGGCGCGGAGCAACAAGGTGAGTTTGAAAGATGGTTTGAGACTACCAGGCATAGCAATGACTCCTCACAGGATTGGGTTTGAAATAGAAGCGCGAACTTTGGATCACTTCAGCGCCAACTGCTCCTTGACAACTTGTTCCACGTGTTCGATCCCACGTCCGGGGGTGTCTCCGATCAGGTGCTCGACGATCCGCCCGTCGCGCGAGATGACGAAGAGTTGCGGGATGGGGATCACCCGCATTTCATTCTCCGTATTTTTCAGGAATGCGGACGAGACCCATTGGTTGTCATAACCGACTGTGTAATCGGCCCCGGCTTTCTTCAGGAAGGCGATGACCTGTTCCTGATCCGCTTTGTCATCGGCGGTCAGACCGACGACTTCGACGCCTTTATCGCGGTACTTCCGGCTCAGCTCGGCCAGTTGCGGAACCTGTCTGACGCAGGGCGGGCAGTAGGTCGCCCAAAAATCCACGACCAGAACTTTGCCACGATAATCGGAGAGTTTGAAACTGCTGCCGTCGAGTTTGTTGATCTCCACCACGCTTGCGGATTCAATGGCGTTCGGGTCACGAGGTGGAATCGGTTTCGGCGCGTTCGCCGCCACGCGCGGAGCCTCGGCGCTATTGCAGGCGATGGAAAACGCTGAAGCGATCAAAATAATTGCGATGGGAAAAATGGTAAACGCGGTTCTGAATCTACTCTTGTTCATCTGAATTCAACTCGCGGTCAAAATCTGTGGTTACGCCGTCGGGCGTTTCGGCCAGAGGCACGCGGTAATCTTCATCCGCCCAGCGCCCCAGATCAATCATCTGGCAACGCTCGGAGCAGAATGGCTTCCAGGGATTGTCTTCCCAGGCCGTCTCGCGGCGGCACAAAGGGCATCGCCGAATCATCACACTTTGAAAACAGAGCGTTATCGAAAATTCGCTAGCAGGAACGCCAATGATACAGAATTTTGCGGGAAAATCGAAACCGGGTATTTTCGCCTCTCAATCGGCGGCCACCGGCTTGAACCGGTTTTCGAGAGATTCGAGTCGGTGGTTGGTGACGCGCTGCTCGGCTTTGACCTCGGCGATCTCGGTCTTTAACTCCATCTTCGTCCCGGCGATCTCGGCCTTGAATTCCGCGCGCAGCATGTCGAATCGAGCGTCGAGGAAAATCTTCAGGTCCTCGATCCGCTTGCTCATCACGCTCGCACACGCGGCGACGGCGCCGAAGAGCGCCACAACCAGCGTGGCCAGCGTCGCAATCAGTTGCCAGTTGCTCATAGTGTTTCCGCCTCCGTTGATCAGTGAGATGAACAATTATCTCTTCCACGGCCTGATTCTGGCAACCTGCTCGACGATTCACGAATTCAACAATCCCAGCGGCCCGGCCAACGTCCGATACCCGCTGCTGTGCCAAGCGTCGAGTTCCTTCGCGCGCAAAATTGGAAACGGGTGCGTGCGATAAGCGGTGATCAGAAGCTTGTAGGCTTTGTTCAACGTCGAAATATCCGCCGATTCGTATTCGCGGATCTGGCGGAGGAATTCCTGCCGGTCCATCTCGGCGTAAAGCTTGCTCGCGCCTCCCGCGAGTTTCATGAACGTGCGGATGCACGGATCAATGTCCTGCACGCAGAGCAGACCGGCGCGGTCCGCAGTCAGCTCGGCCTTGCGATACCAATCGTAGAGCGCGATTACCAGGCTCTGTCCGACAATCGCTCCGACGCCGAGTGTAGCCTGGCCGATGAGGGCGACGATTTCGGCGATGTTGCGCGCGATGACCGTGTACAGCACGTGCCCGGCTTTGATGTGGCCCAGTTCGTGCGCGATGATGAAGAAACGCTCTTCGTCATCGAGCATATCAACCAGTCCTGAGGTGAGAACGATGAATGGCCGGGTGTGGCCGTAGGTGAACGCGTTCGGCACAGGGTCGAGCGCGACGTAAAGTTCAGGCTCTTCGACGCCGATGATTTTGCAGCCCCAGCCCAATGCGCGATACAAACGGCCGAACTGCCGTTTGGTCACGCGCACGTTCGACGCTGTGTTCTGTAGATAAAAAATGCGCTCCAGCCCGTACTCCATGATCTTCGAGACCACCAGGTCGAGACCGGGTACGGATTTGAGCGCTTCGGTCGCCGTGGCGTCCCAGGGGTGCTGGAAAGCTTTGGCGTCGAGTTCGGGAAAGGTGCGCAGCTTTTTCTTCTTTGTCTCGCCCATGTCTTCACCTCAAGGGCAAAGGTAACATGGGCGGCGCGCGAAAGGACAGTTTTTGTTGACTGCTCAAGAGTGAATGATCTGCGGTTATCGTTTCTGTTTTTCCATCTCGTGGATTTCAGTGTCGTAGCTCGACGGGCGTGTTGAGGAGATGACGCGGAATGCGGGCGTGGCGTCCGTGCCCGACGGCGCGAGAATTTCCGTGCCGGTCGGCGCCAGGGTATCGGCGCTTGACGGCCTTGAAGGGACGATGATCTCGGTCGTGGGCGGCATCGGGGATTGCCGGGCAATCTCGATTCTCGCTTCGGAGACGATCCCGAGGTTCTCTGTTCTGTTGCTGGCGCCTTTGAAGTGGAAATCGAAAAGGTCCTGCCGGTTGAAATGGCCGGTCACGTCGAGCGTCAGGCTCTCTTCGCGGATGCGTTCGAGGTTGATGCGCGCCAGAATAATCACCTCTGATCCGAACGCTGGCCCCGCGACGTATTGACCGTCCGGGCCGATCACGCAACTCCCGCCGTTGAGGATGAATTCGCTGTCGTCGGACGTGATGTCGCCCGCGACTTCCAGTTCGCGCGGCAGATCGCCACGGCGCATGATCCCGCCCGCCGCGATGACGAAACAACGCCCCTCGAAGGCGTAATGGCGGCTGGCGATCTGGTGCATCTCTTTGACCGAAGGCCAGAGCGCAATGTGAATGTCTTCGCCCGCGACGTGCAGTCTTTGTCTGACCAGCGGCATCCAATGCTCCCAGCAGATCAGACTGCCGATGCGGCCGACCGGAGTTTCAACCACACGCAATCCGTTCCCATCGCCCTGTCCCCAGATCAAACGCTCGTTGAAGGTGGGAACCAGCTTGCGGTGGACGTTGATCAATTCGCCTGATGGACTGAAGGTGAGAATTGAGTTGTAGAGCGTGCCGCGCCCAGCGCCTTCGCCGACTCGTTCGTGAACGCCGATGACCAGCGTCAGGTTGTGCCTGCGCGCGGCCTCGCCCAGCGCGTCGGTCGCGCGGCTGGGCACGGCGACGCTGTTGTCCAGCAACTGGGCGTAAAGCCGCTTGATCGGTTGGTGATCCCACACCGCGACATCGCGGCAAGTATCCAACCACGCCGGATAACCCGGCAGCCAGGCTTCGGGAAAAACGACCAATTGGGCGCGGCGCTTGGCCGCTTCGGTGATCAATTCGAGCGCGCGCGTGAGACTGCGGTCCAGGTTCAGATAAAACGGCGCCGCCTGAACGGCCGCCACCACGGCGATGGGTGATGTGGAGGATTGAGGCATAAACGATCCCTCGCTTCTTCTTTGAGGACGGTGTCAGAGGGTCGAGACGTATTGACAACGTCAGGTTAGGGGCAACGTTTTCACAAGAAAATCGTTGTGAGAGGATAGCTGGCTTGGTGCAGAATAGCTTTGAATGCCTGCCAGCCGGGGGCCAAGTCCTTCATTTTGTGGGGATGGGCGGCTATTCAATATCACTCCGGCCAAATTTTGGCAATACTTATTTGCCAACGAACGAAAGACAAGGAGTGGAATCAGTGACTGAATCAGAGCGTGAAAACCTGCATCGTCGCCACACTGAATCACCATTTGCGCAACTGCTGGGGTTCGAGCCAGTCGAAGCCACAGCGGATCATGTCGTACTGCGAATGCCTTTCTCCGACCAGTTGCTGCAATCGCTCGGAAGAGTTCACGGCGGAGCGCTGTTCGCTCTGGCCGATCACGCTTGCGGCTGGGCCGCGTATTCGACGCTCGAGCCGGGCGAGCGATGCGCGACCCTCGAGATGAAGATCAACTACATCGCCGCCGTCCACGACGAAGATTGCCTGGCCGAAGCGCGAGTCGTTCACCGGGGCCGCACGAGCATCGTCGTCGAAGCCGACATCAAGACCGCAGACCAGCGGCTGGTCGCCAAAACGCTGGCGACCTTCATCGTGCTGAAAAAGCCGTAGCCAATTTTCAGTATTCTCCAAGCTTCAAATCATTCTTTCCGTCGTCGCACCAAAACGTTTATCGCCACTGACCGATTGGTATGAGTGGAGCGCCGCTCGACCCTCGTCTTTTCTCCGACCTTATTCTCGCGCGATGCTGAAACCCTTGTAGATATTCGGTTTCACCCATCCAGCCAACTGAGTGAGAGGTCGTGGCACGACGGTTGTTTTAGCGTCAGGTGTCATCGCAAAGAACGATGACGACGGACTGATCGAGATTGATAGATCGAGATGATTTGCAGGAGAAGTTGAGGGAGGCCCGCAATGGCCTCACGAATTCAAGAGATTGAAAGTTCTTTGAGATCGGCGCGCGGAGGAGAGCAAGGGGGTATTTCGGAGCCGCAGATCGCCTGCGTGACTTTGAATTTCTCCGAAGCGCGTCCGTACCTTTTCCCCACCAACCGCTCGCAGGTTGAGAAGGGAAATGAACGCCGCGTGACAGATGTAAAGGGGGCTGAAAGGAAAACTTTTCAGCGTTTGTCACGCGGCGTTTTTCATTTTGTTCTTAAAACCTTTGGATTTTTACCCACCACACCATAAAATCTCCTCCGCAATTTCCCGCCATTTGAAGGAGGATCAAAAACATGAGGCGATATTCCCTGTTCCCGATGGCAATCGTGTTACTCGTGAGCGCATTATTCAGCTTGGCTGTGGCGCAAGCGACGAGAGTCCCGGTGATGACGCCGGGCGGTGGCAGCCACAAACTCTTCGGCGATTTCAAGGTTGACGAGAGCAAAGCCCAGGGCAGCAAGCCAGGGCTTTTTCAACTGGTCCTTTACACGCTCACCGGCCAGGTTGTTGCCCGCCAGAGCGTCAGCAGCAATGGCCGTTATTATTTCAGCGATGTTGCTAATGGCGAGTACCACCTGGTGATCGAGATGGGGGGCACGGAGATCGAGCGCCTGCAGGTGGTCATAAACGAACGCTACTCGACTGACATTCGCAAAGATATCGCCTTGGAATGGCGCGGCGGGTCAACCTCTTTCAAGCCCGGCAGCATATCTGTGGCGGGTTTATACGATCGCAAGCCGGCGAATCAAAACCTCTTTGACAAAGCTCAGGAGGCGGTCAAGAAGAGCGATCATAAACAGGCCGTTTCGTTACTCAACCAAGTGGTCAGCGCCGACCCCAAAGACTTTCCCGCCTGGGCCGAATTGGGCACGGTCTATTTCAAGCTGGAAAAGATGAGTGACGCCGAGAAGGCGTTCCGCAGCGCATTGAATGAAAAGCCGGCGTTCATTATGGCTCTGCTCAATCTCGGCAAATTGCAGTTTTCCCAGAAGAACTTCGACGCCGCGATCGAGACCTTGACCAAAGCCGTCGAGAGCGATCCCCGATCAGCCGACGCCCATTTCTTTCTCGGCGAATCGTACCTTCAGGTCAAGAAAGGCTCAAAAGCGGTCGGCCATTTGAACGAGGCCATCAAGCTCGATCCGCTTGGCAAGGCCGAAGCGCATCTGCGCCTCGGAACGCTCTACCGCGCGGCGGGGATGAAGGACAAGGCCGTGGCTGAGTTCGAGCAATTCCTTTCAAAAAGGCCGGATCATCCTGAGAAGGAGAAGATCAGGCAGTACATCTCGGAAAACAAAGGCAAGTGAAGGCCGAAAATTTGTATCAAATCCGAAATTTTGAATCGAAGGCGAGGTCGAAGTCAGGTTGATCTTCAAACATTAGCGATAAAGCGAGCGACTAACAGCAAGAAAGCTGCCAACTTATCCATCGTTCTTGGGTTAGCCGCAGAGTGATTTCCAGATTGCTTGCAGGCGGCATATATTTTGCGTAATTTAAGGCCGCTCTTTACGCAGAACCGAGCATGTTTTCCACCCGCGTTGATCAAGAGCAACTCCGGCGGGCGCGGTTCCGGTTTCAAACGAAAAAAATCTCCAAGCAATCTAATGGCCCGGTCTTTTAGGTGGTCGAATGGCTGACCGCCGAAACTACAGGCATTGAGTTCCACGTCAAGAATCAAAGTCAACTTCCGGCTTTGGTGATCCAATCCACAGGAGGAATTATGGCTCACACTCGATCTCTTTGGAGAAGCGCACTGGCGCTACTGTTGACGCTTCTTTTCGCGAGCTTCGCGTTCGGTCAGTCTTCATCGCTTTCCGGCACGGTGCTCGACCCGCAGGGCAACGCCGTCTCCGGCGCGACCATCACCGCCACCAGCCTGGCGACGGGCGCCGTTCGCACAACGACCAGCTCGAAAGAAGGCGCCTATCAGATTCCGCAACTCGCGCCGGGAACTTACCGCGTGCGCGCCGAAGCCCAAGGCTTCGCGTCAATCGTGCTCGAAGACGTCCAGGCGCCGGTCAGCACGCCGGTGACTCTCAACATCGCCTTCAGCAAGCTTGGTCAGGTCAATGAGACCGTGACGGTTCAGGGCGGCGAGTCAACGATCAACACTTCGGACGCCACCGTCGGCAACACGTTCAACGAACGCCAGATTCGCCAGTTGCCGCTCGAAGGCCGCAACATCGTCAGCCTGCTCGCCAACCAGCCGGGCGTGACCTTCATCGGCGCCACTGATGCGCAGGGCAACACCACCGACTACCGCAACGGCTCGGTCAACGGCGGCAAGAGCGATCAGGCCAACGTCACGCTCGACGGCATTGACGTCAACGACCAGCAGACCGGCGTCGCTTTCAACAGCGTGCTGCGCGTGACGCTCGATTCGGTGCAGGAGTTCCGGGTCACGACGACCAATCCGAACTCGGATCAGGGCCGTTCCTCCGGCGCTCAGGTCTCGCTGGTAACCAAGAGCGGGTCGAACGAGTTCCACGGCTCGCTCTACGAATATCACCGCAACACGGTCACGTCAGCCAACGACTGGTTCAACAATGCTTCCAAAGTTCCTCGACCGAAGCTGCTTCGCAACGTCTTCGGCGGGACCTTCGGCGGGCCGCTCATCAAGGATCGGATGGTCTTCTTCCTCAACTACGAAGGCCGCCGCGACCGCCGCGAGGACAACGCGGTGCGCACGGTGCCTTCAGCCGACATGCGCAATGGCATTCTTAAATACAACAACACCAGCGGCGGGATTACGACTCTCGACGCGGCGGGCATCAGAGCGCTCGATCCCGCCGGAATCGGTATCAATCAGGCGGCTCTGGCGTTGCTCAAGCAGTATCCGTTGCCGAACGACAACACGGTGGGTGACGCGATCAATGTGCTGGGTTTTCGCTTCAAAGCGCCGGTCGCACTCGATAACAACACCTACATCGCGCGTTTCGACTACAACCTGACCAGCAACGGGCATCACATTCTTTCCGCCCGCGGCAACCTGCAAAACGACAGCGACAGCGGTGTGCCGCAATTTCCCGGCCAACAGCCGCTGTCCACCAATTTGAACAACAGCAAGGGGTTGGCATTCGGCTATACCGCGCAGTTCACCTCGAACCTGACCAACATCGTCCGCTACGGTTTCACACGGCAGGGATTGGAGAGCGCGGGCACGCAGAACGCGCCGGTCGTCACCTTCCGCAATCTCTCTGCGGTTACCGGAGTCTCGTCCAGCGCCGGTCGGATCACGCCGGTGCATAACATTACGGATGACGCGACCTGGGCGCAGGGAGCGCATTCGTGGGGCTTTGGGACCAACCTCCGGTTCATTCGTAACCGGCGCTTCAGCAATGCGACCTCATTTTCCGGCGCATCCGCTAACGCCTCCTGGCTGCTCGGCACCGGACGTGACCTGCGGCCTGCCAACATCGGCGGCGGCGCGGTCGCGTTCAGCGACGCGATGATGATGATGCTGGGCATCATCTCACAGGGCGATGCCCGATATAATTTCGACAAGACCGGCAGAGTGCTGGCTCAGGGCGAAGCCGTCCGGCGCATCTTCGGCGCGGACGAGTACGAATTCTACGTCCAGGATTCCTGGCGCGCTCGCAACAACCTGACAGTCACTTTGGGCACTCGCTATGGCCTCTACTCCCCGCCGTACGAGACCGCTGGCAACCAGGTCGCTCCCAACATTCGCCTTGGCGACTGGTTCAATCTACGTGGCGTGGGCATGCGGCAAGGCATTCCGTCGAACCAGGCCCCGAACATCTCCTACGATCTGGCTGGCCCGGCCAACAACAAGCGCGGGCTATACGATTGGGACAAGAACAATTTCGCGCCCCGTTTCGCCCTCGCGTACTCGCCGAAGTTCGAGAACAAAGTCCTGAGGGGAATCTTCGGCGGCGAAGGCAAATCTTCGATTCGCGCCGGGTTCAGCCTCGCCTATGACCGCATCGGAAGCGCTTTTGCCGTGACGATGGATCAGGCCGGATCATTCGGATTGTCTACCCTGTTAAGAAATGCGGCGAGCAGTCTGAGTCCGAGAACTGCGCCGCGCTTCACCGGATTCAATTCGATTCCGGCGGGCATTCTTCCGGCGGCTCCGGCAGTCAAATTCCCGAATGAGTTCCCCGGCGCGGGTAAAGCCGGCAGCTTCGCGATCTACCAGTCGATTGACGACACGATCGTCACGCCGTATTCGATGTCGTTCAATCTCTCGATCCAGCGCGAGCTGGCCAATAACCTGTCGTTCGAGATAGCTTATATCGGCAGGCAGGGGCGTAAGACACTGACCAACGCCGACATCGCTATGCCGCTCGACCTGTTCGATCCGCAATCGCAGGACTTTTACTTCTCGGCGGTCAACAAGCTGATTGACTTGTATCAGAGCAACACGCCGCTGGCGTCCGTGCCGAGGATTCCGTACTGGGAGAACCTCTACCCCTCAATCGCCGCCAATCCGGCAGCGATGGTGGCGATCATGCGGTCTTTCTACGGCATCACTGTGCCCGCCAATGTCAATGCGACGCAGGTGATGTACGCCCTCTACAATCAGGTCTACGCTCCCGACTACACGAGCGCGCTGTTCGACATTGACACGCACTTCGGCTGCGGAAGGATTCAGGACGGCGATTTCCCGTGCAGCAAGTTCGGGCCGTATGCGTTCTGGGACGACCAGTTCTCGGCGCTCTCGGCGTGGCGTTCGGTCGGCAAATCGAACTACCACAGTTTGCAGATGGTGTTTCGCAAACGCTTCAGCAAAGGCTTGCAGGCGGACTTCAACTACACGCTCTCGAAGTCCTTCGACCTGTCGTCGGTGGTTGAGCGCAACGGCAGTTTCAGCGGGTTCATCGTCAACTCCTGGGCGCCGGGACAGCGCTATTCCATTTCGGATTTCGACCTCACGCACCAGATCAACTCGAACTGGATTTATGAATTCCCGTTCGGCAGAGACAAGTACTTCGTTAAGAGCATCGATAAAGTCGGTGACGCCATCATCGGCGGCTGGCAACTGGGCGGCATCTTCCGTTGGACTTCCGGCCTGCCGGTCGGCGTCGGCAACGGGCGCTTCTGGCCGACCAACTGGAACATCACCGGTTTCGCCACGCGCACTGGCGCACTGCCGAATCAGCAGACCACGAAGAACGCTCCCGCCGCCGCCGCTGGCGGCACGCCCGGGCCGAACCTCTTCCCGAATCCCGCGACGGCGCTGAACTCATACAGCTTCACGCGTCCGGGGCAGACGGGCGAGCGCAACGGCGTCCGCGGCGACGGCTTCTTCACCCTTGACTTCAATCTGGGCAAGAGTTGGAAACTGCCGTTCGAAGGCCACACGGTCCAGTTCCGCTGGGAGGTTTTCAATGCGACCAACACGGTTCGCTTCGATCCTCAATCCGTTACGCTGGATTTGGGTAGCGGTCGCGCCAACTTCGGCAAATACTCCACCACGCTCACGCAACCGCGCGTGATGCAGTTCGCGTTGCGTTACGAGTTCTAGTCCTCGAAAGACCGGAACGATCAAAGGCTGGCTGCGCAGGTCAAGAGGCTGCGCAGCCAGCCTTTTTCTTGCCAGCTTTTTGCTTGCCGGATGCCGCGTTGCTGGCGTTCACTGATTGGCTTATGATGGCCGCTACTGAATAAGGAGGTGAATGTTATGACCGAAGAAGCGACCATTGCAGTCCTGGAAGCGCCTGCTGAAGCGAAGCCGTCAACCAGGATGACCTACGAAGAATTTCTTGCCTGGGCCGACGAGGACACGCGCGCCGAATGGGTCAACGGAGAGGTCGTGTTTATGGGACAAGTTTCTAAATTGCATCAGTTGGTTGGAGGGTTTCTATTCACACTCATCAAGCTTTTTGTGGAAGCCCACCAACTCGGCCTCGTCTTTTACGAATCGTTTCAGATGAAAACCGGCGACGATCTTCCGGGCAGATTGCCGGACATCTTCTTCGTCTCGAACGAAAATCTTCACCTTGTGAAAGACAACCGGCTGGAAGGCCCCGCCGACCTGGCCATTGAGATCATCAGCCCCGAAAGCCGCTCGCGCGACCGTGGCGAAAAGTTCTACGAGTATGAACAGGGCGGCGTGCGCGAGTTCTGGCTGCTCGATCCGCTGCGCAAGCGGGCGGAGTTTTATCAGTTGGGCGACGACAGTCTCTACCGCCTCGCGACTGCGGACAGTGACGGCGTTTATCACAGCGTCGTCCTGGAGGGATTGTGGATCAAGGTTGATTGGCTGTGGCAGCAGCCTTTGCCGACCACACTCAGTGTGATCAAAGAGTGGAAGCTGGTTTAAGGAAACCTCCTCAGCAATAGTTTGAAAGTGAAGGGATATTGGTTCTTTTCATCCGACGGATGATAAACACTCTCCTGCTCGCGCCACTCCAGTTCATCAAACTCTGGGAAGAAAGTGTCTGCCGCGACCTCGGCCTCAACGAAAGTCAGGTACATTCGATCCGCAATCCCGATTGTCTGGGTGTAAATATCCGCGCCGCCACAAATGAACACCTCGCTCTCGCCTCTGCCGCGCGCCAACTCAATCGCGTCTTCGACGGAATGGACGACCTCGCAGCCTTCTGCCCTGTAACTTTTGTCGCGCGTCACGACGGTCATTCGCCTGCCTGGCAACGGCTTGCCAATTGACTCAAATGTTTTGCGCCCGACGATGATGTGATGCCCCATCGTCAGTTCGCGGAACCGCTTCAGATCGGCGGACAATCGCCAGGGGAGTTGGTTGTCAGCTCCGATCCCGCGCTTCTTATCCATTGCCGCAATGATTGAGACGATCACAGACACCTCCGTTCGGAGGTACAGATAACACAAAGGGTCAAGGGGTCAAAGGGTCAAGGAAGATCTCCATGACCCTTTGACCCTTTGACCCTTTGTGTTGAGTCTTCCCCTCTACGAAACGCTTCAGAAGAACCTGACCGTGTAAGTGAACCTCACGCCCCGCCCGATTTCGGGCGCGAAGTTTTTGATGAACGACAGGTGGTTGAAATAGAGCTTGTCCCCCAGATTGAAGCCGTTCACCGAAAAAATGTGCGCGGCGTGCTGTTGCGCGATCGTGTAGGACGCCAGCACGTTGACCACGCCGTATCCCGGAGTTCGCGCTTCGTTCGTGAACAAACGATCCTGATCTCGCGCCATTACCACTTCGGGGCTGAGGCGGAATCCTTTGAACTGGAAATCGAAGCCGACGCGAGCGCGCAATGGTGGAATTCGCGGCAGCGGTGTGTTCGTCTCCTTCAATTCGGCGTTGACGTAATCCAGCCCGGCGTTGAGCCAGAGGTTGTTGTGCAGCCCGACGCCCAGATCCAGCTCCGCTCCGTAAAAACGGCTGTCGCCCTGGCGGTATTCGGCGACGGGGAAACCATCTTCTTCTGCGCCCGTTGGCGACAGGAAGATGAAATCGCGTAGGTTGTAGAAGAAGTAGTGGAACTCGCCCCGGAAACGATTCGATGTCTGGCGGAGCGAGAAATCAACGCCATCTCCGACTTCGCGTTTGAGGTTGGTGTCGCCGATCTCGAAAGTCAGATTGCCCGGATGCGGGCCGTTGTTGTAAAGCTCGTCGAGCGAGGGCGCGCGGTATGAATGCGTGTAGTTGGCCGAAAACGCGCCGCCTTCCCACACCGGAACGCGAATGCCCGCCGAACCGGAAAAACCAGTGAACGTCCGGTTGCGGATATCCGCTGATTCCTTGGTGTCGTAATCATTGTGTTCTACGCGCCCGCCGAATTGGAACGCCACGCGGCCAAAATCAATGTCTTCGAGCGCGAACGCCGCGAACGAATTCTGGATGGTCGGCGGGGCCAGCGCCTCTTCGCCCACGGTCTCGAAATCCCGGCGGAAGCCCGAGACGCCGAAACTGCCGGAGAAACGCCCCGCGCGCTTCTGGTCGGCCACGGCGCGATACGAATAAGTCTGGTTGAAGAAGCTGGTCTCAGGCGCGTCGAAGATCAGTTCCTGGTGCTTGTAATCGGTGTAATCGAAGCTGAAGTGGACGTGGTCGAGCGCGCCCGCGAGGTTATGCAACCCGGCGTTGATACGCACGTTGTGTCGTTTCAGGTCAAGCTCGGCGACTTCGGGGTCTGCTTCCGCCGGGTCGAAAGGGATACCAAAGCGGTTGGAGTTGAAGCCGTATCCGGCGCGGAAGAACGCCTTCTTGCCGTAATAGCCTCCGCCGCCCGAAACGTCGTAATTGCGCAGGCCGGAATTGAGTGTTTCTCCCAGAGGTGTTCTGTAATCGCCCGCTCGCTGCCCGCCGCCGCCGGCCCAGAACAGCCATTTCTCCGTGCCGCCTTCGATGCCGCCGCTCGCCCCGCCCGTTCCGTTATTCGTGCCGCCGACGGCGTTGAAAAATCCGCGCAGCCCCTTGTGCGCCGAATCGTGACCGCTGACGGCGTTGACCAGACCGCCGATGGCGCTGCTGCCGTATAGCAGCGTGGCCGGGCCGCGCACGACCTCGACTCGTTCGAGCGACAACAGGTTCAGCGGCTCTCCGTGATCGCCCGACGAATAAGAGAGCGAGCCAGTGCGGATGCCGTCCTGCGCGATCAGCACGCGGTCGCCGTCGAACCCGCGAATCACCGGACGCGACGATCCCGGACCGGAACTGCGCTTGGCGATGCCGGTTTGATTTTCCAGCGCGTCGCCCAGCGAAAGCGGCGGCTTTTCCAGCAGCGTCGTTGAATCGAGAGCCGTAACGCCCTGGAACGCCTCGAACGCGCTCTGCTCAACGCCGGTGGCCGAGACTGTAACTTGATCGCGGATGCCGCTCAGCCGCAGTTGAATATCGGCAGTAACTGTCTCGCCCGCCTTCACTTCGACGCGGCGCACGACATCGGGCATTCGTTCCAACCGGGCGATCAGGCTGTACGATCCGGCGGGCACGTCTTTGAATTCGTAAGCTCCCTGTTCATCGGTCTCGGCTGAGCGTTTGAGTTGCGCGATGGTGACGATCACGTTGTGCATGGGCAATTCTTTATCCTCCAGCGTGACCGTGCCCTTGATCGCTCCGGTCGCCTGGCCGAAGCCGGCGGTCGGGAGAGCGCATAACGAGCAAACGAGCAGGGCAAGGGCGCCAAGACACTTTTTGATTCGCATCTGAAAGCCTCCTTGTTGCGCGGCGCAGGCCGCGGCAACTAATGATCTCCAGGGGGAAAACGCATTTTTGAGTATTGAGCCTGTGAATCTTAGGCGAGGGAGCGGCGAGAGAGCATTCGGTTTTGAATGAATGGCGTCGGCTTTCGGGTGAGTGGTTGTAAAAGCAAGGTGAGTGGGGTGGGCGAGGAGATGGCAAGCGGTAGCCCGACCGTGAGGCTTGTCTTTACCCAAATTTTTGCGCGGGACTGTGCTGGCATTCCCCAGCCGCGTAGCGGCTTTTGAGCTTAGCCGTATTGATTAAGTTGCAAATGTACATTTGAGGTCGGGATCATATGTTTGATCGTGATCTGATCATCTAAGACCTCAATTTTGTCCACCACCAGGCTTAAGATGCGTCGCTT
>Ga0187892_10004172_pt1 | contig 24756 bp, 18 predicted proteins | sample MA1701073metaG_FD_139345 | JGI IMG/M metagenome (GOLD analysis project Ga0187892, IMG submission 139345) | Bio-ooze microbial communities from a basaltic lava cave in the Kipuka Kanohina Cave System on the Island of Hawaii, USA - MA170107-3 metaG ... | reverse complement strand
TTGTAGTTTGCTCATCGCGGATCACCTTGTTGGTGGTGTTATTGGTTGTAGCAAACCTTCTATAACACACTCGCCGGCAAGGTGTTCTGCTTTTTGTTAATTACTCAATCGCGATTCTTGGGACTTGTGTCTAAACTGTAAACTTTCACAGGTTTTCGGCATAATGAGCCAAAGGAGAAATTCATAGGAATGTTTGGAGCCAGTATTGGGCGAGGCGCGCAGAGAATTATCGATGCCATGGTGCGCTGGCTGGCTCACGGGCACATTAATCCGAACATACTCACTGTAATTGGCGTTTCTTTGAATGTTGGATGTGGCCTGCTTTTTGGACTGGGCCACTTCTTCTGGGCGGGCATCGTCCTGATCGTTGCCAATCTCTTTGACATGCTCGATGGGCAGGTCGCCCGGCTTTCAGGTCGCGTCACGCGGTTCGGCGGATTCCTTGATTCTTCGCTGGATCGGCTGTCAGACATGGTCGTTTTTGTCGGCCTGATGGTTTTTTATGCGCGAGACACGGAATTCCACTCAACTCTTAACGTTTTTCTGGCGGGCGCCGGTTTAATGGGTTCAGTTATGGTAAGCTACGCCAGCGCCCGGGCGGAGAGCCTGATTCCCAAATGTGACGTCGGATTCCTGCGGCGTCCCGAACGCGTGGTTCTTTTCATAATTGGCGCATTAAGCAGTTATCCAGGTTCGAACAACTTTTTAGCTAATCGAATGCCGGCCGTCCTGTGGGTCCTGGCGGTTGGTTCTTATTGGACTTTTGCCCATCGCATGTACCACACATGGCGTGAACTTAACCTCGCGAGAAACGAAGCCAAAGAAATAGCGGCCAACCCTACGTCGTCAGCATCTAATGCTGGATCTGATCGCCGAACTGAGCAACCTTTGATACACAAAGCCGGTTAATCGAAACCCGACATGAGTAGTCAAACCAGGAAACAACAAGTGACAATCTGCCCGTGCTGTGGCTACAGGTTTTCCGGTGCAATGAGCGACGGTTGTCGGTCGTGTGGTTCAGTCCCTGTGGGTGAAGCGCTGCCGAGGCCGGATCACGAATTGCCATCCTACGGTCGCTCACTACTAGTCTGCGTGATCGGTTCGGTAATGGTTCTCGTCTTTCTGATTCAAACAGTCATTGCTTTACTCAAGAACGCTCCGACGTCAGGTTTCTGGTCGTGGATTTCATCACAGGGTTTCTGGTCATGGGTTGCCGCGGCCGAAACTGCTGCGTGGCGGCTCAAGTGGATCGCGATTCCGATCACGATTGTTGGTCTGTGGGGAAGCCGAAAGCTCTACCGGTCAATGCTCGAAACTCCTTCGCGTTTTAGCGGTTTGGGCTTCGCTCGCGGCGGTTTGGTGGCGTCAGCTTTTGTCACAGTACTCATCGCAGTTTTGATTGGGGTAACAGTGCCGACTCGACTGGAACATCGCAAATGGGGGATTGAAGCGGGCGCGCTCGGACGGGGTCGCAGACTTGACCGTGCACTTCGCGACTACCACGCAACCAATAAAACGCTTCCAGATAACCCGATAGAGCGGCTAAAGTCTCTTCCGGATCCGGATGGCTCCATAGCCGAAGCGATGAAAGGTATGGACTGGTCTACCTACAAAGCAAGTACCGCTGTTGCTGCTCTACCAGCACCGAAGACAAATAGTCTGCGAGGTGCCGTGATACGAAGAGCGTCTTCAAACACAGTCGACGATGTTTCGCCGGAAGGGGTTGCGTTTGATACCTACGAGTTAACTCTACCGGGAGTTGACGGAACAATGGGCACCGAAGACGACCTCATCATGAAGGATGGATTCATCGAGCTGGCCTCTGAGGTTGCTCGAAAAACAAAGGCCCGGGCCACATCCGCCGCCGCGACAAGACCCTAGCGTGATGTCAATATCTCGCCGCTGATTTTCCTCTTCCAAAGTTTTCGAATTCTATCTTCCTCGTTGCTCGGCTTTGCCTCAAAAGTCAGTTTTAGCTGGAGTCAGGGTTGCAGGTCGTTCGTGTTGATTCGTGTGATTTCGTGGATCGTCTTGTTTTGACAGAAAATGAGAAACGATCCACGAAATTACACGAACTAGATACGCTACTCCATCGAGCGCGTCGTTTGTCAGCGCTTAGCCTCTCGTGTTAACTCTACACGTCTGAGTTAACTTCTAAGCGTCATTGAAAGAGACTGACCAGTCACGACTGGCGCTGACTCGGATCGAAGACAATGTTCCGCAAGATTCTGATCGCCAATCGTGGTGAGATTGCCGTACGCGTGATTCGCGCGTGTCGCGATCTGGGAATATCGCCAATCGCCGTATATTCGGAAGCTGATTCAGCTGCGCTGCACGTGCGCATGGCTGATGAAGCCATCTGTATTGGCCCACCTCCTTCCAATCAAAGCTACCTCAAAATCGAGACGGTCATCGACGCCGCCAGGCGAACTAAAGCCGAGGCCATTCATCCAGGTTACGGTTTCCTCGCTGAGAACGCTGATTTCGCACGCGCGGTGGTCGCCGCCGGGTTGAAGTTCATCGGTCCCGACGCGGACGCGATGGAAATGATGGGATCGAAGACCAGCGCCAGACGCGCTGCTGTCGATGCCGGTGTGCCGATTGTCCCGGGGACAGTTGAGCCGCTGACCTCAATCGACGAAGCCAAGGCCCTGGCTGCCAAATTTGGCTATCCGGTAATGCTCAAAGCCGCCGCCGGCGGAGGCGGCAAAGGAATGAGACAGGTGGCCTCAGTCGATGAGCTGCATTCCGCCTTCGATAATGCCCGGTCGGAAGCAGCCTCGTCGTTTGGCGATGATTCACTCTACCTGGAAAAGGTCGTCGAGCATCCACGCCACATTGAAATTCAGATCTTTGCGGATACGCATGGCAACGTCGTTCATCTGGGTGAGCGAGAATGTTCAATCCAACGTCGTCATCAGAAAGTAATTGAGGAGTGCCCCTCGCCCATCAATGATTCCAGTCTGCGAGAGCGAATGGGTGAAGCAGCGGTGAAACTCGCAAAAGCAGTTAACTACACCGGCGCGGGCACGGTTGAATTCCTGGTGGCTGACGCTACCCGCGAGTTTTACTTCCTGGAAATGAACACTCGTCTGCAAGTTGAACATCCGGTGACCGAGTTAGTGACCGGCGTGGATTTGGTAAGGGAGCAAATCACTGTGGCTGACGGAGCTCCACTCTCATTCAAGCAGGACGACATTCGCTGGCTGGGACATGCAATCGAATGTCGAGTTTACGCCGAAGATCCGGCAAATAACTTCTTTCCTTCACCCGGCCGAATTACGTTTCTGCAAACGCCGGCCGGGCCGGGTGTTCGTGACGATACTGGGGTCACTTCCCAGTCGGAGGTTTCGATCTACTACGACCCGATGATTTCAAAACTCGCCGCCTGGGGACGGACTCGAAGTGAAGCAATTGATCGACTTAGGCGCGCATTGGACGAATACGTCGTCGGCGGGATTAAGACGACGCTTCCTTTCTTCCGCGAGATTATTCGTGACGACGAGTTCATCGCGGGGCGGCTGGATACAGGGTTCATTCCCCGTTTCAATGTCAGAAGGGACGCAGCTCGCCGCTTTGTCTCCGGCAAGACTGAGGAGGCGGAAACCGCTCAGCGCGACCTGGCTCTGATTGCGGCCGCTGTTCACTACACGAACTTACAGCGGCAGTTATCCCTCAGCCATCGATCGACTGATGGCGTTAAGAACCGTTGGAAGATGTCTGGCCGCGCTGGCCATATCGCTCCGCGTCGAAAATAAACATCCGTGGTCTAAGGAGCTGGTTTAGTGATCAAGCTGAAAGCCGAAGTTTCAGGCAAGCACCACGAGATCGCGCTTCAGCGACGAGACCAAAGTGTAGCTGCGGAGATCGACGGTAGGAGATACGAGCTCGAAATCCGAGAGCTCGGTACGGGAGAATTCCAGTTAATCGATGGCAATTCAGTTCATGACTTTCACGTCGAAAACAGCCGCGATGAGCGCAACCGGGTTGAAGTGTACTTACGCGGCCATCGCTATGCGATCACGCTCACCGATCCAAAACGCTTACGAAGTGGTCAGAGTGGCGCGGACCATCACAAGGGGTCGGCTGAAATCGTGGCGCCGATGCCGGGGAAAGTTGTGCGGGTGCTTATCGAATTGGGAGCTCAGGTTGAAGCAGGTGACGGCATCCTTGTGGTAGAGGCAATGAAAATGCAGAACGAGATGAAGTCTCCCAAAGCCGGCGTGGTTGTTTCGATTGCCGCAGAGCCGGGCGCGACGGTCAATGCGGGGGATGTTTTGGCAGTGGTGGAGTAGCGAGATGGAGGGTGGAAGCCAGGAAGGGGAAATGATCTTTCATTTTCCATTATTTTCCATTTCTCATTTGCCATTTCTCATTTGCCATTTCTCATTTGCCATTGAGGAACTAACCAAGGTTCATAAGCTTGTGTTGGGAAGGGGGCAAGCGAAGCGCGCCCCCGCTCAAGATCCATAACCATGGACGACTCGGTTACACACTCAATGTTCGCGGCCACTCCCTTCCTGTATTCTGATGCAGCTTGAGCGGGGGCGCGCTTCGCTTGCCCCCTTCCCAACACAAGCTTTTGAGACTTGGCTGGTTCCTACGAGACTTGGGTGGCGCCTTTGACAAATGAGAAACGGAAAATGAGAAATGGAAAATGGAACGAAGCTTCAACCTCCAGGAAACTCGGCGCCTCCGCCGATCTTAGGATTCTTTTCTGGGATATTGACGGCACGCTGATTCGCTCATTGAGGATCGGCGCTTTCAAGGACTACACCATTCCTGTGCTCGAGGCGGTGTTCGGCACCGCCGGCCGTTTGCCGGAAATGCAGGTTTCCGGGATGACTGATCTGCAAATCGTTGGCGAGGCATTGCGCCATGAAGGCTTCACCCATGAACACGTGCGCGAACGCATCGATCATCTGCGGACGCGTTACATGGAGGAGATGCGTAAGGCTACCGATAATGGACAGCAGTTCTTTGAGGTTTTGCCCGGAGTTCGGAAGACGCTTCAAGCGATCGCAGAACATCCTCGATATCACTCCGCGTTGCTAACCGGAAACATCGAGCCGGCTGCCTATTTGAAGATGGACCTGATGGGGCTTTCCGAGTTCTTCGACCTGCCTGGCGCCTTTGGCGACGAATCACACGATCGCCGCGACCTTCCTCAACTGGCCGCCGACCGCATTCGCAGACACTTGCAACTCGAACTCACCCCGCAACAGTTCATCGTCATTGGCGACACTCCCAACGACATTGCCTGTGCTCGACATTTCGGAGCGCGCGCGTTGGCGGTGGGTACTGGCCGCTTATACAACAAGGAAGATCTAATTGCCTGCGCTCCTGATGCGTTGCTACCGGATTTTTCTGACCTCGAACTGACGCTTCAGACACTAGAACGTCTCTAAACGATCCAACCAAACGAATCACTCAGCGCAGCCGCGTCCCCACTCAAAAGAAGACAACGATCCACGAAACCACACGAAATACCACTAAGTAGCTTCGTGTTGGTTTCGTGTGGGTTCGTGGATCTAACCTGCTCAAAACCAGGAAACTTCGGATGTTGTGCCTATCGCGCCGGGGCGATTCGCGAGCATCGCAAACTCTTAACGCTTGATCCTGATCGCGCGAAAAGATTGTACGAAGTGATCGGCAAATAGGTCCGGATCAGATCCGGTGGAAGCCCTTGAGAATGTCCCGGGTAGACAGGCGCAGGATTACCGGCCGCCCGTGGGGACAGGTGGTCGGCGAGGAGGTATTCAGGAGTCGATCAATCAGCCAGCGCATTTTCTCCGGCGCCAGCGGCATGTTCACTTTGATCGCGGCATGGCAAGCGAGCGAGGCGGCAATCTCATCGCGCAGATTCTCTCGAGCACTTCCCTTCTTCTCGGCGTCAACTGTATCTAAGATCTCTGCGAGCATATTGCGAGCTTCCCCAGCGGGCAGATCAGCCGGCGTACCCTTAATCGCAACCGTCCTGCCCGACAAGCGCATTAGATCAAATCCATAGCTCTCAAGTTCCGCCGCCACCAAATCGAACGCGGCAGCCTGGGCCGGAGTTAGATCAAACGTCTCCGGAATCAAAAGACTTTGTGACTCGGCCTCTCGAGCCGATTCGAGCCGGCGGTATTTGTCAAACAGGACCCGTTCGTGAGCCACATGCTGATCGATCAGCAAAAGTCCATCGTCGTCAGTGGCGATGATGAAGCTCTCATCGAGCTGCCCGAGTGGACGAATGTTCGACGATAACGATTCAACCGACACTTCACGCGCAAACCGATCCGCGGAAGCCAACGGCGGTAGTGCCGCCGGTCTTTCAGTGCGCTCTGATTGCTCACTAGCTGTCTCAACGTTTTCTGTAGTGATCACATCACTCTCGGCAGGCAGAGGTTGGGGGAGACTTTGACTGGCCTGAGCCCTCCTCATGATCGCATCAAGATCACGAGCCGTGTCAGACTTTGAACTGGTAACGTCGTCAGGGACTGAGTCAAATACTGTTTCGTCGGAGATCGGCTCGGGTTTGAAGTCGATCCGTGGCTGGGCAGACGCAGCGTCAGAACGTCGATACTCATGAAAGCCGGGGACGGAGGCTGGCCGGTCAAATGCGATCTCGGATGCCGCTGCCGACATCGCTGCAGGCGTATCCGATGGTTGCTCTCCGATGGAAACTGGCTGTCGTTCCGTCGTTTCGGGGCGCATGTAACCCGCACTCGCAAGTGCGGTACGCACCGCTTCGCGCACTGCGTCTCCTACAGCCGCGGCGCGCCGAAAACGCACTTCAGTTTTTGCCGGGTGAACGTTGACGTCCACCTCCTCGAGCGGTGTCTCGATGAATAAGAGTGCGGCAGGGTAAACGCCGTGCGGCAGAATCGCCCGATAGCCTTCGGAAAGTGCCCGGCCGATAAGTTGATCTCGAACGAAACGCCCATTCACAAACAAAAACTGAGCATCACGGGACGTACGCCGATCGCGAGGAGCAGATACATAACCGCCGACGCGCGCAACGTGTGGATGACCTCCGCTGACTTCCAAAAGGTTATTCAAAAAGTCTTCACCGAAGATCTGATAAGCCCGCTCTCGCAGGTCTTGAGCCGCAGCCGCCAACAGCACTTCTCGTCCATTGTTCGTCAAACTGAAGGCAATTTCAGGATGAGCCAGCGCGTAATGGGTGACGAGATTCGTGAGGTGAAAACTCTCGGTAGCCTCGGAGCGCAAAAACTTCCGGCGCGCGGGAACGTTGAAGAACAAATCGCGAACGGCCATTGTTGTTCCACGCGGATGGGCGGCGTCTTTAACGTCGCGCATGCGACCGCCTTCGATTACCACGCGCGTGGCGGCTGCAGCCTCTTCGGTTTTCGTGATCAACTCAACGCGTGCGACAGACGCGATTGAAGCCAACGCTTCACCGCGGAAACCGAGCGTGGCGATCGCGCTGAGATCCTCCGACCTACTGATCTTTGAGGTAGCGTGACGTTCAAATGCCAGCAAGGCATCGTCGCGAACCATCCCTTCTCCGTCGTCCGAGACCTTCAGCAGCCGGCGCCCGCCCGCCTCAACTTCAATCGCAATCCGTGTGGCTCCGGCATCGATGGCGTTTTCGACGAGCTCCTTGGCCACCGAGGCGGGGCGTTCCACCACTTCGCCAGCGGCGATCTGGTTTGCAACGTGATCTGGCAATAAACGAATCTTCGACATGACTGATCGTAATTGTCTGTTTGAGGCGGTGGCTGCTGGTTCCTTCAGCTATATCGAAATAGGGTTAACGATCCACGAAATTACACCAAGCAACACTAAAAACTCTTTTCGTGCGATTTCGTGTTAATTCGTGGATCGTAAAACCAAAGGGCTTAAACAATCGGCTTTCGGGCGAAGTCGGATCAGAGATACACAATCTGATGCTCGTTCGATCCCAGGTTGATTACATTGTAGATCCACTGGATCACGTAGCGGCCGTGGCGGGCCAGCAGCGACGTGATATTGATGTGTCGTTCCTGCAATTCCTTGTTCGGATAGAGTTGATCAAAGGCGCGTTCCAACTGACGCTGGAGGGTCTCGTCTCGTCCCATCTGGGCCCGATGAAAACGTGTACGCAGGCCCTCGAGCTGGTAGTTGATTTTTCTGCGGCCGGTTTCGAGCGCGTCAGCCAGCGTCGGATCAATTGACCGCAGTTTCTCGCGTAGCCGATCGAGTTCCTGGTTCACGTTTTCTTCCGTCTCGGTGAAAGTTTTCGCCGTGTCGGCACCCAAGTGCTCTTCAACAACCCGCGAAAGCACCGTCTCGGGACCCGAAAAAAGGTCTTTCAACGACAGCCCATAACGCTCGAGAATGCGGCCAGTGTGACGCTCAACCAGGGTCAAGCTCGACCGAGGCAGAATCGGTGTCGTGGGTCGTTCAAGTATTCGGTAAACCTCGGCGGTTTGAGCGAAGTACGCGATTTCAGCAGCCCCACCAAGATATGCAACAGTCGGCAACAAATAATCCTGCACCACAGCCCGCAGCGTCACGTTAGGGCTGAAGCGCTCCGGGGTAGACAAAGCCAGTTGGGCAAGCTCATCGGCGGTATAGGCTTCGTCAATATCTTTCGCCTTGTACTTGCCATCCTGAGTTCGAACAAGTGCGCGTCGAACCCCATGCGCGTCGTGTATGAAAAGCGGAAACGAGCTCTCAGTCACCATCACCTGCGCGTGATAACCCGCCGCCTCCAATTCCCGACTTCGGGTCTGCAACGCGTCAGCGAGTTCCTGGGCCCGGATGGCCGCAGTTGAGTAGAGCGGCGCGGCAAGTTTCTTAAGCGTAGGATTCAGAGGGTCGAGGAAGATCAAACCATGCTCGCCCAATAGCGACGTCATCATGCAACCGAACGCCTCGCCGTAACCACGACCGGGCTTCCAGGCATCTCTGAGCAATGCTTCCAGGTCTGAAGTGAATTCAGAGGCCGGAAGCAATTGCAGCAGCTGATCAACTACTGATGTGACGGACGAATCCAGTGCCACACGGCCCACCGGTTGGCCCTCGCGGTGTAATTCTGATGTAACGCTAGCGCTCGCCAGCCGGCAATCGCGCGCGATGAATTCGGCCTTGGCGACTTCCGGGAAATCATGATCTTCGGTGGCCATCCAAAAAACGGGTACCGCTTTTGTGCCGCGTTGCTTCAAACAACCCGCGAGTTTGACCGCCGAAAGCGCCTTGTAAATCGTGTAGAGCGGGCCAGTGAAGAGTCCCGCCTGTTGTCCGGAAACGACTGCGAGGCAATCCGACTCCCGCAGCAATTCGATGTTGCTCAACGTCTCGGATCCAGCGCCCCACGCGGCATTCATGTCCCTCAGCGCGTCACACAAAACCTTCCGATCAGTCTTTTGTGCAGCAAGCACTTCCGCCGCACGTGCGGGCAGTTCGTGATGAAATCGAATAGCCGATGGATAAAACTTTCTGAGTGCCAAAGGGTCGCGAAGGTAGTTGAGAAAGAGGCGCGTTTGGTGAGGGATGGCTTCGAAAGGAAGCGTTTCCACGCGCAAGCCCGACTCTTCAGGTGTGCTGTAACAAGCGGATTCTGCAGCGCTCACGGTTTGATAACCCCGGCGAACTCTTCACGTTCACCATTGATGTCGATCGTCGAAATGTTGATGTGCTTAATCACTTCAAGCAAAGCTGTGATGTCGTGTCGAGCTTCGACACTTGCCAATTTGAGCGGCGCCCGTACGTTGCCGCCGGCAAAACCTATCATCTCCAACGCCGCTTTGAGTCCGCCGATACCGTAGCGCTTCGTTACGGCCAGCGCAAGCGGCGTGAGTTTTTGCTGCAATGAAGCCGCGCTTTGGGTTTCCCCAACGCGAACGAGCCGATAGATCTCGATGCAGACTGCCGATGCCACGCACCCGACTGCCAGTATTCCACCGCGTGCGCCCGCCCCAAGAGCATCGCAGAGAACTGTGCCGTTTCCCGTCAACACCGCAAATTCGTCCGAAACGAGTCGAACTGTTTGGCGAAACCCGGAAATGTCGGCAGAGCTATCCTTGATGCCGACGATGTTCGGATGCGTGCTTAGCTGGGCGACCGTCTCAGGCTCGATCTTGATTCCCGTTAGATCGGGCATGCTATAGAGAATTATCGGTACGGGAGACGCATCAGCTACGGTTCGGTAGTGGTCAATCAGAGCTTCCGCTGAGATTGCGGGCCGATAAAAACTCGGAGTAATCACCAGAACGCCATCCGCACCAAGGCTCGCGGCTCTCTTAATTTCCTCGATCGTTCCACGGCTGCTCTGCTGGCCGGCGCCTACGAGCAAAGCCAGATTTTCGGGAATTTCCTGACGTGCTATCTCGATGACTCGTGCGTATTCACTCTCGGCCAGATGCACGCGCTCACCGGTGGATCCGAGAGCGACGTAACCAACAATCCCACTCGCGTTCCACTTGCGCAGGTTGTTCCGCAGTCCTTCCGCGTCGAGGTCTTCGTTTGATTTGAATGGGGTTGTAAACGGAAGCAGGATGCCGCGCAGATCGTGCCCCAAACCTGCGGAGGAGTTGGTTAGCTCGGGACTCTCGTGATTGGGTTGGTTCAAACGGTGGGAATTATAGCGGGCTTGTCCTTACCCAAGCAACGCGACCCCTAACCTCGTTGTAACGCCGCTCACACAATCACTCAACCGCGTGTCGTGGTCGGTACCACCTTGCTCCCGGTAGCTGACTGGTCGACTCGGGCCCGCGATTCAACTACCGGCAACTCGGCAACTTAAACGATCCGATCCTCGTGCGCCAATTGAACGCGCCCGTCTGTTTCTGGTATTCGGTGGAAAACCAGTACGTGCAATCGTCAGTCGGATCGACGGTCAGCGTGGAATAGTCGCCCCAACGGCTCACCGTGTCGCAACGCACATTCCCTCGTGAATCCAGAATCGGATTGCCATTGTCGTCTCGCATGGGACACAAACAGCGTCCCAAGGCGAGTTTGCATCGCTGTGTTCCCGTACCGTCTTTGAGGCGCGTTTCAGGACCCAGCCGATTTAGCGGGTCGCTGGGATTGCGGATGGCGTATCGAATGCCTGGAAACGTCGCGGTACTTGAAGCACTGTAACCAATAGCCAGGTTCTGCGCTTTGTCCATAGCGATGCTCGACATCCATCGATGAGTCGCGTCTGGACCGTAGGTGCTTTGTTGAAAAACAGTCGGAGCTGCGCCCCCCGGGTTGCGCAACTCGTACCACCTAACGCTGGTCCGGGGATTCGGCGGACCACTATCGACCGAATGACTGACAAGTAATGACTCGTGAGAAGGAAAACGGCGGTAAGCCAGACGAAACATTAACCGTTCCCCCAGCGTGTCGAGTTTCTCAGGATTATTCGCGCCGGGTTGAGGCACACAATCCTGCCCACTGCCATTGCACGACATGGTGAAACGCGCCACAGGTATAATCAGGTTCGGACGGTGTGAAGGGCTGATTCCGAAGGTTGAGTTTGCGGGCGTGTTCCAGTCCACATGAAACTTCCATAAGTCTAGTGATTTCGAATCCCGGCCCAGAGCCAGAAAGTAGTTGGGGGTTCCCGCAGGCGGTGCGGCCGGACCATTTGCATTTCCCTGAGCGTCCACCAGGGCTGAGGTGGCGCCGTCAAGGTCAGCCGGTAACAGTCCGAAGAAGCCCGAACTCAATTGGAAACACTGCTGAGTGGCCCGGCGGCCTTGCAGCATCTTCACTCGGTCGTAGACGCATGCGCGCGATCCAATGAATCGATCCTGCGCATTGAACACGTTGAAGGAAATGTAGTAGCCATCGGGCCACACACCCATCTTTGGATAGTCGTTGAACGCCGGATAAGTGAATTCGTACAGGTGGTATGTGCCGGTTGCGTCCGGAGTGGTCGACACCGCAACGCACTGCGAAAATCCATTGTTCACCGAAAACTGCGAGAGCACCCAACGCCTGGCCATCTTGTCATACTGGACTACCGGATCGCCGTCGTTGTTGACTGCGCAGTTACCGCCAAGTTGCCGCCAGAGCGCCTTTCCCAGCACTGGTCCCAGCTCCTTAGCTCCGGTGGCTTTGTTGAAGACTGCGAACGATTCGTTCACGAATTGCACGTATTGAGTGTCGCCGACGGCGCCGCTCGTGTCGGGCGGAGCTCCATGAACCGAGAAAGATCCCTGGGGGCCGCTAAATCCATCGCCGATACCTTCGAGGTTCTTCCCTGGAGCGGGCGTTTCGGCTCTTCTTCGAGTGGCTCTCGTCGTCGTTCGGCGACGCCGGCTTACGGACGACTGCAAAACGGGATCCCTTCGCGCTGGACCAAGACTGACGAGCACGTTCGGATTCATTCGAACCCGCTTCTTTTCGCGTACCGCTCCGAGGCTAACCGGCGATGGAGGGAGTCCTCGCAAGCCTTCTGTCGAGGTGGCTACTCGTGAGGCCTCGATCACTTCCACTTGTTCCGGATCTTGAGCGGGCCCCGTCTTAGCGGCAGGAGTGGGACTGTAGTTTGAGGTCGCAAAAGCACTGATGAGAAGCAGCGCGAGGAAAATGCGGGTGGAATTGTGCTTTGACATTGATAAGGCTCCTTTGAGTCAGCTCGTAGGCTGATGGTGAAGAGTATTTTGGAGTGCGGTGGCAAGCGTGACACCGCTTTGGATCTTAATGTCCGACACACTTTAGGAACTTCTGATCAAGTGGACCACGCAACCAGCGCCGGAGGCGCGGCAGAAGGTAGCCAGGGGCAAGCGCGTAGCGAAGCGGAGCGCGTCGCCCCTGGGATAGAATTATCAAGAATCCTAGCCCTGAAAGGGCGAAAGAGCGGCGCTCTTGAACTGACTTCTGCGCGAATATTCTGGCGCCCCTTCAGGGCGCACGCGCTATTGACTGCTGATCCAGGGGCCGCGCGCTCCGCTTCGCTACGCGCTTGCCCCTGGCTACCTTCTGCCGCGCCTCCGGCGCTGGTTGAGCGTTCCACTTGATCCGAGCCTCCTTTCGTTTGTCGCATGTCGTCGGCCACTTAGTTGAGCGTCTAACGACGCAGACCAAATCACCGCCGCCGGTGCATGCGCAAATTCAATTACCAGCTATACGTCCCCGAGCTTTGCCTTTCGATCGCCATACTCCGCGCCCGACGTTGGCGCACGAAGTAGTCGCAAGTCGACCTCAAGCACTGAGGCATTGAACAGGTCGCCGCCATCACCAGTCGACTTCAGTCGGTCAATGTGTTTTTGGAACCGGGCCAGCACGCGCTCGAAAACTTTGTCAGCGGTCAGACCGTCGGCGAAGCCGCGGTCGATTTCGGAGTCGCATTCAAAGAACACTTCAGCCAAAGCTGGGGGGTACGTGAATTCGTCGCTGTAGCCGAAATACGCCCGGCAGCCATTGGTAACAAAGCTCGGACCAAGACCTGCCGCTGTCTCGCATGACAGAAAGTGGACAATCTTGCCTTGTGATTCCTTGGCGCTGTAATGACCACGACTGAATATCGGATCGAGATTGTCGCCGGTGTAGCTTTCGGGAAATCCGTGGCCAACGCCGGTGAGATAAACCACATTCGGTTTGCGGGCCTCCGGCGCCACCTCGGCACGTCGAGCTGATGCGCCCTGGCGGCGAACCACAGTGAAACCTTGCTTTTCGAAATATGGATAAACATTCTTTTCACGATACTCAAACGGGGCTCTGGTTACCGGATCGAAGTTGGCGTCGATGGCCAGCACAACCGCTTCCATGGTGACGTTGACGGTCTTCGGCGGCGGCTTTTTCTTACCAGTCTTGCCTGGTTTCTTTCCCGGTTTCTTTCCCGGTTTCTTGGCTGGCTTCTTTGATGGCTTCTTGCCGGTGATGGATTTTTTTGGAGGCATAAGAGTTCTGTTGAACCAAGTTAACGTCAGTTGGGATGAATCCGCTTTTTTCCGCTCTGCCGAAAACACGTGATTCCCGAAGGCTTTGTCCTATTCGTTGGGCCTATCTCAAGTTTTCTAACAGCTCGGCTGCTAATTTTTTCTTCCTCCAACCTTGCGCGCTGAGCGGGTGCGCCGGTTTCCTCCAGCCCGTTTCTGTGCCTGCTCCATTAAATTGCGAATCATCTGGTGTTCGATCTCGATCAAGAGTCGTCCGACTTTTGTTCTCGCTTTGACTTCGGCGATCGCTCGGGTTTTATCGACCATGCCGGCACCGACCATCGCCAGTTCAATGCTGGGCTGAAGCTCCAAACGTTTGACGACCAACTCCGCGCGCTGTTCGAGAGTTAAATCGCTCAACTGCTTGGTAGGCACGATCGGATCGACCACATCACGCAAAGTTGCAACGTCCGAATCATCGGAGTGAAACCCTGCAGGCATTGCCCACTGTTTCTCGGGCAACAACGCCCGCCGCTTTTTCTTCACGCGCCGACGATTTATGGTAGTTCTAGCTTTCATTCCTAAGCTCCTCACAAAGACTCAAGCTCTGGTTTTCTCTTCTAACCATCAGGCTCGCTCTTTGCCCGCCAGAATTCGCGATACTTATTCTTCATCTGTGGCGCCAGCTTAAGCAGATTGGCGTTAACCTCGCTAATGAACCTGGTCATGCTGAGTTCTCCGTAATGCGAGCCGCACATCCGGTCCATTATGTAAGAACCCAGGGCCCGATAGCTTTCAAACTGCGGTTCGTCGAAAAACTGGTCAGCGGTTGTTTCGTTTGGAAAAGTAGGGTGGGTGCTCTTGTAATGCACCACGTCTTCAGGTTCGTCACCATAGACAGCTGGTTTGACATAAATCAAAACACCGTCTTTGGCCTTCGTTCCATCCCTCTGACGGTCGATCTGCGAATAGCGAATCAGTCCCACGGCCCAATAGCTGCCGCCAACTCCCTCTTTGGTTGGCGCCTGTCCGAAGATTGGCACGTCGGGAAACTCAATCGGGATGCCGAGATCGATGCGAATCTTGCGCACAGCATTCGCCAGGTCGTTAAAGCGGTATTGTGAGTCGGCCGCACCATCACTGACCACGATCAAGTTACAACGACGCAGCACCATTTCGTACAGAGCGAGGTTCTCAAAGTGACCACCGTCAGTCAGATAAATGTACTCGCTCCGATCGTCGGTGAGTCCCAAGGCTTCATACAAAACCGGCAAGACTGAAAGGGTTGGAGACATCCGGCGGTAAATCTTCTTCGACGCGGCGCCCGGCTGCTCATCGGTTTTCAATCCTCTGTACGAATGGCTACCCGCGGGTCCCGGGTTGCCGAGCCACCAACCAAGCCTTACGTTGAAAAGTGTCAGGACGAGCGACAGAACCGGAGACGTGGTGTAGTAGCCCATGTTTGAGCTGGCGGCGGCTCCGGAGATCGCCATGGCCGTTCCCAAAGAAATGCCGTCGTCACCTCCGTAGTCTTTCGATCTGCGATAGCCAACCCGATAGCTACCGCAATGAAGCGGCGAAACGGTGAAGGATTCGGCCATCCGCTGTTGCCACGCCAGATTGTCACCGCCTACCAGGTTCAATGTGGTGTTTACCACATGGAGCAATCTGTGGGGTGGGTAGTTTGATGGCGTTATGAACTGCGGGTAAGTCTGCTCCAATGCACGACGGTTTTGGTAGATGTGATACTCAAGTCGATCTAATTGTGGAGGCGCCGGCGCGGAGTCATTCGATTGCTCAGGCAGATGGAATCCCGGCTGCTGACCCAGTTTGATCTCATCCTCCAAAATGCGATTGAGATCCTCAACCAGATCAACACGAAGGCCCTGGGAAACCTGGGAGTCTCGATCTCGCTCGTCAATCTGGGCTCTTACTTTCTCTGACAATTGGGTGTAAAGAAACTCCGAAGCGGTTTCCGGTTCGGGCTTCGGCTCCGTTGCAGTGGCTTTTTTCGTGAGTGAGTCGCCGGCGTCTTTGAATTGATTCACAAAATTGGCGAAATCTCTGTCTTCAAAGTCTACCTCGTGCAAGAGTGCTGGTCTGAGTTCGTGCATCGAGACATTATCGGCCGGATCGAAGCCGGTAAATGGGTTTGGCTTTCTTCGCAGTTTGTCGCGCGACGCAGCGAGAAAGCCGCGAATCAGGCGGCTGCGATAACTGTTATGGAGCGAGAAGAGATTGAGATTGATCACTCTCGCCATCAGCAGACCAACTGCAAGGAAGAGCACGATTAGAATCAGGAACAGCCACCAGGGTGGGTAGTGAACCGCTCTCATGTGCTCGATGCTATGTTGATCCTGAGCAAATTGCCCGCCAACCGCTATGCTCGGAAGGAGCTCACCGATCTTAGTGCTGGAGATTTCAATCGGGATAACTGACCGTTCATTCGTGCCACTCTTCGGCTTAATCGGGGCATTGAGTGCCTCCAGCCAGATCACGTTTGGAGGTGTGACGCCTACTCGACGGAACGCGGGAGCGGCCGCAGCAAGGAACTCCCTGCCAGCGTCTGAAATGGGAATTGTCAATTTACTTGTCAGCAGCGACAGGCCGGCCACGAACACAGCGATAAAGAGAACTGCCAGCAGCGGTAACAGTTGGCTGGTTAGTTTCGTCTTCCATCCCCCCTGCGCGACCTGCTCGGCGGTGGCCGGCGTCTTTGCGCTCCGTCCCATCACCAAAGCGATCAGGCCTGAGAATCCGCCAACCGCGCCCAATAGTTTCGGTGAGGCCATCAGCGCGAGCGGTCCGAAGATGACGAGCGTGCTGAACACAACCCACCCAATTGCCGAGATCAACGCCCAGGCGCTGAATCGCGCCCACCACTCGCGATCCTCTTCACTAATCTTGCCCAGAAAGTGGCTCGAGATTCCTGCGAAGACGGTTAAGGCGAGCATGAACATCAACAAGAACAACGGCACAGCGAAAGACGCATAAAGTTCCGTTGCCCAGCTTTCATCAACCGACTTCGCGACAAAATCGGTGCTGGTAAGCACGGTTGCCGCTCGGGCAAGCAACCCACCTATCCCACCGGCTATCAGCAAGAGCACCGCAGCGATCACGCCGCTCTCTCGCCACGTGCCGAGCTTGACGACCGACCTCAACCATCCAAGAAATATGGCCGCCACCAGCACCAGCAGGAAGTGCCACCAACGCGTAGTTGGCCTCCACACCCAATAAGCAATGAGCGTGAATACAGCAACAACAACAAGAGGCAGTACATAAAACCGACGCAGTGGCGCCATGACGCGCTTTCCTCGCCAGCTTCTTAGGACAAAACTGGACCACAGCAATCCGGTGAATGAAGCCGCCAACCCAAACAACAGAAATTGCCACCATCGTTTTTGATTTGGCGTCCAGGCCCAGTAGCTGGTGAGTGTAGTCCCTGCTAACACCAGCGGCACGAGGCAGTATCTCAGGAAGCCACGTTGTCCCATTCGTTCTTTCCACGCAGGATTCGCCTCGATCAGTCTGGTGCGAAGACCGGGACGGCTGAAGGCGACGTAGGCAATGGCCCAACTCGCGAATCCAAATCCCAAAAGCAGGGTTAAGTATCTAGGCAGGTACCAGTCATGTCTCGCCAGGACGGCGGCAACGGTGAAACGAGGGATAAGCAATAAGGCAACCAGGAGAGGGATCAGAACAGACCAGTTCAAGAGTAAGTTGCGCACGTAAATGGCCAGGAAGGTCCAGGTGTCGGCGCTCATCAATCCGGCCTGTGGCGTAAGGAAGTTGCTGTACTCGCGCAGGTGGCGCATCGCGGGCGGATCCGGATCAATCTTGGATTCGGGCCTTGCGTTTGTCAGATCGGCAGTAACGCCTGGAAGACCCCTGTCTGGACCAGGGTGACGATGGATCCATGCTGTAAGCCAGCCGCCAATGTAGCCACCACCGGAAACCGTAGAGAGATAGTCAAACTGTGTCAGAAGATTGTGGCGTGCCAGACCTTGCAAGAGCCCCAGAGCAAACGTGCCACTACGAATACCGCCGCCGGAAAGGCACAGGGCAGCCGACGATTTATCGTGTCGCATTTGATGGATTGACGCCAACCGAATGTCATTGACCTTCTCGAGATGTTTCGGAAGGAGGTCTTCCAGAAGGAACCGGTTGAGATGCCGTAGCTCGTCCTGGGAGACCCGGCTCAAGTCGTTATGCGGGTACAATTCAAACAGTTTCTCTGTCATCTCGCTGAGCTTGATCTTCCCGCATTCCTCCCTGACGTAGACGAATTTTTCCAGGACTCTATTGAGGGAAAGGAGGGCCTGATCCTCATCTCTCCAGTCGGAAACCTTTTCCTCGTCGAGAGTCTTTTTGAGGTTACTCGGTAGATCCAGATTAGGTTCTTGCAGGTGCCTCTTTAAGCCCTCCCAATTCCGGATGTGTCCCTGATGGAAATTCCAATCCAGAGCTGAAGTAACCTCGCGGTCTCGAAAATAGATTTTTGTTTCCTTCTGAAGCTCGCCGTAAAGACTGATGTATTCCTCTTCCAGCACCTGGAAGATATGAAGGGGAAGATCTAGAGAGTTTGGCATCACGATCCGTTGTCTTTCGGCATGGTTGGACCAATCAACGGTTGATTGACTGGTGTTGGCTTTGGGTTACCGCCACAAAATCCCTTCATCACGTGTGTTGAAGAACCGGTTGGGCGGCCACCGGGCACGCCCGAGAGACTCCCTGTCTTAAGTCTCGGGTCCGAGGATCCACTAGAAGGCAACACCCAGAAAGAACGTTATGCCCTTTACTTGACCACCTTGTACTATCAGATTCAGCTTCGCTTCCAGTTGTTTATCTCCCAGATTGATATCCACGTTGACTGCGAGCGTAATGGTCTTTGTCGTTGTGTTGTTGGTAGAAAAAACCCACTGTATCTTTCCTTGTTTGAACTCAAGCTGCCCGGCGAACCCGAAGGTCGTGGTGATCTTATTCCCGGCTCGATTTTGCTCAAACGTGAAGCCTGCTTGGAGGTGAGTGCTACCGAGCACCGCGGTGAATCTGCCGCCAATAGTGATCACAGTCGAGCCAACAGTGCCGTCATCTTTCTTAATTGCGAGATCTAGTTCTCCTTCAAAGTTTTTCTTTTTGAAGGCCGCACTAAACGTAAACGTAGTGCTGGCGACCTGTTGCTCGCCGTTGGACGCCGTCTGCTTGTCAAGTCCGTAGGTGATCGTGAAGTCATCATTTATCTTCAACAGCCCCGCAAATTGAATGCGCCTCTTTTTACCTTGCTTTTCATACTCATAAATCAACTGATTCTGAGTACGCTCGATCGCCACACCCTTCGGCAGCATGAATTCGCCATCCGGTTTCCCTGCCTGCTTGTAGCTGAATTGAAGGCGAGGCTTGCCGTCAGCATCAACTGATTCCGACCAGGTGCCCACGAAACCAAGCACCGATCCCTGCAGTAAGTTTTTCTTATTGGAGAAATGGAACATGAAGCGGCTGCGTGGGTCGTGGATGAAGCCGTCCAACGTCGACTTCTTTCCGTTGATAGTTATGCTGAGATCATGGCTTTCGGTTAACGCCCAGTTGCCTCGCAATTCAAACACGAATGGCTGGTTCTTGTTTGGCTTGACGAGCAAGACGGCATCCCGCGTCTCGTACCGAGGCACGTTTGCAGGGATCTCATGAAAATTGAATTTCTTTCCGTCGGCGGAAACCACCAGCTGATTGTTTGAGTCAAACTCCCATGTCGCATCGAAGTTGAGGGTGCTGTTGTCGTTCTTCGTCACGACAATTTTATTACCCTCGTCGGTCTTCCATTTTCCGTCTGGAGCGTTGTTCAAGGTGACGCTGCCGGAGGGATCCAGAACGTAATTGTCGTTGTTCTTCTTTAGTTCTAAGCCAGGCATTTGTAATCCTTTCGCTACGCCGCGTCCCGGCGGCTGGTTTAAGATCAGAAAGGCAGATTGCTGCTGACCCCAAAGTGAAGTTTCCCACGGCTACCGCTCGAGGCTGCTGCACCAAAACCGTAAGCGTAGTCAATTTTGAAAATGATCGGGTTATAGATCATGCGCAGGCCCAGACCGGTTGCTGAGCGCGTGCCTGCGGTCGTGTTCACCGGTTCATACAAACCTCCGACATCAACAAACGGTGCGAGCTTCACATTCTCGCGCAGCATCGACTCAAGGCCCTTACTTCTCTCGTCCCCAATTGGAAGTGGGACCCAGAGTTCGCTTTGCAAGCTCCACAGCTTGCGTCCCAGGGCGTCGTCACGGCGGAATCCGCGGACGACTTCTGTTCCACCGAAAGACGGAAGCTCGAAGAGAGGTGTTTGCCGGCTGGCACTTTCAAAACGGCCGGTGAAGTCCATTTCAAAGCGGCCGGGTAGCGTTTGATGGAAGTTTCCAGTCGTGAGCACTTTGTTGTAGCGTGGCTCACCGACCGCCAGGCCAAGACCCATCCTAAGCTTCGGCTCCAGACGTATCCGGCGCGGATGTTCGACTTCGCTACTTTCAAACAGGTAAAGCGCGCCGAGCTCGAGGGTGGTGAGATTCTGTTTAAGCTCGGGCTGCAGCTGCGGTTTTAGGGCAACGGTAGCACGTCGACCCTCCGCAAAGAGTCGGAACAGGTTTCCATTCCAATCCCGAAAAGGTTCTAACTCAACACGAGCCAGGACGTTTCGTCGTCGTTCATCGGTAGTGACGTCGGCAAGAATTCGATCTGCATCCAGATCTGAAGCAACCGTCAGCTGCACCGAAAGGCGACGGTGGAGGTTGTTAAAAAATAGGTAGTCGGCGAAGTAGTTGATTGTGCCAAGTCCTCCATCTGCTCCCTGACCGCCTCCCTTTGCAGAAAGGTTGTTGAGGCTATCCGGCAAGAATGGAAACCTCGAAAGCTGACCCAGCCCATAGAAGCGCACGCCTTGTCCGGGCTGATAATCAAGGCCGCCTCCGAGGAATCTCTTCTTGTCCTTCACCTTCTCGCGCGGCTTTACCTCCGGGACGAATTCGGTTTCGGCCTTCTTCTCCTGTTCGTGACCGGTGACGACACCTTCTTCGGTGGCGAGCGCGGGGGCTGGCTCAGGCGCCTCATTCTGTGTTTCTCTCCGCGTTTCTTCTTCCCCGGCTGCTTCCAGGTCCGAGGTTTTCTGAATCGTGAGTCTGTAATTAGAGCCAAGCGGCTCGTTCTGGTTTGGTGCGAATGCAAAACTCACTGTGTAGCCAAGTTGGTTCACGAGTAACTGCTGAATCTGCAAGCGCTTCTGATTTAAATAAGGTCCCGGCTTTCCTGTGCGTTCGACGTAGTCGAAGCGCTTTTGTGAAATGATCTCTTCGCGGTGCGAGAGAAACTTGTTAAAGGCGTCGTGCGTCAACAGCGAATAGAGAACCTTGTCGATATCCTCATTGTTACGGTCGAGCGACCAGGAAATGCCGACAATCCGCGCGGCCTCAATTACGGTAATTATGAGCGGCGAAGTACCCACGTTATCGAAGATGATGTTTGGCGTGAGCCCAAGTCGGCGGTAGAAGGTTGCGAGCCTCGTCCCGATGCACTCTCTGCAGCGTGGGACTCCACGAAGAGGCAAGAGTATTCCCCTAAGGCGTTGGAGCCGCTCATCTCGTTTAGCGCCCGCCGGGACTCCGGGAAGGCGCAACTCAACCTGAGTTGAATTTCCCCAGTCGCTAATCGGATCAGTGACTGCAAATCTGATCACTCCTTCATCAGGGTCATACCCATTAGTCTCGTAAACCAGGAGCGCTGTCGCCTGGTCGGCTTTTGCCAATGCCTCTATTAGCCCGCCTGCATTGGTCGCCTCTGCTTCAGGAAAGATCTCGCCGATTCCGCGACGATTCGGTCCGGCCTCAGCCCATTCGCTGAACAGAGTAATGAATTCTGCCCACTCTTTATTGGCCTCGCGCACGCCATTGGTCAGCGGGTCATTGAGTTGACCTTGATCGTCCAGGGCTGTTTCTTCATCAGAAAGCGCCACTCGATAAGGCTTTTTCAGATTCAGCAAAAGTTTCTGTAGCTCATTGAAGACAAACTCTTCAGCCTCTGCCGGAGTGATACTCAATCGTCTGTTAAATTCCTGAGAACGAGCTAATCTGCTTGCGGCGCGATCGATATCAAGCCTGCCTCCAGTTACTTTAAGTCTTATACATAGCAGGCTGGCATTCTGGCCTTCGGGGTTTGAAACCGTGCACACAGGTAGCTCCTGCGCCTGACACGTCAGGGGAATCAAACCCGAAAGCAGGCAAAACGTGAGGGTGAGGAATTTACGTTTCATCGTGGTTAAGAATTCAAGCCGGCCGTTACTACTTCTCAAATCCCCGGTACCCTGGACCAGACGTTTTCCAAGCCGCCGGTGTTGAAAAACTTCAGACATTGCGCGATGGTCAGGCCACCCAACTGCACGTGTGGTTTGTCGATGAACTTCTTCCAACTACCACCCCAATCGAGGCCCTGTCTCGCGGCCTCCACCCCGATCCGAATGAAGCCATTGTTGTCATTCCATTGGGGCTTGCCGTTCACGAACGGACAAAGATCCACCGCCAAACCATAATTGTGATTCGATTGGCCGCCTTTGGCGTTTGTGACAATCTGACCGGGCTTCGATCTGCCTTGTTTGAAAAGTTCATTTTGCTCCTGAAAGGTGCGCAGGCCCTGCACCACTTCAACTGTTAACCCCTGGGTCGCAAGTGCCTCAATCAAGGCGGTGACTCGTTTCTTAAGTTCCGGATGGACCTTATTCAATCTGTTCTGCGATGCGGTGTTCATTATGTCTCCTTCTCTTTTTAGTGTTCGCGTTATCCAAAAGCCTTCGAGTATGGATATCCTGGGTTTAACTACTCATGCCTTTCCCGATGGTCAGCTCTGTCGCTACAAGCGCTGGCCCTCGCTGTCACAGGTCCAAATCTCAACCCTTGGACTTTTCCTCAGGGCTCTTCTCGTGAGGTTTGACAGCGGAGCGGACTACGATGAACTTGTTAAGCAGGTCAAACCAGAACGGCGCGCCCAGTGAGATTGCCAATGCGGTCAGAAGCCAGCCCAGCCAATGCCACATAACCTGTTCCCACCATCCGCCTTTATCACCCTTCCAGGTCCAACCGGTCCAGTAACGTTTAGGATCGTTTTTCTGATCCCATCCGATCGGCAAGCCAAGTGACTGAATCTGCTGCTGAGTGGCCACGTATTTACATTTAGGAGAATCTTCATCTTTACAAGCTTCTTCCAGGGCCCTGGCTCGCTGACAATCCACGGAGCCCGGCTCCTTACACGCCTCCTGCAGATCCTTTGCACGTTTGCAACTGGTTGAGTTTGGATCTTCACAGGCCCTTGCTGTTCTGCAATCGTCTGAGTTTGGATCCTCAGCACACGCAGGCAGGGTCTTAGAGTCGGCTGTCGAGGTATCCGACTCGCCGCCGGCAGGTTTTTTAACTGACTCGGCCGCTGGTTTGGTCGAAGTCTCAGAACCAGGCGTTGATGATTTTTCGGACTCGGGGGCCGACGCACCTGCCCCGGACTTAGGAGTTGTCTTCGTTTCGGCCTCAGGTGTTGGCGTGGCGGACGCCGGAGCGTTTGCCTTGGCATAAGCATCAGCGGCTGCGACAAGTGAATCGCGCAGAGCCTTATCAGTCGAAAGTCGTTTTGCAACCGTGATCGTATCGACATTGACTGTCATCGCCACAAACAAGCCAAGGATGAAAATCGTTATCTGGGCGCGTCGCTTGTACCAACTGGACACTCGGTCCATAGAAGAGTCGTACCAGTTCTCAATGTTCTCTCTGAGTTTGGCAACATCATTTCCAGAGGCGTCGAGCAAAGTTATCAGGGCCCTTCGCGAGACATCCTCAAGCGGTTTGTAATCAATGATCGCGCTACGCAGGGAAGCCAAAGATTGCTCACTCACACTGGCAGCTGGCGTTGCCACAACTGCTGCATTATCGGTGGAGGACAAAGAGGCTGCTTCCCCGGGCTTGCCGGCTAACACGACTACCTGAGTTGGGGCAGTGCGTGCAGTTGGCGTCACGGTGGCGCCTGACGCGCCTGACGTTGGCTCGGGTGCCAACAAAGATGGACGGGTGTCCGCTGCGCCTTCTTTTCCGGGTTCATCGGCAGGGCGAGTCGTTCCGACCAGATCCATCAAAGCAAGAGCAAAGCTCTTGGCCGGAATATATGACGGCAAGTGCGTGCGCAGCACAGTTCGTAAGCTGCTTCCTATTCTCGATTCTCCGTATGAGCCGCCGAAAAGGTTGTTTACGAGGGAGTGGTCGTAGAGCTGCTGGACGATATCCGGGCTGCCTGACTTGCTTCCCGGTGCCAATAGTTCTCGGATCCCTCGCTCCAGGTCGATTGCGCGTTTCTTGAGCATCAGTTCAATGATCTCGCTGGCAGCAGAGCACATCAGACTCAGCAGCAAGAAAACAAAGATCATGCCTATTGCTACATCGAGGATGGTTGAGTTGAACATGCCTGGACGACTCCTAAACGTCGCAGAGAATTCAAGATTAACTGCCGCTACATCGGAAGAGTTAGCGAGATAGGCTTAAGTTATTGGAACATCAACAAGGACTTTTGGAGCTCATTTGAGGAGACCTCCTAAGTGAGAAAAGGGCGATGGGAGCCGGGAATCGCGAGTAAATAACTGAGCGCTATCAGCAGCGCCCTGATTTGAACCGAGCGAGGACAGGCGTCTTATAGCGAAGTGCAGTGAGACTGTCAATTGCTACTCAAGTGGATTGCTACTCAAGTGGAACGTAGTCCTCGCGGGTTCGGTACTTCAAAAACGCCTAACCGGGGCTTTGCCTCAAAAGTCATAAGCTGCTTGCGATAGGGCTTTGCCGCCTGATGGTCGGAGTAGGAATGGCTATTACTAGCCAGCCCCTCCACAGATCCGGACGTGCGCTACTAACGCATCCGGCTCCTGCCTTAGGTGATGACGCCAAGACGACGCGAA
>Ga0187892_10004171_pt1 | contig 24757 bp, 22 predicted proteins | sample MA1701073metaG_FD_139345 | JGI IMG/M metagenome (GOLD analysis project Ga0187892, IMG submission 139345) | Bio-ooze microbial communities from a basaltic lava cave in the Kipuka Kanohina Cave System on the Island of Hawaii, USA - MA170107-3 metaG ... | reverse complement strand
CGGGAGGCGGAGGTCGCGGCGGTCGATTTTGAGGCGCTTCTGGGGGAGCACCGGGGCGTGCTGTTCCTCTGGGACGCGCATGGCGCCGATCTGGCGGAGCTCGTCATCGCGCGGGCGTTCCCGGCTCTGGCGCGGCGCGGCGCGACAGTCGTGGTGCACGACGTCACGGACGCGCGCTCGCCGGAGCCGCCGCGAGCGGAGTTCCGCGACGCCGAGGGGAACCGGAGCCTGTGGCTGCCGCCGTTCAAGTCGATCTTCCCGGAGCTCCTGTTCGTTGTGGACTTCCTCGCGCGCAACGGGATCGCGGCGCAGGCGGCGGCGGAGGCGGCCAACGCGCTGCCGGACCTGGGCCTGGGCGACGCGGCCGGCGGCGGCTTCATCCACTTCGCGCTCGAACCGGACGCGGCGTACGTGTTCCCCGAGTACCGGCGTCCGGACCTGGAGGCCGCGCTGCGGCCGCGGCCGCCCGCGGAGCGCCTGGAGGTGAAGGTCGGCGCGGACGACTGGCCCGTCGCGTTCCGCCGCAACGACGGCCCGAGGACGCCGCTCGGCCGGGAGCTTCTGCGCTGCGCCGTCGACGCGCGGCGCCAGCTCGAGGTCGTGCGCCACGGGGCGTCCGGCGGGCTGGTGCTCGGCCGCTACGCGTCGGGCCACGCGGACGACCACTGCGCGACGCCGTTTTGCGACGGGGCCGCGGGGCCGGTCTTCTTCAGCGTGTGGACGCGCGGCGCGGCGCCCCGCGTCGTCCTGCAGGACGACCAGTACGTGGATCTGTCGCGCGGCCGCGCCGTGCTGCAGCGCGAGGACGGGTGGTCGCTCGTGGCGGGAGTGGGGCCGGGAGCGGGGAGGCTGCGCGTGGTGCTGCAGCTCGGCCCGGGCGAGGAGGCGGAGCTGCGGAATTTCCTGATCGCGGCTACTTGACCACGACCCAGCCGACCGCGGTGAAGTGGTAGTACTCGCCGGGGGCGACGGCGCAGTTGAGGAGCAGCTCGCCGCGGTCGCGCATGCGGGCGATCTCCGCGTCGGTTGGGATGCGCGCCGAGGGGTCGGCGAGCGGCCGCCCCGTGCAGGCGACGTGCTCGCGGAAGTCGTAGTCCATCGTGCGGCCGCACACGTGCAGCACGCCCGGGACCGGCACGATCGCGCCCGGGATGTAGTCCTCCGTGATGATGAGCGGCCGGCCGGGCTTGAGCATCCGGAGCATCTCCCGGAGGCCGCCGCGCCGCATCGCCTCGTCGCAGTGCTCCAGCACGCTCAGGCAGAAGACGGCGTCGAAGGAGGCGTCGGGGAGCGGCACGCGGTCCATGCTCGCCTGGCAGAACCTGAGGAACTCGTTCTCGTACGACCGGTCGAACCCGCCGAACTGCGGATGGGGGTTCGCGGGATCGTCGGTCGAGTAGAGGTCGACGCCCGTCACGTGTAGGCCCCGCCGCGCGAGCTCGACCATGAACGGGTTGCACGCGCAGCCGACGTCCAGCACACGGCCGCCCGGCCCGACGCCGAAGTCCTGCATGCGCGACCAGCACCACGGATACTCCCACTGGCGCGTGCTGAACGGGAGCGGGATCCCCGAGAGCGGCAGGCCGCGCTCGTGGAAGGCAATCGTCTCGTGGATGGTGGCGACGCCGAACACGTCAGGCCCGGAAGTTCCCGTAGGGGCACGTCTCGCACACCGGGAGGTGCGCGTCGGACATGAGCGTCCGCCTCACGTGGCGGAAGCCGGGGTCGTTGTAGGCGTCGAGGAGCGGCCGATCCTTCAGGCTCGGGCGCCGCCGGCCGGGCGCGTGCTCCATATAGCAGCACACCGATGCCTCGAGCGAATGATGGAACACGCTCAACGTGTTGTAGACCATCGGGCAGTAGATGCGATTCCGGCCGGAGGGCGCCGGGCCGCCAGAGGCGTGGTCGGCGGTCACCGTGGCTTCCACCGCGGCGGCCTGCACGGCCCCCTGGAGATCCTGCGCGGGGGCGATGGCGGCGCCGTCCGCCTTCGCCAGGAAGCTCCCGGACCGGTAGGTCGCCGCCACGCGCGCGTCATCGTCGCCCTGGCGGACGATCACCTGCACCAGCCGCGCGTCGGGAACCGCGAAGTCGACGGTATTGGATCCTGCGTGGAGCTTCCGCTGCTGAATGAAATCGTTCTTCTCGAGATCCAGAATGCCCGCGTAGAGTTCGCCTCCGGCGATGCCGACGTCCAGCTGCAGTTCGTAGCCCCCTGGCGTGAGCGCGAAGGACGACGAGCGGAAGAGATAGGCCCAGCGTCGCGCGATGGCCGTGCCCTGGAAGCGCGCGCCCGGCCCGTCGGACTGGAGGAGCTCGGACTGGCTCTCGTGCGGCATCAGGACGTCCGGCTTCCCCGCGACCGTAAGGGGCAGGCCCAGGGCGACCGGCATGAGCCACTGCTCCGGCGACGCGGTGACCACGATGCCCATGCGCCGGTATTTCTCGATCGCGACGAGCGCGTCGTCGACCAGCGCGGCGGCGTTCGGCAGGTGCCCGCACCAGAGGTCGACGTACTGGCCCTTGCGGCCGAAGCCCCAGTCCGCGGTCGTCAGCGGCAGCAGCGCGTTGAACTGGAAGGCCTCGATGCCGAGGTCGACAAACATGTCGAGGAACGGGACCACCTCCGGAAGCGAGTGCCGCGTGATGACCATCGAGACTTTCAGCAGCCGGCGCGCCCACCCGGGATCGTCGCGCACGTTCTCGATGTTCTTCACGACCTGGTCGAAGGTGCCGGGGCGCGAGCCCATGGCGGCCTGGTGCGTGCTGTCGGTGGCGGCGTTCACGGAAACCTGCAGGTGCGCGATGCGAATCGACTTGAGCAGCTCCCAACGCCGGCCGGAGAGCAGCCATCCGTTCGTGATCATCTCGAGCTCGGCGACCGGGTTGAGATGGCGCCGGATCTCCTCGGCGACCGCCTCGAACTGCGGGTGCGCCAGCGGCTCGCCCAGGCCCTGGAGGCTCACGCGGGTCGCGTAGCGGAGCGCCTCCGCGAAGTGACGGATCTCCCCCACGCCGAGCGCGAGCGGCGCGGGCACAAGCGGTGCGCTGCAGAACGTGCACGCCGCGTTGCAGACCTCCGTCATCGGGATAGTGACGTTCCACGGGCGCGACGTGAGCGTCTCCACGCCGTGCTCGTACTCCCAGAGGTTGACGACGTAGTTGGCGAGGACCTCCGCGCCCGGCACGGGCTGGCGCTCGTAATGCGTCCGGATCGCCTCGCGGTCGAGGTTCCGGATGTGCTGCATCAGCGCGATGCGGTCGCAGCGCAGCGGGTCGGGATCGAGCTCCTCGACCGACCGCGCAGGAGTCGCGGGATGGAAAGCCCGAGGCATAGCGGGCATCCTAATCTACGGGCGCAGCACGCGCCACAGTCGCCTGAGCAGGGCAGCGCGAGCAGCACGGGGACGGCGGGGTCGCGCGCCCGCACCCAGGCCCACATCTGGTCCGGCCGGGGTGTCAGCAACGGAACTCCATCACCCGCTCCAGCACGCGCGACTGGTCGGATTCGGCCAGATCATTGTAGAACGGCAGGCGGAGCAGTCGATCGCTCACGGACTCCGTCACCGGACAGTCGCCGGGCTTGCCCCCGAAGCGCTGGCCCATGTCGGACAAGTGAAGCGGCAGATAATGGAAGACGGCGAGGATGCCGGCCGCCTTGAGATGCTCGATGAGCGCCTGCCGGCGCGCGAGATCCGGCAGCAGCAGGTGGAACATGTGGTGCGGCTGCTCGCAGTGGGCCGGCACCCCAGGCAGGCGCGCGCCATTCACCTGTGCCCAATCGCGCAGCTCCCGCGCGTATCGCTCCCAGATGCGCCGGCGCTTCGCCTGGGTCTGCTCCCAGACTTCGAGCTGACCCCAGAGGAACGCCGCGGAGATGTCGGACAGAAGATAACTGGAACCGAGGTCGATCCAGGTGTACTTGTCCACCTGCCCGCGGAAGAAGCGGCTGCGGTCCGTTCCCTTCTCCCGGAGGATCTCCGCGCGCTCGACGTACGACGCGTCGTTGACGACGAGCGCGCCGCCCTCGCCGCACGTCACGTTCTTGGTCTCGTGGAAGCTCTGCGCGGCCAGCGCCCCCAGCGAGCCGAGAGGCCGGCCCTTGTAGCGTCCAAAGAGGCCGTGGGCGTTGTCCTCGATGAGCGGCACGCGGTGTCGCGCCGCGATCTCCCCCAGCGCGTCCATCTCGCAGCCCACGCCGGCGTAGTGGACCGCGACGATCGCGCGAGTCCGCGCCGTGATGAGCCGTTCGACGGCCGATTCGTCGATGTTCAGCGTGTCCGTGCGGACATCGGCGAACAGGGGGCGCGCGCCGCGCAGGGCGAAGGCGTTGGCGGTGGACACGAACGTGAAGGATGGGACGATCACCTCGTCCCCGGGCTTCAGATCGAGCAGAAGAGCGCACATCTCGAGGGCGTGCGTCCCGGACGGCGTGAGCAGGCATCGGCGCGCGCCGAGCATCTGCTGCAGGAAGTTGCCGCAGCGCCGGGAGAAGGGGCCGTCGCCCGACGTGTGACCGTTCGCCACCGCCTGCTCGATGTACTCGCGCTCGCGACCCTGGAATCCCGCGCGATTGAAGGGGATGCGACTCACGGCAGATTCTCGCGGTGCAGATGAAGGGAGTGCCGGGAAGCCAGCGGAAAGTAGCCCAACGTGCACAGCCGCCTCTGCACCGCCCGGTTCCCGAGGTGCGTGACGTACAGTACGAACTGCATCCCCTGCTCGCAGGCCCACTTGAGCGCATGACGCTGGAGCGTCTCGTACAGGCCCCGGCCCTGGAACGCCGGGTCTACCCCTGCCAGCCCCACCTGGCCCACGGCGCACCCGACCAGCGATTCCGCCTCCGCGTTGCGGATTGCGGTGATGTACCCGGCCGGGCGGCCGTCGAACCGCGCCACCAGCACGAGGTTCGCGAATCCGTTCATGGAGTTCTCGGCCCAGACCTCATAGAAACTGGAACGCGCCGCCGCCGGAAGCCGGGAGTCGTCCGTGAAGCGCGAGCGGTATCCCTTGAACGAGTTTCGCGTAATCGCCTTCACGGCTTCGAGGTCCTCGGTCCTGGCCGGGGACACGTCCAGGCCTTCTTTCGCCTGGATCTCAAGACACTGCGGCGACGTCTGGAAAGCGCACATCAAGTTGGTGTCCATGAGCCGGAACCCCGCCTGCTCAAGGGCATGCAGCGCGCCGAGATCGAGCGGATCGGCCTTTGCGGTGACCGTATCCCACGAGGCGCGGCTCAGCAGCTCCCGCAGCAGCGTGCGCGCCGCGTCGGGCGAGCCGGCCCGGAACGCGGTGAGGCCGAACATCCTGCGGCCGAAGAACGCGGACTCCCACGCGTTCGGCTCGCACGCGGCGAAGCCGATCACGCCCCCGCCGTCCTGCGCCGCCAGCGCCACGGACTCGGCGGACTCGAGCGCCTTCGACACCAGGCCCCGCAGGCGCCGCCGGTGCGCCTCGGCGCTGAAGCCCGGCAGTCCCGAGAAGGGCGACGACCAATCGCCGGAGCAGGCGTCGAAGGACGCAAGGCCCCGCGAGCGGATGTCGAGGATCTCCATCAGTCCGTCGTCGTCTCGACGGCGTAGGCCGGACGACCCATCTGCCGGAAATGGATGCGCGCGAGGTACTCGCCCATGATCCCCAGCGCGAAGAGCTGGACCCCGGCGAATATCGCGATGGTGCAGGCGAGGAAGGGAAAGCCGGGCACGCTGCCCCCCTGGATGAAATAGCGGCCGACGACATACGCCAGCACGACGAGGCCGAAGAGCGAGAAGGCCAGCCCCACCACGCTTGCGAGGCGCAAAGGGACCGTGGTGAACCCCGTCATCATGTTGACCGCGTGCGTCAGCAGCTTGCCGAACGTGTAGTTGGACGCCCCGATCGAGCGCGGCTCGTGCCGCACCCGAAGCGATCCGAAGCGCGACGCGCCCCACGTGAGCAGGACGTCGATGGAGACGTGCGGGCTGCCGTAATCGACGAACGCATCCCGCAGCCGCGTCCGGAAGGTCCGGAATGCGCTGACGCTCCGGGCCGTCTGCGCTCCCATCGCGCTCTTGAGCGCGATCTTGGTCAGCCGCGACGCCAGTCCGCGCCAGAATCCGTGCGGCTCGCGCTCCGGCGTGCCGTACACGACGTCGTGATCGCCGAGCTCCTTCAGCAGCCGCGGCACCTCCTCGGGCGGATGCTGCAGGTCGTCGTCCATCGTGACGATCGTGTCGTACCGCGCCGCGCGGATGCCGCAGAGGAGCGCGTTGTGCTGGCCGTAGTTGCGCATGAGGTTGATGCCGCGCACCCAGCGCCGCTCGCCCGCCAGCCGCTGGACGACTGCCCAGCTCCCGTCGCGGCTTCCGTCGTTCACGAGCACCGCCTCATGCGCCCCGCCGCCGAGGACCTTCTCCAGGCGGTCGATCAGCTCGGGCAGGCTCCCCTCGCTGTTGTAGACCGGGACGACGACCGAAACGCCGGGCTCCATTCCGCCGGAGGCTACCATGGGCCGCGCGCGCCGACTAGTAGGACCTGAAATTCCCGTATGGGCACGCGTCGCACGCCGGCAGGTGCTTGTCCGTCATGAGCGTCCGGCGGACGAGCCGGAAGGCCGGGTCGTTGACCATGTCGAGAAGCGGCGCTTCATCGAGCTTCGGCTGCCGGTGGCCCGGCGCGTTCTCCATGTAGCAGCACATCGACACGTCGAGCGAATGGTGAAAGACGCTCAGCGTGTTGTAGACCATCGGACAGTAGATCCGGTCGGCCGCGGAGGGCGCGCCCGGCGCGTCCGGCAGCGGATCGCGCACCGGAGCGGCCGGCGGGAAGGCCGGAGGCGGAGTCACCGGCTTCGGCGGCGCCGCCGCCGCAAGCGACGCGCCGTCGGAAACGCACCGCAGAGCGGCCCGACGATGATGCGCCAGCACCCTCCTTTCGTCGTCGCCCTGGCGGACGATGATCGCGATGAACCGGACCTCCGGAAGCACGAACTCGAGCGCCGTCCGCCCGGAGTAGAGGCCGCGCTGCACGATGAAGTCATCCTTCTCGAGATCGAGGATGCCGACGAAGAGCCGGCCCGACTCGACCGTCGCCTCCATCTCGAGCGCATAGCGGCCGGGCGCCGCGCGGAACGACGAAGAGCGGAAGAGATACGCCCATCGGCGCGCCGTCGACGTCCCGCGGAATCGCGCCCCTTCCGCTTCGCTGCCCAGCAATTCGGCCATGCCCTCGTGAGGCAGAAGCAGATGGGGCCGGCCGTCCACGCGCAGCGGAAGGCCGAGCTCCACCGGACCGAGCCACTGCTCCGGCGTCGCCGTGATGTGAATCCCCAGCCGCCGGTACTCGTCGATCGCGGCCCGGGCCTTCTCAACCAGGTCGCGCGCGTTGGGGAGATTGCCGCTCCACAGGTCGACGTACTGGCCCTCGCGACCGAATCCCCATTGCGACGTGGTCAGCGGCAGGAGCGCGTTGAACTGGAAGTTCTCGACGCCCAGGTCGACGAACATGTCGAGAAAGGGCACCACTTCCGGAAGCGAGTGGCGGGTGATCACCATCGATACCTTGAGCAGCTGCTGCGCCCACCCGGGATCGGCCATCACCGTCTCGATGTTCCGGACGACCTGGTCGAACGTGCCGGGCCGCGAGCCCATGGCGATCTGATGCGTCGCGTCCGTCGCCGCGTTCACCGACACCTGCAGGTGGGCGATGCGGATCGCCTTGAGCAGCTCCCAGCGGCGCCCCGAAAGGAGCCATCCGTTCGTGATCATCTCCATCTCCGCGACCGGATTGAGATGCCGCCGGATCTCCTCGACGACGGCCTCGAACTGCGGATGCGCGAGCGGTTCGCCCAGTCCCTGCAGGCTCACGCGGACGGCATGTCGAAGGGCCTCCGCGAAGTGCGCGATCTCCCCCACGGCGAGCGCCTTCGGCGCCGGAACCAGCGGCGCGCTGCAGAAGGTGCACACGGCGTTGCAGACTTCCGTCATGGGGATCGTGATGTTCCACGGACGCGACGTCAGCGTCTCGACGCCGTGCTCGTACTCCCAGAGGTTCACCACGTAGTTGGCGTAGACCTCGCCCAGCGGCTGCCGGCGGTAGTGCTCGCGCAGCTCCTCGCGGTCGTAGCGGCCGATGTGCTCCATGAACGCGAGGCGCTCGTACTTGAGCGGATTCGGGTCGAGGTCGCGGATGGATCGGACGCGACTCAGGGGCAGGATGTCGGGTCCCCTCAGCACCTCCGACAGCCGCGCCGGGATCCGACCCAGCCTCCGGCGCAGGCGCGTGAGGGTCCGCCGCACCACCGCGCCCCTCATGGCCGGCCGTCCTTCATCCGGGCCCACAACCCCCGCAGCCGGACCGAGAACGGCGCCAGGCCCTCCAGCGTCGCGAGCCTGCGCAGCACGTACGGCGGGTACGTGACGACCTGGCGCTCCACGCCCTCCGGCGTGAGCACGTGCGTCGCGTTGAGCGACGTGAAGAGCCGGTGCTCGCCGCCGAGCAGCTCCGCGTTGCGGCGCGCCTCCGGCCCGTGCCACACGCCGTCGCGCCCTTGCGGATGGTGCTCGTAGCCGTGCTCGGGATGCAGCGCGCGCACCACGCGCGTCGCGTCGACGACCGGCACGCGTCGGCGGCGCGCCTCGTAGATGAGCCACGAGTCCCAGCGCGTGCGGCCGATGGCGAAGGACGGCACGCCGGCCCACTCGTCGCGGCGGAAGACGAAGACGTCGGTGCCTCCGTACGGCGGCTCCAGGCGCGGCCGCCCGCCATTGAGATTCCATCGGCGCACGATGAGCAGGAAGCGGTCGAACCGCGCCCGCGCCCGCTCGACGGCGGCGGGCAGGTCGTCCGACAGCACGATGTCCGCGTTGGCGAGACACACGAGGCCGTGCTTCGCCCGCGCGCGCGCCCGCTCCAGCATCGAGTCGAGCAACGGCGTCCCGAACTCGTTCGTCCGCACGTCCGGCGGCGCGAGCACGATCACGTCGTCCGAGAGCGCGCGCCACGACCTCAGCGCGTCGTCCTGCGCGGCGCTCGGCAGCGGCTTCAGCGTCGTGACGAAGCTCAGCATGCCGCCGCCGTCGCGCAGAGGTGCCACCCGAGACGCCGCTCCAGCGCGCGGAAGAGCGGCGGCGGCATCCAGCGGAACCACCACTCGCGCGCGTAGCGATACTGCACGTAGTCCGGAATCCGCCACGGGAAGATGTGGTCGATGTCGAGGCGCTCCGCGCGGAAGCCGCATTGCGACAGGAGGGCCGCGAGGGACCGCCGCGTGTACGTGTAGGTGACGGGACAGCCGGTCTGCGCCTCCGAGTGGCGCGCGACCCGCTCCTGATCCCAGAAGCGGCCTCGCGTAATCGCGAGCACCTTCCACGAGCGGCGGTGGTACATCATGAGCTTGAGAGTGCCGCCCGGCTGCAGGTAGCGGCGAACCTGCGCCAGAGCGACGTCCGGATGCGGAGTGTGGTGCAGCACGCCGAAGCTGTACACCAGGTCGTACGGCTCGACCGGCACGACGTCGCTGAGCCGCTCCGCGTCCGCCGCAAGGAAGCGCACGTCCACGCCGTAGACCTCCGCGCGGCGTCGGGCCATCGTGAGCGACCGCTCGGAGAGGTCGACGGCTGTCACGCGCGCGCCGGCCCGCGCGAAGCTGATCGTGTCGGTCCCGATGCCGCAGCCGATCTCGAGCACGCGCTTTCCGGCCCAGCGCCCGAAGTCCGCGAAGCGCGGGATGTGCGGTTCGACGAAGTACTTGCGCCGCTCGACCTCGTCGAAGTACTCGCGGCTGCCCGGCTCGCGCGGCGAGTGCCGGAGATTGCACGGCCGGTCGTCCCAGAACCGGCGGACCGCCTCAATGCTGACGTTCTGAAACATGCGCTAGCTGCTCTTCCGGGTATTCCGCGAGCACGGCGTCGGCCAGCCCCCACCCGGGGCCGTTGAAGAGGATCGGCTCGCCGGTGCGCGCCATCTCGCGCCGCAGCTCCTCGACGAGCCCCATGTCGATCCACGGGCGCTGGCCGAAGATGCGGTATTTTTCCGGCACCGTCAGGCCGGCCCACCCCTTGCCATGCTCCATGTGGTAGAGGCGCACGGGGTCGCGCAGGATGATCTGCCGCATGCCCGAGGCGACCGCGTTGTAGCACAGCAGGCTGTCCAGGTGCATCGACCAGAGCGGCAGCTCCGGGTAGCCGCGGAGCGCGTGCCACACGTCGCGGGCGAGCAGCGTGAAGTCGCCGCACGCGTTCGTGTGCGCGATGAGCGGCTTCCACCGCCCCTTGAGCCAGTAGGCCAGCAGCCTCACGCACCGCGACACGAGCCCGTCGAGCGACTCGAACCAGTCGCGCGAATCGAGCCGGAACTTCTCGTTGAGGATGCGCGAGCGCAGCCACGTGTGGCGCCGGATCACGTTGCGGCGGCACCAGCGCAGCCGGTCGTCCACCGGCGCCTCCTCGGGCACGTCGGGAGCGACATCGAGCCGGTCGAGCCGGTACATCTGGCGCGGATGGAGCGGACCGTGCGCGAGATACTCGACCAGCTCGTTCGAGAAGAGGACGTCGCAGTTGGTCGCGAGCACGTACTCGCCGTGCGCGCGGCGGATCCCGACGTTCTTCGAGATCATCTGGAAGAACGGGATGCGGTCGGAGTTCGGGAGCCGGAGGTGCAGCTCGTGCGGCACCTCGATGAAGCGCACGGGGAAGTGCGCGGGCGCCTCGTTGAGCGCGGCCGCTTCGCCGAGAGGCGCCGAGCCGTCGGGCGAGTTCCAGTCCACGACGATGAGTTCGCCCGCCAGTCCGGCGCGCGCGGCCTGCGCCAGAAGCGACTCCGCGAAGACGCGGAAGCGGCGGAGGAAGTTCCCGCCATGGTCGTCGTTGCGGGCGCTGACGACGACGGAGACGCTCCGCGGCATCCCGTGATTCTAGCGGAGGTTCTCGCCGAGAGCGAGATAGCGGGCGGTGGCGGGGAGGCGCCGCCGGTCGATGATCCGCCAGCAGTCGACCACGAGGGCGCCGTCGGTGACGGGCAGATCGCGGAACTCTTCCCACGGCGTCGCGACGACGATCGTGCCGGCGTCGCGGATGCACTCTTCGACGGAGGCGCAGTACGCGACCGCGCTGCCGAGGACGCGGCGCGCCTCGTTCAGGGCGGCCGGGTCGTAGACCGAGACCGGCGCCCCTTCGGCGGCCAGCGCGGTCGCCAGCGCGAGCCCCTGGGACTCGTCGACCACAGGCGTCTGCGGCTTGTACGAGAGGCCGAGGACCGCGATGCGCGCGCCCGGCGGCGTCCGTCGGCGCACCTCACGGGCGAGCCACGCGATCTGGGCGCGGTTCATGGCGTCGGTCGCCTGCGGGAGCACGTCGGTCACGCCGCAAGAGCGCGCGAGCGCGGCGAGCGCCGCGTTGTCGCGCGGGAAGCAGGGGCCGCCGTAGCCGAGCGCCCCCTTGAGGTACTTCGGCCCGATGCGGCTGTCGAGCCCGAGCGCGGCCGTCACCGCGTCCGCGTTGGCCCCGGGCAGGCGCTCGCAGAGGCGGGCCACGAGGTTGGCGAACGAGATCTTCATCGTGACGTAGCTGTTGAGGGCGAGCTTCACGAGTTCCGCGTTGACGAGGTTCATGCGCGCGACGGGAGACGTCCGGTCGAGCACGCGCGCATACACCGCCTCGAGGCGGTCGCCTGCCTCGGCGTCCGATTCGCCGATGAGCGTGAAGTCGGGCGACAGGAAATCGCGCACCACGCTGCCAAGGGCGACGAACTGCGGGTTGTAGCAGAGGCCGAAGTCCCGTCCCCCGGCGCTCGCGAGGGCCGGGCGGATGCGCCCGTCGATCGCGCCGGGCATCACCGTGCTGTTGATGACGACGACGTGGCGCTCCTTCTTCCCGCGCAGGCCCTCGCCGATCCGCCGGCAGCAGTCGAGGACCGCGTCGAGAGCGAATCCGCCGTCGGGCGCGCTCGGAGTCGGGACGAAGACGAAGGTGAGTCCCGTGTCCCGCACGGCGGCGACGGCGTCGTCCGTCGCGCGCAGCCGCGGTCGGGCGGCGCTCCACAGCGGGTCCAGGCCCGGTTCCGCCACCGGCGCCGCCCCGTCCGCGACGCGTGCGAGCGTGCGGGGGTTGGTGTCGACGCCGACGACGTCAAACCCCTTCGCGGCAAGACAGGCGGCGATCGGGAAGCCGAGCTTGCCCAGGCCGAGGACGGAGATCGCCGGCGTCATCGTGTTGGGGCCATCCTACGCGGGGGAGGGGCGATGTCAAGCCATGGCGCGCTGGTACTCGGGGGCGACCTCCGCCGGCGCGCCCGCCGCGGCCACCCGACCCCGCTCCAGCAGGATCGCGCGGTCGCACATCGACAGCACGGTGGAGAAGTCGTGCGTGACTAGAACGATCGTGACGCCGGCCTTGCGGAACTCCGCCATCTTGTCCAGGCACTTGCGCTGGAACTCCACGTCCCCCACCGCGAGCACCTCGTCGATGAGCAGCACCTCCGGGTCGGTGTGGACGGCGACGGCGAAGCCGAGCCGCATCTGCATGCCGGAGGAGTAGGTCCGCAGCGGCTCGTCGATGAAGTCCCGGACCCCCGCGAAGTCGACAATGGCGTCGAAGCGCGCGCGGATCTCGCGGCGGCGCAGGCCGAGGATCGCCGCGTTGAGCCCGACGTTCTCGCGGCCGGAGAGCTCCGGGTGGAAGCCTGCGCCGAGCTCCAGCAGCGGCGCGAGCCGCCCGCTCACCCGCACTTCTCCGCTCGACGGGCCGAGCACCCCCGCCATGAGCGCCAGCGCCGTGCTTTTGCCCGAGCCGTTGCGGCCGACGATGCCGAAGGCCTCGCCGCGGCGCACCTCGAACGAGACCCCGTCAAGCGCGCGGATGGTCGGCGCGCGCCACTCGCGCACGAACGAGGGCAGGTGCAGCAGCGCGTGCTTGAGCCCCGTCGTGCTCAGGCGCCGGTAGGCCTTCACCACGTCGCGAAACGCGACCGCGCATCCGTCAGAGCTGCTCGGCAAGGCCGCCCTCCATCCGGCGGTGCACGCCGTATCCGAGCAGGAGCACGGCCGCGCCGACCGCCGCGCCCACCCCGAGCCCGGCCCCGCTCATGCGTCCGGAGAGCACGAGCTCGCGCCACGGCGGGATGATCCAGTACATCGGATTGAACTGCAGGATCGCGCGCACCTTCTCGGGCAGCGCGGTTTCCGAATACAGGACGGGCGTCATGAAAAAGAGGAGCTGCACGAATATCGCGGTCAGCTCGGCGAGGTCGCGGAAGTAGACGTTCAGGCTCGACAGGATGAGCGCCAGCCCCAGGGTCACCGCGCACTGAACGACGAGGAGGGCCGGCACCGCCCACAGCCACGCCAGGGAGGGGGGCTGCCCGGCGACGAGGAGCACCGGAACGGCCACGACGATCACGAGGAGGAAGTGGACGACGTTGTTCCCCAGCGCGGCCATCGGGAGCAGGATCCGCGGGAAGTACACCTTCTTGACGAGCCCCGCGTTGCCGAGATAGACGGTCGGGGCTCCTGAAAGCGCCGAAGCGGTGCAGTGCCACGGAAAGAGGCCGGCCAGAAGGAACACGAGGTAGTTCGGCGTCGGGTTCCGCAGGACGTGCACGAACACGAAGTAGAACACGAGCGCGAAGGCGACCGGATTGGCGACCGACCACAGGAACCCGAGCGCCGTGTTCTTGTAGCGGACCTTGAACTCCTTGGCGACCAGCGCCCAGAGCAGCTCCGCGTGGCGGGTCATCGCGGGCGACGCTACCATATAATCGGGCGATGATCGAGCGCTGGGCCAGGCCCGCCGTGCTCGTGCCGGCGCTCCTCGCCGTGTTCGCCGTCCAGGCGGGCATCGCCGCGGTGCGCGACGCGCCGACCTACGACGAAGGCGTGCATCTCGCGTCGGGGCACGCGATCCTCGCCGGCGGCGAATTCCGCGGCGACCTGCCGCTCGGCACGGTGTGGGCGGCGCTGCCGCTGTGGCTGTCGGGCGTCCCTCCCGCGGGCCCGGGCCCCGACCAGTACGCGCGCGGCTGCGACTTCATCCACGCCGGGGGCCATCCGCTGCGGCGGCTGCTGCCCGCGCGCGCGATGATGATCGCGCTCGGCGCGGCGATCGGGCTCGTCGTCTACCTCTGGGCGCGCGAGCTGTGGGGCGTCGGCGGCGCGATCGTCAGCCTCGCGCTCTTCGCGTTCTCACCGTCCATGCTCGCGCATTCGCACCTCGTGACGCTGGACGCGCCCGCGGCGCTCGGATACGCGGCGACGCTCTGGCTCTTCTGGCGGTGGACGCAGCGTCCGACCTGGGGGCGCGCGGCGGCCGCGGGAGCCGCGCTCGGCGGCGCGCTCCTGGCGAAGCTCACGATGCTGCTGCTGCCGCCGCTTCTCATCGCGCTCTGGCTGCTCTGGGCGCTGCGGCCCGGCGACGGGCGCGCAGAGCGGCTGCGGCGCGGGGCGCTGGCGCTCGCGCTCGTCGGGGCGATCGCGGCTGCGATCCTCTACGCCGGGCTCCGCTTCGACACGGAGCGCTTCACCGCGCCGCTCCGCTTCTTCGCGACCGGGGAACCGCGCCACGCCTACCTCAACGGGACGCTCTACGTCGGGGGGCGCTGGCACTACTTCCTCGAGGCGGGGCTTCTCAAGTCGACGCCGGCGACGCTCATCCTCGCGGGCGCCGTCCTCGTCCTCGGCCTGCGCCAGTCGCGCGGGCGCTCGTTCAACGGGTGGTTCATCGCCGGGCCGCTTGCCGCGTACCTGGCGGCGGTCATGGCGTTCGGCATGAACATCGGGCACCGCCACATCCTGCCGCTTTATCCGCTGATCTTCCTCCTGTGCGGAGCGGCCCCCCGCCTGTGCGAAGGCCGGCCGCGCCTGCACCTTGCGCTCGGCGCGCTCCTGGCCGCGCACGCCGCGTCCTCGCTGTGGGCCGCGCCGCGCCACCTCGCCTACTTCAACGCGCTCGCGGTCGGAGGCGGCCACCGCTACCTCCTCAACTCCAACCTCGACTGGGGTCAGGACCTCTCGCGCCTGCGGCCGGCGATGGAGCGGCACGGCATCGCCGAGGTCCACCTCTACTACAGCGGCACCGGCGACCCGCGCGCCTACGGGATCCCGCACCGGAAGGCGCTCTTCTGGCCCGACTTCCGCCCGGGCGAGCCGTCGCACGCCCCCGCGTCCGGCGACCACGTCGCCGTCAGCGCCAACATCCTCTTCACGCAGCACGTGTCCCCCTTCGTGCAGCTGCGCGCGCGGCCCCCCATCGCCGTCGCCGGCGATTCGATCTATCTCTACCGCCTGCCCTGACCTATAATCGCCCCTCCCATGGAAGCCGCCCCCCGCGTTTCGTTCGTCAGCCTCGGCTGCGCCAAGAACCTGGTCGACAGCGAGGTCCTCCTCGGGCACCTCGCCCAGAGCGGCTTCACCCTCTGCTCGCGCTACGAGGACTCCGACGTCGTCGTCGTCAACACCTGCGGCTTCCTCCAGGCGAGCGAGCGCGAGTCGATGGAGACCATCGACAGGATGGTCGGCCTGAAGAAGCGGGGGAAGCTGCGCGCGGTGGTGGTGGCCGGCTGCCTCCCGCAGCGCTACGGCCCGGAATTCGAGAAGCGGCTCCCGGACGTCGACGCGGTCATGGGCATCACGAACCGCGAGAAGATCGCGGAGGTCTGCGAAGCGGTGCTGCGCAAGACGCGCGCGCGCCCGAACCTCGTTTCGACCGACCTCCCGCGCTACGAGATCGACCGCGACCGCTTCCGCCTCACCGCGCGCCACACCGCGTACGTCCGCCTGTCCGAGGGGTGCAACCACACCTGCGCGTTCTGCATCATCCCGAAGATCCGCGGGAAGTTCCGCTCCAAGCCGATGGAGGTCGTCGTCGACGAGGCGCGCGAGCTCGCCCGCGACGGCTGCCGCGAGATCAACCTCATCGCGCAGGACACGACGAACTACGGGCACGACCTCTACGGCCGCCTCTGCCTGGACGAGCTCCTCGAGAAGCTCTGCGGCGTGGACGGCCTCGAGTGGATCCGCCTTCTCTATTGCTATCCGACGTTCGTGACCGACCGGCTCATCGCGGCGGTCGCGCGCCTCCCGAAGGTCGTGAAGTACATCGACATGCCGATCCAGCACACGAAAGAGCGGGTGCTCCGCGCGATGCGGCGCGGCATCACCGAGGAGCGCCAGAAAGAGCTGATCGCGAAGCTGCGCGCCGGCATCCCGGGCCTCGTCCTGCGCACGACCGTCATCGTCGGCTTCCCCGGCGAGACCGACGAGGACTTCGACGGCCTGCTGGCGGACCTCGAGGGGCTGAAGTTCGAGCGGCTCGGCGCGTTCGCCTTCTCGCGCGAGCCCGGCACGCACGCGGACGCGCTCGATGGGCACCTCCCCGAGCGCGAGAAAGTGCGCCGCATGGACCGCCTGATGAGGCTCCAGCAGAAGGTGGCGTTCGCGGCGGGCCGCGCGTGGGTCGGCCGCGAGGTGCCGGTGCTCGTCGAGAAGAAGCTCGGCGCGCGCTCCTGGGAGGGGCGCACGTACGGGGACGCGCCGGAGATCGATCCGGTGATCGCGCTGTCCGGCAATGGTTCGACTCGCCCTTCGGGCTCGCTCACCACAAGCAGCGTGAGCGAGGGTTCGATCGCCCGTGCGCGGGTGACCGGCCACCGCCAGTACGACCTGCTCGGCGAGCTCGTGTGACCCTCGCCAACAAGATCACGCTGGGCCGCTTCCTCCTGTCGCTCGTCTGCTTCGGCGTGCTGGGCGTCATCACGAGCCCGGACCAGAAGACGCTGCTCATCGTGGCCTACGCCCTCTATCTCGTCGTCTCGCTCAGCGACGCGCTCGACGGCTGGGCGGCGCGCCGGTACGGCGAGATCACCGAGATCGGTCGGATCGCCGACCCGATGGTGGACAAGATCCTGGTGTGCGGCGTGCTCATCTTCACGCAGCGCATCGAGGTGATCCGCGACCTGATCCCGACGTGGGTGATCGTGCTCGTCGTCGTGCGCGAGTTCGTCGTGTCGGGCATCCGGGCGGCGGCGGAGGCGAAGGGGATCCCGTTCCCGGCGAACCTGTGGGGGAAGGTCAAAGCCGCCGTGCAGATGGTGCTGGCGGGCGCGGCGGTCATCTACCCGGCGCATTGCATCGACGTCGCCTGGTGCACGTGGTTCGTCGTCATCTCGGTCTGGGCGACCGCCGTCTCGACGCTCGTTTCGGGTCTCATCTACGTGCGGGAGGCGGTGAAGATCTTCCGTAGAAATGGCCCATCCGCCGCATAGGCGCTGCGGACGCGCCATTCCCAAGTGTCAGATTCCAGGAATTGCCCGACGACCAAGCCCCGTGACGGACGGCGGGCAATTCCTGCGCTGACGATTTCGTGGATTGGCCCCCCGGAAACGGGGTAGACTGGTCCTGCGATGCCCGAAAGCAAGCCCGGCAAGCCGCCGCTGCCGTCGACGACCCGGCGTGTCGTCACGAAAGGCCCGCAGACGCAGGCGGCGCGGGCCGGGACGCCTCCGCCGGCCCCGGCGCCTCCGAAGAAGGCGCCCGCGAGCACGGTCATGAAGAAGTCCGACCGGACGGGCAAGGCGCCCGCCGTGCCGCAGGGCGAGGTCGAGGTCGTCGTCAGCAACGAGGGGCAGGAGGCGACGCACGTCCGCCAGCGGGTCCGGGGCGAGGCGCACATGGAGCGCGGCCTCGGTCTGCGCCAGAAGATCATGATCGCGATGGCGAGCGTCACCATCATCACCGCGATCCTCATCTTCATCGTCGTCTACGTGAAGGCGGTCCAGCAGCTCTCGGACGAGATCGACTCCAAGGGGGTCGCGCAGACGCGCCTCATGGCGTCGATGGGCCCGGAGATCTGGCTCGGCGCGATGTACAAGGACCCCGGCTTCCGGTTCGAGCGGCTGACGAACCTGATCCACTATTACGACGAGTCCTGGACGATGGACTCGGGGCAGCGGTTCCTTCGCGACAATCCGGATCTGTTCAAGGAGCACGAGGGGCTCTACAAGGGCGGGGCGGGGCAGGCGCTGGCGATGCAGGCCGAGGCCTTCTTCGCCCGGCTCCTCGACAAGCGCAAGGCGGCGCTGCCGCGCGAGGACGAGAGGCGCGCGCTGCAGACCCGCTTCGACAACGCCCTCAAGGACGAGCGCTGGAAGCGCGACCGCAACGCGCTCTTCGACCCGTTCGGATCGATGCGGCCGCTGCGGGCCGACGACGGCAAGGTGCTCGAGTCGAAGGAGGTCGTCCAGCTCTCGGTGCTCGACATCACGACCAAAGAGGGGGGCTCCGCGAGCGTCGTCGCCGATCCGGCCGTGGAGGGGTACGACAAGATCCACAACCAGCGGCCGAACGTGAACGGCCTGAGAATGATCGAGGACGGCTTCGTGAAGGGCGCCGGCACGCCCGTGCGCAGCTTCAAGCTCGAGATGGAGCACGAGTTGCCGACCGGCAAGGTGAAGATGCGCTACTTCGTGCTCCTCTCGCTCCGGCAGATCGAGCAGGCGCAGAGCACGCTGCGGACGATCATCTTCCTGCCGATCCTCCTGGCGGTGCTCGTCGGCCTGGCGATCGCCTGGTGGATCTCGGAGCGCATCAGCGAGCCGGTGCGCGTGCTCATGGACGACATCAACGCCGTGTCGGGGGGGGACCTCGACCACGAGACGGTCCCGCACTCGAGCGACGAGATCGGGCAGCTGGCGACGACCTTCAACCGCATGACGCAGGCGCTGAAGGCGGCGCACAACCAGGAGCTGGAGGCGAAGGCGCTCGAGCACGAGCTCAACATCGCCGCCGAGATCCAGGCGAACCTCGTGCCGAAGAAGATGCTCAAGCTGCCGGGGTACGACATCAGCGCGTACTACCGGCCGTCCAAGGAGGTCGGCGGCGACTACTACGACTTCATCGAGATCGACGAGACGCACTGCGGCATCATCGTGGCGGACGTGTCGGGCAAGGGCGTGCCCGGGTCGCTGGTCATGTCGATGGCGCGCGCCTTCATCCGGATGGAGGCCGAGCGGACGCGCAACACGTCGCCGTCGGACTCGCTCAAGAAGGCGAACAAGATGCTGGCGGCGGACATCAAGAAAGGCATGTTCGTGACGGCCATGTATGCTATTCTCGACAAGACGACGAACGAGCTGGCCATCTCGAGCGCCGGGCACAATCCGATGGTGCTGTGGAGGGCCGCGTCGAACGAGATCCAGCTCGTGAACCCGAAGGGCATCGCCCTCGGCTTTGACAAGGGGCCCGTGTTCGAGCGGACGATCTCGGAGGAGAAGGTCCAGCTCCAGCCCGGCGACCGGTTCGTGATGTACACGGACGGCACGGTGGAGGCGATGAACGAGAAGAACGAGGAGTACGGGGACGACAAGTTCAACCGTCTGATCCAGCAGCTGGCGACGCGCGATTCCAACCAGCTCCTGAACATCGTGGTGAAGTCGCTGGACGACCACAAGGGGAGCGCGCCGCAGCACGACGACATGACGATCGTCACGGTTCGATATACGGGGGGTGGGCAGGGGTAGGCGCTTGTGGGGGTGGTCCCGCAATCCCGGGAGAGGCGAGGAAAAGCCGGGGTACGCGGGGGTCCGTTGCAATGGGTCAAGGCCTGAAGGATCGGCTGGTCGTAACGAACGACACGAAATACCTCATCGTCGTTCGGGACTTCGTCAGCCGGATGATCAAGCAGAGCCGCGTCACGCGCGAGGACGAGAACAAGATCATCCTCGCCGTCGACGAGGCGGTGACGAACATCATCGAGCACGGCTACGAGCCCGGCGTGGAGGGGCTGATCGAGCTGGAGATCGAGACGGAGGAGACGCAGTTCAAGGTGACGATCCGCGACAGCGGTCGCGTCTTCAACCCCGAGAGCGTTCCGAACCCCGACATGGGCAAGCACATCAAGTCGGGCCGCAAGAAGGGGCTCGGCATCTTCCTGATGCGGCAGATCATGGACGAGGTGCGGTACCGCTTCAAGGACGGGGTCAAGAATGAATTGACACTCGTGAAGTACACCAAGTAAGAACATCCCGAGGCAGAGAGAGAGCGAAGAGGACATGCCGGCCTTCCAGATCCTGAAGGAGAAGTTGCCCGACAGCGTCGTGATCCTGACGGTGCGCGGGTTCCTCGACGCGCACACCTTCGAGGAGCTCGAGAAGACGATCAACGATCTCTTCGAAAACAGCGTCTACAAGCTCGCGGTCGACCTGTCGGGGCTGGACTACATCTCCAGCGCGGGGGCCGGCGTCTTCATCGGGGCGATCGGCACGGCGCAGGAGAACGACGGGAACATCATCCTGATGAAGCCGAGCGCGAACGTGAAGGAGGTGTTCGACCTCCTGGGGCTGTCGCAGATCTTCACGTTCAAGGAGAGCCGCGAGGAGGCGGTGAAGGCGCTCCGGTAGTCCCAGGCGTCATGTAGCACGTTTCAGGTCGTTGACGGCCCCCCGTCTTCCGTCGTCCGCCGTCCCCGGTCGTGCGTCGTTCAGCGGCACCCCATCATCCTCCGGCTCCTCGTCCCCTTCCTCCGCCGACCCCCGCTCCGCAGCCTCGCGCAGCACGCGCCCCGCGGTCTTCCAGCGCGCGTGGAGCCACATCCACTGCGTGGGGTGCTCGCGGACGAACTCCTCGAAGCGGGCGTTCATCCGCTCGGTGAGCGACCGCACGGCCTCCGCGTGCGGCAGGCCGGGGTCGGGCGCGATCGGCTCGCTGAAGCGCGCGTGGTGGACGCCCTCGCGGTCGCGCCAGATGTTGACCGGCACGATCGGCTTGCGGTGCCGCAGCGCGAGGAGCGCCGGGCTCTTGATGGTGGAGGCGGGCCGGCCGAAGAACGGGATGAAGATCCCCCCGTGGCGCGCGTCCTGGTCGGCGAGGATCACGAGCATCCCGCCGCGGCGCAGCACGTCGTTCATCGCGCGCACCGCCCCGTACTTCGGGATGATCCGCTGCCCCGTGAGCGCGCGGAAGCGGTTGAGATAGCGGTCGATCCACGGGTTCTCGACCGGCCGCGCGACGGAGTTGAGAGGATACCCGCTCAACGACACCGCCAGCCCCGCCCACTCCCAGTTCCCGAGGTGCGCGATGACGCAGATGCAGCCGCGCCCGTCGGCGAGCTGGCGGTCGAGGATGTCGAAACGCTCGAGCCGCGTGCGCTCGAGGAGGCGCCGCCCGTGGACGAGCTTCGGCAGCATGAGGTTCTCGACGAGGCACGTGCCGAAGTGCTCGTAGACGCGCCGGATGAAGCGCCCCTGCTGGCGCGCGTCCTTCGGCCAGCCGTCGGAGCGCGTCAGGTTCTTGTGCGCGATCTTGCGGTGCTTGCCGTCGACGAGGTACATCAGGCGGCCGAGGAAGCGGCCGATCCGCTCGACGAAGCTCGGCGAGAACATGCAGACGACGGCGATGACGGAACGCGCCGCGACGTACGTGAGCAGCTGCAGGGCCCGCAGCCGCCGCAGGCGGAACGTGTGCTTGCGCTCTTCCATCTACGGGAGCGCGCCGACCGGCGCGGCCTCGCGCGTCAGCGAGCGCAGGCACGACTCCAGCCGGTCGTCCCCGCGCATCACCTCGATCTCCACCCGCAGGGCGGCGAGCGGAAGGTCGAACGCCTCGGGGTTGAGCTTGGTGGCGTCCTTCTCCGTCGTGATGAGCCCCTCCGCCATGAACTCCTGCGCCTCGGCGTTGAGCTGGCGCACGTCCTGCGGGGCGTACGCGTGGTGGTCGTCGAAGGCTCGGAACTTCACGACGTCGGCGCCCAGCGCCTCGAGCGTGCGGCGGAACGCCTCGGGGTTGCCGATGCCGCAGAACGCGGACAGCCGGCGCCCGCGCAGCCACTCGAGATTCTGGCGCTTCTTGTTCCAGAGCGTGCGCACCGAGATCGGCCGGTGCGCCGTCTCGACGACCGGCCGGCCGAGGCGGTCGAAGCGCTCGCGCAGCGCGGCGACCTCCGCCGCCCCCGCCTGGTCGCAGCGCGAGAGCACGACGAGGTCCGCGCGCGCCGCGCAGGCCGCGCGCTCGCGCAGGAGCCCGCGCGGGATGAGGCGGCCGCCGGCAAGGGGATTCGTCGCGTCGACCATCAGGACGTCGAGGTCGCGCCGGATGCGGAAGTGCTGGAAGCCGTCGTCGAGAATGACGAGGTCGGCGCGGTACTCCTGGATCGCGCGGCGCGCCAGCGCGACGCGGTCGGCGCCCGCGAGGCGCACGACGTTCTCGAGCTCCATCTCCGCGAAGGTCTCCTCGTCGTCGCCGCCGTCCTCGCGCCGTCCGTAGCCGCGCGCGAGAACCGCCACGCGCAGGTTCCGCTTGGCGAGGCGCCGCGCGAGCATCTCGACGAACGGCGTCTTGCCGGTCCCGCCCGCGGTGAGGTTGCCGACGCTGATGACGGGGACGGGCAGCCGCACGCTGCGCAGCAGGCCGATGCGGTAGAGCAGGTGGCGGGCCTTGTGCAGGGCGTAGTAAACCACCGTGGCGGCCGAGAGGAGGAGCCGCATGATCGCCGCCACAACCCCGCGCCGCCGGCCCGAGATCACCGACAGGTAGTACCGCCGCATCACGTCTGCACCGATTCTAGCACGCCCGCGCCCGAATCGCGAGCCACGAATTGAGACGCCGGACGCGGCGGAAAGTTCGGCCGCCCCCTTGCGGACGGGGCCTCCCCGGCCTAGAATTCCTATGAGAGGCAGGGAGCGCGGCTTGAAAATCAAGATCTGCGGGATCACGAGCCCGGCCGACGGCGAGGCGTCGCTCGCCGAGGGCGCCGATCTGCTCGGGTTCATCTTCTGCAAGAGCCCCCGCACGGTGGACGTGCGTGTGGCGCGCGACATCGTTCGCACGATGCCGGACGCGCGCCAGGGCGTGGGCGTGTTCAACGACCAGCCGCTGGACGAGGTGCGCTCCGTGCTCGCCGAGACCGGCCTCACCATCGCGCAGCTGCACGGGCGCGAGACGCCGGAGTACGCCGCGGCCCTGGGCGTGCCCGTCATCAAGAGCTTCACGTCGTTCAGCGCGGAGGACCTCGAGGCGCTGCGCAAGTACGACTGCTGGGCGTACCTGCTGGACGTCCCCAAGGGGCAGGCGGCGCGCACGCAGATCGACCCCGACTTCGCGGTCTGCGCGAAGAAGTACGGCAAGGTGATCGCCTCCGGAAAGCTGTCGCCCGAGAACGTCTACGAGGCGATCCGGCGGATGCGGCCGTTCGGCGTCGACAGCGCCTCCGGCACGGAGGGCTCGCCGGGGAAGAAGGACCGCGCGAAGGTGCGGGCGTTCATCCAGAACGCGCGGACGGCGGACCGCGAGACGCAGCGGATCAAAGTCGAAGTCCGCTGAACCGTTCGACCGTTGACCGTTCGCTCCGCCGCCGTAATGCGTGATGCGTCATGGGTGATGCGGTATCATCCCGCCCCGAATGCCCAGGATCGCATGGCCCTGGCCCGACCGCCGCGGCCGCTTCGGCGCGTACGGGGGCAAGTTCGTCCCCGACACGCTCATGGCGAACCTCGAGGAGCTCGAGCGCGCGTACCGCGCCGCCGCGCGCGACCGCGCGTTCTGGCGCGAGCTCGACCGGTACGCGCGGACGTACGCGGGCCGGCCGACGCCGCTCTTCCTCGCCGAGCGGTGGACGCACCGCATCGGGCGGCCGGAGATCTGGCTCAAGCGCGAGGACCTCAACCACACCGGATCGCACAAGATCAACAACGTGCTCGGCCAGCTCCTCGTGGCCCGCCGCCTCGGCAAGAAGCGCATCATCGCGGAGACCGGCGCGGGCCAGCACGGCGTCGCCACCGCGACGGGGTGCGCGCTCTTCGGGCTCTCGTGCGTCGTCTACATGGGCGAGGAGGACTGCCGCCGCCAGGCGCTCAACGTCTACCGCATGAAGCTCCTCGGCGCGGAGGTCGTGCCGGTCGCCAGCGGCACGAAGACGCTCAAGGACGCGATCAACGAGGCGATCCGCGACTGGGTCACGAACGTCGACACGACCCACTACGTGATCGGGTCGGTCGTCGGGCCGCATCCGTACCCGATGATGGTGCGCGACTTCCAGTCGGTGATCGGCCGCGAGGTGCGCCGGCAGCTCGCGCCGCGCCTGCCCGACGCGATCGTCGCCTGCGTCGGCGGCGGCTCGAACTCGATCGGCATCTTCCACGACTTCATCCGCGAGCCGGAGGTGCGGCTCGTGGGGGTCGAGGCGGGCGGGCTCGGCGTGAAGACGGGGAAGCACTCGGCGACGCTCCGGGCCGGCCGCGCGGGCGTCCTGCACGGGAGCATGAGCTATCTCCTGCAGGATCGGTGGGGGCAGGTGATGCCGACCCACTCGGTGTCGGCGGGCCTGGATTACCCGGGCGTGGGTCCCGAGCACGCGAAGCTCAAGGACAGCCGGCGCGCGGAGTACGTGTCGGTGACGGACGCCGAGGCTCTGGCGGCGTTCCATCGCCTCTCGCGCGAGGAGGGGATCATTCCCGCGCTCGAGAGCGCGCACGCGGCGGCCTACGCGGAGAAGCTGGCGCCGAAGATGCGGAGGGGCTCGGTCCTCGTCGTCAACGTGTCGGGACGCGGGGACAAGGACATCGACATCGTCAAGTCCCAACTCCCGACAGATCGAAGATCAAAGATCAGAGGTGAATCCGCGCGTGCGGCGAAGCCCCTCTGATCTTCGATCTTTGATCTCAGATCTTCGACTGGCTCCTAACCTGCCTTATTCATCGGGCGGCGGCGCCGCCCGATGAATGGCAGGCTAGCCTGGCCGTCCAAGGCGTACGCGTCACAGTTGAGCGCGTGTCAGCGCGCTTCTGGACGCAGGATCTG
>Ga0187892_10004169_pt1 | contig 24762 bp, 15 predicted proteins | sample MA1701073metaG_FD_139345 | JGI IMG/M metagenome (GOLD analysis project Ga0187892, IMG submission 139345) | Bio-ooze microbial communities from a basaltic lava cave in the Kipuka Kanohina Cave System on the Island of Hawaii, USA - MA170107-3 metaG ... | reverse complement strand
GCCCTCCGGGCGACATGAGCCGCTGCAGTTCACGCTGGCCGTGCGCGGCGGGCTGTGCCCAAACGTCAGCATCGACGGGCGCAGCGTCACATTCATCAACGACGCCGGCGCTGCCATCGTCAATTACGCCGGCCTGACGGTCTTCGACGCGGACGGCGTTGCGCTGCCTGCGTGGTTCGCGGAATCGGGCAAAGGGCTGATGCTGAGTGTTGACGACCGCGGGGCGCGCTATCCGCTGACCATCGACCCCGTCGCCCACCAGGCCTACGTCAAGGCCTCCAACACCGGGGCGAGTGACCAGTTCGGCATCTCGGTGGCCGTCAGCGGCGACACGGTGGTGGTCGGGGCGTATGCCGAGGACAGCAACGCCACGGGCGTGAACGGCAACCAGGCCGACAACAGCGCCAACTTCGCCGGCGCGGCCTACGTCTTCGTCCGCAGCGGCGGCGTCTGGAGCCAGCAGGCCTACCTCAAGGCCTCGAACACCGGGGCGGGCGACCAGTTCGGCGCGTCGGTGGCCGTCAGCGGCGACACGCTGGTGGTCGGGGCGGTTTTCGAGGACAGCAGCGCCACGGACGTCGACGGCAACCAGGCCAACAATAGCGCCGGCGAATCCGGCGCGGCCTACGTCTTCGTCCGCGACGCCGGCGGTGTCTGGAGCCAGCAGGCCTACCTCAAGGCCTCCAACACCGGGGCGAGTGACCAGTTCGGCATCTCGGTGGCCGTCAGCGGCGACACGGTGGTGGTCGGGGCGCATGAAGAGGACAGCAGCGCCACGGGCGTGAACGGCAACCAGGCCGACAACAGCGCCGCCGATTCCGGCGCGGCCTACGTCTTCGTCCGCTCCGGCGGGGTCTGGAGCCAGCAGGCCTACCTCAAGGCCTCGAACACCGAGGCGATCGACAGCTTCAGCTACTCGGTGGCCGTCAGCGGCGACACGGTGGTGGTCGGGGCGTGGCTGGAGGACAGCAGCGCCACGGGCGTCAACGGCAACGGGGCCAACAACAGCGCGGGCAGTTCGGGCGCGGCCTACGTCTTCGTCCGCTCCGGCGGGGTCTGGAGCCAGCAGGCCTACCTCAAGGCCTCGAACACCGGGGCGAATGACTTCTTCGGCTTCTCGGTGGCCGTCAGCGGCGACACGGTGGTGGTCGGGGCGTGGAGCGAGGACAGCAACGCCACGGGCGTGAACGGCAACCAGGCCGACAACAGCGCCCCTGATTCCGGCGCGGCCTACGTCTTCGTCTGCTCTGGCGGGGTCTGGAGCCAGCAGGCCTACCTCAAGGCCTCGAACACCGGGGCGGGCGACGTCTTCGGCTTCCCGGTGGCCGTCAGCGGCGACACGGTGGTGGTCGGAGCGTTTCAGGAAGACAGCAGCGCCACGGGCGTCAACGGCAACCAGGCCAACAATAGCGCCGGCAATTCCGGCGCGGCCTACGTCTTCGTCCGCGACGCCGGCGGCGTCTGGAGCCAGCAGGCCTACCTCAAGGCCTCGAACACCGGGGCGGGTGACGAGTTCGGCTACTCGGTGGCCGCCAGCGGCGACACGGTGGTGGTCGGGGCGATTGGCGAGTCCAGCAGCGCCACGGGCGTCAACGGCAACCAGGCCGACAACAGCGCCGGCTTTTCCGGCGCGGCCTACGTCTTCACCGGCGTCGGACCGTCTGACGCTGACGGCGACGGCGTGCCCGACGGCGACGACGATTGCCCTGGCACGCCCATGGGCGAGGTGGTCAACGCCGACGGCTGCTCGTGCAGCCAGATAGACCCGTGCGACGACCTGAACCCGTGTACCGATGACTCGTGCACGGCCGGCGAGTGTTCGTACGTGAACAACTCGGCCGGCTGCGACGACGGGCTGTTCTGTACGACCGGCGAGACCTGCTCGGCCGGCATGTGCATCGACGGCTCACCAACGGATTGCTCCGCCGAGGACGACCAGTGCAACGTGGGCGTGTGTAACGAGTCCACGGACATGTGCGAGCCTCAGCCGGCCAACGAGGGCGGGGCGTGTGACGACGGTGACGTCTGCACCTCGCCCGACTCGTGCTTGGCCGGAACGTGCAGCGGTACGGCCTTGCCGGACAACGATGCAGACGGGTTATGCGACGATATCGATCCGGACGACGACAACGACGGCGTGGCCGACGGGGCCGACAACTGCCCGCTGACGGCTAATGCCGACCAGGCCGACCGCGACAACGACGGGTTCGGCGACGTGTGCGATCCGCCGGCCTGCCCGGATTGTCCGGCCAACACGCTGTATCTGGAGCTGGCCGACATCGACTGCGCGGTTGACGTGGGCGACATCATCCAGGTCAAGCTGTGGATGCTCAACCTCAATACGCAGGTCAGCGGCTTCCTGGCGTTCCTGAGCTTCGATGACGATCTGCTGATGTATCGGGCGGACCTGTCGAGCTACACGGCCACGCCGTTCCCGATCCACGTCGGCACGATCGCGGCCGCCCTGACCGGGCCGGGCCAGCTCGACCTGAACGGCTCGGCCGGGCCGAACGACCGCGGCACGAGCAGCGATTCGCTGCTGGCCACGCTCAAGTTCGAGGTGATCGCCGCCTGCCAGACGACCTCGGTCGACTTCCGCACCAGCGGGCCGTTCGAATCGGAGCTGAGCGTGCAGGGCGATCCGATCGTGACCGCCACGCAGGGCACGCCCGACTTCGCCATCGACAACATCACGCCCGGCGTGACGGCGCCGGACGACGTCACGGTGCAGGCGGTCCCGGGCGGGTGCACGGCCACGGTCGATCCGGGCATGGCCACCGGCAGCGACAACTGCCCGGTGACCATCACCGGCGTCCGCAGCGACGGCGAGCCACTCGGTGCGCCGTATCCATCGGGCATGACCACGATCACGTGGACCGCCACCGACGCCTGTGGCCACAGCGCCAGCGACACGCAGACGGTGACCGTGCTGGCAGAGAACCACGTCGTGGCCACGGTGGTGCTGGCGGGCGTCGATGCGAGCGACTGGCCGGCGCCGCCGCTGGTGCGCTGCATCAAGCTCGTACCGCGCACCGGGACGACCTGCGGGACGGCCCTGCACGTGCCCGTGACGTTCAGCGGCAACCCGGCCACCGGCACGGCCGTGTTCGACCCGCCGTGCGGGCCGTGGACCTCGCTGTGCGCCAAGGACGAGCAGCACACGCTGTTCGACACGCAGGCGCTGGTGCCCGTCGGCAGCCAGTTCGAGACGCCGACGGCCCTGACGCTGCGAGCCGGCGATAACGACAACGACAGCGACGTGGACATCAACGACCTGACGTTCCTGATGTTCACGTTCGGCAACCTGGCGACTTCGGGCGGCTGCCCGTGGAGCCCGGCCGTGGGCGATGCCGACTTTGCCAACAGCGGCGCCACCGGCTCCGACGACTTCAGCCTGCTGTCCGACAATTGGCTGACGTTCAGCTCGTGCCTGTGCACAATGCCGGTTTCGGGCGGGGCCGATCGGCGGGCGTCGATCCCGACGCGTGAGCTGCGGCGCGAGGTAGCCGCGCGGGTCGACAAGAACCGCGACGGCGTCTTCGACGCCGCCGACGTCGAGGCCTTCGAGCGCGAGCACGGCCTGCCGAACGTCCTTTCGCAGCGGATGAAGCGATAGCCGGAACGGCAGAGTCTCGCACGGCTCAGGCGTCAGGCGTCAGGGTTCAGTGTCAGGGTTCAGTGGTCAGGGTTCAGGGTTCAGCACGAACGACGCCCTGAGCCTTCGGCTCAGCAGGCCACCGAGCCGAGGGCTCGGGAACGCCTTTCGTGCACCCTGAACCCTGACCACTGAACGCTGAACCCTCACCACTCTATGAAGCTTTGCGGCGCAGGGCGAGAATGAGTTCGATTTCGCCGGTGGTCTGGCCGACTTCCTGGGCGATCTCGACGGGGGTTCGGCCGGCGTCGGCCAGGGCGTAGACCGATTGGTGACGCGTGTTGGCGGCGGGGGAGGGTTCGCGCGGGGCGCGCGGGTCGTCGTCGAGCGTGACGTCGAGCGTCTGCATCGCCGCGGGGCCTTCGGCCCGGCGGACCAGGCGCTCGAGTTTGGCCGCCCGGTCGTCGGCGTCGCGGATCAGCTTGTCGAGCTTGGCGAACTTGGCGTCGAGCTGGGCATTCGTCTGGCGGGTGATCTGCTCGAGCTGCTTCAGCAGCTCTTCCATGTCGCGGTGGACGGCGCGCTCGTCGCGCAGGCGGGCGATCTGCTCGCGGGCGTAGGCCCGCGGCGAATTGCCGTCGTCCAGCCGGCGTCGTCGCCGGGCGGCGGCCATCAGGAACACGATCAGCACGATGATGCCAACCAGTGCGACGGCCTGGCTGTCGCCGAAGAATCCGGCGGCCGATGCGACCGAGTCGGCGGGCAGGTTGATGGGGGCCATCGGCATGGGTCACCGGCCGGCGTATGACTGCGCGGCCGCCTGGATCACGTCTCTTAGCGGGACCCCCGCGGCCCGCGCGACTGCCCGGCAGTCTTCGTATTCAGGCGTCGCCGTCACGATCCGCCCGCCGCGCCGGCCAAGCTTCATGCGAATCTGGCCGAACGGCGTCATCACCGTGGCAAACTCGCGCGCCAGCTTCGCGCGGCGCATCGACTGGCGACGGACGCCGAACGTCGTGGTCTCGGCGAAGATCAGCTCCTCCACGGCCGCGACCTGCTCGGGCGCACACAAGACGGTCAGCACCTGGGCCGGCCGCAGCTTCTTCATGTATATCGGCTGGCAGTAAACATCGAGTACACCCGCTTCGAGCAATCGCTCCATCGCGTGCCCGATGACCTGCGGCGAGGCGTCGTCGAGGTTGGCCTGAAGCACGACGATTTCGTCCTGCTCGGGCTCGGCCGCGTCGGTCCCGATCATCACACGCAGGAGATTCGGGCGGGTCTTGCCGTCGCGCGTTCCGGCGCCGTAGCCGATCGATGCGACGGTCATGGCCGGCAGGGGGCCGTAGCCGCTGGCCAGCGCGGTCAGGATGGCAGCCCCGGTGGGCGTGGTCAGCTCGCCCGGCTCGTCGCACTCGGCCAGCGGCACGCCGCGCAGCAGCTCGGCCGTGCCCGGAGCCGGGACGGGCATGACGCCGTGGGCGCAAACGACCGTGCCCGAGCCGGTCGGAATGGGCGAGCAGACGATCCGGTCGATGGCCAGCCGGTCGAGCGCCAGGACCGAAGCCGCGACGTCGACGATCGCATCAATCGCGCCGACCTCGTGAAAGTGGACCGATTCGACCGTGCTGGCGTGGGCCTTCGCTTCGGCTTCAGCCAAGCGCTCGAACACGCGCAGCGCACGTGTCCGTACCGGTTCGGGCAGCCGGCTGGCGTCGAGGATGGCCCGGATATGCTTGAGATGTCGATGGGGCTGCTCGGTAGCGGCATCGACGTTGACCTTGAAATACGTGGCGCCGAAACCCTGCTTCTTGATGCGGGTTGCTTCGACGCTGAAGCCGCCCAGATTCAGGGCATCCAAGTCGGACCGGACGTCATCGAGCGACACGCCCGCATCGAGCAACGCGGCGACGATCATGTCGCCGGCCGCACCGCTGAAGCAATCAAAATACGCGATTCTCGCCACCGATCATCCTCGCTCGCCAAGATGGACGCAGAGACGCAGAGCGGCAGAGGTGAGGGTGAATGGGAACCGACCTCGCCGTTTCAGCCCCCCGCAGCCTTCTGCTTGAGGGCGATGCGCGGCGCCCCCGCCTCAAACCGCCGGGGCCCCGCGACTTTTCCCCTCTGCCACTCAGCGTCTCTGCGTCCGACCGGCCGATAAATAGCAAAAGTCGGCGGCCGCGTCACTCGATATTACGGGCACCGGGTCCGGTGCGACGTTCGGCCTCGTTGGCGCCCCACGTTCGGGCCGCGACCGGCTTTGCAAGGAGTTTAACCATGCCGTTGTCCCGACGTCTGTGCACGAGCGTGGCGATCGCGGCGATCGCCGGCGTGGCGTGCGACACCCAGTTCCGCCGGCTGAACGCCCCGCCGCAAGGCGATACGCAGCGGCCCAGTCAATTGCAGCCGTTCTTTTCACAGATGGTGGACCAGGCCGGGGCCAGCGACATGAGCGTGGCCGACATCCACTTCGTGCCGCACACGAGCGAGTTGAACAGCACCGGCACGATGCGGCTCGATTCGCTGGCGACGACGCTGGGGACGTACGGTGGCACGGTGCGCTACGAGACCGACTCGCGCGACCCGAAGGTTATCGACGAGCGCGTGGCGCACGTACGCGAATACCTGGTGACGACGGGAATCGACATGGCCCGCGTGACCGTTGCGGCCGGCCCGGCTGGCAGCCACAGAACGCGGGCGGCCGACGCCATCCGAATCATGTACGAAGGGACGGCCGACGATTCGGCGGATGCGGAGGGCGGTGGCGCGCAGGCCGGCGGCGCCGCGGGGGCCGGCGGAGCAGGTGCAGGCCGGTAGCCGCGGTGTCATCAGGGAGGAACCGAACATGAAACGCTTCCAAACTCTCCTCGGTGCGGGTGCGATCCTGGCGTGTGCGTCAGGGTGCACGCAGTTCAAGCAGTGGATGCAGCAGGAGACGGTCCAGAGCCAGCGGAACATCAACTGGCTCAAGGCGGACCCGAAGGCGAATACTTCGGCCGAAACGGCTGAGGACCCGCCCATCCTGCCGCAGACGTACTACGCCGCTGGCCGCTTGTTCGAGCAGCAGAACGACTTCGCGTCGGCCATCGTTCAGTATCAGAAGGCCGTGGCCGTCAACCACAACTTCGTGGCGGCGTATGCCCGGCTGGGCGTGTGCCTCAGCCGCGTCGGCCGCCATGCCGACGCCGAGGCGGCCCTCAGGAAGGCCATCGAGCTGGCGCCGGGCCGGGCGTTCCTGCACAACAACCTGGGCTATGCCTATGCGCTGCAGTCGCGCTGGTCGGACGCCGAACGGGAGCTGCGCGAGGCCATTCGGATTGCACCGGACTACGCGCGAGCGCACGTCAATCTCGGCCTGACGCTGGCGCAGCAGCAGCGCTTCGAGGAGTCCCTGAACGCTTTCGACCGCGTACTGCCACAGGCGGACGCGTACTACAACCTGGGTCTGATGTTCCGCGGCCAGCATCGCTATCGCGACGCGGCCGATGCCTTCCAGCGCGTGCTGGCCATGAATCCGGGCTTCACCGCGGCGCAGAAGCAGCTCGACGACCTGCAGCCGAAGCTGCAACTGAGCAGCGAACTGGAGCCGGTGGCCAATGTGCCGGCCTGGAACTCGCAGCCGACCGCCAGCGAGCAGAAGCCGCCAGCGGTCACCGTTGAATCCAAGCCCATTGGGGCGCAGCCGCACGCGGATGCCTCTGTAGCCGATCAGGTCGCGGCGCCGCCGGTCCAGACCGAAGCGACGCCGACGGCGGCTGGTGGCTACGACGAACCGTAACTGACCGCGCGAAACTCATGGCCACGTAGTGTGGCATGGCCAAGCGAAGCGCGGCCATGCCCGGCAGCCCGCATGCCCGCGCTTCGCTTGGGCATGCCACACATGCCACACACGGCGCGGCTTCACGTGGTCATTCTTGCGAGCGGCCACGAGCGGCAGCCTATTGGATGGTGAGCGCGACGGTGCGGACCACGGTACCGCCGCGCGGCGTCCTGACGGTGAGCTTGACCTGGTATGTCCCGGGCTCGGCGTACTCGTGTATGGGCTCCGCGGTGCGGGCGTCGCCCCCGTCTCCGAATTCCCACCGATATTCAGTCGGCTCGAACGAACCGCGGGTGGCAAATTTGATGCGCCGCTGGTCGCTGGCTGGCATGGCGAACGTACGGATCTGCAGCCAGGGGACCGTCCGCACGATTCGCTCGAAGAACTCATACGCGGCCGGCGAGTGTCCGCTGTGAAAGCCGGCTACCTCGCTGGGGTGCACGTCGGCGTTGTTGTCCTGAAGCCATTGGATGCAATTCTCGGGCTGATCGCCCAGCAGCCAGTCGGTCGAACCGGATAGTACGAAGACAGGCTGATACGGATCGATGTCGCGCTCGACGCCGGCCAGAAAGGCCGAGTTGAAATTCCCCTGCAGCACGGCCAGGGCGCGGAACAGCTCGGGATGCCGCAAACCAGTCCAAAGCACGGCGAAGTTACCGGCTGACCAGCCGGTGAGGAAGATGCGATCGGCTGAGATGTTGTAGGCGCCGCGCACGTGCCGCACGACGGCCAGGATGGTCTCCTCGTCCTTGCGCTGCAGCTCGATTTGACGCCTGGCGTCGCCCGCCATCAATGCGTTGGTGCCCTGCAGGAACGGCGCGGCGACGATGAACTTCTTTTCCTCGGCCAGCTTGGTCCAGTCGCCCATCTGCCGCGGAGCGGTGTCCCAGGGTTCCGTGCCGTGGCACAGAACGACCAGCGACCACGTCTTTTCGGCGTCGTATGAACTGGGCACATACAGCAAGTAGTCGCGCCCGACGTCCGGCTCGCGGATCTTGCGGACCGGCTCGGGCGCGGTGGGGTCGCGGTATTGCGGGCAACCGCAACAGAAGAGCGCAGCTGCCGCGGCAAGGAGCGTGATGGTTAATGGCCACGAGCGCTGGGCGGCTGGCGCCGGCGGCCGCGCGGTTTGGCGACTAGGCAGGCAACCGGCCCGCACGCGTGAATCACCGTACGCGATTCGTAGCCAACCGGGGGTGGCATGGCCAAGCGCTAGCGCGGCCATGCCTTGCGACTTCATGCCCGCGCTACGCTTGGGCATGCCACCCATGGCGCGGCGCCGGGCGCGGTCATTTACGGGTTGGTAACTTCTATCCACGTAACGGATACCCATGCGATTGCAGGAAGGCCTCTACGGCGCCGCGGAACTCGCCGCTATCTACTTCGGTCAAGGTTCGGTCGTTTGCGGCGATCGACGCGCGGACGGTCAGGCTGCGCAGGCCGTCGCCGACGGATTTGCCTTCATAGACGCCGACGTAGGACAGCCGCAGCAGCAGCGGATGTTTGAAGGCCGCGAGCCTCTGTCGAATGTCGACGTACCGCTCGGTGGCCGGCACGACGAACGAGAAATCCAGCTCGACCTGCGGGAACTCGGGCAGCGGGGCGAGCTTCTCGACCACCGGCTCCAGTTTCGCCAATTCGTCCAGCTCGATCTCGGCCCACGCGACCGACCAGGCCGTCAGGTGCTCGTCGATGGTGCGCTTGAGTGCCAATGGCAGCACGCCCACCCGGCCGCAGCGGATGTCCGCGATGGACACGTCGGCGGTTCGATGCTGCGGTTCCCACGGCTGCGATAAGCGCTTGGGAACCGAGAACGAGATCGCACGATTCAGTGTCAGATTGGCCCAGGTGTCCAAATCGCCCTTGAGCTCGCCCAACAGTGCGTCGTCGACGCCCTTCTGCCGTCGCGCGACGATCAGGCCGAGCTTCCGGCGCTCGGTCGGCGTGGCACTGTCCTGCCAGACCACGCTGCCAATCTCTAAAAGCTTCAACTCGCCGAAGTGATGGCGGTTGCGTTCCACGGCGCTCAACAATCCCGGCATCAACGTTTGACGAAGCTGATGCAGGTCTTCCGCCGCCGGATTACGCAGCTCGATGGCGTTGGCGACGGCCAAGCCCAGCTTGCGCAGCCAGCCGGCATCGTCCCAGATGTACTGGTGGATTTCGCTGTACCCACGGCCCTCACAAATTGCCGTCAACGTCGCCGATTCGAGCTCGTGCATCGTGTTCGGCGTGAAGCAGCGGACGGTCGCCTCGGGCAACTCGGGCGAGATGTTGCCGAACCCGATGAAGCGGGCGACTTCCTCGATGATGTCGACTTCGAGGCGGATGTCCTTGGTGGCGCGGAAGCTGGGGACGTCAACGCGAAGCTTCAGCCCATCGCGGTGAACCCGAAACTCGAGCCGAGTGAGGATGTCCGTGATCTCATCAACGCTGATCGTTCGCCCGACGAAGCGTGAGACGAAGGCGGGATCGACGTCAATCGACACGGGCTGAGCTGGCTTGGGGTAGGCGTCGGACAGCCGGCTGGCCAGCGAGAGGTCGCCAAACGCCTGACGCCCGAGATGGACGAAGCGCTGGATCGCCAGCACGGTGTGCGCCGGATCGAGCGATTTCTCGAATCGGGCGCTGGCGTCAGTGCGCAGGCCCAGCGCAGCCGCACAGCGGCGAATGGTAGCCGGCTCGAAATTGGCGCTCTCCAGCAGGATGGAGCGCGTCGTGGCCGACACCTCCGTCTCCCGGCCGCCCATGACGCCGGCGATGGCGACGTTCTTCGTACCGCCGACATCCATGTCGGCTGTCACGCCGGCGCTCCCGGCCGGGACAACCGCCCTGTCACGGACTTCCAGCCGGCGAGCCCCTCGGCTGTCCGTTACCGCCTGAATCATCAACGCTCCGCCGGGCAATTTGCGGCCCACGCCGTCGAGCGTCGCGAAGGTGCTGCCGGTCTCGCCCACGGCCACGCGAATGCCCGCGACCTTGTCGCCGTCGAACGCATGCATCGGCTGGCCCAGATCGCACATCACGTAATTGGTGAGGTCTACCAGGCCGTCGATGGGCCGCAGGCCGACGTGGCCCAGCCGGAGCTGCATCCAGAGCGGCGCCGGCTGGCTCGACACGCCGCGCAGCATTAGTGCGCTGTAGCGCGGGCACTTGTCAGGATCAGCGATAGTGATGGGAATCTCGGGCAGCGATGGGTTAGTCAGCTCGCTGGCCGGCGCGACCGGCAGCGGCTTCAGCGGCAGGCGCAGCAGAGCCGCCACCTCGCGGGCGATACCGTAATGTCCCCACAGGTCCGGCCGGTGCGTGATCGCCTTGTTGTCGATCTCGATGACCCAGTCGTCGAACAGCTCCGCAGCCAGCGGTGTGCCCGGTGCAACATCGGGAGGCAAGAACACGGCCTCGCGTACGGCCATGGCGATCCCGACGGCTTCGCCCGGCAGAATCATGCCGTGGCTCTCCCGACCGCCGACGGCGGAGGCTCGAATCTCGCCCAGGTTGCGCACCGATGCGCCGACCGGAGCGAAGACGACTCGGTCGCCGGCCCTGAGCACGGGCGCGGCGCTGACCGTCTCGACGCGCTTCCCGCCACCGACATCCAGTATGACGTGCCGCAGGTCGCGCGCGCCGGAAATCTCCGCAGCGCTGACGACCTGAGCGGCAATCAGCCCGCACGCGGCGACGTCGACCTGCTCGACGCCATCGACCTCGGCCACCGTGACAGTAACGCGCTCACCCAGCGCGTGCGGGTCGGTGTCGGCAGGGATGTCCACATAGTCGCGCAGCCAGTTCAGCGAAATCAACATGGGGCAGCAGTTTACGGATGCGCCAACGCAACGCCAGCCTTGGCCACCGTTCGTTGCGCAGTGGCGGCGGGAGCTGACGTGCAGAGGTGCCGAGGTCATCGCGCGCCAGCACGACGTCGGTTATGAGACCGCGCCAATCACGTCGGCGTACGTGCGGAGCTCGTCTTCGAAGCGCCGCAGTCCGATTGCGAACGCGTCCTTCACGGGCTGGATGTCGCACACGCTGTCTTCCTGCGACATCTGCACCTGGTCGACGTTAAACTTGAGCTTGCGCGGCACGAGCGGGGTCTTCATGACGGTCATGGCCAGCAGCTTCGCGATCGGCACGGGCTGCGCGGCCAGCGGCTTCCAGCGCTTGGCGCCGGGAATCAGGCGGCTGCACGTGTCGTAGAGCTCCTTCCAGGAGTAGGTCTCGGGACCGCCCAGGTCAAACGCCTTGCCGATGGTTTCCGGCCGGCGAAGCGACTCGACGAAACAGAAGGCCACGTCGCGGACGGAGACCGGCTGCAGGCGATTCTCGCCCGAGCCGAAGTAGGGGCGAACCGGTGGAATCAGGCCACAAGCGAACGTGCGCATCAGCTCCATGAACTCGCCGTCCGGACCGTGAATGACGCTCGGCCGGAAGATGGTCCAGTCGAGCGTGCTGCGGCGAACGTATTCCTCGGCGGCCCACTTGGTCTGGTGGTATCGGCTGACCGCATCGGGCCGGCTGCCGAGCGCTGACATGTGTACGTAGCGCCGCCGCCCGGCGGCCAGCAATGCATCGACCACATTCATCGTGCCGACGCGGTGGACGCGGTCAAAGGTCTGGCCGGCCATCCGCCGCTCCATGATGACGCCGACCAGGTGGATGCAGGCGTCGCTGCGTTCGGCCGCGTCGCGCACGGCATGCCGATCGAACAGGCTGCCGGAGACAACCTCGATGCGGCGGCGATCGAGCTGACCCAGCACGCGGTCCAGCTTGCGGTCGGAGCGCGCCAAGCAGATGGGTGTGTAGCCGCCGGCCAGCAGCTCGCGCAGCATGTGCCGGCCGACAAAGCCGCTGGCTCCGGTGAGCATCACGCGACGAATGGGATCGACCTCGGACATGGAGCACCTCCCAGGCGACATTCGGCCAGATCGCCCGGCGTTCGTCAATTCGTCAAGACGTTTTCAAAATATTTGAAAGTTCGGCATTCGCTGCGCGGTGACGAGACCGGCTAGAATGGCTCGCGAAGGCGATGCGATGAGACTCTTCGAAGCCCCAACTCCGTGGTCCTCGGAGCGTCCGCAGACACTGGTGGTGTGCTGCTCCGACGGCCGGTGGCATGCGCAGGTCGAGGAATTCGTGCGCGCCGCCGTCTCGGAGCGACCCGACCTGTACGCTGTGCCTGGCGGGCCGGCGGCGCTCGATCCGTGGAGCTCGTCGTTCGAACAGGCCCGTGTACTTGAGGAGGCGTTCCGGCTGCTCTTCCGCTATCACGATTTGCGGTCGGTCTGGCTGATCGCGCACGAGGCGTGTGCCTACTATCGGCACAAGCACGGGCACCTCGACGAGGACGGGCTGCGCCGCCGGCAATACGAGGACCTAGACCGGGCCGCCCGGCAGGTACTTGAGTGGCACCCGCGCCTGGAAGTCCGCAAGGTGTTCGCGGCGCTCGAACGGAACCGGGTGCGGTTCATCGAGGTCGGATGATCCGAGTCCGTCGCTGTCGCGTTAGAGACCGTGATGACGATACCCGGATGGTCTGTCGCACTCGTCCTGACCGGAGTCTCGCTCCTGCTAATGACGCTCGAGACCGCGTTGTATTTCATCAAGGAGCCGTGGTACTTCCGATTCGGCCCGGCGCTACACCACGAGGAGTGGCAGACCAGCGCTCCGCCAGCGCAGGCCCGCGCCGCCTTGGAGCTGGCTTGTCGTCACTCGAATCTATCGGTTCGGGCCGCTGGGGACACTCTCTGCATGCGGTTCGCATTTCATCGGTTTAGCGCCTGGCCGCGCGTGATTCTGCGCATCGAGGAGCGCGATGGATTGGCTGTACTGGTCTACGAGGTTCGGCCGTTCCTCAGCATGGTGCTGTTCGGTGCCGGCATGCTCTGGCTGAGCCTGGGCGGCATCGGCATCCGAGCGATCTTCTGGCTGAGCCAGCTGTGCGTGTTATACGTCATCGTCGTTTACGTGGGCTGCTGGTACTACGAGTTGCGCAAGCTGCGGCGACTCGAACCCATCCGGGAGAAGCTGAGCGCAATCGGCGTCCAAGTGTGCTCGGATTGCGGCTATGATCGCCACAGGCTGGCGGCGCATCAGCTTTGTCCTGAGTGCGGTACGGCGCCACGGCAGCATTGAGGTCAGGCGATGACGACCACCGAGTGTGTCGTGTCGTTGGAGAACTCGTCGATTCACGAGATCGCGCGCAAAGTAGCAACGGGTGAGCGGCTGACCTACGAGGAGGGGCTGCGGCTTTACCTGTCGCCGGACATCCACACGCTCGGCCGGCTGGCCAACCTGGTGCGTGAGCGGCTGCACGGCCGCGTCGCTTACTACAACATCAACCGGCACATCAACTACTCGAACTACTGCGTGCTGCGGTGCAAGTTCTGCTCGTTCTATCGGCCGTACCCGAAGGAGAGGGTTCAGAGCGAAAGGGTTCAGGGTTCAGGGTTCAGGGTTCAGGATCCTGCACCGCAGGTCTCCAGACCTGCGCGCGAACATTCAGGAGTACAGGGTTCAGGGCTAAGCGTTCAGGATGGCAAGCCGCTCCCTGACGGTCGCGGCTCTGAAATGCTATCGGGCCTGGCAGCCCGATCGATTCCCTTGCCGCTCGCGGGCGACGCGGCCCGAACGCTCCCTGACGGTCGCGGCTCTGAACTCAGTACCCAGTACTCAGCACTCAGTACTGATTCGGGTGGCTACGAGCTCTCCCTCGACGACATCGTCGCCCGAGCGAAAGAGGCCTACGCCCAGGGCGCCACGGAGGTGCACATCGTCGGTGGCCTGCACCCCAGGCTGCCGTTCGAGTTCTACACCGACATGTGCTCGGCCATCCGCGCGGTCTGCCCGGGGTTGCACATCAAGGCCTTTACCGCCATCGAGATCATCCACTTCACGCGGATCGCCAAACCGCGGCTGTCGATTGCCGATGTGCTGACGCGGCTGGTCGAGGCCGGACTGGGCTCGCTGCCGGGCGGCGGCGCCGAGATTTTTGACGACCGCGTTCACGACGAGGCCTTCAAGACCAAGGTGGGCGAGGCCGAGTGGTTCGAGGTGCACCGCACGGCCCACGAACTGGGCATCTTCAGCAACGCCACCATGCTCTACGGCCACGTCGAGACGCCGGCCGAGCGCATCCGGCACCTGGTCAAGCTGCGCGAACATCAGGACGAATCGCTGCGGAGCCGCAAGGCCCATTTCAACTGCATTATCCCGCTGTCGTTCATCCCGGACGGCAGCGCGCTCGAGCATCTGCCCGGCCCGACGGGATTGATGGACCTCAAGACGCTGGCCATCAGCCGGCTGATGCTCGACAACTTCCCGCACGTGAAGGCCTTCTGGATCATGCAGACGCCCAAGCTGGCCCAGGTGTCGCTCAACTGGGGCGTGGACGACATCGACGGCACGGTGGTCTACTACGACATCACCAAGCGCGAAGGCCACGGCACGACGCACCAGGAGCTGACCGTCGACCGCCTGAAGCGCCTGATCTGCGAAGCCGGCTGCACGCCGGTCGAACGCGACACGCTCTACCGCCCGGTCCGGTGCCCTTCGAGCTCTGACCTTTGAACGCTGCCCTCTGAGCTCTCCCTCACCCCGTTCGACAAACACCGAGCCACCGCATTCGGCCTCCTGCGGGCTTTTCCTTCTCAGCCAATTCCCAAACAGCCGTCGACGCGGCTTGATCGTCACAGAGCACGCCGGCGAAAGACTGTCTGAGACTTCGTCCAGCCTCACACACGCGGCAGAACAGCGTCAGCAACTGTTCGGTCGTCAACCCAGCCGCGAGCAGCTTGGTAGACAACGCCCGGCTCGCCCCGATGAATCGCGCGAAGGAGACGGTAGCCGGCGAACGATTCCAGCGTCGGGGCGGTCATCGCGCGGAAACCCGTCCGGCCGTTGCCGGCCTGGCGGGCTCACCGTCTCGACTTGCTGCCAGGCGGCGTCCACGAGCCTGCTGTCGCGGTCGATGCGTCCGCCGTTCGGTGTGTTGGAGTCGCCGGTCATGCGCGCCCTCTACTCTTAGACGACGAACGCCCGGACCGTCTCACGACGGGTCGTCCTGCACGCCGCCCGGCGACGGCGCGTCCGGCATCACGGCCATCACGCGGCTACGCTGCTCCTCGACGGTCGTCGCTCCGCCGCCCGTGCTTGTCGACAAGCGACCGTCCATCCCCGGGCGGAGTCTGGGCAAGCGGTCTCCTCGAACGTCCGACTGTCCCGCCCGGCCACCCGCATCAATCTCGATTCACGCGGCCGCCGTCTGAGGCGCAAGGCGACTCAGTGCTGCGCATCGTGCGGCCAGCTCGCGATCATGGCCTCGCAGCGCGCCAGGCCGGCTTCGAGCGCGGCGTGCGACCCATCGGCGTCTCCCCGGCGCCGGGTGGGTTCGTCGAGGGCCGCCAGGTCGTCCAGCGCTGCGAGATAGCAGTCGCGCGCCTCCAGCCACAACGCGAGCTGTTCCTGCGGAAGCGTGGCGTCATCCGAGGCGAAGCACTCCAGAATCTGTGCAAACGACTGACGCTCCTGCATGGCGTTGTAGCGGTGAAAAACGACGCCCGGCTCGTCGGCGCAGACTTGCTCCAAGATCGCGAGGCCCTCGCGGCCATGCTCGAGCGCCGGATCGAGTTGGCCGAGTTGGCTGTATGAATCCGCTAATTCGAGACGCACCAGCGCCCGAACCTGAAACGTCGGAAACGAGTCGGGGAACCGCGCCAAAACAGACTCCAGTCCGGCCAATGACAGCTCACCTGTGCGGATCGCCGCCCCGTAATCGCCAAGTGTGTGCTCAGCCTGAGCCTGGTATCGTAGCGCGTCTGGCGTCCGAATCGCATACTCCCATTTGCGGGGCTCAAGCTCGGACAACGTCTGGCCCAGCGCTGCGGCACGGGAAAAGTAGGGCAGTGCGGCACGGGCGTGTCGGCCCTTCACCAGGGCGGAACCGGTGCAGTGATAGGCTTCGGCCAGGTCGTGCATCTCGGCGGCGGTCTGCGCGGCCAGCTCTGGCAGCGACTCCAGGAATTGCGCGGTGTCTAGCGCAATCTGGCCAGCCCGGTCCACGCTTCCGCCCCGGCTCAGACACCACGCGCTGCGTAGCGCGAACCAGGCTAAGGTCTTTCGGGCGAAGATGGATCGGGTACAGATCGGCCGCGATAGCTCGCATGCCGCCTCGTAGTGCACCAGCGCCTGATCGGGATCGTGCATGAACATCGTGCTGCCGATCTCGCCGCGGAGCCAGGCCAGGTCCAAGATGCGTGATGGGTCGTTCGGGCTTTGGGCCAGCAGGGCCTCGCGCAAGGGAAGCGCCTTTTCATACGTGCGGCGTCCACCCACCGGGTCACCGAGATTTCGTGTCATCTGGCTGCCCTGCGTGCGCGCCAGCCGCTCGTACGCCGCCGCTAGCTCAGCCTGCAGCGCGGGATTGTCGCCGGCATCCGCCGCCAGACGGTCGAGATATTCGATCGCCCGCTCAACCAGCAGCTTGAGCGTCTGCGTGGATCCCGGCAGATCGCGGATGGCGTCGTGTATCTCAAAAATGACCGCATTGGCCAGCTTGCGGACGTCCTCAAAGCGCTCGGTGGCCTTGGCCTCGGCCCGTCGAGCGCGGAAGGCTTGCCGGGCGGTCAGGGCCAGTCCGGCCACCAGGGCCAGGAATGTCGCGACCACACCGAGGACCAGCACCCGGTTGCGCTGGGCGAATTTCCGCAGCCGATAGGCCGTGCTGGGCGCCCGGGCGATGATCGGCTCGTCCGCAAGCACGCGCCGGATGTCCACGGCCAATTCCCCGGCACTCTGGTAGCGCCGGCCGGGCTCCTTCTCGAGCGCTTTCAAGAAGATTCGCTCGACGTCGCCGCGGAGCTTGCGGTCGATCGTGCTGAGCCGCCTCGGTTCGTCCTCGCGAATGATGCGAACCAGCTCGGGAATGCTTCGGCTGCGCACCTGGTACGGCAGATGGCCCGTCAACAGCTCGTAGCCGATGACCCCCAGCGAGTAGACATCCGAGCGCACATCAATCGCCCGCGGATCGCCGCTGCATTGTTCGGGCGACATGTACGGCAATGTGCCGATGAGCTGGCCCACGTCCGTCTGGAGCGTCGTCATCTGGACGTCGGCGTCGGTCACACGGGCTACGCCGAAATCGAGGATCTTGGGGATCGCCGATTTCCGATTTCCGATTTCCGATGGGTTCCGCGACGCGTCCTCTGCGTCCAGCAGCCCCGCTTCGACGAGGATGTTGGCGGGCTTCAGGTCGCGATGGATGACGCCGCGGTGATGGGCGTGTTGAACGGCGTCGCACACATTCGCCAAGAGCGCCAGCCGCTGGCGCGATCCGAGCTCGTGAGCCTGGGCATACACGGTCAGCGGTTTGCCGCGCACCAGCTCCATGGCAAAGTACGGCACGCGTGTCCCGGCCGGGCCGAGGATTCCCGCCCGGTCTTCGTGCACGCCGACTTCGTAGATTTGGGCAATCCCCGGATGATGAAGCAGCCCCAGCACCTGGGCCTCGTGCTCGAAGCGGCGCACGACGGAGGCGGCCGCGTATCCGGGTCGGATCACCTTGAGTGCGACGCGGCGACGCGGGTGATCGTGTCCTTGGCGTGTCGGACCGCGCGCGGCATGGGCGTCGGCGGCGGACGCTTCTTGCGACGCGAGACCCCGCATGTCCAGGGCCTGCTCGGCTTCGTAGACGATCCCCATGCCGCCCTCGCCCAGCACACCCACAATGTCGAACGGCCCGATCCTCGCCGGCAACTTGGCCGGCGGACTGGAGCCGCTCGCGAGATTCGACGACCCGAGGGACGCTGCTAGTGGCCACTGCCGCACCGCACCATGCAGCGCTGGGCTCTCCAGGAACGCGGTAGACTGGCGTTCGTCCGCCAGAAGCGACTCGATCTCGCTGCGCAGCTCGACGTCGTCCGCGCAGGCTTCGTCGAGCATGGCGACGCGCTGCGCTCCGCGCAGCTCGCGGGCGGCCATGAAGATCTCGCGCAAACGGTCGTAGCGTGCCGCGCTCATGCGAGAGCTCCAGAAGCTTCGAGCTTCAAGCTTGCAGTTTGCCGCTCACTCCAGCTCGCGCCGCAGCCACCAGCGGGCCATGCGCCAGTCGGCGTCGGCGGTGCGCGATGAGATGCCGAGCACGGCGGCCGTGTCCTTGAGCGACAGCCCGCCGAAGAAACGCAGCTCGACGATGCGGGCCTGGCGTTCGTTCAAGGTGGCCAGGCGGTCCAGGCTGTCGTCCAGTTCGACCAAGTCTACGTCGGCGGGTTCGGTCGCCATAAGCTCGTCGTGGATGGTCAATCGTCGGCCACGACCGCCGCGCTTGACGCGATGCCGCGTGCGGGCGTGGTCGACCAGGATTCGGCGGATGGCTCGGGCGGCGACGGCGAAGAAATGGTTGCGGTCGCGATAGTTCGCCCGAGTCTGATCGACCAGGCGCAGGTAGGCCTCGTGCACGAGGGCGGTTGCTTGCAGCGTGTGGTCCAGCCGCTCTTGCTTCAGGTAGCGAGCCGCCAGGGCACGAAGCTCGTCGTACACAGCCGCCATCAACTCGGCAGCGGACGAATCGCGGCCGTCGCGGGCGGCGTGCAGAGTTTGCGTAAGGTCTCGATCGGACACTCCAGGCTTCCCGCCTTCGAGCTTCAAACTTCAAGCTACCGGCTCGACAACAGATCTGCGCGATTCAGCCGCAATTGTCGCGTATGTGAGCGGCGGGATCAAGGCTCCGCCCCAGAACGCAAGGCGTGGAAAGGCCGGCACTGGCCGGCGCGGATGTTCCGCGCGAAGAGCTTCCCAGGTCGCCCGGCGATCCGCCGGGCCGCGCAGGAGAATTCATCATGATTCGTCCTCGGGTTGAAGCAATGCTCGTCGTGGCGGTCGGGCTGGGTGCCCAAGCAGTGCTCGCACAGTGCGTAGAAGCTCCGACAGACCAGGTAGCTTGGTGGACGGGCGACGGGAACGCAGACGATTTCGTCGATTCGAGGCACGGAACGCTGGTTGGCGGGGCGACGTTCGGAGCCGGTCAGGTGGACCAGGCGTTCAGCTTCGACGGCGTGGACGATCACGTGCGCTTCGGCGATGTGCTGGACGAGGTCATCGCCGGGCCGGGCAAGCAGTTCACGATCGAGTTCTGGATGAAGGCCGACAGCCTGCCACCCTCCAACTTCGCCGGGCTGGTGACGAAGGTCGGGGCCAGCCCGACGGGCGTCAATGAGCGGCAGATGATCACCCTCCTTCGTTCTAACGGCAGCCTTGAACTCGTCTACTACGCGGCGTTGAACGGAAGCGGAGAGCGAGACATCCAAACGCCGCCGGGCGTGATCGCTGCAGGGAATTGGTACCACCTGGCATTCGCCTACGATGACGCGCCAAACACGAACAACGGACTTGACCGGGGCAACATCTACGTCAATGGTGTCGCCCAACCCAAGAGTCTCTTTGTCGGATCGGGCGGACTGGGTTCGATTCCGGATGGTCCAGCCCACTTCGGCCTCGGTGCGATCGTCGACTCCAATTCCAACGCCGTGTTCTTCCTCGATGGTCTGCTGGACGAGGTAGGCATCTACGACCGCTTGTTGTCGGGGGCAGAGATCCAAGCGATTTACGCGGCCGGCAGCGCCGGCAAGTGCAAGGCGCCGGCCAACCAGCCGCCCGTGTGTGATGCGGCCGGTCCGTATGCACCGGCGTGCAGCGGGTCCAGCGCGACCGTGCTGCTCGACGGCAGCGGCTCGCACGATCCGGATGGCGGCGACACGCTCACCTACCTGTGGGAATCCGACTGCACCGGGGCCAGCTTCAACAATCCCACCAGCGCCACGCCCACGCTGACGATCAACACCTCCACCGGCTGCACGGGAAGCTGCAACGTCATGCTCACCGTCAGCGACGGCGTCGACAGCGTGACGTGTTCGTCGACCGTGACAATCAACGCCGTTCCGCCGTTCGCGATCAACATCAACGCCGATGACCTGACCGCGTCGACCTTCAACATTCTGAACGCGGCCAATCAAACGCTCTTTTCCGGCCTCTCGACCAACACGGTGCAGACGAAGAGCCTTTCGCCCGGGACGTACAAGATTCGCTACCCGTCGGCGACGAACCCTCAGCCGACGGCGACGTTCACCATCAGCAGCATCGGGACCGTGGGATACGACCCCGCGCTGGAAGGCATGTTCAGCGGTGCCGGGACGATGACGCTCGGGGTTCACGGGCTGGAGATCCACATCGACCTGACGCAATTGAGCTACTCGGGCAGCGACCTGCACGGCATGCCCAGCCCGAGCCTCTCCACCAGCCTGGTCAACACGGTGCGGCTACTGCCGGGCGGGTACAGCGTGATCTTCTTTACCGCCAGCGAGCCGCTGCCGACCGTGCCGTTCCAGGTGCTGACCGACGGTACGATCCTCTACACCCACTTCGACCCCACCCGCGAACTTTACGTCTCCGGCGAGGGCACGAACACGCTGACCGTCGAGGGCTTGGCCGTGTTTATAGACCAGACGGAGCTGAGCTACCACACCCTTGTCTTGAACGGCGTTGCTCCAGATCCCCCCGCCAACACTGTCCAGGCGTTTCGGCTCGTCCGCGGTAATCACCGTATGATCTACTCGACCAACGCCCCGTCGATTCCGACCGTCCATTTCTCGGTCGACGCGAACGGGAAGATCCAGTATGTCGTCCCCGCGGGGATCCCCGATGACGACAGCTACATGTCCGGGCGCGGCACCGATACGCTCGTGATGCACGGCTTCACGGTGCGCGTCGACGCCAGCCAGCTTAGTTACGTGCAGATGGATATCTTCGCCGTCCGGAGCGACGTCAACGCTCATTCAAGCGGCGTCCTGCCCGTCGTCGCAGGCGTGTTGCAGCCGGTCGTGCCTGGTCCGGAGTCTCAGATCGAGCTGCGCCTGCTGAAGGGTGGTCAGCGCCTGCGCTTTGTGACCAGTATCGTCACCACGGGGCACGCCGTGGTGGAGTTCAGCGTCGATGCCGACGGGCTCATCCGGTTCGACCCCAACCTGTACGGTGGCTATGTTTCCGGAAGTGGCAGCGACACCTTCGTCATCGACGGCTTCGACATCAAGGTCGACCCGCGCCCGCTCAGCCCGTCGCCCAGCACGCTAACTTTCGCCAGAGTGGGCAGCCGGTCGACGAGCAGCGTGCACACGTTGCGCCTGGTCGCGGGGCGCCAAGGGGTCCGGTTCCCGACCGCACTCGACGACTTTGACTTCGAGTTTCGAGTCCTGGGACCGCACCAGTCTGCCTCCGGACCGGGCGGAACGGTCGACTACACCGGCGAGCCCCCCGCGTCACAGGCGGCCCGCTTCAACCGCGTCGCCTGCGGCCTGGGCACGCGGTTCCTCACTATCACGCTCGCCGACGCCGACGCCAACGGTTTCGCCGACTGTCCGCCGGACACAGATGGCGACGGTGTTACGGACAACCTCGACAACTGTCCGACGACCGCTAACCCCGGTCAGGAGGACAGCGATCACGACGGCGCGGGGGACGCCTGCGGAGACACGACGCCGCCGACGCTGGTGGGTGCGCCGGCCGATGTGACGGTCGAATGCGACGCCGTGCCGCCGCCGGCCACGGTGACGGCGAACGACGACGTCGATCCGAACCCGCAGGTGACGTTCAGCACGGAGCAGATGCCCGGGAGTTGTCCTCACCGTTACACGCTGACGCGGACGTGGACCGCAACGGACGCCTCGAACAACACCGCGCACGCGTCGCAGACCGTTACCGTCGTAGACACAACCGGGCCCGTTCTCCAGAACGTACCGATCGACACGATGGTCGAGTGCGACCCGGCCGAACCGCCGGCGGTGACTGCGGCCGACAACTGCGACTCGTCGCCGAGCGTGACCTTCAGCGAGCAGGTCAGCGGCGACCCGGGCTCCGGCGAGTACGACGTCATCCGCACCTGGACGGCCACAGACGCATGCGACAACGAAACGACGGCCACGCAGATCATCATGGTCGGCGACACGCTGCCGCCGGAAATCCTGTGCCCGGCCGACGTCAGCGCGGGTCACAGCGGGACTGCGGGAACCGTCGTTGACTTGGGCACCCCCGCCACCAATGACGCCTGCGGGACGGTGACTGTGAGCCACAATGCCCCGGCGGCTTTCTCTGTCGGGCAGACTCTGGTGACGTGGACAGCCGATGACGGACACGGCCATACCGCCCACTGCATCCAGATCGTGACGATCACGAACGAGCCGCCCGAGTCCGTCGCCAGCATCGAACAGCTCAACAATCTGTTCGCGCTGGCGACCGTACGTCTCGATGCTTCGGGTTCGTCTGACCCGGATGACAACGACGCGGATCTGACCTACCAGTGGATCGTTGACGGCAGCACGGTGTGCAACGGCGCGCCCAATTCCTGCGGCACCATCGTTGTGTCGCTCTCGTACGGGGTCCACGCGGTCACACTCCGCGTGACCGATCCGTTCGCAGCCTTCGACGAAATATTGCAGACCGTGACTATCGACGCGGCTGCGTTGTCAGTGCTGGAGATCAACGGTGGGCGCGTGCGGTTCAACGCATCGCCGCGGACGGCGCGGCTGCGCGGTCAGATCGGCCTGCCGCTGGGCGTCAACTTCAGCGAGGTCACGCCCACCGCCACGGTCGCACTCGCCCTGGCGGGCGTCGCGGTGCTTCCGGAAACCTCGCTGGTCTTCGAGGTGTCGGGATCGCAGGGAGCGCACTGGAAGTACCACATGCCCGGCGATGCGCCGGGCCTGCATCGCTTCCACATCGACTGGCATGGCGCGACCTAGCGCTTGCGGCAGCAGGGCTTCCCGGTCGAACTGGTCAGCGAGCTGATCACGACCACCGAAACCGTGCTCGAGCTGCGCCTCAAGCGCAACCAGATCAACGCGGCCTTCACGCTCGACATCGGCGGGCAGGCGCTGGTCGAGTTCGGCCCGGGCGGACAGGTGGTCTCGTCGACCGTTCCGTTCGAGGTCGAGGGTGGTGGCAAGCGTGTCACGCTCACATTGCCGTTCCCACTGCTGGATACAACGATGATCTCGTTTGCCGGCGGACTTAACGCCACGATTGACGTGGGCGACGGGCTGAAGGCGTCGGTCGGGCGGTACCGATTGGATGTGCGCTTCGACCCGGCACTGCTGCCGGCTGGGGCAACCAGTCTGCCGCGGACGGTGCAACTCGATGCGGCCATCGGCGAGCAGGGCTACGACGGTCAGGCCACACTCGGCCCGGACGACATCACCGCCAACAACAACAACTGGCGGCTGCGCGGCGGCGATGACGAAGACAACTAAGCCCAAGGCTTCGAACCCCGAGCTTCAAGCTTCGAGCTTCGGCCTCACCAGGCGCTGGTTCTGGACTCGGCCATCGTCGCGCGAGTCCGGCTATCACGCGCGGGCAGGTGAGCCGGTCCTCAAAGGCGACCTGTTGGCTTTCGGTGGCGGGGTCGCCGGCCGAGTTCGCGACATCGTCGAGTTGGCGTGCCGCCATCATCGCGGATGCGGCGGTCACGGCACGCTCGGCGATGGCAGCGTGTCAAGGCCCGCTGAAGAACTGCGCGCCGCTGCCCAGAACCTGCCGCAGCCGGTCGTGGGCGCGGGCCCGCAACATGTAGATGGCTCCCACCGAACGGCCCATCGAGGCGGCCACGTCCTCGGCCGGGCGGGCCTCCAGATCATAACGCTCGACGACCGTGCGATAGTCCGGCGGCAACTGGGCGATGGCCGTACTGAGCGATTCGGTGGCGTCGCTGCGGGCGGCATGCCGGCTGGGTGTTGTGGTCGTGACGCCCAGGACGCTCAGCAATGTTGTCTGCGCATCAGCCCCGACCGGCGCCTGGACTCGGCGCGACGGCCCCGGCCGCTTCTGACGCTCGAAGCCCTTGATGGCGTCGCGGAGCGCATTCTGCGCGATGCGGCGGAGCCACGCGACGAAGCCTGGCGCGTCGCGGGCGGTCAACTGATCGATGTGCAGAAAGGCCTCCAGATAGGCCACCTGCATCACATCATCCTCGTCAAGCAGCGCCTGCCACGGCTTGCCGATGCGGCCCTCGATGCTCTGACGGACTTGCGGACCGAAACGCTTCAACAGCGTGCGCAGCGCGGACGCGTCTCCCACGACAGCCTGCTCGAGTAATTCGTCGTCTGAATCGGGCATGGTCCGGACCCTCCGGCCGGCGCGCCAGCATATCCCCGTGGCCGCCGGAAGAAAAGGGCTCGGCGCGTGAGGGGTGCATGTCCGGTCTTGCCGCCCGCCAAAGGCAGGAGGATGTGTCTGCCGTTCGCCCGTAGGGCGCGCGGTCGTTGCCAGGGACTTCAGTCCCTGGAAGGCGCTGATCTATTTTCCTCCG
>Ga0187892_10004168_pt1 | contig 24781 bp, 16 predicted proteins | sample MA1701073metaG_FD_139345 | JGI IMG/M metagenome (GOLD analysis project Ga0187892, IMG submission 139345) | Bio-ooze microbial communities from a basaltic lava cave in the Kipuka Kanohina Cave System on the Island of Hawaii, USA - MA170107-3 metaG ... | reverse complement strand
CGCGGCTGCGGCCGGTGTGAAGCGGTTCACTGGGGGTTGCCGCCGGCTCGCCGTCGGGTATCAAATGGCGATACTTCCAAGGGAGGAAGCCGCATGCAGCAAACCGACGCCATGGTGGAGGCGCTCAAGCGCACCCTCAAGGCGCGCGCCATCACCTATGCCCAGGTGGCACAGGCGCTGCGCCTGAGCGAGCCCAGCGTCAAGCGCCTGTTCGCCACCGGCAGCTTCACGCTGGAGCGCTTCGAGCAGATCTGCGAGCTGGCCCGCACCAGCATCGGCGAGCTGGCGCGGGCTGTGGACGGGGGCAAGGAGGAGGTGTCGCAGCTCACCCCGGAGCAGGAGCGCACCATCATGGCCGACCCCAAGCTGCTGGCGGTGGCGCTGTGCGCGTTGAGTCACATGACGCTCGAGCAGATGGTGCAGACCTACGCGCTCAGCAAGACCGAGTGCATCGGCCTGCTGCTCAAGCTCGACCGCATCAAGTTCCTGGAGCTGCTGCCCAACAACCGCATCAAGCTGCGGGTGACGCGCGCCTTCACCTGGCTGCCGAACGGCCCGATCCAGCAGTACTTCAAGGCGCGGGCGCAGCGCGAGTATTTCGCCTCGAGCTTCGACCGGCCGGGCGAGACCATGCTGCTGGTGAACGGCATGCTCTCGAAGGCCTCGAGCGAGACGGTGATCGCCCGGCTGCGCCGCATCGCCAACGAGTTCGCCGACCTGCATCACGCCGACGCGCACCTGCCGCTGGGCGAGCGCCGTCCGGCGAGCCTGCTGCTGGCGGTCCGGCCGTGGGAGCTGGAGGACCTGCGGGCGCTGCGCCGGCGGCGCGGCTAGACTGGGGGTACCCCTCACCCCCCGCCCCTCTCCCGCAAGCTCCCGCAAGGGGAGAGGGGGGCCGCAGGTGGGTCTCCCCAGGGGGAGGGGGTTTCGATCGCGAGCGCGAAACACTTCGAGGAAAAGACGATGAGATCCTGGTCCCCGCCGGCGGCCGTGATGCTGGCAGCCCTATGCGCCGCCCTGCCGTTGCACGCGCGCGCCGAGAAGGTGTTGCGCGTCACGCCGCACTCCAACCTCACCATCCTCGATCCCGGTTGGACCACGGCCTACATCACGCGCAATCACGGCTACATGATCTACGACACGCTCTACGGGATGGACGCCGGGAACCAGATCCGCCCCCAGATGGTGGAGCGGCACGAGGTGAGCAAGGACCGCAGGACCTGGACCTTCACGCTGCGCGAGGGGCTCGAATTCCACGACGGCAAGCCGGTCACCAGCGCCGACGTGGTCGCCTCGCTCGCGCGCTGGGCGAAGCGCGACAGCATGGGCGAGATGCTGATGCGCTCCACGCAGGCGCTGGAAGCGGTCGACGCGCGCACCTTCCGCCTGAAGCTGACCGAGCCCTATGGCCTGGTGCTGGAGTCGCTGGGCAAGCCCAGCTCGTACGTGCCGTTCATCCTTCCCAAGCGCGTGGCCGAGACGCCGGCCGACCGGCAGATCGACGACTACACCGGTTCCGGGCCGTTCGTGTTCGGCAAGGACGAATGGAAGCCGGGCGAGCGGGTGGTGTACCGGAAGAACGCGCGCTACCGCCCGCGCGGTGAGCCGGCCAGCGGCACGGCCGGCGGCAAGGTGGCGAAAGTGGACCGGGTCGAGTGGGTCATCATCAAGGATCCGCAGACCCAGGCGAACGCCCTGGCCGCGGGCGAGATCGACGTCATCGAATATCCGGCGCACGAGTCGTTCGCGGCGTTCAAAGCCGATCCGAACATCCGGATCGTCGAGCCCAATCCCCTGGGGTACGCCGCGATGCTGCGCTTCAACCATCTGCAGCCGCCGTTCGACAACCCCAAGGTCCGGCGGGCGGCGATGGCGGCGCTGAATCAGCCCGCTTTTCTGCGCACCCAGATCGGCATTCCCGAGATGTACCGGACCTGTTTTTCCGTCTATCCGTGCAACACGCGCTACGAGACGTCGAAGGGCATGGACCTGATCGCCAAGCCCGACATGAAGCGCGCCCAGGCGCTGCTCAAGGAGTCCGGCTACGACGGCAGGACGATCGTGGTGATGCAGCCCGCCGACGTGGCGCCGGCCGCGAGGTTCCCGGTCGTCGCCACGCAGCTGCTGCGCCAGGCCGGTTTCAAGGTGGACATGCAGGCCATGGACTGGCAGACGCTGGTCTCACGCCGCGCCAAGAAGGACCCGCCGGCCAAGGGCGGCTGGAACATCTTCATCACTTTCTGGGCATCGGTGGATGGGCTGAATCCCGTCGCCATGAACGCGTTGAACGCCGGCTGCGACAAGGCCTGGTTCGGCTGGCCCTGCGATGCCGAGCTGGAAAAGCTGCGCGAGGCCTTCGCACGCACCGGCGACGACGCCGAGCGCAAGGCCCTCGCCGAGCAGATCCAGGCCCGCGCGATGGACATCGTCACGCACGTGCCGATCGGCGAGTTCCACATCCCGGCCGCCGCGCGCAAGAACGTGACCGGGTTCGTGACCGGGTACTTTCTGGTGTTCTGGAACATCGAAAAAGCGTGATCGATGATCCGATTCTTGCTCCAGCGCCTGCTCGCCACCATCCCCGTGCTGCTGGTGGTGGCGGTGGTGGTGTTCCTGCTGCTGCGCCTGACGCCCGGCGACCCGGCCGCGGTGATCGCCGGTGACATCGCGACCACCGAGCAGATCGAGCACATCCGCGAGAGCCTGGGGCTGAACCGCCCGCTGGTGGTGCAGTTCGGCATCTGGTTCGGGAACGTGCTGCAGGGCGACCTCGGCGAGTCGTTCTTCTTCCGCAAGAGCGTCTCGGAGCTGATCGCGCAGCGCCTCGAGCCCACCGTCGCGCTGGCCTTGTGCACCATCGTGCTGGCGGTGGCGGTGGCGGTGCCGCTCGGCGTGCTCGCCGCCTGGCGCCACGGCGGCTGGCTGGACCGCGCGCTGATGGGCTTCTCCACGCTGGGCTTCTCGATCCCGGTGTTCGTGCTGGCTTATCTGCTGATCTGGCTGGTGTCGCTCGAGCTGGGCTGGCTTCCTGTGCAGGGCTATCAGCGCCTGGAGGAGGGCTTCGGCCCCTTCATCCGCCATCTGATCCTGCCGAGCATCACGCTGTCGGTGGTCTACATCGCGCTGATCGCCCGCGTCACGCGCGCCGCGGTGTCGGAGGCGCTCACCGAGGATTTCGTGCGCACCGCGCGCGCCAAGGGTCTGCCCGAGCGCCGCGTGCTGATCCGCCACGCGCTGGCGAACGCCGCCGTGCCGATCGTCACCGTGATCGGCATCGGGCTCGCCCTGCTGATCGGCGGCGTGGTGGTAACCGAGAGCGTGTATGCGATCCCGGGGCTGGGCCGGCTGACCGTGGACGCCGTGCTGGCGCGCGACTTCCCCACCATCCAGGGCGTGATCCTGCTGTTCTCGGTGGCCTACGTGCTGATCAACCTGGCGATCGATCTCGCTTACCTGGCGCTCGACCCGCGCATCCGCTACTGATGGATACGCCGCTCGCCGAGGTCGCAACGGAAGCGGCGGTCCCCGCGCCCGCGCCGCGCGCGGCCGCCTGGCGCCGGTTATTGCGCAACTGGTCGGTGCGCATCGGCGGCGCGCTGCTTCTGTTGCTCACGCTGCTGTCGGTGCTCGCGCCCTGGCTGGGTACGGTCGATCCGACGCTGATCGACCCGGTGAACCGCGACCTGCTCCCGGGTTCGCGCGCCGCAGTCGTGACGCTCACCGGCGAGAGCTTCGAGCACCGCTTCTGGATGGGCAGCGACAGCTACGGCCGCGACATCTACAGCCGCGTGCTGTACGGCGGGCGCGTGTCGCTGGTGGTGGGCATCGCCGTGGCGCTGCTCAGCCTGTTCTTCGGGCTGATCGTCGGCTTGACCGCCGGCTTCCTGCGGCGCCTGGACGCGGTGGTGATGCGCGTGATGGACGGGCTGATGGCGATCCCGGGGATCCTCCTGGCGATCGCGCTGGTCGCGCTGTGGCGCCCATCGCTGCCGACCGTGATCCTGGCCATCACGGTGCCGGAGATCCCGCGCGTGGTCCGGCTCACACGCGCGCTGGTGCTGTCGATCCGCGAGGAGCCCTACGTCGAGGCGGCGGTGTCGGTGGGCACCTCGACGTTCAGGCTGCTGTACCGCCATGTGCTGCCGAACACGGTGGCGCCGCTGATCGTGCAGGGCACCTACATCTGCGCCTTCGCCATCCTGGTGGAGGCGATCCTGAGCTTCCTCGGCGTGGGGCTTTCGACCGACGTGCCTACCTGGGGCAACATCATGGCCGAGGGCCGGCTGCAGTTCACGCAGTACCCGCACAACGTGCTGTTCGCGGGGGTGTTCCTGGCGCTCACCGTGCTCGCGGTGAACATCCTGGGCGACGGCCTGCGCGACACGCTGGACCCGCGCTTCTCCCGGGAGTCTTCCAACTACGGGCGAGGAGACCGGCCGTGACCGCACCTGCCCTGCGCGTCGAAGGCCTGACCGTGCGCCTGCCGCCCGGCGCCGATCGCCCGCACGCGGTGGCCGGCGTGAGTTTGGAAGTGCGGCAAGGCGAGCTGATGTGCCTGGTGGGCGAGTCCGGCTCCGGCAAGTCGATCGTCGCGCATACCGTCATGGGCCTGCTGCCGGGCGACGTGCGCGCTACCGCCGGCCGCGTACTGCTGGGCGACGAGGACCTGCTGCACGCCACGCCCGAGCGGCTGCGCCGGCTCCGCGGCGAGAAGATGGCGATGATCTTCCAGGAGCCGATGACCGCGCTGAACCCGGTGATGCGCTGCGGCGCGCAGATCGACGAGCTGCTCGCCCAGCACACCGCGTTACGCCCCGACGAGCGGCGTGTGCGCGTGCTGCGCATGCTGGAGCGCGTGCGCCTGCCCGACCCGGCCGCGATCCACGCCGCCTATCCGCATCAGCTCTCCGGCGGCCAGCGCCAGCGCATCATGATCGCGATGGCGCTGATCCTGCGGCCGCGCCTGCTGATCGCCGACGAGCCGACCACGGCGCTCGACGTCACCACGCAGGCCGAGATCCTGCGGCTGATGCACGAACTGCAGCGCGAAAGCGGGACCGCCGTGCTGTTCATCACGCACGACTTCGGCGTGGTGGCCGAGATCGCCGACCGGGTGTCGGTTCTGAAGGTGGGCGAGCTGGTGGAAGCCGGCGATGCGCAAGCGGTGTTGAGCCGTCCGCGTCATCCCTACACACGGATGCTGCTGGCATCGGTGCCTGCGCTGGTCCCGCGCAAAGCGCCCCTCCCGGACGGCTCGGCGGTGCAACTGCGCACGCGCGGGCTCACCAAGGTGTTCGACGGCGGCGGCTGGTTCGGCAGGCGGCGCCGGGTGACCGCGGCCGACGCGGTGGAGATCGATCTGCTCAGAGGCGAGACGCTCGGCATCGTGGGCGAGTCCGGATCCGGCAAGTCCACCGTCGCGCGCCTGCTCGCGCACCTGATCGAGCCGAGCGGCGGCGAGATCGAGCTGGACGGCGAACGGGTCGCCCGCCTGCGCGGCAATGCCGCACGGCGCTTCCGGCGCAAGGTCCAGATCGTGTTCCAGGACCCCTACCGCTCGCTCAATCCGCGCCGCACCGTGGGCGCCGCCGTCGCCGAGGGTCCGCTGAATTTCGGCGCCGGCCGCGCGGCGGCCTGGCTGCGCGCCGGCGAGCTGATGGAGCTGGTCAAACTCTCGCCCGCCGTGCTGCAGCGCTACCCGCACGAGTTCTCAGGCGGTCAGCGGCAACGCATCTGCATCGCGCGCGCCCTGGCGGTGGACCCCGAGATCCTGATCGCGGACGAAGCGGTGTCCGCGCTCGACGTCTCGGTGCAGGCCGACATCCTGAAGCTGCTGGACGAGATCCAGCGCCGCCTGCGGCTGACGCTGCTGTTCATCACCCACGATCTGCGCGTGGCCGCGCAGATCTGCAACCGCGTGGTGGTCATGCGCAGCGGCCGCGTGGTCGAGCAGGGCCCGGTGGCCGAGGTGTTCGAGCGGCCGCACGATGCCTATACGCGCGCGCTCATCGACGCGGCGCCAGGCAGGGGATTCGCTTTCGGGGAAGGGAGCGCTTGAGAGGCTCAGCGCCAGAACACGCGGTACGCGATCAGCATGCGCGCGCCGCCGGCGCTCACCAGGATCAACCCCGCGAACAGGCTGAGCCACGCGAAGCGCGGCAGCGAGTGATCGAGCACCGCATCGCTGATGTGCTCGGGGTTGTAGAACACGACCACCGTGGTGTTCGGCGGATAGGGCAGCGCCATCTCGCGCGCCTGCGCCTCGCCGTAGTCGTCGCGCGCCGCGGCGAGCGACAGGCCGGTGCTGATCACGGTCTGTTCGCCCACCTCGTACATGTAGCGCACCGCCGGCCGCCAGCGCAGCTCGCCGCCGGAGGCCACCGGCTCGATGCCGGAGGACAGGACGCGGCCGAGCGCCGTGGGCCAGCCGGCCATCGTCTTGGCGCGGCCGTACTGATCCAGCATCTGAACGATCAGCATGATCCCGACGAAAACCACCGCCACGCACAGCACCAGCGAGATCAAGTCCTCGTTGCGCCGGATGCGCAACCATCCGCTGGCGGGTCGAAAGATCCACCGCTCACCGGTCCAGGGGCTATACACGCTTGAAACCTCCGCTCGCCTTCAGTTCGCCGGGGGACACGGCCTGCTGGTCGGCTGCATCGTCGCGCGGGCTGGCATCGCCCGCAGCGTCGTTCGACAGCGCCGTCGTCGGCCGTCCTTCCGGCTGGAAACTCCAAAAAAGTCCTGCAAATCCGCGGGGTGAAGCGACTTGCCGGATTTCGGCCGGCCGCGCTTGCCGCTGACTTCGCCCGTTCGAATTCGGCGCCAAGTGTAGCCAGTTGCGGACAGCTCAGACATTAGTGTCAAACGATCCTCAAAACCGCCCGTTGCCGGCCGCACACCCGTGGTGCATCCGTTTCCGGCGATCCTTTACGCTAGCGCCCCGCTGTTACAGAATTCGGTCACATTCTCGCACCCAGCGAGCGGGCCGGCACTATAACGAAAGGGGAGGGAGACCCATGGCGCGCAGCCTGAACGAGCCGAAGATCGTGCGGCCGGACGACATCGATCCGCACCACAACTGGGGCCGGCCGATCCAGGCGCCCGGTCACACGCAGGTGGACTTCGAGGAGCGCGTCAACTTCCGCCGCCTGCACGACTACCGGCTGGCGCGCGTGCGCGCGGCGCTGTCCGCGTCGGGGCTGGGCGCCCTGCTCTGCTTCGACCAGGCCAACATCCGCTACACCACCAGCACGGTGATCGGCGAATGGGCGCGCGACAAGCTCACGCGCTACTCGCTGCTCACCGGCAACGGCGATCCCTACATCTGGGACTTCGGCTCGGCGGCCAAGCATCACCGTTTGTACGCCCCCTGGCTGCACTCGGACCACTGCCGCGCCGGGCTGCTCGGCATGCGCGGCGCGGTCGGCGCGGACATCGCGCTGTTCCGCGAGGCGGCGCAAGAGATCAAGGCGCTGCTCGATGCGGAGGGGGTGGGCGATATGCCGCTGGGCGTGGACGTGGTCGAGCCGCCGATGCTGTTCGAGCTGCAGCGGCTCGGGCTGGAAGTGCGCGACGGCCAGCAGGCGATGCTGCAGGCGCGCGAGGTGAAGAGCCTCGACGAGATCACCTTGCTCAACATGGCCTCGGCGATGGTGGACGGCGTGTATCAGGACATCGCCGAGGCGCTCAAGCCCGGCGTGAAGGAAAGCGAGATCGTGGCGATGGCCACGGCGCGCCTGTACGAGATGGGATCGGACTGCGTGGAGGCGATCAACTCCATCTCCGGGGAGCGCTGTTCGCCGCACCCGCACAACTTCACCGACCGGCTGATCCGCCCGGGCGATCAGGCCTTCTTCGACGTGATCCAGTCGTTCATGGGTTACCGCACCTGCTACTACCGCACCTTCGGCGTGGGGCGCGCCACCGACCCGCAGCGCACCGCGTACCGCAAGGCGCGCGAATGGATGGACCGCGCCATCGAGATCATGAAGCCGGGCATGTCCAGCGACAGGATCGCCGAGGCCTTTCCGCGCGCCGAGGAGATCGGCTTCGCCAGCGAGATGGACGCGTTCGGGCTGAACTTCTGCCACGGGCTGGGCCTAGGGCTGCACGAGCGGCCGGTGATCAGCCGGCTCAACTCCTATCGCGAGCCGATCGAGCTGAAGGCCGGCATGGTATTCGCCGTGGAAACCTATTGCCCCGCCACCGACGGCTATTCCGCCGCGCGCATCGAGGAGGAGGTGGTGCTCACGCCCAAGGGCCCGCAGATCATCTCGCTGTTCCCGGCCGAAGAGCTGCCGATCGCCAATCCGTATTAGCATCGGGGCGCGCGCGTGGAAGCGCTTCTCCTCGCTCTCCTCCTGATCGCCCTGTTCGTGGCGGTCGGATGGTGGCGCTGTCTGCACCTGCGGCGGCGGCGCCCGGCGGCGCAGCCGGAGCCGCGGGAACAGCCGGCACCCAAGACCGAAGCACCCGGTGCGCACAAGCAACCCGGCGCGCACAAGCAATCCGACGCGCCCATGCCGGCGTTGCTGCCGCAGGTGGCCGAGGCGCTGCGCAAGCCCTTGGAGGAAAGCGCGCATCCACGCGACTTGGAGGCCAACGTCGACTTCCAGGTCGGGCTGGAGCTTTTGCGCGGGCCGGGCATCACGCGCAGCCAGCTGATCGGCTACTGCCTCGGCGCCAACCAGCAGATCGCGATCATCGCGGCTTGCGCGCTGGCGCGCAGAGAAGACAGCGGTCCCGCGACCGCGCCTCTGCTGTCCTACCTGCGGCAGACCAACCTGTGGACCGGCTATTACATCCTGCGCTTCCTGGCGCTGCGCGCCGACCAACCGGTCATCGCGCCGGTGTTGCTCGCCGCGCGCGACTGGTGGCCGAGCAACCCGCTGTTGCCCGAGATCCTGGACGAGTTCATCGAAGCGCGGCTCGCCGCCGGCGAGACGCCGGACTTGGGCGCGGCCCTGAAGCGGCACCCCCCGGACGACATCGCCGACGTGGACGCGGTGCTGGGCCAGCTGAGCGTGCCGCTCGCGGCGCAGCTGCGCGAGGAGCTCGGGCGCTGGCAGCGCAAGCGCATCGACATGAGCTTCTTGCGCAGCATCGGGCGCCTCTGGGGCGACCAGGACCTGTCGCGCCACGTGGTGGACACGCCGGCGCTGAAGCTCGGCGTGGAGCTCGCGGCCGACACGCTATGCCGCTCGCAAGCGTCCTCGCTGCTGCTGGTGGGCGAGGCGGGCGTGGGCAAGACCGTGCTGATGCGCGCGCTGGCCAGGCGCCTCGCGCGCGAGGGATGGGCGGTGTTCGAGGCCTCCGCGCTCGACGTGCTCGCCGGCCAGGTATTCATCGGAGAGCTGGAGCAGCGCATCCGCCAGCTGCTCACTCACCTCGACGCCGACAAGCGCGTGCTGTGGTACGTGCCGCAGTTCCAGGAGCTGTATTACAGCGGGCGCCACCGCTTCAGCCCGATCGGCATCCTGGACATGGTGCAGCCGGCGGTCGAGGCCGGACGGCTGCGCATGGTGGGCGAGGTGCGGCCCGCGGCGCTGGAGAAGGTGGTGCAGCAGCGCCCGCGCCTGCGCGCGGCGTTCAAGAGCCTGGTGCTCGAGAGCGCTACGGCGCAAGAGACCCTGGCGCTGGCCGAGGCGGTCGCGCGCGACGAGCTGGCGCCCGCCGGCGTGAGCGTGGAGCGGCCGGTGCTGCGCGAAGCACTCGACCTGGCGCGCAACTACGTCACCAGCAGCGTGCCGCCCGGCAACGTCATCGACCTGCTGCGGCTCACCTCCGGCCGGCTGGCCGCACGCGGCGGGCAGCGCACGATGGCGCGCGAGGACCTGCTGGTGACGTTGTCGCAGCTCACCGGGCTGCCGCACAGCGTGCTCGACGAGCGCGAGGGATTGGACGCCGCCGGCTTGGAGGCGTTCTTCGCGCAGCGCGTCATGGGGCAGCCGGAGGCGGTGCGCTGCCTGGTGGACCGGGTGGCGATGCTCAAGGCCGGCCTCACCGACCCCAAGCGCCCGATCGGCGTATTCCTGTTCGCCGGCCCCACCGGCACCGGCAAGACCGAGGTAGCGAAGACCCTGGCCGAGTACCTGTTCGGCTCGGCCGAGCGCATGATCCGGCTGGACATGAGCGAGTTCCAGGAGCCGCAATCGCTCGCCCGGATCGTCGGCGAGAGCGGCGAGGCCGCCGACACCAACGCGCTCGTGGATCGCATCCGCAAGCAGCCGTTCTCGGTGGTGCTGCTGGATGAGTTCGAGAAGGCGCATCCGCGCGTGTGGGACGTGTTCCTGCAGGCGTTCGACGACGCGCGCCTGACCGACGCGCACGGCAACCTGGCCGACTTCCGCCACAGCATCATCATCCTGACCACCAACCTCGGCGGGGTCGAGCACCAGGGCGGCAGCCTCGGTTTCACGCTCGCCGGCGGCGCGTTCAGCGAGGCGCAGGTGCTGCGCGTCATCGGCAACACCTTCCGGCCCGAGTTCGTCAACCGCCTCGACCGCGTGGTGGTGTTCCGGCCGCTCACCAAGGCGGTGATGCGCGACATCCTGCGCAAGGAGCTGGGGGCGGTGCTGCAGCGGCGCGGCTTCCGCAACCGGGAATGGGCGGTCGAGTGGGAGGACTCGGCCATCGACTTCCTGCTGGAGCGCGGCTTTACCCGCGACATGGGCGCGCGGCCGCTGCGCCGCGCCATCGACCAGCACGTGCTGGCGCCGATCGCGATGACCATCGTCGAGCACCGCTTCCCGCAGGGCGACCAGTTCCTGTTCGTGCGCGGCGACGGCAGCGGCATCCAGGTCGAGTTCGTGGATCCCGACGCACCCGCCGGCGGGACGGCCGAGCTCGCGGAGCACGCGGCCGCGCCGGGGGTGCTGTCGTATGCGCCCATCATCCTGGCGCCCAACGGCAACGCGCGCGAGCGCGAGTTCCTCCAGGCCGCGCTGACGAGCTTGGAGGCGCGCCTGCAATCCGAGCACTGGGTCGGCGAGAAGCAGCGTCTGTTGCGCGAGATGGGCCGGCCGGGCTTCTGGAGCGGCGAGGAGCGCTATGCCGTGCTCGGCCAGATCGAGCACCGCGACAGCATCGAGGCCGGCGCGGCCACCGCGCAGTCGTTGATGCGGCGGCTGACGCCGCGTTCGGGACGCGCCGCGGTCCCGCCTTCGATCGTGTCCAACCTGGCGCAGCAGCTCTATCTGCTGGAGCACGCACTGGCCGATCTCGATCGCGGCCTGTGGCCCGAAGTGTTCGTCGCCGTCGAAGCCGTGGCCGGCGATCCGCGCGGCGCCGCGCGGGACGGCGAGTGGACCGCGACGCTGTGCGGCATGTATCGCGAATGGGCGCGCAAGCGGCGCGTGCGCGCGGCGCTCCTGGAGGGCGCCGATATCTCGCAGTGCGTGCTGGCGGTCGCCGGGTTCGGCGCGCACGGCATCCTGTTGCGCGAAGCCGGGCTGCACGTGTTCGAGATGCCGGACAGCGCGGGCGGCTTCGATCGGCAGACCGCGCGCGTGCACGTGGCACCGCAACCGGCGCCCCCGCGCCCGCTGCATCAGAGCGAGCTGGCGCAGGCGCTGGCCTGCCTCGCCGCCGGCGGCCCGCCCGCCACCGCCATCGTGCGCCGCTACCGCGCACAGCCCTCGCCGCTGGTGCGCGATGCACTGGCGGGCTGGCGCAGCGGACGTCTCGATCAGGTGCTGGGCGGGGATTTCGACTTGATCACATGAAGGAGAGCATTTCCGCTGCTCGGGTCGCACAATCAACCACCAAAGGAGAATCACATGAAAAAGACGTTGGCAGTTGCAGCGGCTCTGATCGGGGCATGCAGCGGCGCGCCCGGCGAATCGGATTTCGTAACCGCGTGCATCGAAGAAGGGCAGAGGGGTGTCAACCAGGCACTCACCAGGGAAATGGGCATCAACAGAGAGACGTTCTGCAAATGTGCAGCGAAGGAAGCGAGCGCAACCCTCTCCGCTGACGCACAGCGGGCAATGATCCTGGACATGCAGGGCAAGGCGCAGGAGGCGGGCGCGATTTCCTCCAAGATGAGCGAATCCGAGCAGATGGCCTTCATGAAGGGCGCGGCGGAACTCTTCGAGAAATGTGGCAGGGCGGCCGGAGCGAAATAGGAACCCGGCAAAGGCGGCCGGGCGGCGACGACTCGATGACCTGAGAGTGGACATCTCGATGCCGAACGGCCGCAGGCGATTCCTCTCCGGGGCAGTCGGGCTGAGCGCTGCGTCGCTCTTGCGCGGTGCCGCGCCAGCGCAAGAGCGCTACGATCTGCTGATCCGCGGCGGCGAGGTGATCGATCCGAGCCAGAGCCTGCGCGCGCGGCGCGATGTCGGCATCCGCTGGGGACGCATCGCCGCGCTGGAGCCTGCGATCGCGCCGGAACGGGCGGCGCAGGTGCTGGACGCCAGCGGCCTGCTGGTGGTGCCAGGCCTGGTCGATCTGCACGCCCACGTGTATCCGCAGGGCTCGGCCATCGGCTTGCCCGCCGACGAGCTGGTTTCCTATACCGCCACCACCACCTACGTCTCCGCGGGCGACGCCGGCGCCAACAACTTCTCGGCGCTGCGGCATTTCATCATGGCGCAGGCGCGCAGCCGCATTTTCGCCTTCCTGCATATCTCCAACATCGGGCTCGCTGGCTTCCCGGTGGGCGAGACGCTCAACCTCGACTACGCAGACGTGGATCTGGCCGCGAGGACCGTGGCCGAGAATCGCGACGTCGTGCTGGGTGTGAAGGTGCGCGTGTCGAAGAACGTGGTGGGAAGCAACGGCCTGGCGCCGCTCGAGCGCGCCATCGCCGCGGCGCAGCGCGCAGGCGGCGGCGCGCGCGTGATGTGCCACATCGGCGATGCGCCCGGCGAGCTGCCCGCGCTGCTGGATCTGCTGGGCCCGGGCGACATCCTCACGCACGCCTACAGCGGCCTGGGCAACAACGTCGTGCGCGACGGCCGCCTGCTGGACGCGGCGCTGGCCGCCAGGCGCCGCGGCGTGATCATCGACGTCGGTCACGGCGGCGGCAGCTTCGACTATACCGTGGCGGAGCCCGCGATCGAGCAAGGGCTTGCACCCGACACCATCAGCAGCGACATCCACGCGCTCAGCGGCAACACGCCCGGGAAGCCGTACCTGCCCTGGGTCATGAGCAAGTTCCTCAATCTCGGCTTCGGTCTGGAGCAGGTGGTGGCGATGGCCACCGTCAACCCCGCGCGCGTGATCGACCGCGTGGACAAGCTCGGCACGCTGCAGCCGGGAGCGCCGGCGGACGTGGCGATCCTGCGGTTCAAGGAGGAGCCGGTCACGTTCGTCGATACGCGCGGCAACCAGCGCTCCGGGACGCGCTGGCTCGAGCCGGTGCATACCGTGCGCGCCGGCCGGCCGTTCGGGCGGCCCTACCCGATGCCGTTCTCCTATCCGTGAAGCGTGGGCGTAGCCGTCAAACCCCTCACCCCCGCCCCTCTCCCGGCCCTCACCCTACCCTCTCCCGCAAGCGGGAGAGGGACCTGTCTGTCTGTTGGGGAGAGGGGAGTCTCCTGCCCGCTCAGCGCCGGAACGGACCGCGGCCGCGCCAGTACTGGATCAGCACATAGCCCGCGGCCATGCCGCCGAGATGCGCGAAGTGGGCCACACCGGCCTGCGTGCCGGTCACGCCCAGCACCAGCTCGATCACGCCGAACAGCGTTACGAACAGCCAGGCCGGCATCGGCACCGGCGGAAAGATCATCATGATGGTGCGCCTCGGGAACATCATGCCGAACGCGAGCAGCAGGCCGTACACCCCGCCCGATGCGCCCAGCGTCGGATACGGCGGCACGTTGCTCGCGCTGGTGACCACGAGCTGTGCGACCGCCGCGCCGATCACGCAGGCGAAGTAGTAAGCCAAATAGCGCCGCTCGCCCCACACCCGCTCGATCTCGCCGCCGAACATGAACAGCGCGAGCATGTTGAACAGCAGGTGCGCCATGCCCGCGTGCAGGAAGGCGTAGGTCACGACCTGCCAGATCTGGAAGTTGCCGGCCCCGCCGAGGCCGTACTGGCCGGCGAGCGAAAGGGGCCACAGCGCGAAGTTCGCGACCAGCCAGCGGCCCATCGCGAACTGGGCGAAGAACACCGCGACGTTTGCGATGAGCAGCGCGCGCGTGACGGGAGGAAGAGCGGGCAACATGATCACCATGAGAATCGGGGCAACCGGCGGAGTTCAATGCCATATGTGGTTTCCCCTCCTGCCAAGAAGGGGTGCCCGCGCAGGGGGCGGGGTGGTGCAGAGTCACGCGCGACAACGAAGCGATGTCACAAGCTGAGACGACGTGGTCGCGTCGCCTCAGATTCCGCCCGCCCGGACCCGGGCGTGCGCGCCTGTAGAATGGGCACCTTCCTCCCTGCTGCCGGCCCGAAGCGGGCCGAGCATGTGAGCACCCACCCTCCCGCCCGCGCGCATGAAACCTGACGACGCCCATCTTGCCGACGACACTCGGGCGATCCACATCCAGGGCGCGCGGCAAAACAACCTGAAGGGTCTGGATCTGGCCATCCCGCTGAACGAGCTGGTGGTGGTGACCGGCGTATCGGGATCGGGCAAGTCCTCGTTGGTGTTCGACACGCTCTACGCCGAGGGCCAGCGGCGCTACGTGGAGACTTTCTCTCCCTACGCGCGCCAGTTCCTCGACCGCATGGACAAGCCGGCGGTGGACCGCATCGACGGCATCCCGCCCGCCATCGCCATCGACCAGACCAATCCGGTGCGCACCTCGCGCTCCACGGTCGGCACGATGACCGAGCTGAACGACCATCTCAAGCTGATGTTCGCGCGCGCCGCGCGCCTCCACTGCCGCGGCTGCGGCCAGCCGGTGCGGCGCGACAACCCGGACACGATCTTCGATGCGCTCGCGCAGCGCGCAGCGGCCGCGGGCGATCCGCGCCTGATCGTCACCTTCCCGGTGGATGTTCCGAAGAACTTCACCGAAGAGGAGGTGCTGAAGCTGCTCGAGCAGCAAGGCTACACCCGCATCCACGATCGCCACGGCAGCACGCTGCAGGTGGTGCAGGACCGCTTCCGCATGTCCTCGGCCGAGCGCGCGCGCGCGATCGAGGCGCTGGAGGCGGCGCTGCGGGTGGGGCAAGGGCGGGTGAACGTGCATGTGGTGGACGAGCCTCGGGGCGGTTCGCCCTCTCCCCTTGCGGGAGAGGGCCGGGGTGAGGGGGTGCAACGAGAAGTCTGGCGCTTTTCCTCCGACCTGCACTGTGCCGATTGCGACATCCACTACGCCGAGCCCGTGCCGAGCCTGTTCTCGTTCAACTCGCCGGTGGGCGCGTGCGAGACCTGCCGCGGCTTCGGCCGGGTGATCGGCATCGACTTCGGGCTGGTCATTCCGGACGAGTCGAAGAGCCTGCGCCAGGGCGCGATCAAGCCCTGGCAGACGCAGAGCTTCAAAGAATGCCAGGACGACATGGCCAAGTACGCGCCCAAGCGCGGCGTGCCGATGGATCTTCCCTGGCGCGAACTCGCCGCCGAGCACAAGCGCTGGGTGCTCGAGGGTGACGACGACTGGGTGAGCTGGCGCAAGTCGTGGCCGGGCAAGTGGTACGGCGTGCGCCGCTTCTTCCAGTGGCTGGAATCGAAGAGCTACAAGATGCACGTGCGCGTGTTGCTGTCGCGCTACCGCGCGTACACGCCGTGCAGCGCCTGCGGCGGCGCCCGGCTCAAGCCGGAGGCGTTGATGTGGCGGCTGGGCACCGCCGAGGACGCCGACCGCGTGTTGCCGCCGGAGCGGCGGTTCAAGCCGCTGGGCTTCGACTGCCCGGAGGAGCGGCTGCGCGCCCTGCCTGGCCTCACGCTGCACGATCTGATGCTGCTGCCGGTGGACCAGACGCGCGAGTTCTTCATGCGCGTGCACCTGCCCGCGCCGCTGGACGAGGCCACCGACCTGCTGCTCGACGAGATCCGCTCGCGCCTGGGCTACCTGAACGAGGTGGGGCTGGGTTATCTCACGCTCGACCGCCAGTCGCGGACGCTGTCGGGGGGCGAGGTCCAGCGCATCAACCTGACCACCGCGCTGGGCACCTCGCTGGTGAACACGCTGTTCGTGCTGGACGAGCCGTCCATCGGCCTGCATCCGCGCGACATGGGGCGCGTGATCGAGGTGATGAAGCGCCTGCGCGATGCCGGCAACTCGCTGGTGGTGGTCGAGCACGATCCGCAGATCATGCTGGAAGCCGACCGCCTGCTGGATATGGGCCCGGGGCCGGGCGAGCGCGGCGGAAACGTGGTGTTCTTCGGCACCCCGCAGCAGCTCGCGCGCGTTCCGGGATCGCTCACCGCCGAGTACCTGACCGGCGCCCGGCGCGTGGACGAAGCGCGCGAACGCGCGCCGGCGCTCCCGAACGGCGCCGCGCTCGACCTGCTCGGGGCGAGCGAGCACAACCTGAAGAGCATCGACGTCAGCATTCCGCTGCACCGGCTGGTGTGCATCACCGGGGTGAGCGGCTCGGGCAAGTCCACGCTGGTGCAGGACGTGCTGTACGCGGCCCTGCTCAAGCACAAGGGCAGGCCGACCGAGGCGCCCGGCACGCACCGCGCGCTGCTCGGGCACGAGCAGATCGCCGACGTGGTGCTGGTCGACCAGTCGCCGATCGGGCGCACCACGCGCTCCAACCCGGCCAGCTACGTCGGCGCGTTCGACGCGATCCGGCAAATCTTCGCCAGGCAACCTTTGTCGCGGGAACGCGGCTACACCGCGGGCACCTTCAGCTTCAACTCCGGCAACGGCCGCTGCCCCACCTGCGGCGGCAACGGCTTCGAGCACGTCGAGATGCAGTTCCTGTCCGACGTGTACCTGCGCTGCCCGGACTGCAACGGCCGGCGTTATCGCGAAGAGGTGCTGGAAGTGGTGCTCGGCGACGACGCGCCGCGCTCGATCGCGGACGTGCTCGACGTGACGGTGTCCGAAGCCCTGGCGCTGTTCGCCGACCAGCCGGAGATCGAGCGCACGCTGCAGCCGCTGGTGGACGTCGGACTCGAGTATCTCAAGCTCGGCCAGCCGGTGCCGACGCTATCCGGCGGCGAGGCGCAGCGGCTGAAGCTGGCGGGGCATCTGGCCGAGGCCGGAACCCGGTCGCTTCGCGGGACCACCCCGCCGGCTGCGCCGGCACCCCTCCTCGACGAGGAGGGGAGTGTTCTCAAGTCGCGCCTTCAAGGCGCACACGGCGGGGTGGCGCGAAGCGCCGGGGTGGTTCGGCGCGGGACCACCCCGCCGGCTGCGCCGGCACCCCTCCTCGACGAGGAGGGGAGTGTTCTCAAGTCGCGCCTTCAGGGCGCACACGGCGGGGTGGCGCGAAGCGCCGGGGTACACTCCCCTCCTTACCAAGGAGGGGTGGCGCGAAGCGCCGGGGTGGTTCGGCGCGGCAACCTGTTCCTCTTCGACGAACCCACCACCGGTCTCCATTTCGCCGACATCGCGCGGCTGCTGCAGGCGTTCCGCAAGCTGATCGCCGCCGGCCACTCGCTGATCGTGATCGAGCACAATCTCGACGTCATCCGCGCCGCCGACTGGATCATCGATCTCGGCCCGGAGGGCGGCGACGCCGGCGGCGAGGTGGTCGCGGTGGGCACGCCGCAGCAAATCGAAGCCCATCCCCGCTCGCATACCGGCATCGCGCTGCGCGAGTACGACGACGCGGTGCGAAGTATGCTGGCGGTCAAAGAGCCCCCTCACTCCGGCCCTCTCACGGACCCTCAGCCCGGCTCTCTTCCGACTCCTCACCCCAGCCCTCTCCCGCAAGGGGAGAGGGAGATGGTTCACGACGCCTCGCGCCTCGCGCCTCGTGCTGCGCGCCTCGCGTCTGCCGCCTCGATCCACATCCACAACGCGCGCGAGCACAACCTGCACAACGTGGACGTGCAGATCCCGCGCGAGCGCTTCACCGTGATCACCGGCGTGTCCGGCAGCGGCAAGAGCACGCTCGCCTTCGACATCCTGTTCGCCGAGGGCCAGCGGCGTTACCTCGAATCGCTCAACGCCTACGCCCGGCAATTCGTGCAACCGGCGGCACGGCCCGATGTGGACGCCATCTTCGGCATTCCGCCCACGGTGGCCATCGAGCAGCGCGTCAGCCGCGGCGGCCGCAAGAGCACCGTGGCGACGATGACCGAGATCTACCACTTCCTGCGGCTGCTGTTCGTCAAGCTCGGCACGCAGTTCTGCCCGGCCTGCCAGGTACCGATCGAGCCGCAGAGCGCCGACTCGATCGCCGCGCGCATCCTGCGCGACTTCCGCGGCCAGCACGTGGGTCTGCTGGCGCCGCTGGTGGTGAACCGCAAGGGCTACTACACCGACCTCGCGAAGTGGGCGAAGGCAAAGGGTTTCGCTCACTTGCGCGCAGACGGCGCCTTCCTGCCCACCGGCAAGTGGCCGCGGTTGTCGCGCTTCCAGGAGCACACCATCGAGCTGCCGGTGGCGGACCTCGTCGTCGGCCCGAGCGCCGAAGCGCGGTTGCGAGAAGGCCTGACGCGGGCGCTGCAGTTCGGCAAGGGGGTGGTGCACGTGGTCGCGCCGCTGGACGGGCTGATGCAGGGCAAGGCCGCGGTGCGGGAGTCGGTGTTCTCGACCCGGCGCGCCTGTCCCTCGTGCGGCACGAGTTTTCCGGAGCTCGATCCGCGCCTGTTCTCGTTCAACTCAAAGCATGGCTGGTGCGCGACCTGCTACGGCACCGGGCTCAAGATCGCCGAGGTCGGCTGGAGCGAGGAACGCAGCCGCACCGGCACCGAGGACCACGTGCTCGACTCCTGGCTCGACTGGCTGGCGATCGAGGAGACCTGCCCCGCCTGCGACGGCAAGCGGCTCAACCCCACGGCGCTCAACGTGCGCTTCCACGGCCGCTCGATCTCCGACCTCGCCGCGCTGCCGGTGCGTCAGGTCGACCAGTTCTTCCGCGCCCTGGCTCTGCACGGCCGCGACGCCGAGATCGCGCGCGATATCCTGGTGGAGCTGCGCTCGCGGCTCGGCTTCCTGAGCGAGGTCGGGCTGTCCTATCTGGCGCTGGACCGCGCCGCGCCTACGCTGTCGGGCGGAGAAGCGCAGCGCATCCGGCTCGCTTCGCAACTCGGCTCCAACCTGCGCGGCGTGTGCTACATCCTGGACGAACCCACCATCGGCCTGCACGCGCGCGACAACCGCATCCTGCTCGGCGTGCTGAAGCAGCTCGGAGCGAAGGGCAACACGCTGGTGGTGGTGGAGCACGACGAAGACACCATCCGCCACGCCGAGCAGGTGCTCGACCTCGGGCCGGGCGCGGGCAAGGAAGGCGGGCGCGTGGTGGCGCAAGGCAGCGCCCAGGAGTTGATGCGCAATCCCGCCTCGATCACCGGGCGTTTCCTGGCGGCGCCGCTCAGGCATCCGTTGTTCCCGCGGCGCGCGGTCGGCGCGAATACCCCGGCGCTCGAGATCGACGGCGCGACGCTGCATAACCTGAAGGATCTGCGGGTGCGCATCCCGCTCGGGCGCTTGACCGCGATCACCGGCGTGTCGGGCAGCGGCAAGAGCACACTTGCGCGCGAGGTGCTGCACGACAACCTGGCGCAGCTGCTCGGCGGCACGCGCCGCAAGCGCGATGTCACACTGTACGGATGCGACGCGATCCGCGGCTGGGAAGAGGTCGGCCGTGTGCTGGAGGTGGATCAGACCCCGATCGGCAAGACACCGCGCTCCTGCCCCGCGACCTATGTCGGCTTCTGGGACGCGATCCGCAAGCTGTTCGCCGACAGCACCGAGGCGCGCATTCGCGGCTACGGCCCGGGGCGCTTCTCGTTCAACACCGCCGGCGGGCGCTGCGAGGCGTGCGAGGGCCAGGGGTCGAAGACCATCGAGATGAGCTTCCTGCCGGACGTGAAGGTGGCCTGCGACGCGTGCGGCGGGCAGCGCTTCTCGCCCGAGACGCTGATGGTGCGCTTCAAGGGCAGGAGCATCGGCGAGGTGCTGGCGATGAGCGTGGACGAGGCCAGCGAGTTCTTCTCCGCCCACCGTTCCATCAGCCACTGCCTGCGCCTGCTGCAGGACGTCGGGCTGGGCTATCTCACGCTCGGCCAGCAGAGCCCGACCCTGTCCGGCGGCGAAGCGCAGCGCATCAAGCTGGTGACCGAGCTGTCCAAGGTGCGCACCGAACCCCCTCTCCCCAACAGACAGACAGGTCCCTCTCCCGTTCCGGGAGAGGGTAGGGTGAGGGACCGGGAGAGGGCCGGGGTGAATGGGCCGCAGCGCCCCGACAAGCACACGCTCTACGTCCTCGACGAACCCACCGTCGGCCTGCACATGGCCGACGTGGAGAAGCTGATCCGCGTGCTGCACCGGCTGGTGGACGCCGGCAACAGCGTGGTGATCATCGAGCACAACCTCGACGTCATCGCCGACGCCGACTGGGTCATCGACCTCGGGCCCGAGGGCGGCGACGAGGGCGGACGCATCGTGGCGCAAGGCGCGCCCGAAACTATCGGCGGCGCGCGCAACGGCTCGCACACCGCCGTGGTGCTCGCCGAATTCCTGAGCGAGCGCGGGCGCGTCGTCGCGTGACGCAACGCTTCGCGGCCGGAGTGCTACGCTAGGCGCCTTTCCACAGGGAGGATCTACCGATGGCCGCCTATCTCGTCGCCGAGCTGGAAATCACCGACCCCGCGATATTCGAGGAGTACAGGAAACGGGTTCCGGCGTCGATCGCCGCTCACGGCGGCCGCTACCTGGCGCGCGGCGGCACCCTCGAATCCCTGGAGGGCGGCTGGAATCCCAAGCGCATGGTGATTCTCGAGTTTCCCAGCCTGGCTCAGGCCAAGACCTGGTACAACTCGCCGGAGTATCAAGAGCTGCTCAAGATGCGGCAGCGCTCGTCCAATTCGAAGGTGGTGATGATCGAGGGGGTGTAGCACACCTTCTGAACTGCCCTAGGCCTGCGCACCGGGTTGCCGGCGTCATGCCGATAGCGGTGATGGAGGCGCCGCCTTCGCAAGCACCTGAATGCACAGCTCGGTGTCGGCCTCCGGAAAGTTCCAGCGCTGAAACAGATTCTCGCACGTCCACTCGGCCGAGAAGGCCGGCACCAGCGCAACACACTTCGCCCAGTACTCTCGCGCCCTTGCAGGCTCGCCCAGCTGCACGTATGCGAGGACGTACTTGAACAACGTCTCCTCACAAACAGCATGCCGAGCTGCGCGAAGATCGCCTGGAATAGCCGGCAACATCGGCGGAGAGAATGGCGGCCAGCTTGCGGTGCGAGGCCATGGAGCCCTCCGCAGGCTACTCGTCAGCGCGTGAACAGATCGCGCACCGGCAGACTCCAGCCGGGGACCACGTCTTCCACGCTGAGCGACTCCGTCTCGCCGAGAATACGGACCTCGCTGACCGAGCGATAGAGCGTCACGGATCGCTTCTTGGGATTCACCACGACCACGGCCCGGGTGCCGGCGTCGAGCCAGTCGAAGACTTTCTCCTCGACGTCTGCGAAGGTGTCGCTCGGAGAGACGACTTCTACAGCCAGGTCCGGAGCGCCCGGCCAGAAACCCTCCGCGTCTCCGACAGCGGCGACTCGCTCGCGGCCGACGAAGGCGGCATCGGGTGCACGGACATGATCCGGATTCGACGCGAGCTTGAAACCGGTTTCGGCCGCGTAGACCTCTCCCAGCTTGTGCGCGGTGACGTGCTGCCCGAGCGATAAAGGGCGGCGGCCGGTGTAACAGAATTCATTCACAGAGGAGCACAACAATGCAGCTAAAGGGAACAGTTGCGATCGTGACCGGCGGCAACGGCGGCCTGGGGCAGCGGATCTGCCATGCCCTTGCCCGGGCGGGCAGCGACGTGGCCGTGGTGTATGCGCAAAGCCAGGACGCCGCCAAGAGCGTCGCCGCCGAGCTGCGCAAGGCCGGCGTACGCGCGGAAGCGATGGGGTGCGACGTCACCAACCCGTCGCAAGTGCAGCGGATGGTCGCGCGCGTGGTCGATACCTTCGGCAAGGTGGATCTGCTGGTCAACGACGCGGCCTACAACAAGTGGATCCCGTTCAACGACCTCGATGCCATGACCTATGAGGAATGGCAGAAGATCCTCGCGGTCAACCTCACCGGTCCGATGCTGTGCAGCAAGGCGGTCGCGCCGGCCATGCAGAAGGCGGGCGGCGGGCGCATCGTCAACATCGCCTCGGTCGCCGGATTGGCGCCCTCGGGGTCTTCGATTCCCTATGCGGTGTCCAAAGCCGGGTTGATTCATCTCACCCGCTGCATGGCGGTGGGTCTGGCGCCGGCGATCCTGGTGAACTGCATCGCCCCGGGCTATCTGGAGAACACCCGCGCGACGGCGAACCTCGACCCGGCGTACCGGGCGAAGGCGAGGGATGCGGCGCTGCTAAAGCGCGCAGCGGACAAGGACGACGTCGCCAGCCAGGTCGTGGCGCTGTGCCAGACCGACAGCATCACCGGGCAGACGCTGGTCATCGACGCGGGGCGGTTCTTCCACTGATCTCTTGGATTTCCCTTCGCTCCATCCGGGCTACGGGACGGCGCTCTTACGCCAGCTCGATGAGGATATTGTCGCCGGCGTCGAGCTCGGCACGCCACCCGGGCGGCACCAAGGAGGTCGCGTCGTATTCCTCGACAATCACCGGTCCCACACGCGGGCTCGCCAGATCGGATCTGCGGATCACCGGGGTTTGCACCCAACCTCGCTCCGCCCCGAAGTAGGCGCGCCGAGGCGCGGGCGGCAACGGCTCCGCGCGGCTCGGGCGCACTCGTTCGGGGACACCTGCGCCTTCGCGGATCCCCTGCCCCACCACCTGAATCGTCACCAGCTCGACCGGCTCGTCCGGACCGGCGCGGTGGCCGTAGGTCTTCTCGTGCTCGCGGCCGAACGTCTCTTCGAGGAGCGCGACCATCGTCGCGTCGATCTGCCGATCAGGCACGGCCACGGACAGCTCGTAGGTCTGTCCCTGATAGTGCAACGCCGCGCGACGCCGCAGCTGCGCGCGCGGTCCGGTGAAGCCCTCGGTCGCCAGTTGCTCGGCCGCCTGACGGGCCAGCGCTTTCCACGCACTTTCGACCTCGGTTAGATCGCATTTGCGCAGCAGCCGCCGGAAGGTACGTGCGTAGTGATGCTCGACCTCGGCGTATAGCAGGCCGAACGAGGAGAACACGCCCGCGCACGGCGGCACCAGGACGCGAGTGATGCCCAGCGCGTCGGCCATGCCGCAGGCGAACAGCGGGCCGTTGCCGCCGAACGCGAACAGCGCGAACTGGCGCGGATCGCGCCCGCGCTCGCTCGACACCGCTTTGATCGCGCGGATCATGTTCGACGCGGCGATCTGATGCGCCCCGTAGGCCGCGCGCTCGATCGACATGCCGAGCGGGCGCGCGATCGCGCCCTCGAACACGCCTCTGGCCTTGTCGGCGTTCAGCCGCACCGCCCCGGCGAGCAGGTGCTGCGGATTGAGGTAGCCCAGCAGCACATTGGCATCGGTCACCGTGGGCGTCGTACCGCCCAGGTCGTAGCACACCGGCCCGGGCTGCGCGGCCGCGCTCTCCGGACCGACCTGCAGGCTTCCGCCCGGGTCGATCCACACGTGCGAGCCGCCGCCCGCGCCGACCTCGGCGAGATCGATCGCCGGCACCTTGAGCGTGTAGCCCGCGCCGGTCAGCAGGCGTGAGCCGACCATGATCCCGGCACCGACGGAGTATTCCGCCGCGCGCGTCACTTCGCCGTCCTCCACCATGGCCGCCTTGGCGGTGGTGCCCCCCATGTCGAAGGTGATGATCCGGGGTACCCGCTTCGCGCGCGCAAGCGCCTGCGCGCCGACTACGCCGCCCGCCGGTCCCGACTCGATGATGTCGATCGGGCGTTCGGCCGCGGCAGCATCGGTCGTGAGCCCGCCGCTGGACTGCATCAGCAGCAGCGCGGCCTCGACTCCCGCCTCGTCCAGGCCCCTGCGCAACGCCCGCAGATAGGTGGACACCACCGGCATGACGTAGGCGTTCATCACGGTGGTGGAGGTGCGCTCGTACTCCTTGATCTCCGGCAGCACTTCGCAGGACAGGCTGACCGGCAAATCTGGCGCCTTGCGCAGGATGATGTCGCGCACGGCGAGTTCGTGAACCGGATTGACGAAGGAATGCAGCAGGCACACGGCGATGGTCTCGACGTGCTCGGCCAGCAGCGCCTCCACGGCACGCTCGGCGTCCGCGCGGTCGAGCGCGCGCTGCACGGCGCCCTGCGCATCGATGCGCTCGTCGACGACCTGGCGAAGATAGCGTTCGACCAGCGGCGGCGGCTTGGTCCAGGTGAGATCGTAGAGCCGCGGCATGCGCAAGGTCCGGATCTCGAGCACGTCGCGGAAGCCCTTGGTCGTGATCAGCCCGGTGCGCGCGCCCTTGTGCTCGAGGATGGCGTTCGAGGCGACCGTGGTCCCGTGGCGGATCTCCTCGATTGCCGCCCCGCTGAGTCCGGTCTCGGCGAGCACCTGGTCCAGACCCTCGACGATGGCGCGCGCGTAGTCCTCGACGCTGGACGAGAGCTTCTTGATGTGGACCGTCCCGTCCGAGCCCAACGCAACGATGTCGGTGAAGGTGCCGCCGACGTCGATGCCGATGCGAAAGGCGGTCATTGTTGAAGTGTACTCCGGCCGGTGCCGACGGCCATCGCTTCGAACGGCGAGACTGCCGCCGAAGAGGTCGGCCGCACACGCCCTCCGGGACGCGGATGGGCGCGCGCTTGCGCGCGCTGCTCACCCTCACCCCAACCCT
>Ga0187892_10004167_pt1 | contig 24785 bp, 15 predicted proteins | sample MA1701073metaG_FD_139345 | JGI IMG/M metagenome (GOLD analysis project Ga0187892, IMG submission 139345) | Bio-ooze microbial communities from a basaltic lava cave in the Kipuka Kanohina Cave System on the Island of Hawaii, USA - MA170107-3 metaG ... | reverse complement strand
CGACGTCAACAAATCGGCGTCGGCGATCAATCCCGACAAACTCGCGTGGATCAATCAACAGCATCTGATGCGCTTGCCGCCCGTGCGGATCGCCGAGGAGCTCCGCTGGCAACTCGAGCGGCTGGGAGTCGCGGTGGGAGAGGGGACCCGACTGGAAGCGGTGGTCGAGGCGCAACGCGAACGCTCGAAAACGCTGAGGGAAATGGCCCTGGCCAGCCGCTTCTTTTTTGAGGCTCCAGCCGCCTACGAAGAGAAGGCCGCCCGCAAGCACCTCGCGCCCGAGTCTCGGCCGGTCCTCGAACAGGCGCGCGCGGCGCTCGCCGCGCTCGCTAACTGGAGCGCGGCACCGATCCACGACACGATTCAGAAGCTGGCGGAGGCGGGAGGCTTCGGGCTCGGCAAGGTCGCCCAGCCGCTGCGTGTAGCAGTGTCCGGTGGCGGCGTTTCCCCGCCGATCGACCGGACGCTCGCGATCCTCGGACGTGAGCAGACGCTTCTGCGCCTCGATCGGGCCATCGCCCACGCCTCGCGTTGACACTTAACGAGTTCTTACGGAGAATTCGCCCCCTCCGAATGGGGCCATAGCTCAGCTGGGAGAGCGCTTGCATGGCATGCAAGAGGTCGTCGGTTCGATCCCGTCTGGCTCCACCAATTTCCCAGGTCCCCATCGTCTAGAGGCCTAGGACACCGCCCTTTCACGGCGGCAACCGGGGTTCGAATCCCCGTGGGGACGCCACTGATCGTGCCTGCTCGACTGCGCAAAATGCGTTGACACTTGGCGCGAGACGTATACGCTCCACGCAGAACTGCCGAAACGGCTCGCAGAAAAAAAGACCAGCGAGGGGAGGAGCGGCTTATCACAGTCGGCAGTTACAGCCGTTCGACTGTTTGCAGCGACGCCGCGCGCGTATGCACATGGACGTGGTGCAGCGCGGCCCTGGCCTTTCTATCAATGATCGCAGGGAATGCGAACGCCGAAGACCCTGTCGTCACTGCCGTTAAAAAAGAAGTCGTTTCCGGTTATTCCTGGGGCTATCAGGTCGGGGTCAAGCAGCAACACGGCTCGTACAAGAACGGCCGAAGTCTGCACGCGATTTCCCGACGATCCGGCACAACCGGGACCAATGGAAGTCCGGATTATCTCGTATGGGTCGACGAACACACCGGGCAGACGGCAGCGCTCGAGCGTCCAGTCGGCTACGCGGAACTCGGCAAGAATCCTGCGACTAGCGCTGTTTTCACATCGGACGCACCAGAAGGCGAGCAGGGACGAATCTGGTGGGTACTGGGCGGGCGGGCGAACCTGCAGCCATTCGACATGGTCCGCTCGGACCACTTGTTCAATCCGTTTGCGTGGGATCTCGTTCTCGACAATTTCGTGACTGACTTTGAGTCGACGACTCCGTGCCTGGCCACCGTCGGACTTACCGGGATGCTGGCTTACCGGTGGCTGGAGAGCAGAGCTCCCAACGGAGAAGTCAGGTTCCAAGATTACGATCTGTCGCAGAGCATTCCCATCCTGAGGACCGAGAAAGCGCTGGGTCAGACAAGTTTCGTGAGCCCCTACGGTGACGTCACGATCGAGCAAGTGTGGTCGAGATGGGATCCGCGCCATCGAGCATTCGCCGTGTCGTGGCAGTGGTTCATCCGGCCCTTCGGGACGAATCAGGGCCAAAGATTTGGCTCCAATCCATTCCTGTTTACCGAAGATCTCGGGGCGACCTGGCTCTTGGCCGACCGGTCTCCGGCAACGCTGCCGCTGATGCATGCGACTGTTACGCCGACGATGACCCCACATGACCATCTGGCGCTGGGCGAGGACACGAATTGGTTCCAGCGCGACCTGGGTTTCAGCCCGAGCGGGGTACCCTGGATCACGATGCCATCCGGCGCCATCGATCCGCGAAGCAACGGCTGGCAACTGACGTTCTTTCGCTGGAATCAGTCGGCCTGGGAGGGCGTCCCGCTGAGCAACGACATGCAGGCCGGCGCGGACGCGATTTCCTGTGGTCCGACGCGGGATTTCCTGGTCTGCGCGTACTCGGAATTCGGCAACCCAGGCGCCTTGCTGGTCAAGGTAAGCCGCGACGACGGGCAAACCTGGAGCGCTCCGGTCACCGTGGACACCGTGGGGACTGCCACCAACGGCTCAGCGCAGCGGATTAGCTGGGTGTCGTTTGCCCAGCCGGCCGACCGGTACCTGGACAACTCCGCCCGATTTTTCGTCGCCTTTTACAGGGAAAGCGATTCGGGCGGCATGCTGTACAAGAACCGGATTCGCTGGGTTCGGGTACAAGTCGGGCCGTGCGCAGACTTCAACGGCGACGAAATCGCGAATGACAGCGACCTGGCCGACTTCACGGCGGCGCATTCGGCGGGCGACTGGCGTGCCGACTTCAACGATGACGGCATCGTGGACGAACTTGATTTGGCGGCTTTCAATACCGCCCTGGAAGGGGGCGACTCGTGCGGTGAGGATCCGGGGGGCGGCGACCCGGGCGGTGAAGGGGAGGCTTTCGTCCAGGCCGCTTATGGATTGGTGAGCATCGAGGCGGAGCACTTCGAGCAGCCGCCGACTGGCTGGAGCCTGACGAGTCTGGCAGGGGCCTCGAATTCGGAAGGCATCAAGGCCACGAGCGGCCCGAAGACACCCGTTGCCGACCTCAGTCAGCGCGCGGAGTATCGAATCAACTTCTCCAGGACTGGACCGCATTCGGTCTGGTTGGGGATGCGCGCCTCTGCCAGCGGCCAAAAGGTCCTACGAGTCGGGCTGGACGATGGCACTCCTTTGTCGCGCACAACGACAATCGATGGAATCTGGCGATGGAAGCTCGTCAGCAGCCCAATCAATGTCCAGACGACCGGGGTTCACGTACTGCGCATTTACCGCAAGGAGCCGAACGTGGAGCTCGACAAGATCGTGCTCACCCCCGGCACATTCAAGCCGACGGGCAGCGGGCCGCCGGAGAGTCCGCGACAGTAAAGCCGTCTGTCCGGACTTAAATTGAGGGCTATTCACCGCAATTTCAGATGGCCGTCGCTCTCGTGCTTTGTCAATACCGCGCTCGTCCTGTTTCGTGCCGCGTTCGCTGACGACATCGACGGCGCGAGGTCGGCAGTCAAACCTAGGTCAAGAGCGGCAACCGGGGTTCGAATCCCCGTGGGGACGCCACTGATCGCGGGTCTATTTCGGTCACATGGGTGACGGTTTATACCGGCCCCCAGTGTCAGGAAGGGCAATGGCGCGGGCCGCCGCGAGCGCTTCGAAGTCCGGGCTCATCAGTTCGGTGTGCTGGGTCGTTGAACATAACGTCCGTCAGGCCAAGCTGCATGCCCCGCAGCGATCAGCTCGAGTCCCGAAACGAAAACTCCGCCATCGCCAATCATGGCAACGCGGCGTATATTCGCGCGAAAGAAAAATGAACGGCAGCTGGTGCGGGCGACACCAGATGGCAAGTCGCGTTGCAGAAAAGGGGATTCTCTGTGCGCATAGGCGGCGCCCACCGCTCTAAGAAGAAAATACTCACGTCACTGTGCTTCGTCTTTGCCGCCCTTGCCCAGGTGGCTCCAGCGGCCGCTAACAACACTCAGGGTTCTTGGTCGCCCGTCAAACCCTGGCCGATGATCGCAATTCACGCGGTCTTGATGCCCGACGGTCGCGTGCTGACTTACCGATCGAGCCAGATATACGACGTCTGGGATCCAACCGCCGGGCTGGACGGCGGGCATCTGACACTGGCCAACACGACGGGCGCGAATCTCTTCTGCAGCTCGCTCCTGGCACTGCCTCAGGGAGGCAGCGTGCTGATCGCGGGTGGGGGCGGGACGGTCGACAATCCCGACAACAAGAGCAGCATCTTCGATTACAACGAGAACACCCTCACTCGCTACGACGACCTGAAACGCCCGCGGTGGTATTCGACGTCGACGACATTGCTCGACGGCGAGACTTACATCCAGGGCGGCAGCGGCGGCACGGACCATCCCGAGATACGCGACCAGGACGGCGTCTTCCGGCTGCTGGACGGTGTCAACACCAGCGACCTGCACTTTGCCTATCCGCGAAATTTCATTGCACCGGACGGCCGGCTATTCGGCTTTGACAGCAACGGCCACATGTATTACGTCGACGCTAGCGGCTCGGGATCATTTTTGGCCCGCGGCCAATTCATCGGACCAACCGGGCGCGATTCCAGTGCGGCCATGTACCGGCCCGGTCGAATACTGCAATTTGGCGGCGCTTCGAGTGGTGCGCTGATCATCAACATTACTGGTGCTGGCGGCGGGCCATCGGTGACATCCACTCAGTCGCTGTCATCCAAACGCCGGTGGGTCACTGCCACCATTCTCGCCGATGGAAAGGTCCTGGCCACCGGCGGCAGCGAGGTCAGGAACGAGCTGACCGGTGTCAACAACAGCGCCGAAATCTGGAATCCGAGCACCGGCCAGTGGAGACGAGGGGCTGAAGGCCAGCTGGCACGGTTATACCACTCCACGGCTTTGATGCTGCCGGATGCGAGCGTCCTGGTAGCGGGCGGCGGTTCTCCTGGGCCGCTGCACAACGAAAACGCGGAAATCTACTATCCGCCGTACCTGTTCGATGCGAGCGGCGAATTGGCGACTCGCCCTGCAATCGCAACCGCGCCCACCTACCTGGATATCGGACAGACGTTCACCGTGGACCTCGAGCCCGCCCAGAACATCGATCGCGTCGTCCTTGTCAAGACCGGCGCCGTCAGTCACAGCTTCAACATGGACCAGCGGTTCCTGGAGCTGACATTCCAGCGAAACGGTGACCGGTTGACGGTCGACGCGCCGGCGCGCGCCGTCGACGCGCCACCGGGCTTCTACCTCCTGTTCGTCATCGATCCGGCCGGCACGCCGTCGATCGGGCGGATCATGAGAATCGGTGTCGCGTCGGCGCCCAATCCGGATGTGATGCCGAGCATCAGCAATCCCGGCAATCAGACTGGCCAGGTGGGCATCGAAGTCACGCTGCAGCTTTCAGCGACGGACCCCAACAGCGATCCCCTAAATTATGGCGCGAGCGGCCTGCCGCCCGGGCTTTCAGTCGAAGCCACGACCGGCGTCATTTCCGGCACGCCCACGACGGCCGGGACGTACAACGTCGTGGTCACGGCAAGCGACGGCGTCAATTCCGACAGCGCGAGTTTCGTTTGGACCATTGCGCAGGCGACGAGCAACTTCACGCTCTACCCGCCGCCGGCCCCGGCGCCGGCGCTGGCGGGCGCTGAAGTGACGCTCGAAGCGAGTGTCGAGGGCGGCACGGACGTCATGTATAAGTGGGACTTCGACGACGGCACGCCGGAGACGCCCTACAGCAGCTCGCCGTCGATCAATCACCTCTTCGTGAGGCCGGGCATCTACTACGTGACCGTTACGGCCATCGACGCGGGGGGAATTCCGCAGACGACGACGGTCGTCGTGACTGTGCACTTGCCGCTCACGGCCAATCGGCCGGCCGCATCGGCCAATATCGCAGTTGAGAATCTCGCCGGCGGCGGCGACCGGCTGTGGGTTGTGAACCAGGACAACGACTCGGTCAGCGCATTCGATACCGAGACGAACATCCGCATCGCCGAGATCCCGGTGGGCAATGCGCCGCGTACCCTAGCCGTCGTGCCCGGCAGGGAGATCTGGGTCACGAACAAGCAAAGCGCCACGATCAGCGTGATCGACTCCGGCAGCATGACGGTCGCCCGCACCATTCCTTTGCCGTTTGCCTCGCAGCCGTTCGGCATCGTGGCGCCGCCGACTGGCGGAGCTGTCTATGTCGTGCTCGAAGGACTGGGCCGGCTGTTGAAGATCGACCCCGGCAACGACACGACGGTCGACAGTGTCAACGTGGGTTCCAATCCGCGGCATGTATCGGTGACGGGCGATGGCGATTCTGTATACGTGTCGCGATTCATTACGCAACCGCTCCCAGGCGAGCCCTCGAGCGACATACAGACGCCCGCAGGGGTCGGCGGTGAGATCGTGGTCATCAACGGCGCGTCGATGGCGCAAGTCGACACGATCACCTTGCGCCACAGCGACAAGCCGGATTTCGAAATCCAGGGCCGCGGTATTCCGAATTACCTCGGAGCGGTTGCCATCTCGCCGGACGGTCAGTCCGCCTGGGTTCCCTCCAAGCAAGACAATGTCAAGCGCGGCACGCGGCGCGACGGCCAGGGATTGGATTTCCAGAACACCGTCCGGGCGATCAGTTCCCGGCTGGACCTCTCGACAAACGTCGAGGACTACGCGGCGCGCATCGACCACGACAACTCGGGCGTTGCGGGCGCAGTCGTGCACGACCGCTTGGGCGTCTACATGTTCGTCGCGCTGGAAACCAGCCGCGAAATCGCGGTGGTCGACGCGCACGACGGTTGGGAGATATTCCGGATCAATACCGGCCGGGTGCCGCAGGGCCTCGCGCTGTCGGTCGATGGCCAGACGCTCTATGTAAGCAACTTCATGGATCGGACGGTCGGCATCTACGACATTTCGACGCTGCTGTCGGAGGGCATCGCGAACGTGCCGCTCGTCGCCACCCGGCAGAGCATTTCGTCCGAACAGCTGAGTGCGCAGGTGTTGCAGGGCAAGCGGCTCTTCTACGACGCGAAGGACACGCGCCTCGCCCGTGACGGCTATATCAGTTGTGCCTCGTGCCACAACGACGGCGGCCATGACGGCCGTGTCTGGGATCTCACCGGATTCGGCGAGGGACTCCGCAATACGGTCAACTTGCGGGGACGCGCCGGCGCGCAGGGTTTCCTGCACTGGAGCAACAACTTCAACGAGGTGCAGGACTTCGAAGGGCAGATCCGAAATCTGGCGGGCGGCACAGGCCTGATGACGAACGCGCAATTCAACACCGGCACGAGGAGCCAGCCGCTGGGTGACGCCAAGGCCGGTGTCAGCGGTGACCTGGATGCGCTCGCGGCTTACGTGGCATCGCTCAATTCATTCTCATCGAGTCCGCTTCGCAATGCCGATGGTAGCCTGACGGCGGCGGCGACTGCTGGACGTGCTGTATTCATCTCGAAGAATTGCGCGAGCTGCCATGGCGGAACGGGATTCACGAACAGCTTGACCAACAACCCGCAAAACATCGGAACGATCACGGCCGACAGCGGCAATCGCCTGGGCGGGCCGCTGACCGGAATTGACATTCCCACTTTGCGGGATGTCTGGGCGACAGCGCCGTACCTGCACCTTGGCTCTGCTGCGACTCTCGGCGACGCGATTCTGGCGCACAATGGCTTCACGTTGACTAGCGCGGAGCTGGCCGATGTGGTCGCGTACGTGTCGCAGATCGGGAATCAGGAAGCTTCGGCACCGGCGCCCAGCGGTGGAGGCACGACGCCGAATACCGGCACCGGCCTGATGGGGCGGTACTACAACAACAAGACGCTCTCGGGAGCCCATGTTCTGGAGCGGGTCGAGGCCGTGAACTTCGGCTGGGGCAGCAAATCACCCGGTCCCGGCGTCAACAGCGATAACTTCTCTGTGCGCTGGAGCGGCAAGGTGGAAGCGACCGCGACGGGCAACTTCAAGTTCCAGACCGCGTCCAATGACGGCGTGCGGCTGTGGGTCAATGGCGTACTAAGGATCAACAACTGGACCAATCACGCGACCGTCAATAACACGACTGTCAACATCGCGCTGACGCAGGGTCAGCGCTATTCGATCACGATGGAGTTCTTCAACGGCACCGGTACCGCGGTCGCAAGGTTGCGCTGGAAGAGGCCCGGTCAGACGACGTTCGTGGCCATACCGGCCAGCAGTCTATATACGAACTAGGTGTCAGGTCGGCCGCGCAGACGCCGTCGCGTCAGCGCCGGAACTTACGGGCTAGCCTGGCGCGTCCCTTTGGTGAGATCACGCGGCGTGCGGTCGCTCGCAGCTTTCCCCTTGCGCGAACACGCTTCAGGCCGGGCGAATCGGTGAGAGGCACTTCCACCAATCGCACCGACGACCCGTCCCACCTGTCCTCGGCAATCGCAGCCGCGAGCCCTTCTGCGCCGACAAGCCGGTAGTCCGCGCCCGTCGCCGCGGCGAGTGCCTCGAAGTCCGGGCTCAACAACTCCGTGCCATGGCTTTCGCCATGGCCGGATAACTGCGCGATGCGGATGAGACCATAGGCTCCGTCGTTGAACACGACGACCGTCAGGGGAATCTGCTCGCGCACGGCCGTGATCAGCTCGAGGCCTGAAATGAGCATCCCCCCATCGCCAACGACGGCGACGACGCGACGATCCGGCACGGCCAGCGCGGCGCCGATCGCGGCCGGCAGCGCGAAACCCATCGACTGGAAGTTCGTCGGAACGATAAGGCCGCGGGGATTACGCACCGTGAAATGGCGGCGCACGCTCATCTGATGCAGACCGGAGTCAGTGACGACGATGGCGTCAGCCGGCAGCGCGGCGCGCAGCTCGCGGACGATCGAGCTCGCCGGTGTGCCCGTGCCTTCGTGGCGCGGCTCGATTCGGGCGTCATGCTCGAATCGCAGGGCGGCTTCGCGCCAGGCCGCCAGTTCGTTTGCATCCCAGCCGGCAGCGTCGGCCGCCCGCCGCGCAAGCCGCGGCAATAGCGCCGCGAGAAAGCGACCGGCATCCGCCGTCGCGTGCAGGCGTGCCGGGTAATTATTCGACGGACCGGACGCATTGATCGTCACGAGCTTGAGCTCTGGCAATCGGAGTTCGAATCCAGCGGTGCCGTTGTGTGAAAATTTGCAACCGATCGCAATGACCAGATCCGCGTTCTCGACGAGCGCATTGAGCACCGCCGTATCCTGCACGCCCGGATCGCGCACGACGACGCGTGGGTGATTCTCGTCCACCACCCCTCTCGCTGTCGTCGTGGTGACTACGGCGGCGTGCGTGGCATCGGCGAGCTCGCGCGCGGAAGCCGCGGAATTGACAGCCCCGGCACCTAAATAGAGCAGGACGCGCGGCGCATCGGCGATGAGCGCCGCGATTTCGGTCACTTCGCTTGCCGGCGGATCGGCAGGCGCAGCGGTGGATCCCGCCTCGACGGCCCCCGCGCTTCGGGCAGCAAAAACTGCCTCGGTGATTTTGAGGATCACAGGCCCGGGCTCGCCAGCGGTCGCGAGTCGATAGGCCTCGACGGCAGCAGCGCCGATGGCGTCGGCCTCGGTTACATGGACGATTCGCTTGACGATCGGCGCGGCAATAGCGCGCTGGTCAATCGCCTGGAGCGCGAAATCGTAGTCCGGCAGTGTACGTGCATCCGGCACGACGTGCAGCAGGGGCGCCGAGTCGAGCCATGCCTCGGCGAGTCCGGTGAGCGCGTATGTGAAACCGGGACCGGGGATCGTGGCGACGATACCCGTCCGCCCGGATGCGCGCGCATATCCGTTCGCCATGAACGCGGCGGCCATCTCGTGTGTCGGCACGATCGTGCGCAGGCCACTGCGCTTCAGCGCTTGGAACGCGTCGATGGTCTGTGACCCTGGCAGGCCGAATACGCAGTCGGCGCCGAGCGCGCGAAGGGTGGCCCAGAGCTGTTCGCTGGCCGTGCGGGTCATGTCAGCGCCCACACAGGCGGCGCACAATCAGCCTGGCCTGGTCGATGAACCGATGCATGGCCGGCATCGGATCGGAACTTGATGCGATCATGTGCTGCGCAGTAAGCCACTGCTTGACGCAGGTTGCTAGCGACAGCTGTCCCGCCCGGCGCAACTCGCGGGAGGCCCGATAGTCTGGCAAGACATAGACGCAGGTCCGGCCGACGAGGTAGGAGCCATCGAAGGCCGGCAGCGGCTCGCCGAGCGCCGCGCGGTACGTCATCTCGCAGACATTGACGCCGCACGCCGTCGCGTAGTGCACATACCACCACGGCCGCGCATTCACCTCCAGTACCTTTGCCAATCCCGTCCTTTCGTCGCGTTTCAGCTCGACGCTGAAGATGCCGCGCAATCCCGACATCTTAATGAGGCGGTCCACGGTCGCGCCGATATCCGGCACCTCGTCGAGTGCAACGCTTCGCAGGTAGGTGCTGTTGCCGAAGTGCGGGGGGTCCATCCTCAGCCTCTGCCGCGCGAAGCGTGCGCGAATCGCGCCGGCTCGGTCCGCGAAACCGTCCACGAAGTAATGGTTCGTCGGCGGGCCGGGCACGTACTCCTGCATAACAACGCCCAGGCCGGCCGCGGACAGCTCCGCAATCCTTCGTCGCGCCTCGTCGAGCGACGACACCATGTAGGCCTTGACGCCGGTGCGCGCGATGAACTGCTGCGAGTTGCGGGCTTTGAGAAAAAACTGAATGCCCGGCGAGTCGTCCAAACTGCGGAGATCCGACACATCGTGTACAAACAACGTCTGTGGATGCGGGATGCCATACTCACGCACGAGGCCGGCGAATTTTTCCTTGTCAGTGAGGCGCTGGAGCACAGCGAGCGGCGAAATGAATGACGGGAATCGCGCGGCCATCGCCGGCGAAAGAGAGGCTACTACCTCGGCCCACGTGTCGGAGCACGGAATCAGCACCATGCGTTCCACTGGCGACTTCAGCAGATATTCGGTGAGTTGTTCGACTGACGAGAACTCCGGCAGACCGCCGTTGAGTACCCGCACCCAACGGGAATGCGCAGCGAAATCACTTGGACTGCAACTGGCGAAGACCGGAATGCCGAGTGGCCCAAGACTCCGGGCGGTGCCGAGGCCGGTGACATTCCCGCCGAGGACGAGCACCGGCACCTGCAGATTTACCTCAGGGCTGGCCTTTGTCAACGCAATCTCCGTGGCGCGGTCCGGCCGAGTCGCCCGAGCGGAATGGTTGCCTGAATCATACTAACGTAATGCTGTCTTGACCGCATGAGTCCTTCCTTGACGCGGTGCACACAGTCGCCCCGATGGGCTTATTATCATTGAGAGCGCACTGTAGGAGCACCGATGTCGAGCTGGCCAAATCTTTTCATCGCGGGCGCGCCCAGGTGCGGCACGTCCTCGCTCCATGCCTACTTGCAGGCGATACCCGGGATTTACATGTCGCGCATCAAGGAGCCAAACTTTTTCTCGCGGGTCGTGATAGCGGACGATCATCCGATGGTGAAGCCGATCCGCGACGAAAAGCAGTATCTTCAGCTTTTCTCCGGGGCAGGGAACGCCAAGATCATCGGCGAAGCCAGCCCGACATATCTCGCCGACCCCGAGGCGCCGGGCCTGATCAACCGCACCGTGCCCACCGCCAAAGTCCTGGTTAGCTTGCGTGACCCAGTCGACCGGTTGTACTCACATTACTTAATGATGCGGAACAATCGGCCTGCAATGGGGAGCTTCATCCAGGAGATCGAGCGAGGAATTGCACTAGGGAACAATCCACACGACGCTGTACTTGAGCCAGACGTCGGCCTTTATTCGCAGCAGATTCAGCGTTACAGGGACGTGTTCGGCGACAGCAGGTTTAAAGTGCTCATGTTCGAGGAGCTGTTGGCCGACATACCGGGGACGCTCCGGACGATCCTCGAATTTCTGGGAATTAACCATGATTTGTGCAACTTCGCCGAACCGGCACAGCGACAGTATGCCGAGGCGCGTGGGTCGCTGGTGCGTTATCTCTTCGGCAATCGAATGATCTCCAGGGCATCGGAGGCCCTGATTCCGTTCCGCTTGAGAAAGCTGGTCCGCAGCAAGTTTCTTTTGAAGGAGGCGCCCAAACCGCGGATGGATCCCGAAGCGCGAAAGTTTCTCGTCGGGTACTACCGAGACGACGTCCGACGCCTCAAGGAACTGCTCGGCCGGCGGCTGCCCTGGCGCAATTTCGCGAAGGAAGCGAAGTCGCGAAACGTCGGCTGATGATCAGATCAAGGAGCGAACAGAAGGCTCAGGACGACTCCAGGTTTCTGCTTCACCTGCGTTTCGAGGAGCAGGCGAAGAGAACACCTCACGCCGTCGCTCTGTGTTGGAAAGACGATTCAGTTACCTTTACGGAGCTCAAAAGCACCTCCGACCGTGTTGCGCGCACTTTGCACGCCAGAAATGTATGCGACGGAGCTGCCGTCGGGCTTCACATGGAGCGCTCGACAGGATTCTTTGCGGCTGTCCTCGGCATTCTGAAGTCCAACAGCGCCGTCGTGCCGTTGCCCCCTTCCTATCCGGAGGGCCGCCTTCGGGAAATACTCTCGTTTTCCAATCTTGACGCGGTCATTGACGATGATGACACGCGACTCAATCCGAGTCTGTGCGACAGGATCGTTCATTTTGCAGACTTGAACCGCGACATTGCCGATCGCGGCGATACCACTGTCGGCAGTTCACATCAGGCGGCCTTTGTCCTCTGCTCTTCCGGCTCGACCGGAAAACCCAAGATGATCGTGAGGAGTCATCGCTCGTTCTTTCATCGGCTGAACTGGACCTGGGAGAATTGGCCTTACGCGGACGATGAAGTGTGTTGTCAGAAATCGCACATGACGACCACCCACGCGATATACGAATTCTTCGAGCCACTACTTTCCGGCATTTCGGTGCATATCATCGCCGATGAAACAGTGAGGAATCTCGAGCTATTCTGGGAAACCGTCCGGGCAAAACGCATTTCGCGGCTCCTTATCGTACCCTCGATGCTTCAAGTTTCACTGGATTTGCCGGGGTTCGTCGCGCCGCCCATAAAGGTCGTCGTGCTCATGGGGGAATATCTGCATCCGCGGCTGGCGGGAAGGGCAGTTGAGGCTTTTCCCGGGCAAACGAAGATCTTCTCGATTTACGGTAGCACCGAGGCGAGCTCGACACTCGTTTGCGATGTGAAGAAATCGTACCGGTCGGGCGAGGAGCTGCCCCTCGGAAAGCCGATTTCGCCGGATGTGCAAGCCCATGTACTCGGCCCGGCGTTGGAGCCTGTCGCGGCAGGTGAAAGCGGATTGCTGCACATTGCGGGTCAGGCGCTATTCACGGAATATTTCAGAAATCCGGCGTTGACGGCGTCGGTATTCGTCAATGCACGCCAGGGTGACGTCAACCTTTTCAATACCCAAGATCAGGTGCGCCTGCTGGCGGACAAGAGTCTGCAATTTGTCGGACGCATCGATCACACGGTCAAAGTCAGGGGCTTTCGCGTCGATCTCGGCGAGGTGGAAAGAGCCATCCTGCTGCATCCGGACGTCAAGCAGGCTGTCGTGATGCTCGGCGACACCAGCATGGAGAACCCGCCGCTCCTTGCGTTCTATACACCCGAGACCGTCGATCACCCGGCCCTGTACAAGGTTTTGAGAGATCGCTTGCCCGCGTACATGGTTCCCTCGGCTCTGGTAGGCCTGGAAGCCTTTCCGCTGACTTCAAGCGGAAAGGTCAACCGCACGAAGCTTCTCGAAGTTCATGCCAACCGCGTGTCGGTCGATGCCTCGAGCCAATCCCTTTCGAACAGCGAGGTGCAAATTGTCGAGGTGTGGCAGAAGGTGCTCAAGCACAAGGATGTTCATCGCGACAGCAGTTTCTTCGAAATCGGCGGAACGTCGCTGTCGGTATTCACTGCGGTCCACCTACTGAGAGAAGCATTTCAGCTGGAGCGAAGCGAACTCTCCGACCATAAGATGTACCAGTTCCCGACGGTGCAACAGCTTGCTGCGTACATCGACGGCCTGAAGAGCGGGAGTGCGCAGCGTCCGACCGGGAAGACCGCGATTGCGGTAACCCTCAAAAAAGGCGATCCAGCCATGGCGCCATTGTTCGTGATCGCCTCATCCGGCGGGACACTGGGGGCGTACGAGCGGCTCTCAAAAACCCTGAATACGAAACGCGAAATCGTCGGCATTCGCGATCCATTCATCTGGGGCGAACGCGATCCCACGCAGGGGTTTCAAGACTGGATCACGGTTTATCTTGCGGCGATGCGGGAACGCCAGCCCGAAGGCCCTTACTACGTGTGCGCCTTTTCGTCGGCCGGAGCATTCGGCTACGAAATCGCGCAGCGACTGGGACAGAGTGGGAGTGAAGTTGCACTGCTGCTGCTCATCGAGCCGATAGGAATCGGCGGGGAGGTTGAAGGGGATTTCGGTTTCAGGGCATTTGCCGCAATCTTCAGGGGTCGTCGCTACAGATGGCTCGTGCGTGTCGCGGGTTGGCTCCGCCTGGTGACGGGAAGCGGTAGACGAAGCAGCGCGTCGGCGGGGGACAACAACTACGCAATGACGAGCGAAGAATTTGCACAACGTGTGTCGGCGGTCCGGCGCGACATGCATACGATGCTCGATCTTTCATCGTTGCTCGAACTGAACAGCGGCCTCCCTTTCACGATGACCGAGGCTGACTTCTCAGGAAGAGAGCCGGATCAGTATCTGGCGACATTCCTGGCGCGGGTGAAAGCGGTATCTCCGGAAATCGACCTGGAAACCATCGAAAGAATCCTGATTCAATACTACTGCTTGCAGTTGCCGGCGACGCATTTCTATCGGCTCAAGAACTACGAGGGCAGGGTAGTAATTTATGAGCCTAACGGTCCGCAAAAAGGCCTGCTCTCCGCCTATTTCAGGCCGCATGTCAGAGATCTTCGCATGCGAGTTCTGAATCTGGGCCGTCCATCCGACCGGGCTCGATTCGTATGCGAGAACCTGAGCCGGAGTCTTCGTGACCACTATCGAAGCATGCGTGACGATACCTACGTGGCGAATCTATCGGCCGAGCTGGCGCCCTTGCTCGAGTAGCGCATCCAACGTCCAGCATCTCAAGGCGCCTATGGGTGCTACCGTGGCCAGTGCCGCAACGAAATCCTTTCGCGGTGCTGTGATCGGAATCACCCACTGAGTGACGGTCGTTCCGTCTTGCCCAATGGTGACGCGCTGCGCATGCTCGGCAGACCACGGGTGCAGGCTGAAACTTTGGAGTGACTGCCACAGGCCTTTGCCGAGCAACTTGACCAGGGCTTCCTTACGGGCCCAGTACTGGAAAAAACGGGTGTTGCGCAGTTCTTCCGGCAGCGAGGTGAGCTCGTTGTGCTCTTCGACCGTGAGCAGGCGTTTTGAGATCGCAAGCGCGTCTGGCATGCTCCGGATGCGTTCGATATCGATTCCGACGTCCGCATCCAGCCTCGCAGCTACCAGTGCGATCGCGTCGGAACCCGATGCGTTGAATCGCAGCCGTTCCACTCCCATCGACGGCGACAACGAGGGCTTGCCGAAAGCAGAGTACGCGAAGCGCAGCGACGCAGGCGCGAGGTTTGCGTAACGGCCGAGAATCGTCCTTAGCTGTCCCCGCGCAGCAACGAATCGTGCACGATCGCGCTCGAAGTGAAACCTGTTGGCGCGCGCAATTTCGTCGCCGGAGAGTAGCTGTTCCAATGCTTCCAGGCGCGGCGCGTCCACCTCGACGTCAACCGCCCACACATGTGTTTCGGCACCGCTGAGCGCAGGCCAGTACGACGGAACACTCCAATCGTTGCTACCGCTCTGCGTGTCGATACGATTCAATGGTTCGACGCAGTCCAGTTTCCAGGGTCACCTTGGGGGACCAACCGATGAGCCGCTGGCTGGCTGCGACATCTGCCGTGCCAGTCGGCTCGAGGGGACGATCCGGTAGTGCACCCATTCGCGGTTCAACTCCAGTCTCCATGATTCTGCAAATCATCGCTACCAAGTCTGCCGTGGCGATGAGCGACCCGGAGCCGATGTCCACGGTAAGCCCTTCCGCTTCCGGCGAAAACGCGAGCCGAATGAAGCCATCGACGACATCGTCGACATAAATCCAATCCACTAGCCGGCGACCGCTCGTAATTTCCGGTGGCTCGCCTTTGAGCAGAGACTTGATGGTGTATGGCACCAATTTGGAATCGTCTTGCTGCCCAGGGCCGTAGACCATGAACACCCTTGCGGTCGCGATCGGCAGGGCATACAGGGTTCGAAACATACGGCCGTACCCCGCGCTTGCCCATTTTGCGGCAGCGTAGGGCGAAGTCGGCGTGGGATTGCCGTAACTATTGGCCGGTTCCATGAACGAGCTGGTGAGGACAAATCGACGGCAACCAATTTCTGCCGCAGCCGTGAGCAAATTGACGGTGCTCTGCAAATTGCCCTTGAACGTCGGCAGCACGTGCTCGATGTCCGGCGCGCCTTTGACATGGCTTGCCAGGTGAAAGATGTAATCCGGCATGATCGCCTGTACGCAGCTCCGCGCGGCGGCAAAATCCGCCAGATCGACCTGCCACCGGCGGAAGCGCGAATCGTCCGTCAGTGGGCGTCTGCTGACGGAATGCACCGAAAGCCCCGCCGAACCGAGACCCGCGCACAAGTGGCTGCCAATGAACCCGGTGCCGCCCGTTACCAACGCCGTCTCACCCGGTTTCGGACCGAGATCGCTCTTGGCGGGCATGTTCATGTTCGACAGACAGCGAGCTGGTTTCGACGGGCTGCGCCGTGCTATTTGCTCCAGACCATCCAGGGGCACTCGCTCCGCGCGTCCATTCGGTCAAACTCGATCTTGTCCTTGAATGTGTCCATGGCTTTCCAGAATCCTTCGTGCCGGTAAGCACCCAACTTGCGCGCTGCCGCCAGCCTCGCGAAGGGCTGATCCACGAGTTCCTCGCCCTCGTTGATGTAATCGAATATCTCCTGTTTCATGACGAAGTAACCGCCGTTGACCAGCAACGGCGCGCCGCTCAAAGGTCCCACGGACTGCACGAAGCCGTCGGCCGTCGTCTGCACCAAATGAAAGCTGCTTGCCGGCCTTATCGCCGCGAAACTGGCGATGAAGCCCTTCGCACGAAAATCGTCGACCATGATGTCCAGTGGCACGTTTGCGAGACCGTCCGAGTAATTCGCCAGGAACTCGCTTTCGCCCCACAGAAATTTGCGCGCGGCCAGCAGGCGTTGAGCCAGATTGGAATGCAATCCGCTATCGACAAACGTGATGCGCCAATCGCGAATGTCGCTGTTCAACAATTCTATCTTCCGTCCGCCGTCCGACATGACGAAGTCGTTCGACAGGCATTCGTTGTAATTGAGGAAGAACTCACGTACGAGATCGCCGCGATAGCCAAGACACAGGATGAATTCCTTGTGTCCGAAATGCGCATAGTAGCGCATCAGGTGCCACAGAATGGGCCGCACGCCGATGTTGACCAGCGGTTTGGGAATCGTGTCGGAGTGCTCGCGCAATCGAGTGCCCAAGCCGCCGCAGAACAGCACCACTTTCATTTCTCGCCCCTGGCTCGCATTTGAACCACTCGCAGTAGCCCCGCCTCCATCAAGGCGCGCGCGGCATCCGAAATTACGCGAAAGTCGATGCGCGACTTGACTGCGATGTTAAGCAGGTCGTGGTTGCCATCCGACTGATTCAAAACCCACAACAGCGCGTGTTCGAACTCGCTCGGATTCTTGCCGCCTGTGTTGGAATAGAGACCTCTTGACCCCAGCCGTGGCTCGCATTTTGGCGCCACATTCAGGTATACGCGATTGTGCTCCAGCAGGTCGCAGATGCGTTCGCAAACACGCAACGATTCTGCCAGTGCCGCGGGTGAGATGAACTGAAGGTCATCCGCCGATGTGTGATACTCGGGGTAGCGGCCGTTCGGTGTGCGCGTCAGGCGACCGACCGGCAAATTGAAGCCCGGTGAGCAAAACTGCCGTTCGTCATATCCATACGGGGAAAAATCCTCGCATGACCCGATTGCGTCGTGGGTCAACAAATATTCGACTGCACGGTCAATTTCGGCATCGCCGCGCCGGCTGCGCTTGTAGACGAATCGTCCCGAGTCACCCAATGAGGCGAGCACGAAACCATGCTTTATTCGTTCGACGCGGGATTCGTTCAGCGACAGCCATGCGATCGCGCCGATGGTGGCGGGTGCGAATACGAAACGGTAGCTCAGTGTGCGCGCGCGTCCGCGAAGCGCCTGCGCTAGAAAAATGGCGACAGCGATCGACGAGAGGTTGTCATTGCACAACGACGGATGACAAATGTGCGTGTAGATAATCACTTCGTCGGCGGACTCGCCCGGCAGAAAGAACTCCGCCATCGTCAGCGCGCCTGGTTCGAGAGTCGAATCGATGAGCACTTCGTATTCCTCGTCGACCAATGCCTGTAGCGCGCGATGGGTCAGACAAAAGCCCCAGTTATCGCGGTAATACGACGTGCGATACGGGATCCAGTCGGGATGATCCGGGAGACTGAACAGGTGCGGCTTCAGGTCGGCGAGAGACATTCGCGCGCGAATCGGAGTCGAATAGCTGACGACATGCAGCGTGTGCTGCCTGAAGTCGACTACACGTTCGCCTGCGGAATTCTTGACATAGGCGTCCCGGATATTCCATTCCTTCGGAACTTGCCAGTCGAACACGCGCTGCCCGCTAGGCACGTGGATGCGTGATAAAGGCACGAAGCGATCAAGAATATCGAGCGTCGCGCCCACCCCTGCGCCGGTAATGCTGCGACAAATCGGATACATTTCCCGCACTAACTCATAGAGTCCCGCACCAGGATCCCGCGCAGGTGCTGTGGCGGCGTGGGGCATGCTAGTCGATGACCGTTACTTGTGGAATTGGCACGATGAATTTGCCGCCCCACGCGCGAATGCCGGCCATCTGGCGGATGATTTCATCCTGTAGATTCCACGGCAACAGGAACAGATAGTCCGGTTTGGTGGCCCATATTTTTTCCGGCGCGAAGATCGGTATGCGCGTGCCGGGGAGGAAATTGCCCTGTTTGTGCGGGCTGCGATCGACGGTGTAGTCCAGGAAATCCGTGCGGATGCCGCAATAGTTGAGCAAGGTGTTGCCCTTGCCAGGTGCGCCATAGCCGGCTATGCGCTTGCCTTTGCGTTTCAGACCAATCAGGAAGTCCAGAATCGCCCGCTTCGACTCCTTGACGCACTCGCCGAAGTTCTCGTAATAGCTGAGGCTGAAGTGACCAGCCTGCGCTTCGCGCTGCTTCATCGCCGCAACGCGTGCGTGCACCGCTGGGCTGGAGAACTCCGCATGCCGCGCGTAAATTCGTATCGATCCGCCATGCGTGCTCAATTCGTCGACATCGAATAATGTCATGGCGTGATAGGAAAATATCCGCTCTACGGTGGTGAACGAAAGATACGAAAAATGTTCGTGATAAATCGTGTCCCAATAGTTGCGCTCGATCAGGTGCAGCAGCTGTGGGAACTCCATCGTCACGACGCCGGACGGGGCCAGGAGGAGCTTCAGGCCTCCCACAAAATCGTTGATATCCGGAACGTGAGCTAGCACGTTGTTGCCCAGGATCAGATCGGCCGCGCCGTGCGTCGCGCGGAGGTCTTCAGCGGCTTGCTTGCCGAAGAACTGCGTTACAGTGGGAATGCCCTTTTTGATCGCTATTGCCGCCGTGTTAGCGGTTGGCTCGATCCCGAGGACGGGCACGCCAGCGCGCGCGAAGTATTGCAGCAGATAGCCGTCGTTGCTTGCGATCTCGACGACTTTGCTGCTGCGATCGAAGCGGAAGCGCTTGATCATCATCGCAACGTACTCTTCGGCGTGCTGCAACCAGGTGTCCGAGAAGCTGGAAAAGTATCCGTACTCCGCGTCGAAAATCTCCTCCCGCGAAACGTAAGCCGGCAGCTGTGCAAGGAAACACCGATGACAGACGTAGACGTGCAGCGGATAAAAGGCTTCGGCGTGGTCGAATCGCGCCGGCGTCACGTGCCGTTGGCAAAGCGGGCTCGTGCCGAGATCGACAAGCGTGTGCTGCAAGCTTTCGCCGCAAAATCGGCAAGGATATACGCGGTCGCCGATTGACAATACGGCCCTTGTCGGCGTCTCCGGAGCAGTGTTCAAGGTTTACTCCTAACGCTCCTGACGACCGATGCCTTCATAGCGCGCGAAAGCGGCCGCTGGCAAAAGCCGCCTGCCGTCAATTACGAGCGGCTCGCGATTTCCGGCTCGTAGCATCGCCGGCAGCTTGCAAAAGTCTGCCCAGCGCGTCACCACAACGACGATATCCGCATCATCGACGGCCTCGGGCAAGCTCGCAGCCAACTTTACTCCCCGCATTGTTTCGTTTTCCACCGGGCGAGCAATCGGATCGTAGGCGGTGAGTTGCGCTCCCTCACCGGCAAACAGCCGGAGAATGGGGAATGCAGGTGACTCGCGCGTGTCGTCAGTGTCCGGCTTGAACGCAAGGCCGAGCACGGTGACTCTTGCGCCGCGCAAATCCGGGTAATGCTTCTTTGCGAGTTTGAGTATCTCACGCGGTTGGGACTCGTTCACTTGTAGAACGGAGCGGAGCACCGGCATTTCCAGGCCGAAGTCGCTCCCTTGCGCGATCAGCGCCGTTACGTCTTTCGGCAGGCAACTGCCGCCGAAGCCGCAACCGGCTTCCAGAAAGCTGGCGATGGCCGCGGTAACTGGCTCGCGCCCCTCACACTGCGTGGTCAGGTAGGCGGACGCATGAACGCCGCGCATCACGTCGGTGACATCGACGCCGCCCACCGCTGTGCAAAGGCGCGCGATCTCGTTGGAAAACGAAATAAGCGTTGCCAACACCGAGTTTGATGCGTACTTGATCATCTCAGCCGTGCTGTTGTTTGTCCGCAATCGCGGCGCTGCCGCATCGAACGAGGCGTACACCTCAGCCAGGACGTCCTGCGTTTGCGGGTCGACACCGCCAAGCACAATGCGATCGGGGCGCATAAAATCCGCCACGGCCGTGCCTTCCGTCAGAAACTCGGGATTCATGCCTAGGCCGAAGTCTAAGCCTGCGGTCTTGCCTGATGCCGCCTCGACCGCACGGCGCACGGCGCCATCAGTCGTTCCCGGAATCACCGTGCTCTTGACGACGACGACATGGTAGTCCCGCTTGTCCTTCAATGCCGCGCCGATCTCGCTCGCCGCGCGCTCGACGAATTGCAGGCTGATCCTGCCCGCGACGGCCGGCGTGCCGACGGCGATCATCGTCATCGTGGAGTGACGGACCGCGTTGCCGAGGTCGGTGGTCGCGCGCAACCGGCTGCCGACGTTTCGTTCCAGCAATTCCGGCAAACCCTGCTCATGAATCGGAGATTGCGCCGCATTGATACTGGCAACCTTGGCGGCGTCGACATCGACGCATTCGACTTCGTGACCGCATTCCGCCAGGCAGGCGCCCGACACCAGTCCCACATAGCCGGTGCCAACGATCGAGATCTTCATCGGTCGGTGATGCTCCGCGTCAGGCCAGCACTGCGACGCGGTTATGCTGGTACCAGATCAGCGCTCGGCGGACGCCGTCCTCCACGCTCACCCGCGGATCGTATCCAAGTTGTTCGCGCGCCTTCGCGATAACCGGACAGCGGTGATTCGGATTGTCGACCAGGTAATTCGCCTCTTTGGCGCGGCCTAGTACCACCTTACCCTGATAGCTGAAGAGCTGCCTTGCTGCGTCGATGACCAGACCCGCGAGTTCGGCCATCGAGATCTCGGGCTTCTCGATGCCGATGTTGTAGGGTTCGCCCGGGCCGCCTCGAACCAGGACCTTGTAATAGCCGGCGATCGCATCGGTGGCGTAACAAAACGTTCGCTTGGGCGAGCCGTCCGACAGCATGACGATGTCGCGGCCGGCCAGCACGTTGCCGGCGAAATCCGGGATCACGCGGCCATCGGTGATCTTGAGCCCCGGCCCGTAGTTGTTGAAGGGGCGCGCGATCTTGACCGGAATGCCTTCATGCTGGGCAAAAGTCACGCAAAGCGTTTCGCCGAAGCGCTTGGACTCGTCGTAACAGGCGCGTGGCCCGGTGCAGGACACATTGCCGCGGTAGGTCTCCGGCGTCGGAATCGCGTTCGCGACAGGGTCTCCGTAAATCTCGCTCGAAGAGTAGAACAGGAATGCCCGCACCGGCCGCCCGGCATCTCGCTCGGCGACCGCATAGTCAAGCAGGTTTCTGAGCCCGTTAATGTTCGCGTCGATGCACTTCAGCGGTTGCGCGCGATAGAAGATCGGCGATGCGATTCCGGCGGCGTGCACGATGTAGTCGAAATGGCCCATGTCTGGCGGCAAGGGTTGGATCATGTCCTGGCGCACCAGATCCAGGTCGGCATGGCGTCGCAGCGCTTCCAGCCATTCGGGCACACCGCGAGCGTAGTTGTCATAGACGACCATCCTGATCCTTGCGGCGCCGGCGCGCGTGTCGTTCCAGTGCAGCACCGACTGAATCAGGTAGTAGCCGAGAAAGCCGCCGCCGCCCGTGATCAGCAGCCGGCCGCCGCCCATCTGGCCGAACTCGGCGGCCAGGTCGGCACAGAGCGTATCAAGGTCATCGCGCAGGAGATCGGCCAGCGGAACCAGCGAGCTGAATCTTTGCATGATCTCTCGTTGTTATGCGGCCGGTCTCACAGGCAGATCTTGCGCGCGTGAAACGCCTCGGCGTGACCCGATGGTGCGTTGCACTCCATGCCCCGAAGGCGCAGGTGAGCCTGAAACAGGTCGCGGCTGAACCACGCCCGCGATTCCTGCGACGGGAAACACGATATCAGCATATCCAGCTTGCGGGCCACGATCGAGTCGCTCAACGGCACGAATAAATTTGGGTGCCCGAGGTCGCCTTCGTACTTCGGTATCTCATATTGCAGCACCAGGTGATTCCGGAAAGTGTTCCATGTGAGTTCCGCGATCAACCGATGATCCTGGTGACGATCCTCCAGGCAGTGGGTCAGGATGACCTGTGGCTGTATCCGCTGCTTGATGAGCTCGAAGTGATCCTTGATTTCGGTTCCCTGGTAGGGCAGGTAGCTGGTGCGGAAATTCAAGATTTCGACCTTGGCCGGGGCATGACCTCGATGAATCGCAGCGGCGGCTTTTCGCGACTCCTGTTCGCGCTGGTCTTCGGTCGTAAATACGACCCATTCAAACGTCGCGGCCTGAAATCTTTCCTGAATCGTCATCAGTGTGCCGGCGCAGCCGATCTCGATGTCGTCGCAGTGGGCGCCAAGGCAAAGCACCTTGAGCGGTTCGGCAACGGGCAGACTCAGCGGCAACATGAAGAAATTCCTCAATCTCTGAGTGTAGCCGCCTCAAGTTTCGCCCGAATGCCCGCGCACGACAACATGGGCGTTGGGCGATCGCCGCATGCGCCCTCGAAGCCTGCGGTTCAACCACATCGCAGCTCGAGCCAGGAACGGACCCGGATCATCGGGCGCAAAGTATGCGAAACATCGGCAAGCGAAGATTGAAGCGAGCCACTGGCGGGTCGTGATGGATCCGTTCTTTCTTAGCTGCCTGAATGCGCGGAAATCGTCGCCAAGAAAGACCCAACGCAGGCGTGACGATCGTTGCCGCATCGGCGGCGGCGGCATCCCTTTGGCATCGTGGTACGCGATCAGCGGAACGTCGAAGCCCGAGCGCGTGATCAATTCCGTGCCGAGTATCGTGCGCGCGTTGACCTCCATCAGGACGAAGCGCCCGTCGCGCTCGTCCCTGCGAAACTCGACTGTCGCCGGACCGCGATGACCAGTGATCGCCAGCAGCTTGAGCCCGAGCTCCGCGACATCAGGTTCGTTGCAAATCTCCTGCGCGCAGCCGTTTCCGGCATTCAGAGGGAACTGCCGGAGCTTGCGCTTGGTCCGCCATCCAACCGCATTGCCAGACCGGTCGATGTAGGTCGAAACCGAGTACACCTCGCTGTCGCCGCCGGGGATGATCTCGATCGGAATGGCGACCAGGCCCATCGCAACGGTGCCTGAGAGGATTCGCCGCAAACGCTCGGCCGTTTCCGCCCGCTCGAGCTTGCCGCGCCTGATCCGACGCCACTCGTGGGCGAGCGCGGGCTTCACGTAGCACGGTGTCTGAACCTTCGCGATCGCCTTGTCGATGTCGCCGGCTTGCCGGACGACGTGAAACAGCGGATGTGGAATGCCGTGACGCGCCGCCCTTTCATAGAGGCTCGCCTTGTTGACGATCGCTTCGAGCACATCATACGGCGGGCAAACAAGGCAGTACTTCTCGCGGAGCCGCGCCTGATGCTTCGCGACCAGCAAGGAATCCTGGTCGCCGGTCGCAAGCAGGAATGGCTTTTCGCCCGGCGCCGGCAATCTCATCAGGCAGGATTCGATCGCGCGCTCGTCCATCGCCTCGAGCAGCTCGAAACGCGAAACGTAGGGGCTGCGCGCCACTGCGTGATCGGTGTCGGTTGCCGCGATCACGACCTCGAGACCGGCACGTCCCAACGAGCGCGCCGCGCTGAGAGAATTGGGTGTTGCCCCCAGGATCAACGCGTCCAAGCGGTCTGCCCCTCGACGAAGCCGATCTTCAGCAGTTTGTCCGACCGGAAGAGCGGAGTCGCGACCTCAGTCTTCGGTACGGCGGCCGCGTGAGTGCCGGCGCTGGCCGCCCGCATACCAGGCGGACCGTTCCTGGCCATACCGGAGCCGCCGGCCCTGATCGTCTTCGCGCCGGTCCGTGTATTTCTGAAAGCGGCAGCGGCACTCGTTCGGCATCGAGCAGTTGGATACCGGCAGAGTAGGGGCGTGTGACGCGAGAATTTTGGCTGCCTCCAATGCGCTCACGGCCTCGCAGCACTTGGACGGCGTCACGATCGTGACTGCCGAGTACTTCTTCATCTGCGTTACGGCGAGAAAAAAAGGGGCGGCCGTAGCCGCCCCCCATTCCCCAGCGGAACATTCCAGTCTTGCTCTTCTAGTGCCTCCCCCCCCTTCGACCCGATCGCGGCGACAGCGCAAAGCGCCAGCGGGCGGCACACATGACTGTGGCCGCAACAATCCGTCACCGCGGGAATTCCATCGATTGAACCAACGCCGCAAACTCCATTGCCGGTTACGGGACAGCGAACCTGTTCGGTAACCCGGCAGTCTTCCCATTGCGGGGAGACCCGTGGCTTTG
>Ga0187892_10004166_pt1 | contig 24786 bp, 23 predicted proteins | sample MA1701073metaG_FD_139345 | JGI IMG/M metagenome (GOLD analysis project Ga0187892, IMG submission 139345) | Bio-ooze microbial communities from a basaltic lava cave in the Kipuka Kanohina Cave System on the Island of Hawaii, USA - MA170107-3 metaG ... | reverse complement strand
GAACGCGCGTCTGCGCGCCAAGCTCGACAGCCTGGTCGGGCGGCTCGACGACCTGAATTCCCTGCTGGCGGCGGAGAACGCCACCCGCGACATGGAGCAGTTCAAGCGCCTGTCGCGCGAGCACGCCGAGGTGTCCGGCGTGGTCGCGCTGTTCCAGGACTACCTGAAGGCCGAGGGCGACGCCGACGCGGCGCGTGAATTGGCGCTGGACGAGGAGCTGAGGAGCGCCCGCGCGCGCATGGAGCGGCTGGAAGCCAAGCTGCAGAAGGCGCTGCTGCCGCGCGATCCGAACGACGAGCGCAACCTGTTCGTCGAGGTGCGCGCCGGCACCGGCGGCGACGAGTCGGCGCTGTTCGCGGGCGACCTGTTCCGCATGTACACGCGCTACGCCGAGCGCCAGGGCTGGCAGGTGGAGATCATCTCGGAAAGCCCCTCCGAGCTCGGCGGCTACAAGGAGGTGATCGCGCGCCTGGTCGGCCAGGGCGCGTACTCGAAGCTCAAGTTCGAATCGGGCGGGCACCGCGTGCAGCGCGTGCCCAAGACCGAGGCGCAGGGCCGCATCCATACCTCGGCGTGCACCGTGGCGGTGCTGCCCGAGGCCGACAGCATCGACGAGGTGGTGCTCAACCCGGCGGAGCTGCGCATCGACACTTTCCGCGCCTCGGGCGCCGGCGGCCAGCACGTCAACAAGACCGAGTCGGCGATCCGCGTCACCCACCTGCCCACCGCGATCGTGGTCGAGTGCCAGGACTCGCGCTCGCAGCACAAGAACCGCGAGAAGGCGCTCGGCGTGCTCGCCGCGCGCATCCGCGACAAGCAGCTCTCCGAGCAGCAGGCGAAGACCGCCTCGACGAGGAAGAGCCTGATCGGCTCGGGCGACCGCTCCGGGCGCATCCGCACCTACAACTTCCCGCAGGGCCGCGTGACCGACCACAGAATCAATCTGACGCTGTACAAGATCGACCGCATCATGGACGGCGAGCTCGACGAGATCATCCAGGCGCTCGCGCACGAGCACCAGGCCGAGCAGCTCGCGAGCCTGACCGAAGAAGCCGCTTGAGAGTCTCGGAGGCGCTCAGCTCGAGCGGCATCGACGCGCGCGAGGCGCGGCTTCTGCTCGCCGCCGCCACGGGCTTTTCCGAGGCGAGCGTTCTTGCCCACCCGGAACGCGAACTGCCTTCTGCTGTGCAGGATTCCTTCTTCGACATGACCCAGCGCCGTTCCGCCGGCGAGCCGGTGGCCTACATCCTGGGCCGCAAGGAGTTCTACGGGCTGGAGCTGGCGGTGACGCCCGCAGTGCTCGTGCCGCGCCCGGAGACCGAGCTGCTGGTCGACCTGGCGCTCGCGCGCAAGCCGGCCTCCGTGCTGGACCTCGGCACCGGCTCGGGCGCGATCGCCCTCGCCATCAAGCGCCACCTGCCCGCCGCGCGGGTGGTCGCGAGCGACGCGAGCGCTGCGGCGCTCGAGGTGGCCAAAAGAAACTCGGTGCGCTTCGGCCTGGAGATCGAGCTGCGCCACGGGCGCTGGCTGGAGCCGGTGGCGGGCGAGCGCTTCGAGGCCATCATCTCCAACCCGCCCTACGTCGAGGCCGGCGACCCCCATCTCGCCGGCCTGAAGTTCGAGCCGCGCCTCGCGATCGAGTCGGGAGCCGACGGCCTGGACGCGATCCGGGTCCTCGCGCGCGACGCGCCGCGGCACCTGCTGCCGGGCGGCTGGCTGCTGCTCGAGCATGGCGCGGGGCAGCACGAGGCGGTGCGCGAGCTGCTCGAGGCCGCGGGGCTTGAAACCGCCGCCAGCTGGCCCGATCTGGCGGGAATCCCGCGAGTGAGCGGCGGAAAGCGATAAAATGGCAGCCATGGACACACAACAGCGCATCAAGGAGCAGGTCACCGGGAACAAGGTCGTGCTTTTCATGAAAGGCACGCCGCAGTTCCCGCAGTGCGGCTTCTCGGCCCTCGCGGTGCAGGTGCTGAACGCCTGCGGCGTGCGGGATTTTGCGAGCGTCAACGTGCTCGCCGACGCCGAGATCCGCGAAGGCATCAAGCAGTTCGCCAACTGGCCCACCATCCCGCAGCTCTACGTCAACGGCGAGTTCGTCGGCGGCTCGGACATCATGCGCGAGATGTACGAGTCGGGCGAGCTGCAGAAGCTGCTAGAGCCGCAAAAGGCGTAGCGCAGCCTCCACCTGCCCGAGGTAGCCTGCGCCGAAGAGGTTCAGGTGGTTGAGCAGGTGGTACAGGTTGTAGAGGTGCTTGCGCTTCTCGTATCCCGCGTCTAGCGGGAACGCCTCGTGGTACGCGCGGTAGAACTCGCGCGGAAATCCCCCGAACAGCTCGGTCATCGCGAGGTCGGCCTCGCGGTCGCCGTAGTACACCGCCGGGTCGTACACCACCGGCCCGTCGCTGGTGAAGCCGGCGTTGCCGCTCCACAGGTCGCCGTGCAGCAGCGAGGGTTGGGACCTGTGGTCTTTCAGGTCGTAGGCGACCTCGAGAGAAAACCCGTTGCGCCGCGCGAGCTCGAGCTGCGGCCGTATCCGGCGCGTGAGCCAGAACTCGGCCCAGTTGTCGCACCAGCCGTTTCGCTGAGGCGTTGATCCGATGTAGTTGTCGCGCTGCCAGCCGAAGCTCGGGCCGGTCTGGCGGTGCAGCGCGGCCAGCATGCGGCCCAGCACGGCGTAGTCGCCGCTGCGCTTCAGGTCGAGGTGCTCGAGCAGGATAAAGGCCTTGCCGTCCTTCACGCCGCGATCGAGGACTCGCGGGACCCGGATGTGCGGGCGCAGCGCCTCGAGGCCGTCGGCCTCGGCGGCGAAAGCGTCGGCGCGCACGGGCGCGCCCTCCTTCAGGAAGTCTCGCATCCTCTAGCCCGACGTGAGGCGAGTGTTCGCGAGGTTGAGGCGCTCGACCAGGATGCCGATGAAGGCGCGGTCGAAGTGGCCGCGCAGGGCGAGCGACGCCTGCTCGAGGTCGCTGGTGCGCACGCGCACGATGTGCGAGTCCTTGGACGCGGTCACGGTGGCGCCGCGCTCGTGCCGGTCGGTCGCGAGGTAGGCCATCTCGCCGAAGCACTCGCCCGGCCCGAGCACGGTGAGGAGCTTGCGGTTCTTGGTGACGCGCGCCTCGCCGTCGATCAGCACGCAGAAGAAGTCGCCCGACTCGCCCTCGCGCACCACCTCGGTGCCCGCGGCGACGCGCTGCCAGTCGCCGACGCGCACCACTTCCCACAGCTCGGGCTCGGCGAAGCGCGAGAAGAAGCGCATCGCGCGCAGCGCGGCGAACTTGTCGGCGTCGCCGAACTCCTCGCGCCGGCCGCCGCCGAGGCCGGCGCGCAGCGCTTGCACCAGGTCCTCGGCGAACTCGTCGCCGCTGTGGTAGCGCGAGGCGGCGTCCTTCTGCATCGCGCGGCGCACGATGCGGTCGAGCGACTCGGGCACCTCGCGCCGGTGCGACGAGGGCGGCGCCGGGTCGAACTGGGTGATCTGGTAGATCATGCTGAACTTGTTCGTGCCCTGGAACGGCAGCCGCCCGGCGAGCATCTGGTACATCACCACGCCGAGCGAGTACAGGTCGGTGCGGTGGTCGACCAGCTCCTCGCGGATCTGCTCGGGCGACATGTACGCGGGCGAGCCCACGCCGGTGATCTGCGTGGTCTCGGCGCCGACGTTGAGCGCCAGGCCGAAGTCGCCGATGCGCACGTCGGTCGGCGCCGAGGCGTACAGCAGGTTGCCCGGCTTCATGTCCCGGTGCGTCACGCCCTGCATGTGGGCGTAGGCGAGGGCGCGCGCGCACTTGAAGATGATCTCGACGGTCTGCTCGACCGGCAGCAGGTTCTCGAGGGCGCAGAAGCGCTCCATGGTGCCGCCGGGCACGAACTCCATCACGATGTAGCCCGAGTCCTCGCCGATGCCGGCGTCGTAGATCTGCGCGATGTGCGGGTGGTCGAGCTTGCCCGCGAGCGAAGCCTCGGTGAAGAATAGCTTGCGGAACAGCCGCCCGCGCACCGGGTCGCGCAGCGACTCCGGGAAGATCCGCTTCACCGCCACCTGCCGGCCGCGGAACGGGTCCTGGCACAGGAACACCTCCGAGGTGGCCCCTTCGCCCAGCTTGCGGATCACCGGGTAGTTGGCGACGTGGTCCAAGCGCTCACACCCCCGACAGGCGCACGTTGGCCATCGACAGCCGCTCGACCAGGATCTCCATGAACGCGCGGTCGAACTTGTGGCGGCAGCCCTCGGAGGCCTGGTTCAGCTTGCGCGTGGGCACCGAGATGATCGAGGCGTCCGTGGTGACGGTGACGTCGGCGCCGCGCGCGTGCTCGTTCTTCGAGAGATACGCCATCTCGCCGAACGGCTCGCCCGCGCGCAGCATGTTGAGGAGCTTGCCGTGCCTGGTGACCTTCACCTCGCCCTGGGCGAGGATGCAGAAATGGTCGCCCGGCTCGCCTTCCTTCATCAGCGCCTCGCCGCGCGGGGCGTGCCGCCAGGTCGAGATGCGCGCCACCTCCCACAGCTCGGCGTCCGAGAAGTTCTCGAAAAACGGCAGCTTGCGCAGCGTCTCGAAGCGGTCGGAGTCGGCGAACTCCTGCGCCCGGCGCGCGCCGAGGTGCTCGGACCGGAACGCGGCGGCGAGGTCGGCGGCGAACGCGGCCCAGTCCCCGTAGCGCTTGGCGAGGTCCTTCGCCATGGCGCGCAGCACGATGGCGTCGACCGCGGGCGGGATCTCCGGGCGGAAGCTCGAAGGCGGCTCGGGCTCGTTGTTGGTGATCTGGTAGATGAGGGTGAAGTTGTTCGCCGCCAGGAACGGCAGGCGGCCGGTCAGCAGGTGGTACATCACCACGCCTACCGCGTAGATGTCGGTGCGGTGGTCGACCGGGTGCTCCTTCACCTGCTCGGGCGACATGTAGGCGGGGGAGCCGACGCCGGCCACCTGCGTGGTCTCGCCCGAGGCGATCAGGGCGGCGCCGAAGTCGGTGATCTTCACCTCGGTCTCCCCCGTGTGCAGGATGTTGGCCGGCTTGATATCGCGGTGCGTGATGCCGTGCTTGTGCGCGAATTCCAGGGCGCGGGTGCACTTGAAGGCGATCTCGACCGTGCGCTCGACCGGCAGCAGCGCCTCGGGACTACAGTACTTCTCGAGGGTGCCTCCGTCCACGTACTCCATCACGATGTAGTGCAGCTTCTCCTCGGCGACCGCATCGTAGATCTGGCAGATGTGCGGGTGCAGCAGCTTGCCGGCGAGCTTCGCCTCGGTGAGGAAGAGCTTGCGGTACACCTTGCCGCGCGCGGGATCGGTGAGGTGCTCCGGGAACGCCACCTTGATCGCGACGTCGCGCAGGTTGAACGAGTCGCTGCACAGATAGACTTCCGAGGTCGCGCCCTCGCCCAGCTTGCGCAGGACCGGGTACTTGCCGATCTGCGTGAGGCCGCCGCGCTCGGTCATCGCTTCAGGAGCCTGCGCGCGCGCGCGATCGCCCTGCGCACCTCGGCCGGGGCGGTTCCGCCGACGTGCCGGCGCGCGGCCACCGAGGCTTCCGGCGTCAGAACGCGCGAAACATCGGCATCGATCTTTTTCGAAAATGCTCTCAGGCGAGACAGCGGTAAAGAGGCGAGATCAACTCCCGCCCGCTCCGCCTCGCGGACCGCGCGCGCCACGATGCCGTGCGCGTCGCGGAACGGCACGCCCTTGCGCACCAGGTAGTCGGCGAGGTCGGTCGCCGTGGCGTGCCCTTCCAGCACCGCGGCGCGCATGGCGCGCGGCACCGGCTCGACCCCTTCCACCAGGCCGATGAAGATCGAAGTGCATTCCCTCGCGGTATCGGCGGCGTCGAACAGCGGCTGCTTGTCTTCCTGGTTGTCCCTGTTGTAGGCGAGGGGCTGCGCTTTCATGAGCGCGAGCAGCGCGACAAGCGCTCCGAGCACCCGGCCGCTCTTGCCGCGCACCAGCTCGGGCACGTCCGGGTTCTTCTTCTGCGGCATAATCGAGGAGCCGGTGCAGTACGCCTCGGGCAGGCGCACGAAGCCGAAGCGCGGGCTCGCCCACAGCACCAGCTCCTCGGCGAGGCGCGACAGGTGCACCATCACGAGCGCGGCGCAGGCGCAGAACTCGACCGCGAAGTCGCGGTCCGAGACCGCGTCGATCGAGTTAGCGCACAGGCCCTCGAAGCCGAGCTCGCGCGCGACGCGCGCACGGTCGATCGGGAAGCTGGTCCCGGCGAGCGCGGCGGCGCCCAGGGGCAGCCGGTTCACCCTCGAGCGCGCCTGCAAAAGCCTTTCCCTGTCCCGCTCGAGCATCTCCACGTAGGCGAGCAGGTGGTGGCCGAAGGTCACCGGCTGCGCGACCTGCAGATGGGTGAAGCCCGGCATGACGAGCGCGGCGTGGCGCGCGGCCTGGTCGAGCAGCGCGTGCTCGAGCCGCGCGATGAGCGCGCGCAGCTCGTCGATCTCGGCGCGCAGCCACAGCCGCACGTCGGTCGCCACCTGGTCGTTGCGCGAGCGCGCGGTGTGCAGGCGCTTGCCCGCGTCGCCGACCAGCGCGGTCAGGCGGCGCTCGACGTTGAGGTGCACGTCCTCGGCCGCGACCGACCAGCGGAAGCGGCCGCCCTCGATTTCTTTCGAAATCTTGGTTAACCCTCGGGTAATCGCGGCGAGGTCGCGTCGGGTCAGGATGCGCCGCGCGGCGAGCATGCGCGCGTGGGCGCGCGAGGCCTGGATGTCATACTTGGCGAGGCGCCGGTCGAAGCCGACCGACGCGGTAAAGCGCTGCACCCGCTCGGCAACGGGCTGCGTGAAGCGCGCGGACCAGGGCGGGCGCTTTCTAGGCATAAGAATACGGTTGAAGTCCCCTTCGTAACCATGGTCAGTATAAGGCAAAACGCCTATCGGGACCTGCTGCCGGACTTCCGCAATCTCGGGGTCATCGCCCGCGTTCTGATCGCGGTGAACGCCGCGGCGTTCGCCGGGATGCTGCTCGCAGCGCCCGATCTCGCGCAGGCGCTCGAGCGCTTCGTGCAGGCGGCGGCGTTCCTGGAGCCGCTGCTGCTGGTGATCGTGGTCGCGCTGTTCGTGCTGACGCGGCCGCTGCAGCGCCTGCCCTACTGGGCGGGCTGCGTCGCGGTCGTTGCGCTGGTGATGGCGCTGGTCGCCGCCTACGTCGCGGCGCTCGGCATGAGCGCGGCGCTGCCCCGCATGCTGCTCGCGTGCGCGCTCGCGACCGGGGCGCTGCTGGTCTACTTCCGCCTGCTCACCAAGGCGCATTCGCCCGCGCTCGCCGAGGCGCGCCTGCAGGCGCTGCAGGCGCGCATCCGGCCGCACTTCCTCTTCAACAGCCTGAACGCGGTGCTGTCGCTCATCCGGCGCGATCCGCAGCGCGCCGAGCGCGCGCTGGAGGACCTGGCGGATCTCTTCCGCACGCTGATGTCGGACGCGCGCCAGTTCGTGCGCCTCGCCGACGAGATCGCGCTGCTCGAGCGCTACGCCGAGCTCGAGCAGCTGCGCCTCGGCGAACGGCTGCGCATCACCTGGGAGCTCGATGGCGCGCCGGCGGACGCGCTGCTGCCGCCGATGGTGCTGCAGCCGCTGCTCGAGAACGCGGTGTTCCACGGCGTGGAGCCGGGGACCGGCACCTCGGAGGTCGTGGTGCGCATCGAGCGGCGCGGCGACCGGGTGCTCGCGTGCATCGAGAACCCCTACCTCGAAGCCGAAGCCGGGCGCGCCGGCAACCGCATGGCGCTCGAGAACATCCGCGAGCGGCTGCAGCTGTTTTTCGACGCCGAGGCGCGCATCGCCACCCACGCCGCCGCCGGCCGCTACCGCGTGCAGATCGAGATCCCTTACCGGGTGGAAGCCAGAGGATGAAGGTTTTCATCGTCGACGACGAGGAGCCCGCGCGCGAGCGGCTGAAGGCGCTGCTCGGCGACATCGCCTCCGAGGTGCCGACCAGCGTCGTGGGCGAGGCGCGCCACGGCCTGGAGGCGATCGAGCGCTTGCCGGGTAGCGGCGCCCAGGTGCTGCTGCTCGACATCCAGATGCCCGGCATGGGCGGGCTCGAGGTCGCGCGCCACCTCGCGGCGCTCGAGGATCCGCCGCGCATCGTCTTCGTGACCGCGCACGATCGCCACGCGGTCGAGGCCTTCGAGCTGAACGCGCTCGACTACCTGATGAAGCCGGTGCGGGCGGAGCGCCTGGCCGCCGCGCTGCGCAAGGCTTCGGTCCCCGAAAGCGAGAGGCTGGCCAAGGCGGCCGGCGCGCCGCGCGAATACCTCTCGGTGGCGGAGCGCAACCGCATCGTGCTGGTGCCGGTGCGCGACATCGTGTTCCTGCGCGCCGAGCAGAAGTACGTCACGGTGCGCACGCGCAGCCGCGAGCACTTGGTCGAGGATGCGCTGGTCGCGCTCGAGCGCGAGTTCGCCGCGGTATTCGTGCGCGTGCACCGCAACTGCCTGGTGGCGCGCGCGGCGATCCGCGGCTTCGAGCGCGCCCCGGGCGAGGACGACGAGCCGCGCTGGCAGGTGGTGCTCGACGGGATGGACGAGCGGCTGCCGGTGAGCCGCCGGCAGTGGCCGCTGCTGCGCGACCTGGTCGCATGAAGAAGCTCGTGATCGCCACCCGGCGCAGCCGCCTCGCGCTGTGGCAGGCGGAACACATCGGGAATCGCTTGAAGGGTTTGCACGCCGGGCTTCACGTGGAGTTGCTCCCCCTGACGACCCGGGGGGACGAGCTCGTCGATCGCCGGCTCGACGAGGCCGGCGGCAAGGGGCTGTTCGTGAAGGAGCTCGAGACCGCGATGGCCGACGCTCGCGCCGATCTCGCGGTGCACTCGATGAAGGACGTCCCCGCCGACCTGCCGCCGGGGTTCGCGATGGCCGCGATCACCGCTCGCGAGGATCCTCGGGATGTTCTGGTCTCAAAAAACTTCAACTCCCTTGGCGAGATGCCTAAAGGCGCCACCGTCGGCACCTCCAGCCTGCGGCGCGCGGCGCAGGTGAGCGAGCGCCATCCTTCCCTCGAGGTGCGCCTGCTGCGCGGCAACGTCGACACGCGCATCGCGAAGCTCGACCGCGGCGAGTACGACGCGATCGTGCTCGCTGCTGCGGGGCTCATTCGGCTGGGCTTCCAACAGCGGGTGACCGCGTTCCTGGCGGCCGAGGAAATGCTTCCGGCACCAGGCCAGGGCGCGCTCGGCATCGAATGCCTGGCAGCGCGCGCCGAGGTCGCGGCGCTGCTCGCGCCGCTTGCGGACGCGGGCACGACCGCGTGCGTGCGGGCCGAGCGCGCGGTGAGCCGCGCGCTGGGGGGAAGCTGCTCGCTCCCGCTCGCGGCCTATGCGGAAATCGCAAACAATCAGTTGCGCTTGCGCGCCCTCGTGGCCTCGGCCGACGGACGGCGCGTGCTGCGCTGCGAGCTCGGGGGCGCGGCGGGCGACCCGCAGGGCCTCGGCGAGCGCGCCGCGGCGGAACTGCGCCGCCAGGGCGCAGACGAAATCCTTGGCCTCTAGCCTGCGCGGGCGCGGCATCCTCGTCACCCGCCCGCGCGAGCAGGCCGCAGGGCTCGCGCGGCTGATCGAGGAGGCAGGCGGGCGCGCGCACCTTTTCCCGGCGATCGAAATCCAGGACCTGCCGCCGCCCGAGGCGCTGTCGCGCCTGCGCGAGTTCGATCTTGCGGTGTTCATCAGTCCCACGGCAGTGAGCAGGGTATTCAGGCAACTGAAGGCCTGGCCGGGCCTGCAGGCCGCGGCGGTCGGCGCGGGAACAAAGCGCGAGCTGGAACGCCACGGCGTGGCGAAAGTGATCTCGCCGGCGAGCGGCGCGGACAGCGAAGCTCTTCTTGAAGTGATGCAGCAGGTTGCGGGCACGCGGGTCGTGGTCTTCCGGGGCGAAGGCGGACGCGAGCTGCTCGGCGAGACGCTCGCGGCGCGCGGCGCGCGGGTCGAGTACGCCGCCTGCTACCGCCGCGTGCGGCCGGCGCCGGCGGCGCAGACCTGGAGCCGGCTGGATGCCGTCACCGTCTCCTCGGCGCAAGGTCTCGCCAACCTGTTCGAGATGCTCGACCCCGTCCTGCTGCAGGCCACGCCGCTCTTCGTCCCGCATGCGCGCGTCGCCGACGCAGCCCGCGCGCGCTCGGTGCGCAGCATCGTCGTCGCCGGGCCCTCGGACGAGGAAATGCTCGGCCGGCTGGTGGCATACTTTCACCCATGACCGAGGAACAGGCCAAGCCGCGCTCGCGCGCCCCCGTGCTGCTCGCGCTCGCCATCGCGCTCGCCGCCGGCCTCGCGACGCTCTACTGGCTCGACGCGCGCAGCCGCATCGGCGCGACGCAGGAGGAGCTCGCGCGCCGGCTGCGCGACATCGAGGCCGACTCGCGCGAGGCGCGCTCGATCGCGCGCCTGTCGCAGGAGGCGGTGCGCGAGGCGCAGGTCAAGGTCGCGCAGCTCGAGGCGCGCTTCGCCGAGTCGCAGAGCCAGCAGCTCGCGCTCGAGGCGCTCTACCAGGAGCTGTCGCGCAACCGCGACGAATGGCAGCTCGCCGAGATCGAGCAGGTGCTGGCGATCGCCTCGCAGCAGCTGCAGCTCGCCGGCAACGTGCGCGCCGCGCTGCTCGCGCTGCAGCTCGCCGAGGCGCGCCTCGCGCGCGCCGACCGGCCGCAGTTCCTCCCGGTGCGGCGCGCGCTGGCGCGCGACATCGAGCGCCTGAAGGCGCTGCCGGTGCTCGACCTCGCCGGCATGAGCTCGCGCATCGACGCGCTGGTGGCGGGCGTGGACGCGCTGCCGCTGGCGTTCGAAGAGCGCTCGGTGCCCGCCAAGAGCGAGGTCAAGGCCGCCGAGCGCGGCTTCTGGTCGCGCCTCGGCTCCGAGGTCTGGAGCGAGGTCAAGCAGCTCGTGGTGGTGCGCCAGGTCGGCTCGCCGGAGGCGCCCCTGCTGCCGCCGCCGCAGGCCTACTTCCTGCGCGAGAACCTGCGCCTGCGGCTGCTCAACGCGCGCCTGTCGCTCCTGACACGCGACGAGGCGGGCTACCGCGAGGACTTGCGCGCCGCGCAGGCCTGGATCCGGCGCTACTTCGACGCGCGCGCCAAGCCCTCGGCCGACGCGCTGGCGCAGCTGCGGCAGCTCTCGGCCGCCTCGATCAGCTTCGAGATGCCGACCATCTCCGAGAGCCTCGATGCGGTGCGCGGCTTCAAGTCGCGCCGCAGCCGCGCCGGCGGATGAGGTCGCTCGTCTGGCTGCTCGTGGTGTTCGCCGCGGCGGTCGCGCTGGTGATCGTGGCGCGCGTCGACGCGGGCCACGTGCTGTTCTACTACCCGCCGTACCGCGTCGAGATGTCGATGGTGTTCTTTGCCGTGGCCGCGGCCGCGTCGTTCGTGCTCCTGTACTTCCTGTTCCGGCTGCTCGGCAACGCGCTCGCGCTGCCGGCCGCGGTGCGCGCCTGGCGCGCCCGGCGGCGCCGCGAGCGCTCGCACGCCGCGCTCGCCACCGCGCTGCAGGCGTACTACGAGGGCCGCTACGCGCGCGCCGAGAAGGAGGCCGGGGTCGCCTTCGACGGCGGCCCGGCGCCCGGCGTCGCGGCGCTGCTCGCGGCGCGCGCCGCGCACCAGATGCGCGACTTCGAGCGCCGCGACCGCTGGCTCGAGCGCGCCGAAGGCTCGGGCGAGGCGCTGCAGGCGGCGCGCCTGGTGAGCCGGGCCGAGCTCGCGCTCGAGGACCGCGACTTCGCCGGGGCGCGCGACGCGCTGCGCAACCTGCACGGCGCCGGACCGAAGCACGTCGCGACCACGCGCATGCTGCTGCGCGCCGAGCGCGGCGCCGGCGCCTGGGACGAGGTGCTGCGCCTCGCCGCGCAGCTCTCGAAGCGCGACGCGATCGCGCCCGCGCTCGCCGAGGAATACAAGGTGCAGGCGACAGTCGAGCTGCTGGCGCGCTCGGCCGACGACGTCGGCGCCTTCGAGCGCCGCTGGCGCGGCATCGCGGCGGCCGACCGGGTGCAGCCGCGCGTCGCCGCCGCCGGCGCGCGCCACGCCACCGCGCTCGGCAGGGCCGCGCTCGCGCGCGACATCGTCGAGAACGCACTCGCCGCCGAATGGGCCCCGCAGCTCGTCGCGCTGTACGGCGATCTTCCAACAAATTATCAAGAGAAGATTTCCGAGGCTCGCGCGCGCATCGAGCGCGCCGAGCGCTGGCTGCGCGAGCGCAGCCGCGACGCGCAGCTGCTCGCCACGCTCGGGCGCCTGTGCGGCCAAGCCGAGCTGTGGGGCAAGGCGCGCAGCTTCCTCGAGGCGAGCCTGTCGTTCGAGGAGAGCCGCGCCGCGCGCGTCGAGCTCGCGCGCCTCGCCGAGCGCCTGGGGCAGGCCGACGAGGCGCAGCGCCACTTCCGCAGGGCCGCCGAGCTGAGCTAGGCAGGACCCAAAATCAGGGACAGACCACGTTTTTCGTCAACGGCATTGCATCGAGTGCCGTTTACGGAGATATGCCTCGTCGCGCGCGCATCATCCTCCCACAGGTACCTGTTCATGTCCGTCAGCGCGGGAATAATCGTCAGCAGTGTTTCTACGAAGAGCAGGACCGAAACTTCTATCTTTTTCACCTCAGCCGGCTGTTGGGCCGCACCGGATGCAGCCTTCACGCTTACTGTCTCATGACCAACCATGTTCATCTGCTTCTCACGCCGGCATCGCCGAGAAGCTGCGCGGAGTTGATGAAGCATCTGAGCCAGTTGCATACCCAGTACGTCAATCGGACGTACGGCCGCAGCGGGTCCCTGTGGGAAGGACGGTTTCGATCGTGCGTGGTGCAGTCCGAACAATACGTGCTTAACTGTTACCGATACATCGAATCCAATCCCGTCAGAGCCGGTATCTCAGGACATCCGAGCGACTACCCGTGGTCGAGTTTTAAAGTCAATGCTGCAGGTCTTCGGAGTAACATGGTCACTGCACACGACGAGTACCTAAGACTGGGTCTTACCGACAAAGATCGTCTGACTGCCTACCAGGAGCTACTTGCTACGCCTCTCGATCCACAGCAAGTTGACGAAATTCGCGCGGCAACCAGCGGTAACTTTGCATTGGGGGATAAACGGTTCCAGCAGCAAATCTCGGCGGCATTGGGCCGGCGTGCGCAAAGGGGCGCAGCCGGGCGTCCCCGGTCGGCGGAAAAAATGGCAGATCAACCTGATTTGCTTCAGACGTGCAAGAAAAACGTGGTCTGTCCCTGATTCTCGGTTCACTATCCGCAAAACCGCCCCACGTTGACGAGTACGTTGGACAGTCGGCCGTTTAGCTGCAGCATTATGACGCGCGTGCGTTTGGCGCAGGCGAAGCGGTAGCGCTCCTCGCGCTCGCACGTCAGGTGCGCTTCGGCGTCGCGCCAGTTCCCTTTCCGGTCGCCGAACTGCAGCTGGCCGAGAGTGCACGAAAATCCGAGCCGCTGCATCGCGCCGGGCTGTTCCTTCAAGAGCGTGCCTAGCGGCACCTGCTTCAAAATCAGCGCGCTTTCCGCATCGACTTCGTCCTCAGTCGAGCAAGCGGCTAGGAAGAAGGCCGCCAGCAGAGCGAGCTTGGCAAAATTCGAAGAAAACGTGGTCTGTCCCTGATTTCCTGTTCTTAGGTCCAATCGCGCGGCTTGAGGAAATCGCTGTAGAGCTTCGCCTCGGGCGAGCCCGGCTCGGGCTTCCAGTCGTAGCGCCATTCGGCGCGCGGCGGCAGCGACATCAGGATCGACTCGCTGCGCCCGCCCGACTGCAGGCCGAACAGCGTGCCGCGGTCGTACACCAGGTTGAACTCGACATAGCGCCCGCGGCGGTAGGCCTGGAAGCTTCGTTCCCGCTCGCCGAAGGGCTGGGTCTTCCGGCGCTCTAGGATCGGCAGATACGCCGGCAGGAAATGGTCGCCGACGGATTTCACCAGATCGAAAGAGGAGTCTTCGGCGAGATCGTCGAAGAAGATGCCGCCGATCCCGCGCGGCTCGCCGCGGTGCTTGAGATGGAAATAGTCGTCGCACCAGCGCTTGAAGCGCGGGTAATGGGTTCCGGCGGCTTCCTTGCACACGCCGTGAAAATGCCGCGCGTCCTCGTCGAAGCCGTAGTAGGGCGTGAGGTCCATCCCGCCGCCGAACCACCAGGTGTCGCCTGCGCTGAAAAAGCGCACGTTCATGTGCACCGTCGGGCAATAGGGGTTGCGCGGGTGCAGCACCAGCGATACGCCCATCGCCTCGTAGGCGCGGCCGGCGAGCTGCGGGCGCGCGGCGCTCGCCGATGGCGGAAGGTTGCGACCGTGCACGTGCGACAGGTTTACGCCGCCGCGCTCGAACACCTGTCCGTCCTCCACGATGCACGTCGTGCCTCCGCCGCCTTCCGGGCGCTGCCACGAGTCGCGCAGGAATCCCTTGCGGTCCACCACTTCGAGGGCGGACACGAGGCGCTCCTGCAAGCCGGCGAGATACTGGTGGACCGCCTGCGCGTCCACGCTAGTGCTTCTTCTTCAGGGCGCGGTGGCCGATGTCCTTGCGGTACTGCATGCCCTCGAAGCGGATCGGCTCGAGCGCCTCGTAGGCGCGCGCGCGCGCCATCTTCACCGAGTCGCCGAGCGCGGTGACGCACAGCACCCGGCCGCCGCTGGTGAGGAGCGCGCTTCCGTCGAGCCGCGTGCCGGCGTGGAACACCCGGCAGTCGTCGGCGGGCCGCGGCAGCCCGCCGATGGCGTCGCCCTTGCGCGGCTCCTCCGGGTAGCCCTGCGCGGCGACCACCACGCCGAGCGCGGCGCGCCGGTCCCACTTGGCTTCGATCCGGTCGAGCGAGCCGTCGAGCGCGCGCTCGACGAGCTCGAGCAGGTCGGACTTGAGCCGCAGGATGATCGGCTGCGTCTCCGGGTCGCCGAGCCGGCAGTTGAACTCCAGCGTCTTCGGGTGGCCGCTCCTGTCGATCATCAGCCCGGCGTAGAGGAAGCCGACGTAAGGGGTGTCGTCCCGCGCCATGCCCTGGATCGCCGGCAGGATGATCTCGCGCATCACGCGCGCGTGCACCTTGGGCGTGACCACCGGCGCGGGCGAATAGGCGCCCATGCCGCCGGTATTCGGGCCGGCGTCGCCGTCGCGCAGCCGCTTGTGGTCCTGGCTGGTGGCGAGCGCGAGCGCGTGCGCGCCGTCGCTCATCACGATGAAGCTCGCTTCCTCGCCGTCGAGGAACTCCTCGATCACCACGCGCGCGCCCGCGTCGCCCAGGCTGCGGCGCGTCATCAGCTGGTCGATCGCGGCATGGGCCTCGGCGACGCTCGCGGCCACCACCACCCCCTTGCCCGCGGCGAGCCCGTCGGCCTTCACCACGATCGGCGCGCCGCGCCGGGCGGTGAAGGCCTTCGCTTCCTCGGCGCTGTCGAAGGTCTTGTGCAGCGCGGTCGGGATCTTGTGGCGCACCATGAAGCTCTTGGCGAAGTCCTTGGACGCCTCGAGCTGCGCCGCCGCGCGGCTCGGCCCGAAGATCTTCAGGCCGGCATCGCGGAAGGCATCCACGATGCCGGCGGCCAGCGGCGCCTCGGGACCGACCACGGTGAGCTGCACGTTCTCCTTCTTCGCGAAAACGATGAGGTCTTCGGTCTTCGTCAAACCAATGTTCTCCAGGCCATTCTCGGTGGCGGTGCCGCCGTTGCCCGGCGCGACGAACACCTTCTGCACGCGCGGGCTCTGCGTAAGCTTCCAGGCGAGCGCGTGCTCGCGGCCCCCCGAGCCGATGACCAGCAGTTTCATGTCAGTGCCTGAAGTGGCGCATGCCGGTGAACAGCATCGCCACGCCGCGCTCGTCGGCCGCGGCGATCACCTCGGCGTCGCGCACGCTTCCGCCGGGCTGGATCACCGCCGTGGCGCCGGCGTCGGCGAGCGCGTCGAGGCCGTCGCGGAAGGGGAAGAACGCGTCCGAGGCGGCCGCCGAGCCCGCGAGCTCGAGCTTCGCCTCGCGCGCTTTCGCCACCGCGACGCGCACGCTGTCGAGGCGGCTCATCTGGCCGGCGCCGATGCCGAGCGTGGCGCCGTCGCGGCAGAACACGATGGCGTTCGACTTCACGAACTTCGCCACGCGCCATGCGAACAGCAGGTCATTGCGCTGCGGTTCGGTCGGCTTGGTTTTCGTGACTACCTTCAAGTCCCTCTCGTGGAAGGTGCCCGTATCGGTGTTCTGTATCAGCAGGCCGCCGCCGATGCGCTTGTAGTCGTGCGCCTGCGCATCGTGGGCGAGCGGCACCTCGAGGATGCGGACGTTGGTCTTCGCCGCCAGCTCCTTCAGACCGGCGGCTTCCACGCGCGGCGCGACGATCACCTCGGCGAACTGCTGGCTGACGCCCTCGGCGGTGGCGCGGTCGAGCGCGCGGTTGAACGCGAGGATGCCGCCGAACGCCGACACCGGGTCGGCGCGGAACGCGGCCTCGTAGGCCTTTCTCAGGCTCGCGCCGAGCGCCACGCCGCAGGGGTTGGCGTGCTTGACGATCACGCAGGCGGGCTCGGAGAAGCTCTTCACGCATTCCCAGGCCGCGTCGGCGTCGGCGATGTTGTTGTAGGAAAGCTCCTTGCCCTGGACCTGGCGGTAGCGCGCGAGTCCCCCCGCGACCGGGCGCGCATCGCGGTACAGCGCTGCCCCCTGGTGCGGGTTCTCGCCGTAGCGCAGGTCCTGCGCCTTGTGGAATTGCAGAGTCAGGATTTCCGGAAATTGGGAATCGCGGGAGGTCAGGTAGTTCGCAATCGCGCCATCGTAAGCCGCGGTGTGCGCGAACGCCTTCTGCGCCAGCGCGAAGCGCGTCTTCTCCGAGACCGCGCCGCCGCGCAGCTCGGCGAGCACCCGGCCGTAGTCCGCGGGGTCGACGACCACCGCGACCCCCGAGTAGTTCTTCGCCGCCGCGCGCAGCATCGCCGGCCCGCCGACGTCGATGTTCTCGATCGCGTCTTCGAGGCGGCAGTCGGGGTCGGCGACGGTCGCCGCGAAAGGGTAGAGATTCACCACCAGAAGGTCGATCGGCTCGATGCCGGCGGCGCGCAGCTCGCCGAGGTGCGCGGGATTGTCGCGCCGCGCGAGCAGGCCGCCGTGGACCTTCGGGTGCAGGGTCTTGACGCGGCCGTCGAGCATCTCGGCGAAGCCGGTGAGCGCCGACACCTCGGTGACCTTGAGGCCTTCCTTCTCGAGGAGCCTGGCGGTGCCGCCGGTCGAGACCAGCTCGACGCCGAGCGCGGCCAGCGCGCGTGCAAGCTCTGCGATCCCCGACTTGTCCGAGACGCTGACGAGCGCCCGTCTGACTTTCGACACTACCCTTTGATGCGCAGCTGCTGCATCTTGGTGCGGAGCGTCGCGCGGTTGATGCCGAGCATGGCGGCGGCGAGCGTCAGGTTGCCCTTGGCGTGGCCGAGCACGGTCTCGATCATGGGCCGCTCGATGTTCTTCAGCACCATGTCGTAGATCGAGGTCGGCCGTTCGCCGTCCATGTCCTTGAAGTAGCGCTCGAGCGAGCGCCTGACGGCATCGGAAAGCTCGTTTCCCTTGGTCATGCGGCGAGTCTCTCGAAGTAGTCGTTGACCGCGGTCAGTTGCTCGCGGGCGGCGTGCAGGCGGTTGACGCTCGAGCGCAACGCCTCCCCGCCGGGCAGCGCGCGCACCGTCCAGCCGATGTGCTTGCGCGCGACACGCGCGCCGTGCTCTCCGCCGTACAGGCTGTAGAGGCCTTCCAGGTGCTCGGCGAGCACCGCGCCGATCTCGCGCGCGGGCGGCGGCGCGAGGCGCTCGCCGGTGGCGAGGAAGTGCGCGATCTCGCGGAACAGCCACGGCCGTCCCTGCGCCGCGCGGCCGATCATGATGCCGTCGGCGCCGGTCGCCTCGAGCACGCGCTTCGCGTCCTCGGGGGACTCGACGTCGCCGTTGGCGATCACCGGGATGCGCAGCCGCGACTTCACCTCGGCGATGGTCTGGTACTCGGCGCGCCCCGCGAACATGCAGGCGCGCGTGCGGCCGTGGATCGCGAGCGCCTGCACCCCGGCCGACTCGGCGATGCGCGCGATGCGCAGGGCGTTGCGCCGCTCAGGCGCGGGCCCGGTGCGGATCTTGAGCGTCACCGGGACGTCCACCGCCGCGACCACCGCTTCCAGAATCCTTGCAACCAAAGATTCATCTGACAGGAGGGCCGAGCCCGCCGCGGCATTGCAGACCTTCTTCGCCGGGCAGCCCATGTTGATGTCGATGATCTCGGCACCCTCGGCGGCATTGAGCCGCGCGGCCTCGGCGAGCATCTGCGGGTCGGAACCCGCGATCTGCACCGAAACGGGGCCGGGTTCGCCCGCGTGGTCGAGCCGCAGCCGGGTCTTGCGCGACTCGCGCAGCTCCGGGCGGGCGCCAACCATCTCGGAGACCGCGAGCGCGGCGCCGAAGCGCCGGGCGAGGCGCCGGAACGCCCGGTCGGTGATCCCGGCCATCGGAGCAACGAACAAACCGTTGGAGAACGAGTGTGCTCCGATCCTCATGCCGAGATTTTCGATTCGAAGGGGAAGCGAATTTTATCCGCTTTCCCGATCAAAAAAAACTGACCGGCGCGACTTGTTGTTTTTTTAGGGCAATGCCGACGGCCCGAAGATCATGCGCCGCGCGAAGAAGCGCCGCGGTGCGGGAAAGATGTCAAGCGCGGTCAGCGCCACGCCGGTAAACGGGCTGGATCGCAAGAAAGCGCGCGCCAGCAAGTCGGTGATGCGGATCGTGGCGCCCGCATCGAGCCGGCGGCGCGCGGCGAAGCGCGCAAGCGTCGGCGCGTCGCCCGGGTCCGGCGCGTCACGCATGACCTGTGCCAGCTCCCAGGCGTCGCGCAGCCCGAGGTTCAGTCCTTGGCCCGCGACCGGGTGCAGCGTCTGGGCGGCATTGCCGATATAGGCCGCGCGCTCGCCGATCCGGGACGTCCGCACGCGCAACGCCAGCGGCTGCACCGCCCGCCCTTCGGCCGCGACGGGGCGGCCGGGGCGCGTGCCCGCCGCTTGGGCGAGGCGCTCGAGGAACTCGCTCTCGCCGGCCGAGACCAGCGCCTGCGCTTTTTCCGGCCGCGTGCTCCAGACCAGTGCAAAGCGTCCCGCGAACGGCAGCAGCGCGAGCGGACCCTCGGCGGTAAAGCGCTCGAACGCGGTGGTGCCGGCGGACGGCGCGAAGCTCACCATGGCGACCACGCCGTCTTGGCGATAGCGCCGTTCCTCCGCATCAGGCGCCGTGCCTTCGGCGTGCACCGTGCATCGCGCCGCGGGCGCCTCTCGGACCAAGAGGCCTTTCGCGGCGGCGCGCAAGGCTTCCAGCAGCACCGCGTATTGCAGGACGTAGCCGAGCGACGGGACCCCGGCATCCGCGGCGTCGAGCACGGTGCGGCCGAAGCCGCCCGCCTGCGAGATGTGGATCGCCTCGATCGCCGTGGGCGAGAGCGGCTCCCAGGCCCCCACCCGCTCAAGGATCAGCCGGCTGGCATAGGAGAGCACGATCGGGCGAAACGCCGCTGCAGGGGCTTCTGTGCCAAGCAAGGCGATTTTTTTGCCTGCACCCTGCAAGAGCAACGCTGCCGCGCAGCCGACCGGCCCGGCGCCCCTGACGAGAACGTCAATCCCGGCCGCGGGCATCACGCATCAGGGCTTCCAGGTCGGCGATCGCCTTGGGCGCCTCGGCGGTGAGGACTTCGCAGCCGCCCTCGGCCACGAGCACGTCGTCCTCGATGCGCACCCCGATGTTGCGCAGCCGTTCGGGAACGTCGTCCGCGGCGCGGATGTAAAGACCGGGCTCCACCGTGAGGGTCATGCCGGGCGCGAGCGCGCGCCAGTTGCCCTGGCGCTTGTAGTCGCCCGCGTCGTGCACGTCGAGGCCGAGCCAGTGCCCGGTGCGATGCATGTAGAAGCGCTTGTAGGTTTCCTTCTCGAGGATCTCCTGGAGATTTCCCTGGAGCAGCTTCAAGTCGAGCATGCCTTGCGCGAGCACCTTCACCGCCGCGTCGTGAGGCTCGTTCCAGGCATTGCCCGGCCGCACGCTTTCGAGCGCGGCGCGCTGCGCCGCGAGCACCACCTCGTAGACCTCGCGCTGCGCGGCGCTGAAGCGCCCGCTCACCGGGAAGGTGCGCGTCAGGTCGGAGGCGTAGCCGTCGAGCTCGCAGCCGGCGTCGATCAGCAGCAGATCCCCGTCGCGCAGCGCCGCGTCGTTGGCGACGTAATGCAGCACGCACGCATTGGCGCCGCCCGCGACGATCGGCGTGTAAGCAGGAGTCTGCGCTCCACTACGGCGGAATTCATAAAGGAGCTCGGCTTCGATCTCGTATTCGTAGCGGCCGGGGCGCGCGCGCTGCATCGCGCGGCGGTGCGCCTGGGCGGCGATGCGCGCCGCGCGCCGCATCAGCCCGAGCTCGTGTGCGTCCTTGACCAGGCGCATGTCGTCGAGCAGCACGCGCGCGTCGTGCACGCGCTCGGGCGCCGCGATGCCGGCGCGCACGCGCGCGCGCACCGCGTTCAGCCAGCGCATCGCGCGCGCGTCCCATTCCGCGTCCGCGCCCATCGGGTAGTAGAGCGCGGGCTGGTTCTCGAGCAGGCGCTCCATCTCCTTGTCGAGATCATCGATCGGGTGCGCGGCGTCGAAGCCGAAGCGCTCGCGCGCCGCCTCCGGGCCGTAGCGGAAGCCGTCCCAGATCTCGCGCTCGGGATTGCGGCTGCGGCAGAACAGGACGGACTTTCCCGACGCCAGCACCAGCACGGCTTGCGGCTCGGTGAAGCCGGTCAGATAGTAGAAGTGGCTGTCGAAGCGGTAGGGGTAGTGGCTGTCGCGGTTGCGCACGCGCTCCGGCGCGGTCGGTATCACCGCGATGCCGGCGCCGATCGCCTCGGCCAGCCGCCGGCGGCGGGTGGCATAGACGGGACTGAGCTCAGCGATTTTCACGTAACAACTTCTCCAGTTCGGTGAGGCGCTCTACGGTCCCGACATCCTGCCACAGGCCTTGGTAGAGCTCGCCGCCGAGCAGGCCGCGCGCCGCCGCCGCGTAGAGCAGCGGCGCCAGCGGCGCCTTGTCGCCGCGCCTTACCGGGTCGACGAGCGACGGTTTCATCACGGCAACGCCTGCATAAGTGTAGCGCGGCGCGGTCTCGTCGCCGACCATCCCTGCGCGCGAGAGCGAGAAATCACCCTTCGGCCGGTGCGGCGGGTTCGGCACGAGTACGAGGTGGGCAAGGCGCTCGCCAAGCTGTACCTTCATCAATCTGGAAAAATCACATTCGCAGTAGATGTCCGCGTTGACCAGCAGGAACGGTTCCCTCCCGAGCAGCGGGGCCGCGTTGGCGATGCCGCCGGCGGTTTCGAGCCGCTCGCGCTCGCGCGAATACTGCAGCCGCAGGCCGTAGGCTCCGCCGTCGCCGCAGCGCTCGACGATGCGCTCGCCGAGATGCGAGACGTTGATCACCGCTTCGCGGAAGCCCGCGCGCGCGAGGCGCTCGAGATGCCAGGCGATGAGCGGCTTGCCGCCCGCCTCGACCAGCGCTTTCGGCACTTCGTCGGTGAGCGGCCGCAGCCGCTCGCCGCGCCCGGCGGCGAGGAGCATGGCCTTCATGCGAGCTCGTCGAGCAGCCGGGCAAGGGGGGCGAGCGCCGCATAGCGGCGGGTCACATCCCTTGCATAACCGATGAAGCGCGGCGTGTCGGCCAGGTACTTCGGCTTGCCGTCGCGGTAGTTGATGCGCGCGAAGATGCCGAGCACCTTGAGGTGGCGCTGCAGGCCCATCCACTCGAAGGCGCGCCAGAATTCGCCGAAATCGGCGGCGACCGGCAGGCCCGCGCCTTTCGCCCGTTCCCAGTAGCGCACGCTCCAGTCAAGCACCCGCTCCTCGTCCCAGCTGATGAACGCATCGCGCAGGAGCGACACCATGTCGTAGGCGATCGGCCCGAGCACCGCGTCCTGGAAATCGAGCACGCCCGGGTTCGGCTCGCACACCATCAGGTTGCGCGGCATGTAGTCGCGATGCACGTACACCCGGGGTTGCGCCAGCGCGCTGTCGACCAGCAGACGGAAGATGTTCTCAAGGGTCTGTGTTTGCTCGCGGGTGAGCGTTTTTCCCAGATGCCTCTGCACGTACCATTCGGCAAACAGATTCATTTCACGACGCAGCAGCGCCTCGTCGTAGGGCGGCAGCTCGCCCGCGCGCGTCGCGAGCTGCCAGCGCAGCAGGGCGTCGGTGGCGTCGGCAAGGAGCTGCGGCGCGTTGCCGGCGTTCAGCTCCTCGAGGTAGGTGCGCGTGCCCAGGTCGGTCAGCAGCAGGAATCCGCTGCCCAGATCCTGGGCAAGGATGCCGGGCGCGTGCACGCCGGCGTCGGCGAGCATGCGCGCGACGCGGACGAAAGGGCGGCAGTCCTCCTTGTCGGGCGGCGCGTCCATCACCACGTAGCTCGCACCGTCGGCGAGCGTCGCGCGCCAGTAGCGCCGGAAGCTCGCATCCTCGGAGGCCGCGGTCAGCGTGAAGGGAACGCCGCGGAGGTGCGGTGCGAGCCAGCGCTCCAGGGCGTCACGCCGCACATCGGCGTGTATCATTGAAAAAATTCTAACACCAGCAAAAAAGCTCTCCGGCCCCATGGCGTTGCGCTGCGCGCTGCTCGCGCTCGCGCTGGCAGCCAGCGCGCCGGCAGCGGCGCAGACCGCCGCCCCCGGCGCAGAAACGGACCGCACCATCGTCGAGGCCGACGTCATCGAAGGGGTGAGCGACCTCGAGGTGACCGCGCGCGGCAACGCCGAGATCCGGCGCGACGACATGACGATCTTCGGCGACGTGCTGCGCTACAACCGGGAGCTCGGGCGCGCCGAAGGCGACGGCGGGGTGCGCCTGCAGCGCGGCGCCGACCGCTTTTTCGGGCCGCGGCTGTACTACAACACGCTGGAGGACACTGGCGTGTTCGAGAATCCGGGCTACCTGCTGCAGCGCGAGCGCACCGCGCGCGGCGGCGCCGAGCGCGTGGAGTTCCTCGGCCGCGACCGCTACCGCCTGACCAACGCGAGCTACACCACCTGCCAGCCGGGACGCGAGGACTGGCGGCTCGAGGCGCGCGAGATCGAGCTCGATTTCGAGCAGGAGGAGGGCGAGGCGAGGGGCGCGCGCCTGCGCTTCTTCGACACCACGATCCTCGCTTCGCCCTGGGCGGTGTTTCCGCTGAGCGACCGGCGCCGCAGCGGGATCCTCACGCCCTACTACGCGCAGACCTCCTCGCGCGGGCTCGAGTTCGGCCTGCCGTACTACTGGAACATCGCGCCCGAATACGACGCCACGCTGACGCCGGTGTTCATGGCGAAGCGCGGCGCGCAGCTCAAGACCCAGGGGCGCTACCTCGGCCGCCCCTACGCGGGGGAGCTCAGGGTCGAGTACCTGCCCGACGACCGCGAGATCAACGACTCGCGCGAAGGCGTGTCGTGGCAGCACAGTCAGCGCTTCCCGCGCGACGTGGTCGCGCAGGTCGACTACAACCGTGTGTCCGACGACCGCTACTTCGTCGACCTCGCGACCCAGGTGAAGCAGATCTCGGTCGGCAACCTGCCGCAGGACGGGCACCTCACCCACACCGGGATGTTCTTCGGCCGCGCGCCCTACACGATGCAGGCGAGGCTGCAGCGCTTCCAGACCCTGCAGGACCCGCTCGCGCCGATCGTGCCGCCGTACCATCGCATGCCGCAGCTCAACCTGAGCGCCGGCTACAACGACCTCGGCGGACTGTTCGACTCGGCGCTGCCCGCCGAGTACGTGCGCTTCGCGCACCCGACGCTCCTCGAAGGCTCGCGCACCACGGTGAATCCGACGCTGACGGCGCCGCTGATCGCCCCCGGCTGGTACGTCACGCCGAAGGCCGGCGTGCGCTCGGTCGCCTATGGCCTGACGCGCCCCGCGCCCGGCCAGGACCAGTCGCCCGAGGTCTCGGTGCCGTGGATGAGCCTCGACAGCGGGCTGGTGTTCGAGCGCGACACCAGCAGCTTCGGCTCGGGCTCGACCCAGACCCTCGAGCCGCGCCTGTACTACGTCTACGTCGCCTACCGCAACCAGGACGCGATCCCGATCTTCGACACCGCGCTCGCCGACTTCAACTATGCGCAGCTGTTCACCGAGAACCGCTTCGTCGGCGGCGACCGCTTCGGCGACGCCCGGCAGGCGACGCTCGCGCTTACTTCACGCATCCTGCTGGCCAACGGCCAGGAGGCGGTGCGCGGCACCGTCGCGCAGCGCTACTACTTTGACGCCGAGCGCGTCGGCCTGACGCCGGCCTCGCCGCTGCGCTCCTCGACCGACTCCGACGTGCTCGCCTCGGTCGGGGGGCGGCTGGGCCGCGCCTGGAGCTTCGACGCCACGACGCAGTACAACCGCCACGAGCAGCGCGCCGAGCGCTACAGCGTCGCGGGGCGCTACACGCCCGAGGCCGCCAAGGTGCTGAACGCGAGCTACCGCTTCAACCGCGAGCAGATCCGCCAGATCGACCTGTCGGCGCAATGGCCGCTCAAGCCGGGCTGGTACGGCGTGGGGCGCTACAATTACTCCATCCTGGACCGGCGCCTGCTGGAAGGCCTGGCCGGCATCGAGTACAACGCCGGCTGCTGGGTGTTCCGGGCAGTCGCGCTGCGCGTCCAGGCGGCGGCAAATGTGCGCTCCACCGCGTTCGTGCTCCAGCTCGAGTTCAACGGCATCGGCAGCATCGGCACCGACGAGGCGATCGAGCTTCTGAAGCGCCAGGTGCCGGGCTATTCGGTCACCAACCCGGCGGACGGGCAGCTCGCGCCGCCGAGCGCGCGCCCGCGTCTGCCGTTCGAGCAG
>Ga0187892_10004164_pt1 | contig 24802 bp, 29 predicted proteins | sample MA1701073metaG_FD_139345 | JGI IMG/M metagenome (GOLD analysis project Ga0187892, IMG submission 139345) | Bio-ooze microbial communities from a basaltic lava cave in the Kipuka Kanohina Cave System on the Island of Hawaii, USA - MA170107-3 metaG ... | reverse complement strand
GTTCCTGCGCATGCCATCCAAACCGCGTGAGCCACTTCGTAGGCGTTCGCACGCGCCTTCTTGTGGAGCCCGGCGTGAGCCACTGCTGAGCAGAGGGCATCTCAGTGGCATGCTCGCTCTCGTCCCGCCGCAGGTGTCCGAAGACCTGGAACTCCCAGTTGCCAATCGTCGTCGAAGAGCGCCAGCGCCAGTTGGGGCGGATCGACGACTTCGTGGCCGAGGCTCCCTGCGAGCTTGCCTGGCGCGTTCGAGCACGGCGACTGCGGACGGGCGCCCAAATCGACGGCTACGGCGTCGTGCCTGCGCGCCCGATGGGTTCGAGAGATCAGGTCGCCGTGAGGTGCTGGCGGAGAGCGTCTCGGATGACCTCGGACTTCGTCCGCCCTTCGTGATCTGCGCGCTCTCGCAGCGCCTCGCTCAGTTCAGGGTCGAGCCGAACGCTTTCCACGGTCGCGGCAGCCGAGCCTATGGGCGGTCGACCACCTCGTCGCCGAATGAGCTCGTCAACGTCGAACCCCTCCTCCGCCTTGTCGGCCAGTTCCTCGAGCAGCTCGTCGGTGATTGGCGTGCCGCTGCGGGTTCGTCCGTAGTCACGCTTCGTCATGTTGCACCGCCTGGTAGCAGTCGCACGTATTACGCGTCCATCCCCATCGCATGGATGACGGACTCGCTCTCCTGCTGCTCGCCGAGCACCGTGATGACCTCCAGCAGCGTCCCCCTGCGACTTGGACCGAAGTACAGCCGAAGATCGTCGTCGAGTTCTTCGGTCACCACGGCCTGTCGCACCGCGTGCTCGATGTCCTCGCGAGCGATGTTGTGCTTGAACGGCGACGGCAGCAACTCCGCACGGGGGCAATCGTACTACGAAACCAGCCGATCCTCTCCTCCCAGAAGTGAGTTGAGCGCGACGGAACGACGGCTTCGCTGGAGGCTAGGTCGCACAGATCTCCACAGACATTCCCGCGTCAGCAGTCAACTGCCGAACGGATCGCGCGGCAGGCCGCCATCATCCGTGTCGAGTCCAGCCTGCACACCAGGCCGACGAGGTGGCTCTTCGGAACGACTCGCAGGTTGTCGAAGCTTGCCGCACAGTCCGTGGGCATTCCGTCGTCGCGGCCCAGCAACAGCTCGGTCGGGATGTTGCGGATCGTGCGGGTGACGGGGGCCGCGAGGACGCTGTTGAGCACGGGGATGGCTGCGGATCGCGTCATCACGAGGAACGGCCGCCGGCCGGCGTCCTCCAGCTCTCCCCACCACACTTCGCCGCGTTGCGGACTGCTCACCACGGCTCCTCGAGGATGGCGTCACGGAGCGAGCTGATCGAGGCCTGACGCTCTGCCTCGGTGGGAGGTACCCGGTGATAGCCGTCGACGACGGCCTGATCAATGAGGCGCCTCCGGTCGAGCTCGAGGATCGCCTCTACTCCGGCACGCACGGCTGCTGCGCGGCTGTCGTACACGCCTCGCCCGACAAGATCGTCGAGGGATGCCAGGAGATCCTCGGGGAGGCGGACCGCGATTTGCTCTGTAGCCATCGCCAAATCATACCGGAGCGGTATACCCATCGGGATGCAGCCTCGATCCCGATGCCCCGGCACACGACAGATTCACGGTTCCCCTACGACAGGACAACCACCTCAGCGGGATGCGCCGTCGACCGGTCCCTCACCACCTCTCGCCCAGCGACACCGTGACGGCCACCACCGAGCCCGCCGCCACGCCGCCGCCGGCGCCCGGCCTCTCGGTCCCGGCCGTGAGCCCTGTCGGGTCCGGTCGTCGTCGACCGAGTCGGTCGACGACCTGGCCCCGTCGATCGAAGCCCCGCGACATGTCGGGCAACACCACCGGGTCCAACGTCGTCACCGTCACCACCCTGGCCAGCGCGGACACGGTCGCCCCCTCGGCACCCACGGGGTCCCGCTTGAGGCTCGCCTCAACCGGGTACCCACGACTCATGTCGAACCCTCAACAGCCCGAGGTGGCCCGTAGCCGCAAGACCCCGGCACAGGACCAGGACGCGGTGGCATCGGCGGTCGACGGCCAGCCCACGCCGACCACCGAGGGACGTACCGGGCCCGTCCCCCCAGAGAACCAGCCCGGTCACCGGCCCGAGAACGAGCAGGACAAGCCCGACCTGGACGACTTCGCCGCCCGCCTGGGCGTCACCGACCAGCCCGCCGACGAGGTCGTCGACCGCCAGCTGGAGGCCCAGGCCCAGCCCCTTCCGGCGGTCGCCGGCACCGACGCCCGTCCCGCCCCCAAGATGCCGGCCCTCGCCGGTGCCCTCGTCGCCGTCCTCGCCCTTCTGGGCGTCGTCCTGGGCATGCGCCGTCGGGGCCGCCGCCGCCGCTAGCCCAGGCCAGGCCGGCTGCGATCCGGTACCATCTCCACCGATGACTCCTCGGCGCTGGTCGAGGTTCGCGGGTGGCCTTGCGGCGGCTGCAGTGGCCGGAGCGCTGGTCGCCTGCGGCAGCGATTCGGGCGGGTCCGGGCAGGCGAGTGACACCGCCAGCCAGGGGACGCTCACGGTCTGCTCCGACATCCCCTACGCCCCGTTCGAGTTCGAGGAGAACGGCCGGGCCGTCGGCATCGACATCGAGCTGATGACCGCGGTGGCCGAGGGGCTCGACCTGCGGGTGTCGTTCAAGGACACCGACTTCGACGGGATCTTCGCAGCCTTGGCGGCGGGGCAGTGCGACGTGGTCGCGTCGTCGGTTTCGATCACGGAGGAACGGCTCCGGAACAACGAGTTCACCAGCGGGTACTACGAGATCCGCCAGTCGATCCTTGTGCGCAAGGCCGATGTCGAGCGCTACGCCAGCCTGGACAGCCTTCGCGGCCGCACCATCGGCGTCCAGGCGGGGACCACAGGGGAGGGCTACGCCCAGGCCAACGCCACCGGTTCGACGGTCCGCTCGTTCACCGGCGCCGACGAGCTGTTCACCGCCTTGCGGGCCAACCAGGTCGACGCCGTCCTCCAGGACCTGCCTGTCAACGCCTACCACGCCCAGACCAGCGGGGAGACCGCGGTCTCGGCCCGGCTCGCCAGCGAGGCCGAGCAACTCGGCTTCGTCGTCAAGAAGGGCAACACCCGCCTCCGCGACGACATCAACGCAGAGCTCGAGGAGTTGGCGGCCAGCGGCAAGCGCGACGAGATCCTGCGCAAGTACCTGGGGGGCGCAGGCTCGTAGTCCGTCCCCCGGGCGAAGGAGGCGGCGGTGGAGGGGTTCCTGGACGAGTTCCTGAACGCCCGGATCATCCGCGACATGTTCCCGGGCGTGCTGACCGAGGGAGCCAAGAACACGCTCGTCTTCACCGCCTTCAGCTTCACGGGCGGTCTGGCCCTGGGTCTCCTGCTGGCGCTCATGCGCATCAGCCGCCGCCGCATGCTGCGTTGGCCATCGGCGGTGTACACCGACCTCCTGCGCGGCCTCCCCGCCCTCCTCACCATCGTGTTCATCGGCTTCGGGATCCCGATCGCGACCGGTTGGCAGTTCCCGTTCCCCCGCTACTTCCCCGGCTGCCTCGCCCTCTCGATGGTGGCGGGGGCCTACATCGCCGAGACCGTCCGAGCCGGGATCGAGGGGGTCCCACAGGGGCAGTGGGAGGCGGCCCGGGCGCTGGGCATGGACGACGGCACGACCATGCGGCTGATCGTGCTGCCCCAGGCGTTCCGCCTCGTCATCCCCCCGCTGACGAACGAGCTGGTCCTGCTGTTCAAGGACACGTCCCTGCTGGCGATCCTGGGCACGGTGGCGGGGGGCAAGGAGATCCTCAAGTTCGGACGCGACTTCGCCAACGCCACCACCAGCACCACACCGCTGGTGGTCGCGGGCCTCGCCTACCTGGTGATCACCCTGCCGATGATCCGCGTCGTGGGGCTGCTCGAGCGCCGCTATCGAGGCGGCCGGGGTCGGTCGGGGGGCTCGTCGACGTCGGCGGCGCGGGCCCGGAGGGCACGCTCCAACTGGTCCTTGCCTTCCAGCAGCAGGCGGCGAAGCGGGCCCGGCATCCCGGTGCCCCGGAGGGCGTCGTCGGTGGCCTCGGCGATGGCGGGCTCGACCAGTTGGCCGGGGTACAGGCCGCCGACCAGGGCCAGCGCCACCTCGCGAGGGTTGTCCGCCCACCAGCCGAGCAACCCGTCGAAGTAGGCCTCCACGTAGGGTCGGATCAGGTCGTCCTGGGCCCACTGCCAGATGCCGCCGCACAGGGAGCGCACCATGGCCAGCGGCAACTGCTCCCCGGTGAGCCGCTTCCACGCCTCGGCCTTGGCCTCGGCCGAGGGGCGGGACGCCCGGGCCGACGCCGCCCGCCGGTGCCCGATGTCGGTCGGGTCCCGCTCCTCCTCGGCGTCGATGACCCCGTCCACCCCCTCGGCGCCGTGGGAGGCGAGGACGGCCACGATCTCCCAGCGGAAGTCGGTGTCGACCTCGAGCCCGTCGACCACCACCGAGCCGTCGAGCAGACCCCGGGCCCAGGCCAGGTGCTCGATCCCGTCGCCCATGCTCAGAGCCACCCGGGCCCAGATCAACTGGCGGTCGCTGCCCGCCCCGGCCTCGGCCAGCCGGGCCCGGGCCACCTCGGCCAGCCCGGCCCGCACCCGGGCCCGGTTGGCGGGGTCGCCGTAGACGTCGATGGCCACCGACGCCTGCCCGACCAGCCGCTGCAACGTGCTGTCGTCCTCCTCGACGGTGGCGTGGGTGCAGACCAGGCCCACGAACCGGCGGGCGGCGAGCTCGGCGTCGCGGACCATGTCCCAGGCCGCGCCCCAGCACAGGGTGCGGGCCAGGGGATCGGCGATTCGTCCGAGAGCGTCCTCCATGGCGTCGACCGAGCGCTCGTCGAGGCGGATCTTGGCGTAGGTCAGGTCGTCGTCGTTGAGGAGGAGAAGGTCGGGCTGGGTCTCGCCCGCCAGCTCGGCCACCTCCGTGCGCTCGCCCACCACGTCGATCTCCAGCCGGCGCCGCCGGGCCAGGCCGTTCCCGACGCGGTCGTACAGGCCCACCGCGATGCGATGGGAGCGCAGCGTGGGTTGGTCGGGCTTGGCCTCCTGGAGGATGGCGAACGACCGGTACGCACCCTCCTCGGTGAGGTAGAACTCGGGCCGCAGCGTGTTGACCCCCGCTGTCTCAAGCCACTCCTTCGACCACGCCCCGAGGTCGCGCCCGCTTGTCTCCTCGAGGGCTCGCAGGAAGTCTGAGAGCTGGGCGTTCTCCCACTGGTGGGCCTGGAAGTAGTTGCGCACGCCGGTGCGGAAGGGGTCCTGGCCCACCCACGCCACCAGTTGCTTCAGGACCGACGCCCCCTTGGAGTAGGTGATGCCGTCGAAGTGGAGGCGGACGGAGTCGGTGTCGACGATGTCGGCCGAGATGGGGTGCGTCGAGGGGAGCTGGTCCTGGCTGACCGCCCCCGCCTTGATACCCAGGGCAAAGCGCACCCAGGCGTTGCGGAAGCGGGTGGCCGACGCCGATGCGTGGCTCGCCATGTAGGTGGCGAAGCTCTCGTTGAGCCACAGGTCGTCCCACCACCGCATGGTCACGAGGTCGCCGAACCACATGTGGGCCATCTCGTGGAGCAAGGTGTTGGCCCGGCCCTCCCGGGCCAGCTCGGTGACCCGGGAGCGGAAGACCATGTACTCGTTGAAGGTCACGCAGCCCGGGTTCTCCATGGCCCCGAAGTTGAACTCGGGCACGAACAGCTGGTCGTACTTCCCGAACGGGTACGGGTAACCGAACTCGGCCTCGAAGAAGTCGAAGCCCTGACGCGTGAGTTCGAACAGCTCGTCGGGGTCGAGGTACTGGCGCAGGGAGGCCCGGCAGTACAGGCCGAGGTCGATCTGGCCGTGACGGACGCGCACGACCTCGTACGGTCCCGCCACCACCGCCACCAGGTACGTCGACATGCGGGGGGTGGGGGCGAACGACCAGACCTGCTCCTCGTGGTTGACCACGGCCATGTTGCTGACCACGACCCAGCCGTCGGGGGCCTTGACGGTCAGCGTGTAGGTGGCCTTGAGGTCGGGCTGGTCGAAGCAGGCGAACACCCGGTGGGCGTCGAACGGCTCGAACTGGGTGTGGAGGTAGACGGCCCCGTCGGTGGGGTCGACCATCCGGTGCATGCCCACGCCCGTGTGCTGGTAGGCGCAGTCGGCTACCACCCGCAGCTCGTTGTTGGGACGGCTGCCCCGCAGCGGGATGCGGTTGTGCTCGGCGTCGTAGGCCATGTCCCGGCCGTTGAACGTCGCCTCGTGGACGGTCTCGGCCTCGAGGTCGACGAACGTGTGAAGGCCGGTCAGCGGGGTCCAGAAGCGGACCGTGGTCTCGCTGCGGAACGTGGTCTCGCCGGTGGTGAGGTCGAGGAAGATCTTGTACGACAGGTTGGAGACGGTCCGGGCCCGCTCCTGGGCCTCGGCCCTGCTCAGGTTGTCGTCGCGCATCCCGCCAGTATGGTCGGGACCGGGCCACCGGCCGTGCCCCCGGTAACCTGCCCCCAGTGAGAGTAGGCCTGGTCAGTCCCTACAGCCTGTCCCTGCCCGGCGGGGTGCAGGAGCAGGTGCTGGGCCTGGCACGCACGCTGCGGGCCCTCGGCCACCCCACCCGGGTGCTCGGGCCGTGCGACGGCCCGCCCCCCGAGGTGGGGGTCATCCCCCTCGGCGGGTGCCTGCCCACGTCGGCCAACGGGTCGGTGGCGCCCATCGCCCCCGACATCTCATGCGTGCTGCGCACCATCCGGGCCCTGCGCGACGAGCGGTTCGACGTCCTCCATGTCCACGAGCCGTGCGTCCCCGGGGCGCCTCAGACCACCCTCTACTACGCCCCCGCCCCGATCGTCGGCACCTTCCACGCCGCCGGCACCAGCGCCGCCTACAAGTGGCTGCGGCCGGGCATGCGGTGGCTGGGCAACCGCCTCCAGGTCCGCTGCGCCGTCTCCGAGGACGCCCGTGACCTGGCCCAACGCCACCTGGGCGGCACCTACCGGGTCCTGTACAACGGCATCGACGTCGAGCGCTTCGCCAAGGCGACCCCGTGGCCGACCGAGGGCCCCACCGTCCTGTTCGTGTCCCGCCACGAGCCTCGCAAGGGCCTGGCCGTCCTGTTGGCCGCCCTCGACCAGTTGCCCGCCGACGCCCGGCTGTGGGTCGCCAGCGACGGTCCCGAGACCGAGCGCCTCCGGGCCCGCACCGCCGGCGATCCCCGGGTCGAGTGGCTGGGGCGGATCAGCGAGGAGGAGAAGGCCCGCCGCCTGCGGGGCGCCGGCGTGCTGTGCGCCCCCTCACTGCACGGCGAGTCGTTCGGGCTCGTGCTGCTCGAGGGGTTGGCCGCATCCACGCCCATCGTCGCCAGCGACCTGCCCGGCTACCGCAACGTGGCCCGCCACGGCCGGGAGGCGCTGCTCGTGCCCCCCGGCGACCCCGCCGCCCTGGCCGGGGCCGTCCGCCGGGTCCTGGAGCACCCCGAGACGGCCCGCACGATCGTCGCCGGCGGCGACGCCCGGGCCGCCGAGTTCTCCATGGAGCGCCTGGCCGAGTGCTACCTCGAGCTCTACGAGGAGGCCTGCCGGGTGAAGGTCGGGGTGTAACCCGTACACTGGCGCGGAGATGCTGTTCTGGATCCTGCTCGCACTGGTCGTCGTAATCTTGCTGTGGCTGGTCTTCACCTACAACCGCTTCGTCAAGCTGCGGAACCGCATCGCCAACGCCTGGGCCCAGATCGACGTCCAGTTGCGCCGGCGCTACGACCTCATCCCCAACCTGGTCGAGACGGTCAAGGGGTACGCCAGGCACGAGCGGGAGACGTTTGAGGCGGTCACCCGAGCCCGGGCGGCGGCCATCGACGCCAGCAGCGTGCGGGACCAGGCCCAGGCCGAGAACATGATCACCAGCGCCCTGAAATCGCTGTTCGCGGTGGCGGAGGCCTACCCAGAGCTCAAGGCCAACGCCAACTTCCTGTCGCTGCAGGAGGAGCTCAGCTCCACCGAGGGCCGCATCGCCTACGCCCGCCAGTTCTACAACGACGCCGTGCTCCAGATGAACACCAAGGTGCAGAGCTTCCCGAGCAACGTGATCGCCAACATGTTCGGCTTCCGCGAGCACGAGTACTTCGAGGCCGACGACACCAGCCGCGGCCCCGTCAGCGTCCAGTTCTGACCATCGAGGCGCCGAGCGCAGCGAGGGTTGCCGTGACGGGCCGAACGTGCGCCGCCTGTGGCGGCACGCCGCCCATCGCGCGAGCGTAACGAGCACTGTGTTCGACCAGATCGCCTCCAACAAGCGACGTTCGGCGGTCCTCGTCCTGGCCTTCGTCGTGGTGGTGGCGGCGGTGGTGTGGGCCGTCAACCTCCTGCTCGGCAACGGGCTTCCCGGGCTGATGATCGCCCTGGCCATCGCCGGCGGGTCGGCCTTCCTCGGGTACTGGAAGTCCGATGCCATGGCCCTGGCCATGAGCCACGCCCGGCCCGCCGGGCCGCAGCAGTACGCCCGCTACCACAACCTCGTCGAGGGCTTGTGCATCGCCGCCGGGCTGCCCAAGCCGAGGCTGTACGTGATCGAGGACGACGCGCCCAACGCCTTCGCCACCGGCCGCAATCCCCGCAACGCGGCGGTGGCGGTCACCACCGGCCTGCTGGCCAAGCTCAACCGCATCGAGCTGGAAGGGGTGTTGGCCCACGAGCTCAGCCACGTGAAGAACTACGACCTGCTCGTTTCCACCCTCGCCGTGACCATGGTGGGCGTGGTCGTTCTGCTGAGCGACATCGCCCTGCGCTTCCTGTGGTGGGGCGGACCACGCCACCGCGACGACCGCAGCGGCGGGGGAGGAGGCCCGGCGGCCGTCCTGGCCGTGTTGGGGATGGTCTTGCTGGTGGTCACCCCACTGGCCGCCCGCCTCATGCAGTTCGCCGTCAGCCGGCGGCGGGAGTCTCTGGCCGACGTGAGCGGCGTGGCCCTCACCCGCTACCCGCCCGGCCTCATCGCCGCCCTCGAGAAACTGCGGGACGACACCACCGTCGTGCACTCCTCGTCGCGGGCCACCGCCCATCTCTGGATAGAGTCGCCTCTGGCCCGTACCCCCGAAGAGGGACGACTCGCCCGCCTCAACCGCCTCTTCGACACCCATCCGCCCCTCGAAGAGCGCATCCAGGCCCTCAAGGAGCTGTGATGAACATCGCCCCGGCCGCGGGCAGGTTCCCGCGCCTCGTCACCGTGTCGGTCGTGTTGCTGCTGGTCGCCACCGCCTGCTCGGGCGGCGACGGCAACGGCGAGCTGGGCAGCGGCGGCGGCCGCTCCGCCACGACCGCCCCCAAGTTCTTCCCCCTCACGGGCATGGCCGCCGGTTCGCCGGCCACGGTCACGCGCCAGGCCATCACCGTGAAGATCGAGAACTCGCCCGCGTCCCGGCCCCAGGCCGGCCTCGACAGGGCCGACGTCGTCTACGAGGCGGTGGTGGAGGGCGGCCAGACCCGCTTCCTGGCCGTGTTCCACTCCACCGACGCCGACCAGGTGGGCCCGGTGCGATCCGTCCGGCCGACCGACCCGGCCATCGTCGACCCCTTCGGCGGGATCGTCGCCTACTCCGGCGGCATCCCCCGCTTCGTCGAGGCCATGAAGGCCACGGGCCTGACCAACTACGACGAGAACACCGCCGGCGACGCCTTCCGCCGCCGCCGTGACAAGGCCGCCCCCCACGACCTGTACACCTCCACCGGCTCCCTGTACGGCAAGGCCCCCAACGCGCCCGCTCCGCCCAAGTTCGCCGAGTTCCTGCCGCCCGGCCAGGCGTTCGCGCCCGCCGGTTCCACGCCCGTGGCTGGCTTCACCCTGGCCATCGGCACCTCCACCCGGGCCGACTACGCCTGGGACGCCGGCTCGAACACCTGGAAGCGGTCCACCAACGGGGCCGCCCACAGCGCCGAGGGCGGGGGGCAGCTGGCGCCCACCACGGTGATCGTCCAGTTCGTGCCCTACGAGGGCACGGGCGAGGTCGACACCACGGGCGCCCAGGTCGGCGAGGCCAAGGTTCTCGGGTCGGGTGAGGCGACGATCTTCGCCGGCGGCGTGATGACGAGAGCCCGCTGGTCGAAGCCGAGCGCCCAGGCCATGACCACCTGGACCGACCTGGCCGGCGCACCCGTCGTCCTGCCCGCGGGACGCACCTGGGTGGAGCTGCCGGCCACCGGCACTGCCCTCACCACCCGCTAACCCACCCGGGAAACCGGCCCACCCCCGGTAAGCTGGACGACATGGAGAACGCGCCCGCCCGGGCCACGGGGACCGATCGCGTCAAGCGCGGCCTGGCCGAGATGCTGAAGGGCGGCGTCATCATGGACGTCGTCACGCCCGACCAGGCCCGCCTCGCCGAGGACGCGGGGGCGGTGGCCGTCATGGCCCTCGAGCGGGTTCCGGCCGACATCCGCCGCGACGGCGGTGTGGCCCGCATGGCCGACCCGGCGATCATCGAGGCCATCACCGAGTCGGTCACCATCCCGGTCATGGCCAAGGCCCGCATCGGCCACTTCGCCGAGGCCCAGGTGCTGGAGGTGCTGGGCGTCGACTACATCGACGAGAGCGAGGTCCTCACCCCCGCCGACGACGCCCACCACATCGACAAGTGGGCCTTTTCCGTGCCCTTCGTGTGCGGCGCCACCAACCTCGGCGAGGCCCTGCGCCGCATCTCCGAGGGGGCGGCCATGATCCGCTCCAAGGGCGAGGCCGGCACGGGGAACATCGTGGAGGCGGTGACCCACCTTCGGTCCATCCTGGGCGACATCCGCAAGATCACCCAGGCCGACCCGGCGGAGCGGTACGCCTGGGCCAAGCAGCTCCAGGCCCCCGTGGGGCTGGTCAACGAGCTGGCCGAGACGGGCGAGCTGCCCGTGCCCCTGTTCTGCGCGGGTGGGATCGCCACTCCGGCCGACGCCTCCCTGGTCCTGCAGCTGGGCGCCCAGGCGGTGTTCGTCGGTTCGGGGATCTTCAAGAGCGGCTCGCCGGGAACCATGGCCAAGGCCATCGTCGAGGCCACCGCCCACTACCGCGACGCCCACATCGTCGCCAAGGTCAGCCGCGGCCTGGGCGAACCCATGAAGGGCCAGGAGGTCGAGGGCCTGGCCGTGCGGCTGTCGGAGCGGGGCTGGTGAACCGGGTGCCCCCAGGTGCCGGCTCTGTGCCCGACCGGCGTCAAGGTGGGTGTCCTCTCCCTGCAGGGGGCGTGGCAGCGCCACGCTGAGGCGCTCGACGCCCTGGGCGCCCACGCCATCCCCCTCCGCCTCCCCGCCGATCTCGCCGGGATCGACGCCGTCGTGCTCCCCGGCGGGGAGTCAACCACCATCTCGCGGCTGCTGGCGACATCCGGGCTGTTCGACCCCTTGGCCGAGCGGCTGGCGGACGGGATGCCCGCCCTGGGCACCTGCGCGGGCATGATCCTGCTCGCCTCGGAGGTGCTCGACGGGCGGGCCGACCAGCGCTCGTTCGGTGCCGTCGACATCGCCGTGCGCCGCAACGCCTTCGGCCGCCAGGTCGATTCCTTCGAGGCCGGCCTCGACGTGGAGGGGATGGCGGGCGGATCGTTCCCGGCCGTCTTCATCCGCGCCCCCGCCGTGGAGCGGGTGGGGGAGGGGGTCGAGGTGCTGGCGGGGGTCGAGCCGGGGGGCCGGCCCGTGCTGTGCCGCCAGGGCCCCATCGTGGTGGCGGCGTTCCATCCCGAGCTGTCGGGCGACCTACGGCTCCATTCGCTGTTCCTGGCCCAGGTGTAGGAGGTAACGCATGTCCGGGCATTCCAAGTGGGCGACGATCAAGCACCGCAAGGGGGCGGCCGACAAGGCGCGGGGCAAGCTGTTCGCCCGGGTGCTGCGGCAGGTGGAGGTGGCGGCCCGAGAGGGCGGCGGCGACCTCGAGGCCAACCCCACCCTGCGGACGATGTACCAGAAGGCTCGCGATGCCTCCATCCCCACCGACACCATCGACCGGGCCATCAAGCGGGGGACGGGCGAGCTGGAGGGTGTCCGCTACGAGCCGGTCACCTACGAGGGCTACGCCCCGTGCGGCGTGGCCGTGTACGTCGAGGCCCTCACCGACAACCGCAACCGCACCGGGGCCGACGTGCGCACCGCCTTCTCCAAGAACGGGGGCTCGGCGGCCGAGCCCGGGGCGGTGGCGTGGCAGTTCGAGCGCAAGGGCGTTGTCATGGTGCGCAAGGCGGTGGCCGGCGACGACGACGAGTTCATGCTCCTGGCTCTCGACACAGGCGCCGAGGACCTCGACGACCAGGGCGACATGTGGCAGGTCACCACCGCCGCCACCGACCTGGCCAAGGTTCGCGACGGCCTCGAGGCGGCGGGCGTGAAGGCGGAGTCGGCCGAGCTGACCATGCTCCCCACGACCACCGTGGCCCTCGAGTCGGAGAGCGAGGCGCGGCGGGTCCTGAAGGTCATCGACGCCCTGGAGGACCACGACGACGTCCAGGCCGTGTACGCAAACTTCGACATCCCCGACGCGGTGCTGCAGGCAGTCGAGGCCTGACCATCCACGCCGGCGCCGGCGCAGTCCGCTAGCCTCCAAACGCATGTTCGTCCTGGGCATCGATCCCGGGCTGTCGCGCTGCGGTTACGGGTGCGTGGAGGCCGCCGGGCGCCGCGGCCGGGCGGTGGCGGCCGGGGTCCTGCGCACGCCCACCGACCTGGCCCTGCCCGAGCGGCTGGCCATGCTCGACGCCGACCTGCGCAGCCTTCTCGCCGACCTGAGGCCGCAGGCGGTGGCGGTCGAGCGACTGTTCTTCCAGGTCAACGCCCGCACGGCCATGGCCGTGGGCCAGGCCAGCGGCCTCGTCCTGGCCGCCGCCGCGGGAGCCGGTTGCGAGGTGGCCCAGTACACGCCCAACGAGGTCAAGCAGGCGGTGGCGGGATGGGGCGCGGCCCCGAAGGAGCAGGTCATCCGCATGGTTCAATCGCTGCTCGAGCTGCCCGCGCCTCCCCGTCCCGCCGACGCGGCCGACGCCCTGGCCCTGGCCCTCTGCCACATCGCCATGGCCCCGTTGCGGGCCCAGTTGGCCAGGGCCCGCCGGTGATCGCCCTGCTGCGGGGCCGGGTGGTCGGCCGTACGAGCCGCCGCGAGGTGCTGGTCGACGTGCACGGGGTCGGCTACCGGGCCTCAGTCACTCCCCGCACCCTGGCCGCCCTGGGCACGCCCGGCGAGGAGGTCGTCCTCCACACCCACCTGCACGTGCGGGAGGACGCCCTCACCCTCTTCGGCTTCGCCACCGCTGAGGAGCGGGAGTGCTTCGAAGCCCTCATCGGCGCCCGCCAGGTGGGCCCCGCCCTGGCGCTGGCCATTTTGTCGGTCCACTCGCCCGCCCAGCTGGCCCAGGCCCTGGCCGAGGGGGACGTCGATGCCCTCGTCCTCGTCCCCGGCGTGGGCCGCAAGACCGCCGCCCGGCTGCTGATCGACCTGAAGGACCGCCTCGACGTACCCGATCTGGCCCTGCCCGGTGCCCCCCCGAGTGCCACTGCCGACGGCGCCCCTCCCGCCCGGGCCGACGTGCGGGCCGCCCTGGCCGGGCTCGGCTACGCGCCCGACGAGGTGAGCTCGGTGCTGCGGGAACTGCCGGCCGAGGGTGCGACCGACGACCTGCTGCGGGCCGCCCTGCGGCTGCTGGCCGCGGCCCGGTGAGGAACGAGCTGCTCGACGCGGGCGCCGCGCCCGAGGAGCGGGCCGAGGAAGCGGGCCTGCGGCCCCGGCGGCTCGACGAGTTCGTGGGCCAGGCCCAGCTCCGCCAGCACCTCGAGATCCTGCTCGAGGCGGCCCGGCGGCGGGGCGAGGCGGTCGACCACCTCCTGTTCGCCGGCCCACCGGGCCTGGGCAAGACCACCCTGGCCGCCATCGTGGCGGCCGAGCTGGGAGCGCCGCTGCGGGTCACGTCCGGCCCCGCCCTGGAACGGGCGGGCGACCTGGCGTCGGTGCTCACCAACCTCGACGCGGGCGAGGTGCTGTTCATCGACGAGATCCACCGCCTCAACCGGGTGGTGGAGGAGGTTCTCTACCCGGCCATGGAGGACTTCCAGCTCGACATCGTCATCGGCCGGGGCCCCTCGGCCCGGTCCATCCGCCTCGACCTGCCCCGGTTCACTTTGGTGGGGGCCACCACCCGCACCGGCCTGATCACCGGCCCCCTCCGCGACCGATTCGGGTTCGTCGCCCGCCTCGACTACTACGACCCCGCCGAGCTGGAGGCCATCGTCACCCGGGCAGCCGCCATCTTGGGCGTGGAGATCGAGGCGGTGGGGGCGGCGGAGATCGCCCGCCGGGCCCGGGGCACGCCCCGCATCGCCAACCGGCTGCTGCGCCGGGTGCGTGACTTCGCCGAGGTCCGGGCCGAGGGCGTGGTCACCCAGGCCGCCGCCCGTGCCGGCCTGGAGCTGTTCGAGGTCGACGACCTGGGCCTCGACAAAGTCGACCGGGCCATCCTCGACGCCGTCTGCCGCCGGTTCGGGGGCGGTCCGGTGGGACTGTCGACGGTGGCCATCAGCGTGGGGGAGGCACCCGAGACGGTCGAGGACGTCTACGAGCCGTTCCTGCTCCAGCTTGGGCTCCTCCAGCGCACGCCCCGTGGCCGCCTCGCCACTCCCGCCGCCTGGGCCCACCTCCGCCTCACACCCCCCGACGGCCGGCCCCCGGCGACCGCCTTGTTCGAGTAGGCCCGCAGCCTGGGATTCCGGGGGGCGCGCTAACCTTCGGCTCCGGCCCTTCGGGGCCGCCGCTCGGCCATGGAACCCCTAATCGCGCTCCTCCTGACGTTCGGCCTGATGTGGGCCCTGCTCATCCGCCCACAGCAGCGCCGCCTACGACAGCACCAAGAGGTGGTGTCCTCGCTGCGCGCCGGCGACCGGATCGTCACCGCCGGGGGCATCTACGGGCGGGTCCAGGCCGTCGACGACGAGGCGATGACGGTGGAGGTGGCCCCGGGCGTGGAGCTCCGCGTCCTGCGGGCGGCGGTGACCCAGCGCCTCACCGAGGACACGGCGCCGACCCCGGCCGGCGAGCCCGCAACCGATGAGCCCGCACCCGACGAGGAGGCCTGAGGATGCGGCGCAACCTCACCGTCTCCCTGCTCGCAGTCTTCGTCCTCGTGGGTGGCGCCTTCACGGCCACCCTGCTCTCGGGCAACTCGCCCCAGCTCGGTCTCGACCTCCAGGGCGGCATCTCGGTCGTGCTCCAGCCCCGCACCGACGTCCCCTCGGGCGTGCTCGACCAGTCCATCGAGATCATCCGCAGCCGGGTCGACGCCTTGGGCGTGGCCGAGCCCGACATCACCCGCCAGGGCGACAACGTGATCGTCCAACTCCCCGGTGTCCGCAACCGCGAGCGGGCCCTGGAGCTGATCGGCACCACCGCCCAGCTGTACTTCCGCCCCGTCCTCCAGCAGTTGCCGGCCAGCGAGTCGGCCACCGCCACCACCACGTCGGCGCCCACGACCACCACCACCACGGCCGAGACCACCGAGACCACGGCCGCCACCGCCACCACCACGACCACCGCCCCGGTCGATCCCACCCGCACTACGCCGCCCGAGGAGAATGCCCCCGAGAAGACCGTGGTCCTCCCCGAGAAGGACGGCGACACGGTCGTCGCCCGCTACCTGCTGGGCCCCGCCGAAGTGAACGGCCAGGCCCTTTCGGACGCCCGGGCCACGGTCGAGCCCACCACCGGCGTCTGGCTGGTGGAGTTCTCCCTCACCGGGGAAGGCACCCGCCAGTGGAACGACATGGCGGCCAAGGTGGGCCAGGGCGGCCAGATCGCCATCGACCTCGACGGTGTCGTCCGCTCCGCCCCCAGCCTCCAGACCACCAACTTCCCCGGCGAGGGTCAGATCTCGGGCAACTTCACCGAGCGGGAGGCCAAGGACCTCGCCCTCGTCCTCCGCTACGGCGCCCTGCCTGTGCAACTCGACCGCCAGACCGTCCAGACCGTGTCGGCCAGCCTCGGGCAGGACTCGCTGCGGGCCGGCATCGCCGCCGGCCTGGTCGGTCTCGCGCTGGTCATCCTCTACATGGTCCTGTACTACCGGGCCCTGGGCCTGGTCGTCCTGGTCGGGTTGATCGTGACCGGCGCCCTCATGTACTCCCTGGTCACGCTGCTGGGCCAGACCAGCGGCCTGGCCCTCACCCTCGCCGGCGCCACCGGCATCATCGTGTCGGTCGGCGTGACCGTCGACTCCTACGTGGTCTACTTCGAGCGCCTGAAGGACGAGATCCGCTCGGGTAAGACGGTGCGGTCGTCGGTCGACCGCAGCTTCAAGCGGGCCTACCGCACCATCCTGGCCGCCGACGCGGCATCGCTCATCGGCGCCGTCGTCCTCTACGCCCTCTCCGTGGGCTCGGTACGGGGGTTCGCCTTCTTCCTCGGCCTGTCCGTGCTCCTCGACGTCGTCATCGCCTACTTCTTCACCCGGCCCATGGTGGCCCTGCTGGGCCAGCGGCGGGTCTTCACCGAGGCCCGGTGGCTGGGCGTGGCCCGCGGCCTCAACGCACCGCAGGACAAGCCCCTCGTGGAAGCGGGCGTATGAGCGACCAGCCCGGCAAGCGCAGCATCTGGTACCGCCTCTACAACGGCGAGACCAGCTACGACTTCGTCGGGGGGCGGCGGAAGTGGTTCGTCCTCTCCGCGGTGGTGATTCTGGCCGGGGTGATCTCCCTGCTCACTCAGGGCCTGAACTACGGGATCGACTTCAAGGGCGGCACGTCCTGGGAGGTGCGGGCCCCGGGTGTGTCGGTGGCCGAGGCCCGGGACGCCCTGGAAGAGGTCGGCCTGGCCGACGCCCGCATCCAGGTACAAGGCGAGGACACTCTGCGGGTGCAGGCCGGCACCCAGAGTGCCGACGAGCAGCGTCGCATCACCGAGCGCATGGCCGAGCTGGGGAACGTCGACGACGTCAACCAGGTGAGCGTGAACGACGTCGGGCCCTCCTGGGGCAAGGCCGTCACGGAGAAGGCCCGCACCGCCCTCGTCGTCTTCTTCCTGCTGATCATGGCCTACATCTCGCTGCGGTTCGAGTGGAAGATGGCGATCGCCGCCCTCGCCGCCGTGGTCCACGACATCCTCGTCACGGTGGGCGTGTACTCGATCTCCCGCTTCGAGGTCACCCCCGCCACCGTCGTGGCCTTCCTGACCATCCTCGGGTACTCCCTCTACGACACCATCGTCGTGTTCGACAAGGTGGAGGAGAACGCCAAGGGCCTGTCCGCCCAGCGTCGGATGACCTACAGCGACACCGTCAACCTGTCCATGAACCAGGTGCTGATGCGGTCGCTGAACACGTCGCTGGTCGCCATCCTGCCCATCCTGTCGGTGCTGGTGGTGGGGGCGGGCGTGCTGGGCGCGGCGACCCTGAAGGACTTCGGCCTGGCCCTGCTGGTCGGCCTGCTCACCGGCGCCTACTCGTCGATCTACATCGCCGCTCCCATCCTGGCCATGCTCAAGGAGCGGGAGCCGCAGTACGCCGCCATCCGCCAGCGGGTCGAATCCAAGGGTGGGGCCTCGCTGCTGACCCCGGCGGCGGCCGCCATGGCCGGGCGGGGCGGCGGTTCGCGCCCCGCGGCAGCATCGGGCGGTACGAAGACCCGCAGGGGCGTGGCGGTGGACGATCAGGACGTGTTGGTCCCGTCGGCCAAGGACGAGGCGCCGGCGACGGTTGCCGATCGGCCCAGGCCGGCCCGCCCCGCACCGGCCGCCAACCGGCCCAAGCCCGGGGCGCCCCGGCCCCGGAAGAAGGGCAAGCGGCGCTGACCGACCCGGGCCGTCTCAAGGAGCGGATCCGCGACATCCCCGACTTCCCCAAGCCGGGTGTCGTGTTCAAGGACATCACGCCCCTGCTGGCCGACCCCGAGGCCTTCACCGTGGTGGTCGACGCCCTGGCCGAGCACTTCTCGGACCGTCCCGTCACCAAGGTGCTGGGTGTCGAGGCCCGGGGCTTCATCATCGCCGCCCCCGTCGCCTACCGGTTCGGGGCCGGCTTCGTCCCCGTGCGCAAGGCGGGCAAGCTCCCGTGGGACATCGAGCGGGAGGAGTACGAGCTCGAGTACGGGACCGACCTCCTCGAGATCCACCAGGACGCGGTCAACGAGGGGGACCAGGTCCTGGTGGTGGACGATGTGCTGGCCACGGGGGGCACGGCGGCGGCCACCTGCCGGCTCGTCGAGAAGCTGGGCGGCACCGTCTGCGGGCTGGGGTTCGTCATCGAACTGACGTTTCTCGGCGGCCGCGCCAAGCTGGAGGGGAGAGATTCGATGTCCCTGCTCACCTACTAGGAGGCGAAGGTGCCCTCGGTCGACCGGGTGCTGCCGTGGCGGCGGGCCGTCGCGCCGGCGAGCCCGACCCGCCCGGCCGAGCTGGCCAGCCTGGTGGACGCCTTCAAGGCCCGCCACCCCCGATCGTCCCCCGACCTGATCTACCGGGCCTACGAGGTGGCCGCCGCCGCCCACGCCGGGCAGGTGCGCAAGTCGGGCGACCTGTTCATCAGCCATCCCGTGGCCGTGGCCACGATCTTGGCCGAGCTGGGCCTCGACGACGTCACCGTGGCCGCCGCCCTGCTCCACGACGCGGTGGAGGACACCCGGGTCACGATCGAGGAGATCGAGCGGGACTTCGGTGAAGAGGTCAAGCGCATGGTCGACGGCGTCACCAAGCTCGACCGGCTCCGCTTCGACTCCCGGGAGGCCCAGCAGGCGGCCACCATGCGGAAGATGCTGGTGGCCATGGCCAGCGACCTGCGGGTGCTGCTGGTCAAGCTGGCCGACCGGCTCCACAACATGCGCACCATCGCCGCCCTCTCCGAGGCCAAGCAGCAGCGCATCGCCCAGGAGACCCTCGACATCTACTCCCCGCTGGCCCACCGCCTGGGTGTGGCCGGCATCAGGTGGCAGTTGGAGGACCTGGCCTTCGCCACCCTCTACCCCAAGCGCTACGCCGAGATCGAGCAGATGGTCTCCGCCCGCTCACCGGAACGGAACCAGTACTTGTCCAAGGTGGTCGAGGTGGTCCAGGGACGGCTGGCCGAGCTGCGCATCGACGCCGAGGTCACCGGCCGGCCGAAGCACAACTGGAGCATCTACGAGAAGATGATCGTGCGGGGCAAGGAGTTCGACGAGATCTACGACCTGGTGGGCATCCGGGTCGTGGTCGCCACCGTCAAGGACTGCTACGCCGCCCTGGGCACGATCCACGCCACCTGGAAGCCGGTCCAGGGCCGGTTCAAGGACTACATCGCCATGCCCAAGTTCAACCTCTACCAGTCGTTGCACACGACGGTGGTGGGCCCCGAGGGCAAGCCCCTCGAGGTGCAGATCCGCACCCGGGAGATGCACATGCGGGCCGAGTACGGCGTGGCCGCCCACTGGGGCTACAAGGAGGGCGCTCCGCCCTCGGCCGACGCCGCCTGGTTGCACCGCATCGTCGACTGGCAGCGGGAGACGGCCGACCCCCAGGAGTTCATGGAGAGCCTGAAGGTCGACCTCGAGCAGGACGAGGTGTACGTCTTCACCCCCAAGGGCGACGTGATGACGCTGCCGGTGGGGGCCACCCCCATCGACCTGGCCTACGCCATCCACACCGAGGTCGGGCACCGGTGCATCGGGGCCAAGGTCAACGGCCGGCTCGTCCCCCTCGACAGCCGGCTGTCGTCGGGAGACACGGTGGATGTGGTGACGTCCAAGGTCGAGGGCGCGGGGCCGTCGCGGGACTGGTTGCACGTCGTGGCCACTCCCCGGGCCCGGAACAAGATCCGCCAGTGGTTCAGCCGGTCGCGGCGCGAGGAGACGATCGAGAACGGCCGGGAGGAGCTGGTCAGGGCCCTGCGGCGGGAGGGCCTGCCCATCCAGAAGATCACCAACTCGCCGCTGCTGGTCGAGGTGGCAAAGTCGCTGAACTACGCCGACGTGGAGTCTCTCCACGCCGCCATCGGCGAAGGCCACGTTGCCGCCCGCACCGTGGCCCAGCGGGTGGGCCGGGAGTTGCACGGGAGCGAGCCCGAGGACGAGGAGGCGGTGCCCGCCCCCCGTCCCCGCACGACCCGCCGTTCCTCAGTGGGCGTGCACGTGGAGGGCTTGGACGATCTGCTCGTCCGCCTGTCCCGCTGCTGCAATCCCATGCCGGGCGACGGCATCGTGGGTTTCGTGACCACAGGCCGGGGTGTGTCCGTCCACCGCCGCGACTGCGCCAACGCGGAGGCCATGGCCGCCAACATGCGCGAGCGCCAGATCCAGGTCGCGTGGGACCGGGAGCGGGTCGGGTCGTTCGTCGTGTCGATCGAGGTCGAGGCCCTCGACCGCTCCAAACTGCTACGGGACGTGTCGACCGTACTGGCTGACCACCACGTCAACATCCTGTCCTGCTTCACCCACACCGGCTCCGACCGCGTCGCCCGCCTCCGCTTCGAGTTCGAGCTGGCCGATCCCTCCCACCTCGACTCGCTGCTGGCCACCATCAAGCGGATCGATTCCGTCTACGACGCCTACCGGGTCCTCCCGGGACGGGGAACGCTCCGGGCCGTGCAGTAGTCTCCGGCTGCTGCTGGGTGCTCGTCAGAACCGATCGGCTGGGCCTGGTGGCGTCGGGGTTGCCGCGGGACTCGCTCCACCTGATCGACCTGATCTACCGCCATGAGGCCGGCCCGCGTCCGAAGGTGATCGTCGGCGACACCCGGAGCTACAGCGACATGCTTGCCGCCCGAGGTGGTGGTGTCGATGTTCTCCGTCAGGCTGCGAAAGCCGACCTTGCGCTCAGCCAGAGCGTTCACCGTGTCGATCAGGTGGCGGAGCGAACGGCCGAGACGATCGAGGCGCCACACGACCACGGTGTCGCCGGGGCGGACCTGGTCGAATAGCTTTGCCAGCTCCTGACGCTCGTCGAGTGGTCCTGACGCCGTCGGTGAAGACCCGGTAGCACCCCGCCGCCTTCAGGGCGTCGGTCTGTAGGCGGGAGCTTTGCTCGATGGTCGAGACCCTGGCGCAAACGGGCCCCTTCCGGTCCCCGTCTCAGAAACGACCGTTTCCGCGACGGCGCGGGGAGCAACTCGGCGGACAGTGACGGTTCGGCCGGCCCCGCAGCTCGCCCCCCAGCACGTCGGGCGCCCCGGCTCCCCGCCATGAGCTCCGTCCCAAGGTGCCAACCGGCGCCTTCTCCCACCGACGAACACCCGCCCACCGTTGCGCGACAGACCTCGTCGCCGACGCCATCCCCCCTCCGGGGTCGGACGCCGACACCGGCGACCGGAAGGGGCTTCCGCCATCGCAGAACTAGGGAAATCCCCAATGTAAATGGAGCCGCGTGCCGTCAGAGTGAGGACCAGAAGTCGACGGCACGAAGCCCCGGCGAGACCAGAAAGCGAGATCCCTGTGAACAAGAAGCGCAGCACTTGCAACCTCAAGCGCACCCTCTCCACCCTCATCGTCAGCGTCGGCCTCACCTTGGCGGCTACCGCCGCACCGGCGCTGGCCAACGGCAGCAGCTGGTCCGGCTGAACCACGTGCACCTGGGCAGGGGGGCGGGAGCGACGGCCTTGCCCCCCTCCTCGGGTGCAACACCCAGTGTTGGGGGCCTCCAACCCAACAAGAACCGTTCGCACATCACGCGCCTCAGCCCGGGGATCATCCACGGCGGCGCGTACACCCTCGTAACCCTGGGCATGACCGTGGCCTCCACGGCCACCGCCTGGGCCGGCGCGATCCACGCCATCTGATCCCACCCCGCCCGTCCCCGGCGCAGGCCGCTGGCCGGCTCCGCGCCGTGGGAGTATCGAAAGGTGACGATGACGGTCCTGATCGTCGATGACCACGCCGAGTTCCGCCGCTTGGCCCGGCTCCTGCTCGAGGAGCATGGGTTCGTCGTCGTCGGAGAGGCTCCCGACGGCGCCGCAGGACTGCGGGCGGCGAGCGATCTGGAGCCCGACCTCGTCCTACTCGACGTCATGCTTCCCGACTTCGACGGCCTCACCGTTGCCGACCAGATGAGCGAGCTGGCCAGCCCGCCTATGGTGGTGCTGATCTCCAGTCGCCGACGTGGCGATTTCGGGCCCCGGCTCGATCGGTGCTCGGCCCAGGCATTCATCCACAAGGGCGACCTCTCAGGTGAACTACTGGCCGAGCTCGCCAGCGGGTCGCCCTCGTGAGCGAGCCCGACCCGGTGTTGGCCGAGCTGCGAGCCCGCGAGCAGCACTACCGGACCCTGCTCGAAGCCCTGCCCGACCTGATGTTCCGGGGCGATCGGGACGGGACCTATCTGGAGGCGTGGCCCGAGGACCGGCCCGATCTCGTCGTTCGCGGCAAAGACCTCCTCGGGCGAAAGCTGCACGACGTCCTTCCTCCAGACCTGGCCCGGCGCCTGTTGGCCCTCGTGGCCGAAGTCTGCGACAGCCGCCAGATCGGCATCTCCGAGTACGACCTCCAGATTGCCGGCGAGCTCCAGACCTTCGAGGTGCGGATGGTGTCCTATGGCTCCGACGAGGTGCTGGCCATCGTCCGCAACGTCACCGACCACAAACGGGCCGAGGCGGAGGTACGGGGGCTGCAAGACGCGCTCCAGGAGCGGCTGGTGGAGCTGCAGGCGTCACGAGCCCGCATCGTCGAGGCCGCCGATGCGGAGCGTCGGCGGCTGGAGCGCGACATCCACGACGGCGCCCAGCAGCGCCTGTTGGCGACGCGGATGTCGCTGAGGCTGGCCGCCGAGCGCCTTCGCCGGGGCGACGTCGCCGGCGCTGCGGAGGTGATCGCCGAGGCTGACCGTCAGCTTGAAGGTGCCGTCGATGAGCTGAGGGCCCTCGCCCATGGCATCCATCCCGCCGTCCTGACCGAAGAGGGGATCGGCGCCGCTCTCGAGATGCTGGCCCGGCGGTCGCCGGTTCCGGTTGACCTCACTGGCGTTCCCGACCATCGGCTGCCCGCTCCGGTGGAGACGGCGCTCTACTTCGTCGTCTCCGAAGCGCTGAGCAACGTGGTCAAGCACGCCCACGCCACCACCGTCACCGTCACCATGCAAGAGCGAGGGACCCGGGTGCTGGTCGCCATTGACGACGACGGCGTGGGAGGCGCTCAGGAGAGCAACGGCAGTGGGCTGCGAGGACTCCGCGACCGCGTCGAGGCCCTGGGCGGCGAGCTGGCCATGGACAGCCCGCCGGGAGCCGGAACTCGCGTGCGGGTCGATATCCCATGCGAGTGATCCTCGCCGACGACGCCAGCATGATCCGCGAGGGGTTGGCCCGCATGCTGGCCGAGGCGGGTGTCGACGTCGTCGCCCAGGCGGGAGACGGCCGGTCGCTCATGGCCGAGGTTGAGCGCCACCACCCCGATGTTGCCGTCGTCGACATCCGCATGCCTCCCACCTTCACGACCGAGGGGCTCCTCGCCGCCGCGCAGGTGCGCGCCGACCACCCCGACGTCGCCGTCATGATCCTTTCCCAGCACGTGTACTCCCACTACGCCTCCCGACTGCTCGCCTCGGAGCGCCACGGTGTCGGGTACCTCCTCAAGGACCGGGTGGTCGACGTGGAGGAATTCGTCGCCGCGCTCGAGCGCATCCGCGACGGAGGCACGGTGGTCGACCGCTCGCTGGTGGACGAGCTCCTGGCGGCCCCGCGGGTGAAGCACCCCTTGGCGGAGCTCACCGCACGTGAACTCGAGGTTCTTTCGCTCATGGCCGAAGGTCGCACCGACAAAGGCATCGCCATGGCGCTCTTCGTCTCCTCCAAGACCGTCGAGGCCCATGTGGGCAGCATCCTGCGCAAGCTGGACCTGCCAGTCCATGCAACCGAAAACCGGCGAGTGCATGCAGTGCTCGCCTTCCTCGGCGCCATTGAACAGCCCGGCGACGATCAGACGAATCGGCGAGCGCCTCGGTCAAGCACACCGTCACCGTGACGGCTTGTGCTATCGATCCATGGTCTCGGCACCTGTGGGTGAAGATGATCGAGGACCCGCCTCCCTCATCTGCCTAACCCCGATCATTCACGTGGCCCCGTGATCTGAGCGCTGGCCATCCGCGGAAAGGCCCTCCTGGCAAGGGAAACTGCGCTTGTCGAATGCAGCAGCAACCCACCCAGGAGGGCACCTGTCGGTGAACGCTAACAGCACGGTCGCAGCGGTGGTGGAAGGCTCGGGCGAAGGGGTCGTGGCGCACGTCGGGCTGCACGCCCTTGGGGCATTTACCGACCGCCTGGGCCTGGGTGATTTCCTGTCGGCTCGCATCCCGGCGAAGGGCGAACGGCTGCCGCTGCACGACCGGGGCAAGGTGCTGACCCAGGCCACGCTGATGCTGGCCGGCGGGGGCGAGGCCTGCGCCGACATCGAGAAGCTCCGGGCCCAGGCCGAGCTGTTCGGGTCGGTGCCGTCGGACTCGACTTTGTACCGGACGCTCCGCAACGGCCTCGACGCCGCCACTCTCGAGAAGCTGTGGGAGGCGATGGCCGAGGAGCGCGCCGGCGTGTGGAGCCGGTCGTCGGCGACGACGGGTAGCGCCACGGTGGTGCTCGACATCGACTCGTCGTTGCACCAGGTCCACTCCGAGCACAAAGAGGAGACGGCGGCGAACTACAAGGGCGGGCTCCGGTTCCACCCCATCTACTGCTTCGCCGACGCCACCGGCGAGTGCCTGGCGGTGCGGCTGCGGCCCGGCAACGCCGGGGCTAACGACATCGCCGACCACGTGCCGGTGCTCGACGCGGTGAGTCGCCTTAGGTACCAGTCGAAGACCACTCCGACTTCGTCGCCGGCGCCAGTGGCCACCATCAGCCATAGACGGTAAGCCGATTTCCGCCCAACCGGCCCCTCGC